>OGYF01000138.1_pt1 | contig 82231 bp, 77 predicted proteins | sample 1576451 | NCBI WGS metagenome assembly OGYF01 (sample SAMEA3541505, study PRJEB24748) | human gut metagenome | biome: human gut; feature: human-associated habitat; material: faeces | place: China | collected 2012
CCCGCCTTTGCCGCTATCCGCTGCTTATCCTTGACGACTTCGGCATGGAGCGCGGCACCGAGTACGGGCTGGAACAGGTTTTCAATGTGATTGACAGCCGTTACCGCAGCGGCAAGCCGCTGATCGTCACGACCAACCTTACGCTGGACGACCTGCACAACCCGGAGGACACCGCCCATTCCCGGATTTATGACCGCCTGCTTTCCATGTGCGTCCCGGTACGCTTTACCGGCGACAACTTCCGGCAGGAAACCGCGCAGCGGAAAATGGAGAGCATGAAGAAACTGATTACCGACTGAAAGGAGTATTGCCTATGGCAGATAACAAGCAGCACGACACCCGCACCACCCGCCGCCCTGACTGTGTGACGGAAATCCGCATGGGCAATTCCGTCCTTGTCGTGTCCGGCTATTTCAAGAAAGACACCACAACCACAGCCGCCGACAAAATGGCGCGGGTACTGGAAGCGGAAGCCGCTGCTACACAGGAGCCGACTTATCCGGCGTGAACCGGGGCATGGAAAAGCGGCCATGCCAGGGAGCATGACCGCTGGAACGAAAATCGGAAGTGCTTTAGCAATTCTTAATCTCATTCTCTATAAAATAATTTGCAATTTCAAAGGCTTTTATTCTTCTCTTTGCCAATGTGATTTGTGATTTATAACGCTCGGAATTATCCTTTGATTCAAATGTTTTTACTGTTTCTCTTAGCTTGTGCAGAGTTGAATCAATTTGCCTTTTGGCCGCGGTTAATTCATCTATTGTATACTTCATGTTTTCTCCTTTAACTTCTGATTTTTTTGTTAAATCAGAGTATACCACGGAGTTATGAACTTTTCTACTGCAAATATGGGACGACAACCCATACCATAAAAATCGGAAAATTGAAAAGCTGTAAAGAAGCAAATTTAACGCTTTTGCCGCTGTACAGCCCCCGCCGTTCCGTGGTACAATGAAACCACGGAATAGTGGGGCTGGCTGTCGGAAACGGAGGATTTTATGTTAAGACAAGCCACCCAAAACCTCATTACCGCCCTTTATCCGAGATTGTCCCACGAGGATGAATTGCAAGGCGAGAGTAATTCCATATCGAACCAAAAAAGGATACTCGAAACCTACGCAAAACAGAACGGCTTTACCAATCTGCGCTGGTACACCGACGACGGTTTTTCCGGCGCGAACTTCCAGCGGCCCGGATTTCAAGCCATGCTTGCGGACATTGAAGCCGGGAAAGTGGGTACGGTCATCGTCAAGGACATGAGCCGGTTAGGGCGAAACTACTTGCAGGTAGGGTTTTACACGGAAATGCTGTTCCCTCAAAAGGGAGTGCGTTTTATCGCTGTCAACGACAATGTGGACAGCGCAAACGGCGGCATGGACAACGATTTTACCCCTCTGCGAAATCTGTTCAATGAATGGCTGGTGAGAGATACGAGCAAGAAAATCAAGGCAGTGAAAAAGTCAAAAGGCATGAGCGGCAAGCCTGTTACCAGCAAGCCGGTTTACGGCTATGTGATGGACGAGGACGAGAATTTTATTATAGACGAGGAAGCCGCCCCGGTGGTGCAGCAGATTTACCAGCTTTGCCTTGCCGGGAACGGCCCGACCAAGATTGCCCGTATGCTGACGGAGCAGCAAATCCCCACGCCGGGGACGCTGGAATATCAGCGGACAGGCAGCACCCGCCGTTATCACCCAGGCTATGAGTGCAAATGGGCGACCAACACCGTCGTTCATATCCTCGAAAACCGAGAGTACACCGGATGTCTGGTGAACTTCAAAACGGAAAAGCCTTCTTATAAGGTCAAGCACAGCATAGAGAACCCCGTCGAGAAGCAGGCCATTTTCGAGAACCACCATGAGCCGATCATCGACAAGGAAACATGGGAACGGGTGCAGGAGTTACGCAAACAGCGCAAACGCCCGAACCGCTACGATGAAGTGGGGCTGTTCTCCGGGATTTTGTTCTGCGCCGACTGCGGCCATGTGCTGTATCAGCAGCGGTATCAGAACAAAGACCGCAAACAGGACTGCTACATCTGCGGCAGCTACAAGAAGCGCACCCGCAACTGTACGGCGCACTTTATCCGCACCGATCTGTTGACCGCTGGTGTCCTGGCAAATCTCCGGCAAGTGACCGAATACGCAGCCAAGCATGAGAGCCGGTTTGTGAAACTACTTGTCCAGCAGAACGAGATCGGCGGCAAGCGAAAGACCGCCGCAGCCATCAAGCAGCTTGAACAGGCGCAGGAACGCATTTCTGAAATCAGCCGCATTATCAAGCGGCTGTATGAGGACAATGTAAACGGCAAAATCAGCGATGAGCGTTTCATGGAACTGTCGGCTGACTACGAAGCCGAGCAAGCGGAGCTGAAAAAGAGAGCCGCCGCCCTGCAAGCCGAACTGGACAAGTCACAGGCAGCTACCGTCAACGCCGAGAAATTTATGGGCATTGTCCGCAAGCACCTTGCCTTTGAAGAACTGACCCCCACTCTCTTGCGGGAAATGATCGAGAAAATTGTGGTGCATGAGTGCAGCTATGATGAGAACGGCACCCGCAGGCAGGACATTGAGATTTATTACAGCTTTGTCGGCAAGATTGACTTGCCCGAATAACCGCCCGACCTATCCGACACAATGGCCAAGTGTCGGATAGGAACGGCAAAATTTTTTGCACTTCTATTGCTTCTTTATCACACATAAGCAAAGGAGAAAGAGGTCTTCCAGTATCCAAAGGTATATGACGAACGCTATCAGCGGTATTACAATGAAATTCTGGAAGCGGGAGGACGTGAATATTCCACAGAAGAGCAGTTGGAAGCATTCCTGCTGGTCATGCTGCGGGTACTGACTGAGGATGGAAAGAGTTCAGCCCGGTGGGCAATGTTCTTCTTTATCCGAGAGGATACAGAGAATTACCTGCAAAAAGAACGGCCCCAGTATCAGATTCTGCGGGAGCTGATCGAAGAGGGGAAAGCAGAGGGGAAAATAAAGGTACCAATGGAAACAGACTATATTCTGGAGATGATCTCCAAGATCGTTACAGGATGTATCGGAGACTGGCAGATGGAGAAATGCGTTTATGACGTGATCGAGCGCAACAGAGCTATGATCCATTGGTTCTGCCAATCTTTATTTCAAGCATAAAAGGAGAGTCGACATTGGAATTACGGGTTTTGAACTATTTTTTGATGACCGCCCGAGAGGAAAATATTACTAAGGCGGCGAAGCTTCTGCATATCACTCAGCCCACCCTTTCCCGGCAGCTTATGCAGTTGGAGGAAGAGCTGGGAGTCACCTTGTTTGAGCGTGGGAAGCACAGTATCACGCTGACGGAAGACGGCCGGCTGCTTTGGCGCCGGGCCCAGGAGATCTTGGAATTGGCGGAGAAGACCAAGGAAGATTTCCTGCAGAAAGAAAGCAGCCTGACAGGGGAACTTGCCATTGGAAGCGGCGAACTGAGAAGTTCCCGTTTTCTGGCCAGGGTCCTGGCCTCTTTTCAAAAGCAGCATCCGCTGGTCCGGTATGAGGTCTACAGCGGCAACTCCGACAATATCAAAGAACGGATTGAACAGGGGACACTGGATCTGGGTATCCTGGTAGAGCCTGTGGATATCAGTAAGTATGAGTTTATACGGCTTCCAGAGAAAGAGACCTGGGGAGTCCTGGTAAGAGAAGATTCTGAACTGGCTGAGAAGGAGAAGGTAAAGCCGGAGGATCTAGTGGGAGTTCCCCTGATCATGACCCGCCGTATCATGCTGCAGAATGAGATCTTCCACTGGTTTGGATCTTACGCGGAAGAAATCAATATCGTGGCTGGAGGAAATCTTTGGTATAATCTGGTGGCTATGGTGGAAGGAGGGGTAGGCGTAGGACTAACGCTGAATCTGAATTGCAAATATGAAAATGTAAAATTTATTCCTCTTTCTCCGGAAATGGAATCCAGGACGGTGCTGGCCTGGAAGAAAGCGCAGGCCTTTTCGCCTGTTACGAAAGCGTTTATCAGTCATGCCAGGAAAGAGATCCGGGAATATGTATAGAAAGAAATCTTAAGAGCCGGCGGCTTCCGTTCTCTAAGCGAGAGCAGAAGCCGCCGGCTTTTTATGAAGAGAAATCCTTCTGCAAAAAATCCTGAAGCAGGCGAAGGAACCGCTTCATTACCGGATAGTCGTCGCTTTGCTGATAGAAAACGCCAAAAGAGAGCATAGGAAGATCTCTGATCGGAATATAGACAAGACCAGGCTCCCGGATCTGAGGCATATCCGGATACAGAGTATAGCCCATTTTCGCCTTTGCCAGGACAAGGGCGCTCTCGATGCCATCCGCGAAATATCTTTGTTCCGGGGGAAGCTGGGACAGCAGATGATTTTGGACAGAAAAAAGGGAGCTGGAAACATGGCGGGGAGAGCAGACAATGATATTGTTTTTGCTTTCTATAAAATCCTTTTCCGTCAAGGCTTTCTGTTCTGCAAAGGGATGGTCCGGCGTACAGACACAGGAGATTGGTATGGAACAAAGTTTGTGGAAATCCAGCTGGACCTTGCGCTGCGGATCCAGGACGCCGAAAGCGGCGTGGATCTGCCGGTTTACAACCTGTCCCAGAAGAGAGGGGAAGGGAACCAGATGGATGCCCGGCCGCAGGAATGGAAATTCCTTCACCAGATCATGAAATACAGGCGGAAGAAGATTCATCTCCATGTGATTATGGCAGCCAATATCAAGGGGAAGGACATGCTCCTTCCTGCCCAGCCGCTCCTTAGCGGACAGAGCGGTTTTCAAAATGATCTGGGCATCCGGGAGAAACATCATTCCTTCCTGGGTAAGAGAAACGCTTTTGCTGGTACGGCGGAACAGTTTCACATCCAGTTCCTGTTCCAATGTCCGGATCTGATGGCTCACAGCTGGCTGGGTAATCTTCAATTCTTCAGAAGCTCTGGAAAAATTCAGATGTTCCGCTACGCTGACGAAACATTCTAACTGTATTGTGTTCATAATAATCTCCTGATAAGTAACTAAGTGAATCGGTAACTATAAAAAGTACTTATAGATTATAGCATCTTTGAATTTCACATGCAATGGAATATGAAGTAGAATTCTTATTGACCGATCATGAGGACGTAAAAAGTTTGTATACGAAATAGCTGCCGGCAGGAGTTTGTGCGCGCCGGCGAAAGATTTCCTGACAAAGATAAAGCGAATGGAAAAAGGAGATGGTAATATGAAAACGGTTTTGGCGCAAATAAAGCAATATAAGAAAGAAACATTCCTGACAATGGGATTCACAACTCTGGAAGTGATCATGGAGGTTTTGCTGCCATTTATCACTGCCATGATCATTGACGACGGCCTGGAACGCGCAGACATGCCGGCAATCTTAAGACTAGGGATGCTGATGATCGTGATGGCGGGAGTCAGCCTTCTGTCCGGTGCTATGGCGGGGAAATACGCGGCCAGCGCCTCGGCTGGCTTTGCCTGTAATCTGAGAGAACGTATGTATACCTGCGTACAGGATTATTCGTTTTCCAATATTGACAAATTCAGTACAGCAGGGCTTGTCACAAGGATGACTACGGACGTGACCAATGTACAGAACGCGTTTCACATGATCATCCGCATCGCGGTGCGGGCGCCGCTTATGCTGATCTGCAGCATGGTGATGTGTTTTGCCATCAATTACCGGCTGAGTCTGGTGTTTCTGGGAGCCATGTGTTTTCTGGCGGTGATCCTGGGATTGATCATGGTACGGTCCTTCCCCGTATTTCGAGAAGTATTTGACCGGTATGACAACCTAAACGCAAGCATCCAGGAGAATGTGACGGCAATCCGCGTAGTAAAGGCTTATGTAAGAGAAGACTATGAGAAACAAAAATTTGGTAAGGCGGCCCATGATCTTTATCGTCTGTTTGTGAAAGCGGAAGCTATGCTGGCTGTAAATAATCCGGCAATGATGCTGTCAGTCTATGGGTGTATTACGGCTGTATCCTGGTTTGGGGCCCATTTTATCGTGGCGGGAAGTATGAGCACCGGAGATATCACATCTTTGTTCAGCTATATCACGTCGATCATGATGGCGTTGATGATGTTATCAATGGTTTTTGTAATGGTTACCATGAGCGCGGCCAGCGTAAGGCGTATTTCTGAAGTGCTGGAAGAGAAACCGGACCTCCAGGATCCTAAGGAACCGGTGACAGAAGTGGCAGACGGAAGTATTGATTTTGAACACGTCAGCTTTTCCTATAAGCACGGAACTGGGGAAGATACACTGAAGGATATCGATCTGCATATCCGCTCCGGAGAAACCATTGGGATCATTGGAGGGACAGGCTGTGGGAAATCCAGTCTGGTCAATCTGATCAGCCGGCTCTATGATGTATCGGAAGGGACGGTGAAAGTCGGCGGAAGAGACGTCCGCGAGTACGATATGAAAGCATTAAGAGATCAGGTCTCTGTAGTACTGCAAAAAAACGTCCTTTTCTCAGGCACGATCCTGGACAATCTGCGGTGGGGGAATGAAGAAGCTGCGGTTGAAGAGTGCGAACAAGCCTGTCAGGCTGCCTGCGCCGATGAATTTATCGATCGTCTGCCGAAAGGGTACGATACCTGGATCGAGAGAGGCGGCGCCAACGTGTCAGGCGGACAAAAGCAGAGACTCTGTATCGCAAGAGCTCTTTTGAAGAGACCGAAGGTGCTGATCCTGGATGATTCGACCAGTGCTGTGGATACGGCGACGGATGCCAGAATCCGCAGAGCGTTTCAAACGTATATTCCGGGGACAACAAAGATCATCATTGCCCAGAGAGTTTCCAGTGTAGAGGACGCGGACCGGATTCTGGTATTAGACGCGGGAAGGATCAATGCTTTTGATACCCATGAACATTTATTGGAAACCAATGAGATCTATCGGGATATCTATGAATCCCAGACCCAGGGCGGCGGAGACTTTGACCAGGCGGTTTCATAAGAAGGGAAGAGAAAGGAGCGCAGAAACATGAAAAACGGAAATAGGATGACATCTTTCTATGTATTGAGGCGGCTGCTGGCTTATATGGTCAAAAGCTATAAATTTTCATTTTTGATGGTGGTGGTCTGTATTATCATTTCTGCCTGCGCGACTATGCAGGGGATGTTATTCGTCCAGGCGCTGGTGGATGACTATATCCTTCCGCTGCTGCAGGCACAAGAGCCGGACTTTGGACCGCTGGCCGCCGCCCTGGTGAAGATTGTCGGTATCTATATCTTGGGAGTGGCGGCCTCCTATAGTTATAACCGGATCATGGTCAATGTGAGCCAGGGAACGATGAAGAAATTTCGCGATGATCTTTTTGCGAACATGGAATCTCTTCCGATCAGATATTTTGATACCCATGCGCACGGAGACATTATGTCTGTGTACACTAACGATGTGGATACGCTGCGTCAGCTTTTCAGCCAGAGTATTCCCCAGATCATTAATTCGGCGGCGACTCTTGCGGCGGCGCTTGTCTCCATGCTGGTATTGAATATCCCATTGACCATAGCGACTGTGCTCATAGGAATGGTTATGCTGAAAGTTACGGCGGTTTTTTCCAGGCTTTCTGCAGGGTATTTCCAGAAGCAGCAGACGGATCTTGGAAATGTGGACGGCTATATCGAAGAGATGATGGACGGTCAGAAGGCAGTAAAAGTGTTCTGCCGCGAGAAACAGACCGTAGAAGAATTCAAGAAGCTGAATGACCAGCTCCGGGACAGCGCGGATAAAGCCAATCGGTATGCCAATCTTCTTATGCCGGTCAACGCGAATATCGGGAATTTGAGTTATGTGATCTGTGCTGTGATCGGAGCACTGCTGGCGCTGAATGGAACCATGGGAGTGACGGCAGGAACGGTGATCGCATTTGTGGGCTTGAATAAGAACTTTAACCAGCCCATCGCGCAGATCAGCCAGCAGATGAATTCTATCGTTATGGGGGCGGCCGGAGCTCAGAGAGTCTTCCGGCTTCTGGATGAAAAGCCGGAGGAAGATCAGGGCTATGTAGAATTGGTCAACGCCAAAGAGCATATGGACGGGACATTGGAGGAAACGGATGAAAGGACTGGACTGTGGGCATGGAAGCATCCTCATAAAGCAGAAGGGACAGTCACTTACGAGAAAATGAAGGGAAGCATCATTTTTGATGACGTGGATTTCGGCTATGAGGATTCTAAGATGGTACTGCATAATATCAAGATGTACGCAAAACCGGGGCAGAAGGTGGCGCTGGTGGGAGCTACTGGAGCCGGTAAGACTACGATCACGAATCTGATCAACCGGTTCTATGATATCCAGGATGGAAAGATCCGATATGACGACATCAATATCAATAAGATCAAGAAGCCGGATCTTCGCCGTTCTCTGGGGATGGTACTGCAGGACACTCATCTGTTTACTGGAACAGTCATGGACAACATCCGCTATGGAAAGCTGGAGGCGGCCGATGATGAATGTATCGCGGCTGCGAAGCTTGCCAACGCGGACGGGTTTATCCGCAGGCTTCCGGATGGATACCAGACTATGCTTACCGGTGACGGCGGCAATCTGAGCCAGGGACAGCGCCAGCTTATTGCGATCGCAAGAGCGGCGGTGGCAGATCCTCCAGTATTGATCCTGGATGAGGCCACATCCTCCATTGATACCCGGACAGAAGGATTGGTCCAGGCGGGAATGGATGCCTTGATGAAAGGAAGGACTACCTTTGTTATCGCACATCGTCTGTCTACGATCAAGAACGCGGATTGTATCATGGTCATGGAACAGGGAAGGATTATTGAGCGGGGAAGCCATGAAGAACTAATGGAGGCCAAGGGGAAATATTATCAGTTATATACAGGGAATTTTGCGGCATAATGTCTTGGAGGAAAGTAAAGAGTTAGATTGGAACTGGTGAGATTTTATACAACGGTTCCAATCTAACTCTGATTCTGGTGGGACCTGCCGCAGATGCGGCCGATGGAAGCACAAAAATGATGAGTGTGAGAAACAGCAGCGCGGTTAAAATTTAATGAAATGGCCAGTGCTTCATAGGTTTCCCTCCTTAAATTTTATAAAGACATTCCCTTCCTCCGCTTGTTATAAACAATGGTTCCGGTTATGGCACACCCGGAAACAAGAAGAGTTAGGATCCATGGCAGCATAACAGAATTATCACCTGTCTGTGGATGATCGTTATCATCAGACGATACCGGACCGGCGGCAGAAGCTGACTCCTCTGGTTTCTGCTCAGGCTGGGAGGCGCCGCAGATCGTGCATTTTCCGTTTTTGTAGCTGTGACCGAGAGGTTGGATCGTTTCGCTGTCTTTTGTAGCGGAGCAGTATTGGCAATGGATAGACTTTTGGCCCGCTTCTGTGCAGGTCGGCGCTTTATCTACGGTAAAATCCTTTTCCCATATATGGGTATTAGGATCGGCAGTACCGTATGGCCTGCCGCAGTCATCGCATACGGCCGGCGTATGACAGTCAGCGGTTCCTCCGCTGTGGATGTGTTCTCCAATATGTATATATCGATAGGCATTGAGCCAGTTCATTTCACTTTCACTGAAATTTACCGCTGTATCATAGGGCGATTCCGCCCCTTCTTTAAAATGCACGGCCGCGGAACCGTCCCAGTTGGAGCCATCCACTTTGAATTCGGCAGATTTTCCATTGGCGGGTGTAAGGAGGAAAGATCTGGCTGTAGCATTGCCGCTATACCAGTCATATAGGTGGATGCCGCCTTTGGCAGTCACATTAGAAGCAGAAATATTTAAATGGTTTGTAACAATGGCCGGTTTGATACTGTTTGGTTTGCCGGAAGCGGTTACTTTAGAATTTTCTATGGTAAACGTATCGACAGCGATAATTCCCTCATCTGTATTGCCGGAAGCTGTTACAGTGCTGTCAGTGACGGACAGGCTGTTTTCGATGTAAAGCCCTCGCATGCCGCTGCTTTGAGCGGTTACATTACTTGCGGCGGCAACGGTCATATTACCGTATGCGTAAATTGCGGGATAAGCGTCTGATGAAGTGCCGACCGCTTCCACTGTGGAATTGCTGATGCTGATATCACCATCGCTGTATATGGTATTTGTTGATCCGCTTGTGGTCGCATTTATCGTACTGTCCGTGATCTGGAGTCCGCTTGGGCCGGCCCAAACCGCAATGCCAGCGCTGTTGACGGTAATATTCGCCTTATTTCTGAGGCAGATCTGTCCGGACTTGGTATCTCCGGCAATGCCGAAAGACCTATGAGAGGTCAACTGCATGGTGCAGCCTTCGATGGTAAGACTACTGTAAGTATAGGAAGAATTGCCGCTTATGCAGTCTGAATTGCTTTCCACTGTCAAGGAATCGCTGCTGGTGCCCTGGATAGTTACATCGGCGCTGAAAAAGGCGAGCGGTATTACATTCTCAGATGTAGAAGTTATTTTATTGTCGCCAATAAGCCGGATTGTCAATTCTCCGCGCTGTTGCTCTCCATCTATTACGATAACAGAAGCATTGGGATCAGTTTCGCTGATCGTTGCATTTTCTAATGTCAATGTGTTGGATCCAGAATCAAACAGGATCGTACCTTCCCCGCATGGAACCTCCTGGCCGCTTGTCAGTGGATTTCCGTTTATCTGTACGGTCATGCTGTCTGCCGCAAACGCAGTTTTCGGCAGCAGCACGGATATCGCACATAAGCATAAAAGCATTGCCGCAAATCGTTTTTTCATTCCCTTTTCCTCCTCCGTTTAAAACGAGCATAAAAATCCTCTTAAATTCATAGGTACAAAATCGGGGAAAAACTCTCACTAAAAACGGAATTTTACAGAAAAATCCGCGAAAAAAAGAGCCGTCGCAAGACGACTCAATTGATATGTTCGATTCAGTTTTCCAATTGTTCAGAAAACGCGGAAAGGATTTGACGCGCAACAGTTCTCAGTACAATGGCCGACAAGGGCAGGGCGTATGCCACATACTGCACCCAGCCGCCGTAGGCGATCAGCAGGTTGTAAATGCCGTGGAAGATCACGGCTGTTCCAAGCAGGCCGCAGGTGCAGGCCGCTGTCAGCCAGCTGCGGCGCCATACATAGATAAGTCCGCTGCTGATGATAACACCGCAGACGATGTGCATGGCCCCCGTTCCCAAACCACGCACCAGCAAGACCCCCAGATCTTCCGCGCCATGCAGGATCAGATAGCAGATGTTTTCAAAGGTAGCGAATCCGGCAGATATGGTAATGACCGCCGTTTTGATATGTTCTTGATTCGGGTTGAATATCAGGAGATAAAAGAGTACAGGAAGGAGTTTCATTACTTCCTCCACTACAGGAGCGATCTCCACCGTGGCTTGAAATGCGGAAGCGTCATAGAGAACGGCAAAAAAAGTGTTCCCATAGGATGAGAGCAGGCAGGCGCCCATGCCCGCAAATGCAAAGAGAAAAAAGCGGAGATATTTCTTCCCCATGCAGAAAGCGGTTACAAGGAGCGGAGCGGCGAGGCACACGAAGATATTTTCAATATAGGTCATAACTTCACCGCCTTTCTCAGAGCAGGGAATAATGTAAGAATCAGGACGGTCACCGCAAAATCAAACCAAAAGTAAGGATTGGCCAATGTGTCGCCCGCCCACGGGTAACTGGAAAACCATAGGCAGTTTTCCGCACAGAGAAACAGCAGTAACAAAGAATGAAACAACAGCTTTCCCCGGTCCGGTTCAGTCTGTTTTCTCTGCCAGACAATCCCTCGTATGGAAGCCCGGAACATAACGGTCATTAAGCTTCCCATGATCAGGTTATACAGCAGATCGCCAATACTGATAAAATACACAGTCAAGGGCATTTCAATCAGAAGCGCAAGCCACTGCAGCTTGCTTTGCGATGCCCGTTCCTCTTTGTCAGACAGACTGTACTGCAGCAGGAGCAAAAAGAGAAAGCAGCTTATCCATCCGATATCCGATACGTAGAATATAGGCGGCGTATCCGTGATAAGGAGTGTATAGAGAAGCCAGTAGAGCAGTCCCAACCCAAAGCAGCCATAAAAGCAGCAGAGCAGGAAAAAGGGCTGCCTGCGGCTCTTTAGAAAGAAAACGCCGGATAGGATACAGCCGGACAGAGCGGCCAGTAATTGGGTCAGATTGTCAATGAACTCTATCATCGTTATCCTCCGATTCCTCATCTTCTTGCCAAAGGACCTTGAGTTTGAAGCACAGAATGGTCACGCCCACTCCCAGCACAAAGGCAAGAAGCCCGATGATAATATACCCGGCGGCCGCGCTGCCGCTGAAAATGCTTGCCGCTGCTTCGTACTTCGTATAATCCCCAGAGATAAGCTTTTCCGAAAGGCCGGGCATGACAAAGGAGGCGGCTATGATCACAGCAAGGCAGGCTGCTGCGGATGCGAGTACCGCAATACGGTTTCTCCGTTGCCGATTCTGTTTTTCAATCTGTGATACACGCTGTTTGACAGCGGCAACACGTTCTTCATGACTTCGCATTGGTGATCCCCTCCCTTTCCAAAAGCTCTCGCAGACTTTGTTTGGCGCGGTAGACCAGGTTTGTGATCTGCTTTACGTTCTTCCCCATGACTTCAGCGGCCTCTCTATAGCTTAATCCTTCAAAATAGGTCAGATACAGAGCTTCCCTGTAGTCTTTATGCAGCCTTTCCATACAAAGGTGCAGAATACGGCTGCGTTCCTTATTTTTCACCACTTCTTCGATCAGTATTTCTGCCTCTGGCTCATGCTCTAAGTCCTCCAGACTGAAAGCGGCGTGCTGCCTGCGTCTATGCTTGTGCCTTAACGCCATGTGACGGGCGGCTTTGTAGAGATAGGCTTTTAATCCGCCATCCCTGATAGGGGGGCGCTTTGCCAGCAGATAGGAGAAAACATCGATCATGAGATCTTCAGCTTCATGAATGTCGTCCAAATAACCGTTTATGTATAGTGTCAGGGAGTCGCCGTATTTTTTCATCAGCTCAGAAAGTCCCGTTTCATCGCCGCCCAGATAACGGCGGTATAGTTCTTCATCGGTCACGGATTCTGCCCCCTCCTTGTTTAATCCTCTGCGTTCATAATTACTTTACAGTCTATATCATATCGGAACATTTATGGTATTTCAATAGGTTTTGCTGACAGGAAGAAAGTGGGAGATTTAGATTTATTTAGAATCTGTTTGGAATTGGTTAAGGTTTATCTTTCATAATGAGACATGACAAAAGGAATCCTTTTAAAAACACAAAGGAGGTAGATCATGAGAAAAGTTAGCAAAAGTATCTTGGTGTTTGCGTTGATCGGGGTGATGACGATCGCCATGGTCGCGTGTACGTCAAAAGGAAAAGAACCTGCGGCGGAGCAGAACCAGCAGGAGACGACTCAGCCGGCTGCGCCTGACGCGGAGAATCAGAATCAGGATACCAAGGAAGGCGGCCAGAAGCAAGAAGGCGGTCAGACTCAGGAAGAAGACAGCAAAGCGAAAGACAGCAAAACCAAAGACAGCAAAGCGAAAGACAACAAAGCGAAAGACAGCAAAGCGAAAGACAACAAAGCGAAAGACAGCAAAGCAAAAGACAGCAAAGCGAAAGACAGCAAAACCAAAGACAGCAAAACCAAAAACGGTAAGAAACAGTAAACCGACAGGCGCGGACGGTATCGCGGATACCGCCTGCGCCGGAAGGAAAGGATATAAAGATGAAAAATATATTGGAATATCTGGAACATACACAGAGGACTTATCCGGACAAGATCGCGGTGGATGATGGAAACCTTCAGATATCATGGAAAGAACTGACAGATATGGCAAAGCGTATGGGAACCGCGTTTGAAAGACAGGCGCCCAAGGGAAGTCCTGTGGTCATTCTGATGGAGAAAAGCGCCGTAGTGCTGGCGGCTATGCTGGGAACGGTGTATGCGGGATGTTTCTATGTGATGATAGATCCGGGACAGCCATCGGAGCGGACGAAGAAGATCTTCGAGACTTTAAAGCCGGGATTGGTAGTGGGGGATGAAAATACGAAGGAACGAATGGCAGAGATTGGCGAAAAAGTCCCTGTCTGTCTTTTGGAAGAAGCGCTGAAAATAGCGGCAGATGAGGAGAAACTATCCAAGATCCGCGCAGAAAGCAAAGAGACAGACCTTCTCTATGGCCTGTTTACATCAGGCTCTACAGGAAATCCCAAGGGCGTGGTGGTAAGCCATCAGGCAGTAATCCGATTTATTGGACATTTTACTGATATTTTTGGGATTCATGCAGAAGACAGGCTCGGCAACCAAGCGCCTTTTGACTTTGATGTGTCGGTAAAAGATATTTACTCTTGCATTCTGACAGGAGCTACGCTGGTACTGATTCCCAAAGCATATTTTTCTATTCCGGCCAAATTGGTGGATCTTCTCTGCGAACAAAAGGTGACGGTCCTTGTCTGGGCGGTATCCGCCCTCTGCCTGATCTCGTCTTTAAAAGGATTGGAATACCGGATCCCCGAAAGAGTGCGCATGATCATGTTCAGCGGAGAAGTCATGCCGGGAAAACAGCTGCGGCTTTGGCAGGAAGCGCTGCCAGATACGGAATTCATCAATCTTTATGGCCCTACGGAGATCACTTGTAATTGTACTTATTACAAGCTCCAGGGGAAATGGGATATGCGGGAGAAGCTTCCTATTGGACAAGCTTTTCCAGGCCGGGAAGTATTCCTTTCGGACGAAACGGGGAAAAGGATCACAGAGCCAGGGCATACAGGTGAGATCTGTGTGGCCGGGGAATCTTTGTCCGATGGATATTATAACAATGAGGCAGAGACAAGAAAACGATTCTGCATGGAACCGGATCAGGATGGAAAGGAAAGACGCTGCTACCATACAGGGGATCTGGGGTATTTTGGAGAGGATGGCCAGCTGTTCTTCGCGGGCAGAAAGGATTTCCAGATCAAACACATGGGACATCGCATCGAATTGGAAGAAATCGAGCGGTGGCTGGAACAGGTCCGGGGAGTAGAAAGAAGCTGCTGTGTCCTGGATCAGGAGAGAAAAAGACTGGCCGCCTTTTATACAGGAACGATCAAGCCCTGTGAGGTAAGAACAGGACTAAAGCAAAAAGTACCATCTTATATGGTGCCGGGCAAGATCGTCCAGGTGGCGGCTATGCCCCTCAATAAGAATGGAAAGACGGACAGAAGCTATTTTCAAAAGAAATTGGAGGTGTGAAGGATGGACAAGACATTTTTAGAACAGGGAGCGGCCCGGTTCGGAACGCCGTCCTATATCTTTGATATGGATATCTTGACGGAACATGTCGGAAAATTCCGGGAGATTCTGAGAGATACAGCCGGCCTCTGCTATGCGATCAAGACAAATCCATTTTTGGCGGAACAGATGGCGGGGATGACAGACCGGCTGGAAGTATGTTCCATAGGGGAATTCCAAATCTGCCGCAAGCTTCAGATCCCGCCGGAAAAGCTTTTTATCTCCGGCGTGCTCAAGAAAAAGGAAGAACTTTATGAAATCCTGGAGTACACGGGAGGGAAAAGCGCATGTACCGTGGAATCCCCGCAGCAGTTTCAGTATCTGATCGACTGGTGCGAGGAGCATCACGCAAGTGTTCCTGTTTATCTGCGGCTCTCCAGCGGCAATCAGTTTGGTGTGGACTGGGAAACGCTTACGAGCATGATTGAAATCCGTAAGAACTGTCCGTTTGTAAAGATTGTCGGTCTTCACTATTTTTCCGGGACACAGAAAAAAGGTACTGGAAAGATCAAAGAGGAGATTGCTTATCTGGACCAGTGCTGTAAAGAGATAGAAGAAAAACACGGATTTTTCATCGAAACGCTGGAGTATGGACCGGGGCTTTCTGTTTCTTATTTCAAAGGGGAAGAAGATCATCTTCTGGAAGATTTGAAAGAAACGGCAGAAGCGGTGAAGCGGATGCGATGGAAAGGACACGTGGTCCTGGAAATGGGAAGAGCGCTGACAGCCGTCTGCGGATACTATCTGACCAGAATCTGCGAGATCAAACAAAATGAAGGAAAAAAATATTGTATGACAGATGGAGGAATCCATCAGATTCATTACGATGGACAGGTCAGAGGGATGTACCTTCCGCATGTGGAGATGATCCCAGAAAAGGAAGAGGGCCAGGAAGGAGAATACACCGTGTTCGGCGCGCTCTGCACCGTCAACGATGTTCTGCTCCAGAAGGTCCGCCTAAAAGAACCTTCCGTAGGAAGTACGCTGGTCTTTGAAAGGACGGGAGCTTATTCAATGGTGGAAGGGATGGCATTGTTCCTGAGCCGGGAACTTCCGGCAGTGGCGCTTTATAGTAAAAACATGGGGTGGAAACAGCTCCGCCGCAGGCAGCCCACGTATCAATGGAATATGAAGAAGGAGGAAAATAATGGATAAATTGATGGATATTTTAAGGGATATTGATGACAGTATAGATTATGAGAAGGAGACGGCGCTGGTCAGCGGGAGGATACTGGACTCTTTTGGAGTGATCACTCTGGTGTCAGAACTGGAGTCCGCATTCGGAATCCAGATTGAGGCGGCGGAGATGACGCCGGAAAACTTTGACTCTGCGCAGGCGCTCTGGGCAATGATCCAAAGATTAAAAGGGTAGGTGTCATATGGCGTATCATACAGGACTCTATTTATTCATATTTCTTCCGATCGCGCTGATCGTTTATCAGGCGGTTCCTCAGAAACATAGGTGGAAGGCGCTGTTATTCTTTGGATACGCGTTTTTCTATCTGATCAGCGGGAAACTGCTCCTATACCTTCTGGGGACCACGATTTTTACTCATTATATCGGCCTTTGGCTTGAGACGGCGGCGCGGGAGAGAAGGAAGGCGGTGCTGGCCTTTGGAGTTCTGACGCTTCTGGGGGTCTTAGGATACTTAAAGTATTATCATTTTTTCGCTCAGAATCTGAACTTTTTGACCATACGGGCGGTGGGAGAAACATTTATGCCTATCCGGACGCTTCTGCTCCCGGTGGGAATCTCATTTTATACACTTCAGGCGGTTGGATACATGGCGGATGTGTACTGGGGGAAGATAAAGGCAGAGCATCACCTGGGAAAGATAGCTCTTTTTCTGGGGTTCTTCCCTCAGATCATGGAAGGGCCGATCAGTATGTATTCTCAGACGGCAGAGCAGCTCTGGAAGGGAGAAGGGTTAAGCGCTTCTGGACTTTGGAATGGAGGCGTGCGGATTCTGTGGGGACTTTTTAAGAAGATGGTCATTGCGGACCGGCTCTATATTCTTGTGGGCCAAGTCTTTGATCATCATCAAAACTACAGCGGTCTGGTAACGGCTGCCGCGGCAGTTGCTTATACAATCCAGCTCTATATGGAATTCTCAGGATCCATGGACATTGTGATCGGAAGCGGAAGAATGTTTGGCGTGACGCTGCCAGAGAATTTCCGGCAGCCATTTGCCTCCGTGAACGCGGCGGAATTTTGGAGAAGATGGCATATCACACTGGGAACATGGCTGAAAACCTATGTGTTTTACCCCGTGTCTATGTCATCCCCGGTCAAACGGTGGAATCAGTTTGGAAGAAAACACTGTGGGAAATATATAACAAAACTAGGAATTTCAGCAATGGCTCTTTTCCCAGTCTGGCTGTGCAATGGATTATGGCATGGCCCCAGATGGAGTTACATTTTCTTTGGAATGTATTATTTTGCCGTTTTGATGGCGGGGATCGCGGTGGAGCCAATCCGGGACTGGTTTCTTAGAATCTCTCATATACGGGAAGATTCCTGGTACTGGAGGTGGATAAGGATTTTGAAGACCTGGGGGATCATTTTCATAGGAGAACTCTTCTTCCGCGCGAATGGATTCCGAGCTGGCTTGGAGATGTTCTTGAGTATCTTCCGGGACTTCTCGCTTGAGCCCTTAAGGGACGGTACATTTTTGAATCTGGGATTGAGGCCCGGGGATTTTTACGCGGCCGCGGCGGGATGTCTGATCGTGGGAATCTATGGAATGGTGCAGGAACGGGGAATGGCCAGAGGAATTTCGATTGATAAGATGAAACTTCCGGTCCGGTGGGGCATTTGTTATGTCCTTATATTGACGCTGGTCATTTTTGGAGCTTATGGAACAGGATATCAACAGGTGGATTTGATTTATGCGGGATTTTAAGAAAAATTGGAAAACAAGAATAAAAACAGTGGAAAAAGCAGGGGCGTTTCTGGGAATCCTGATGTGTATCCTGCTGCTGCTTTCGCAATGTGTGGTAAGGATCGTAAAGCAGGACGCGGATCTGCTCCTGGAAGGAAATAAAAGTATTGCGGGGATTCAGGGAGAACCGAAGCATACCATAGATGTATTGGTGGTGGGGGACAGCGAAAGCTATACAACGGTGTCTCCCATGCAGATCTGGAAGGATCATGGGATTACCTCCTATGTCTGCGGGGAACCGGGACAGAAGATCCAGGAAAGCTACTATATGATGAAAACAGCATTCAAGAACCAATCTCCTAAGGTAGTGCTCCTGGAGACGAATGTGATGTATAGATATGAAGGAAAGATGGGGGGATTTCAAACCCTGTTGAGCGAAATGCGGAGTTACTATTTCCCCATTTTCCGGTTCCACGATGTATGGAAACCGCTTCTTACCGGAGAGCGTTATCCGCAGGAAATGTATAAAGGATTCCAGATCCGGACAGGAGTGAAGGCATACCGGGAAGGCGCCTATATGGAGGAGACAAAGGAGAAAAAAGAAATAGAAAAGCTGAATCTCTTCTATATGGATAAGATCATCCGGTTATGTCAGGAAAATGGAGCCAAGCTGGTATTGTACAGCGGGCCTTCACCAGTGAATTATAATACAAGAAAGCACAATGGTCTGGTGGATTTCGCAAAGGAGAAAGGGCTGAAGTATCTGGACCTTAATATGGAGTTAGAAGAACTGGGGATCAACTGGGAGACAGATACTTCAGATAAGGGAGACCATCTGAATCTTTCAGGAGCAGATAAAGTGACAAGGTATCTGGGAGACTATCTGAGCAATGCTTATGACTTCCCGGACAGGCGGCAAGAGGCCGGATTCGAGGACTGGCATTGGGCGTCGGAACGCTTTGCGAAAGAAGCGGGATCTCAACTGCTGAAGATTCGCGGTGATGTGAAGAAAGGATGAAGCAAAGGATGAGACAGGAACAGATTTTGATCATAGAAGATGACTCAGATATCCGGGAAGGTGTCCGCATTCTGCTGGAAAGCGAAGATTACCAGGTCCGGGAGGCGTCAAATGGAAGGGAAGGGCTGGAGGCGTTGGATGAACAGACGGATTTGGTGATCCTGGATGTGATGATGCCGGGAATATCGGGGCTGATCACATGCCGGGAGATCCGTAAGCGCTCTTACGTACCGGTTTTGTTTCTGACAGCCAAGGCGCAGGAGTCTGACAAACTGATCGGCCTGATGGCTGGCGGCGACGATTATCTGGGAAAGCCTTTTTCATACGCGGAACTTTTGGGAAGAATCAAAGCGCTGCTGCGCCGTTATAAAGTATACAGCGGCGGAAAAGAACAGGAAGAGACCAAAAAGGAAGAGGAATATCTGGAAGCAGGAGGCATCCGGCTCCACAAGCTGTATAACGAAGTTTTTGCGGACGGAGAGCGGCAGGAACTATCGGAAATCGAATACCGGATCCTTCGGCTTTTGATGGAGCATCCGACGAAGATCTTTTCCGCGCAGAATCTGTATGAAAGCGTGTGGGAGGAACCGTACTTCTATAATTGTAACGCTACAGTTACGGTACATATACGCAAACTCAGGGTAAAGATCGAGAAGGATCCCCAGAATCCAAAACGAATCCATACGGTGTGGGGAAAGGGGTATCGATTCGATGCGGCAGGTAAATAAAAGAGACTCTCTTTATGTTTCTCTCCTCCGGCTGGTAACAGGAGCGCTGGCGGCGGCGATCCTGGCATTCTTTTGTCTTACCTATGTGGGAGAATATGTGGTAGTACGCTGGTATCATGAGAGTCATTATGTAGAGCGTAAGGAAAAAGAATATATTACATCCCTGCAGGAATATGTGGAAAGAAATGCGATCAGCATCCAGGACAGCAAGGCGATCACAGAATGGGTCAAAGAGCAAAAGATTCTCTCGATGAAGATCTATCAGAATCAATGGCTGATCTATGACTCTTATTATAAAAGGAATCTGGAAAACCTGACAGAAGAGGAACGGGAACAGAAATACAGCGAGTGGGAGAATTATTATCAGATACAGTTCCCGGACGGAAATGGTGAAGTAGTGCTTTATGGGGCTTATCAGTCCCAGCTCTATAATTTCGCTACGGTTTTAGAACTGCTGTCTTCGTTCACACTTTTTCTCATTCTGCTCTTCCGGGGAATCCGGCGAAAAATGGAGGATATTCGGAGACTTGGCAAGGAGATTGAAATTCTGGAAGGCGGGAATTTAGATTATGAGATCACCGTGCGGGGAAGGGATGAACTGGCGGCGCTTGCCCAGGGACTGGATGGAATGCGCCGTTCCCTTAGAGATCAGATCCGGCAGGAAGCACAGCTTGTGAAGGAGAATAAGGAGATCGTAACAGAGATGTCCCATGACCTGAGGACCCCCCTTACCTCAATCCTGCTGTATACGGAAATCCTGCAAAAAGAGGTCGGCCAGAAAGGAGTGGAAAAAAGGAAGGTAGAGGAGTATCTTGAGAAGATCGCCCAGAAAGCCCGGCGTCTTAAACAGTTGTCGGACCATCTTTTTGAGTATGCTCTGGTATCAGAAGACAGCAGGATCCAGATGGAAGAGCCGGAAGTTTATAAGACATTTTTCTACGACCTGCTCTCAGAAACTTGCAGTTATTTGGAACAAAAAGGATTTCACACAGAACCGGATATGAAATGGGAACCAAAGAAAATCCAGGTGGATGAAATGTATCTTTCCCGCATCATGGATAATATTACTTCGAATATCCTTAAGTACGCGCGCAAAGACCGTCCTGTGCAGATCCTGTGTTCCTGCGGAGAAGAGGAGATGTGTCTGTTTTTTGAAAATACAGTCAAGGGGACTGGAGAAAATACGGAGAGTACGAAAGTAGGCCTCCAGAATGTGCGGAAAATGATGGAACGGATGGGAGGAAGCTGTCAGTATGGGCAGAAAGGAGAACAGTTTTATGTAGCGCTATTTTTCCCCCACACATAGCGGCTTCAGTATTTGGTCTGAAGAAAATGCATCCATACGAAAACTGGTATGGATGCATTTTCCGAATTTAGTTCTATAAGGACAAGCGCCGCGGATACCTATTCTGTCCGCAAAGCGGTGACCGGATCGCTCTTGGCGGCTTTCTTAGAGGGGATCAGGCCGCCGATCAGGGTAAGGACTACGCTGAGCAGGATCAGTATGACCGCCGGCAGAAGCGGAAGGTAAGCGTTTACATCATTTGTCCCGGCCACATGATGGATGATGGCGTTAGCGGGAATCAGAAGAAGCAAGGTTGAGGCGATGCCTATGAGCCCGGCGCATAGCCCGATGATAAAGGTCTCCGCGTTAAATACCTGGGAGATATTCTGTTTGGAGGCACCGATAGCCCGCAGGATTCCGATTTCTTTCTTGCGCTCCAGTACGCTGATATATGTGATGACACCGATCATAATAGAGGAAACGATCAGGGAGATGGCGACAAACGCGATCAATACATAGCTGATCGTATCAATGATATCTGTTACTGAAGACATCATGGAGCCTACCAGGTCTGTATAGGTGATTACCTGTTCATCCTTCCCTTCTTCCTCCATCCGACTGTTATAATCGTCCAGGATTTTTACAACCTGTTCTTTGCTCTCAAAGTCGATCGGATAGATATCAATGGCCGAAGGTTCGTCGAAATCCACATATCCGAGAGAGGCCAGGTTATTATCATAAGTGGCGCTCTGGCTTGAATTCATAGACATCATCAGTTCCGCCAGGTCATCTCCAGTCATATTCATCTGGAAGGCTTCCGCAAAGGCATCCGCATCAATACTCATGGCATTCTGCAGACTGTTCCCGATATCAGACATGGCAGCGCCCATTGCCTCTCCCATTCCTGAGGCGATCTGACTCATCATCTGCCGCATGGCGGAAGAGATCTGGGTCTCCAGAGCGGAACTGACAGCGCTGCCGTAGGAAGACATGGCGCCGCCCATAAAACTTTCCACGGAGCTCATAAGCTGCTCCTCCAAAGCGTCTGTGTCAACAGCGGCGGCAAGACCTTCGGCCAGTCGTCGCTGGCCATCTTCAGTCTGAAGATACCGGAGGAAATGCAAGGCTATTTGAGAGGGATCTATTCCGTTTCCATTCTGGGCATACTCCAGATAACCCTGTGAAAGGTTTTGGGCCAATTCGTTCATTTGGCTGTCAGTGACGGCTGCATCAATATCCGCGGCAACTGCATCCATCCAGATATTGACGGCAGTCAAGCCGTCTGTGCCCATGTAGGTTCCTATGGCGGTATTGACTGCGTCCGCATCTATTTCCTCATCTGGAATATTACTGACAGATTCTTCAATTCCTTCCTGCAGACGGGTAAGAAGCGTTTTCTTTTGATCGTCCGTCACTGTCTGGATGTTTTCTTTTATGATCGACTCTACCGCGGTTTCCATGATCCCCTTTGCGCGGTCTGTCTGAAGATATTCCCGGAAATCTTCCTGCAGCCCGGAATAATCTGCCTCTGGATGGTCCTTCACGTACTGTCCGTAACCCTCCGTCAGGCTTTCCATCATTTTCGCGTACCCTTCCTGGGAAATAGGGATCGTAAGGTCGCCCATCATTTCTCCCAGATCTACGGCGCCTATATCCGGAAGATCAATCTGGATGTCGTTTAGGTCGATCAGGCCGGACAGATCCATAGATTCTCCCGCGCTGCCGAATACATTGGAGAAATCAAAGGAATCGGAAATATTTGAAAACGCGCTTTCATCAAAGCCAAAAGCTTCCTGCAGCTTTTCTTCATCAATGGTAAAGAGGGATTCCATGTCAAAACCATTCTCTGAATTTTCTTCTCCAAATGCTTCTCCGGTAAATACATTTATATCTGGATTGTCAAGCTGCTGCTGTACAATTTCGCTTTTTTCAGCCTGCTGGGCAACATGTTTGGTCAGCGCCGGTGTATATCCGATGCCGGCGGCAAGGACAAAACCATTGCCGTCTTCGGAAGGCTGGACGACGCCGACAACTTTTATATCTTCACCCTGCTCTGCCAGGTTTTGCATATATTCTTTATCATCTGTTTTATCTGTCCATACTTGGTACTGGCTGTCGTACTGGTAATAATCAGAACTATTTACCAGTTTAAAGGAGACCCCAAGCAGATCGTCATAGGTGTAACTGCCCATATCTTCTGGGGTATCTACATTTTCTTCATCGATAAACTGCTGGATCATATCATCCAGTTCCGCAGAATCCCGCAGTCCCATAGTGTACAGCATAAAATCGCTGATGCCCCCATTTGAGGTCAGGACTACGACACATTCATTATAGTTTTGCGGCCACCGTCCGGCCTTTACATCATACTGCCCTTCATACAGCTTGGTATTTTCCGGCATCTCATAGAAAATATCTGTACTCATCATAGAGGCCATCATAGAATTAGAGGCGGAGGCGGAGCCAAGTCCCAGCTCATCGAAGGACTTATCCGGGTGAACCTGCCGGACGTCCTGATCTTCCAAGCGATAGATCTGGGGAACCGCGCTGTAAGAATACTCTATAGCGTTGGTATATTTTTCGATCCCGCTTTCCTCGCTGTCCAGATATGCTTTCAGAGATTTTAGGTCATTGGAGTCCATGGTAGAAAACATATTTGTCACCATTTGGATGACAGCTACATCTCCGGTATTTTCTTCCGGCTCGGAACCGCTCCCGGCGGCGCCGCCCATCATGGAAGAAAGATCCAGGCCGGTACTCTGGATCTGAAGAGGATACTCCGCCAAAGTATCGGTCTCAATGGATTTGATATAGGCATTGACGCCGTTGGATAAAGACAAGATCAGCGCAATGCCTATGATGCCAATGGAACCCGCAAACGAGGTCAGGAGTGTCCGGGCTTTTTTGGTCCGAAGATTGTTAAAGCTTAAGGAGAGGGCAGTCAGAAAAGACATGGAAGATTTCCCCATGTTCCGATGTTCTGGTTCTTCTAATGAAGTTTCATCGATTTCAAAGGCGTTGCTGTCTGAGCGGATCTTCCCGTCTCTTAAGTTAACGATCCGGGTGGCATAGAGTTCCGCCAGTTCCGGGTTATGGGTGACCATGACCACCAGACGGTCTTTGGCCACCTGACGAAGGAGATCCATGACCTGAACACTGGTCTCACTGTCCAGGGCGCCGGTGGGTTCATCGGCCAGCAGGATGTCCGGGTCGTTGACTAAGGCACGGGCAATGGCAACTCGCTGCATCTGGCCTCCGGAAAGCTGACTTGGCCGTTTGTGCACCTGATCCCCAAGGCCCACTTGTTCCAAGGCTTCTCTTGCTCTTTGAAGACGCTCTGATTTTTCGATGCCGGAGATGGTAAGCGCCAGCTCTACATTGGCTAGGATTGTCTGATGGGGAATAAGGTTATAGCTTTGAAAGACAAATCCGATGGTATGATTCCGATAAGAATCCCAGTCTCTGTCTTTGTATTTTTTAGTAGAAATGCCGTTAATGATCAGGTCTCCGCTGTCATAGCGGTCCAGTCCCCCAATGATGTTCAAAAGAGTGGTCTTGCCTGATCCGCTGGGGCCTAAGATCGCTACGAATTCATTGTCTCTTAAATTCAGGCTGACGTTATCCAGCGCCTTTTGGATCAGGGCGCCGGTCCGATATTCTTTGCAGATGTTTTTGATCTGAAGCATGCAGTCTCTTCCCTTCTATGTACGCGCTTTTACGCTCTATCAGAAAACAGTTTCATTATAAAGAGGCAGGCGGGCACAGTCAACGGAAGGGGAGAGTGTTTTAGAAAGAATTTAGAAGTTGGGGAGATTGAGATTGCTTTTCTTTATGACATGTGTTATTGTTTCTTTACTAATATCGGCGGTGTTCTTGCCGCCGTATTTCTTAAAAGGCATAAGGCGTCTTGATCTTATGTGAAAGTTCCATATCGGAAGGGATACCCAGTTTAAATTTTCGAGAAAATTATATCCATCACTTTTCCCAGAAGTCAGATACCGGTCTCTGCTTGGATCTGCAGCAGGAATATGCCTTGATAGCGCTTGACATCTTTCAGGAGATTGTGCACAATAAAGGTGTCAGAAGCAAGCTGGACGCTTGGCTTGTATTCTTTAGTACAGATGAACCGTCCAGGATTGCGGAATTGTTGGAAGGATATCCAGAGTTCAGAAATCTTTACGGAGAAATCTATGAGCTGTGTCGAAATGTAGAGAAGGTGATGGAAATGTTTTCCAAAGAGTTGCAGGAATTGGATCGAAACACGGTACAGTACATGATTGACGAAATGCAGGAAGAAATTGATGAGCAGAAAAAGAAGCTGGACGAGAAGGACAGTGTGTTAAAGGAGCAGAAAAGAAAGCTGGATGAGAAAGACAGTGTGTTAAGCGAGCAGAAAAAGAAGTTGGACGAGAAGGACAGCGTATTAAGCGAGCAGAAAAAGCAACTGGACGAGAAGGATAGTGTGTTAAGCGAGCAGAAAAAGCAATTGGACAAGAAGGACAAAGAGATTGCCAGACTAAAGGAACTGCTTTCAAAATCCTGATTTTTGAACAAGTATATCAATATTAAATTTATCACAAAGGAGGCCTCATGCGGTGACAGCAGCATGGGGCTTCTATAAGGAGGAGAAGAAAATGGAGATCAAAAGCGCGGCGCTGATCGGCCTGGGAGCTATGGGAGTTTTCTTTGCGCCAAGAATGGAAGAACATTTAGGAAGAGAGCGCTTCTGCGTGATCGCGGAAGGAGACAGGAAAAAACGTCTGGAAAGCCGGGGTGTGATGGTCAATGGCGTAAACTATCACTTTCCGGTTTGCGAGTCAAAAGATGGGGAACCGAAAGACTTGATCATCATGGCGGTCAAAGACATGGGGCTTGATCAGGCGATCAAAGACATCCGCAGGTTTGTGGGAGATAGGACGCAGATTTTATGCGTGATGAATGGCGTGGAAAGTGAAGAGAGAGTCGCGGCCGTTTATGGATGGGACCATGTGCTGTACTCCTATATGAGAGTATCTATTGTAATGAAAGACGGTCGGACCGACTTTGACCCCTACTGGGGAAAAGTGCATTTTGGGGAGGCCCGGAATGAGGAACTGACAGAACGGACAGTGGCAGTAAAAAAGCTGTTTGAGTACTGTGATATCCCGTATGAGATTGATAAAGACATGCTGTGGGGATTATGGTTTAAATTTATGTGCAACGTAGGAGAGAACCTGACATGCGCCCTTCTGGGAGTTCCCTTTGGCGCTTATGGCGTGAGCAAGGCGGCCAACAAGATCCGCTGGGCGGCCATGAAGGAAGTGCAGGCTGTCGCTGAAATGAAAGGCATTTATATTTCAGAGGAAGTGATGAAGGGGCAGTCGGAGACATTGCTTGAGATTCCTTATAAGAACAAACCGTCTACTTTGCAGGATCTGGAGGCAGGAAAGAAAACAGAAGTGGAAATGTTTGCGGGAAGTATGGTGAAAATGGGACAGGATTTGGGGATCCCAACCCCTATCTGCTGGATGTTCCTTGAAGGAATCCGCGTGCTGGAAGAAAAGAATGAAGGGCGGATCTAAGGAACTTATTTTTAGAAGACTGACCGATAAAGAATGAAGGAGGAAGAACCGTGCAGAAGATTTTGATCGTAGAAGATGATCCTCATATTAACAATCTGCTGAAAGAAGCGCTGGAAAAAGAAGGATATCTCTGTGAACAGGCATTTTCCGGCACAGAAGGAGATATGCTCTTAAATATGAAAGATTACGCTTTGGTACTGCTGGATCTAATGCTGCCGGGAATGGCAGGAGAGCAGGTCCTTGAAAAGATCAGAGAAAAAGGCGGACTTCCGGTGATCGTACTGACCGCCAAAGACAGCTTGGATGAGAAAGTGGACCTTCTGAAAGCCGGGGCAGACGACTATATTACGAAACCTTTTGAGATCAAAGAAGTAATGGCCAGGATACAGGTACAGCTCCGCCATGCACAGAACCAGGAGGAAAAGCAGGTGCTCTCCAGCCAGGGCTTGAAGTTAGACAGGACCACCTTCCAGGTGTGGGCGGAAGAAAAAGAGATCCCTAAGATCACCCGGCAGGAATTCGCGATCCTGGAACTTCTCCTAAAACATCCAAAGCAGGTGTTCAGTAAAGAGGATATTTTTGAGTATGCGTGGCAGGAACCTTACATGGGAGAGACCAAGACGCTGGACGTGCATATCAGTAATATCCGTAAAAAGCTGAAAGAAGTTTCAAAAAAAGAATACATCGATACAGTGTGGGGGATTGGATACAGGCTTCACTCATAAGAGGCTTCTCCGCCCGCGCCCATTCGCAAACCGCCCCGGTGGGGCTTCTCCGCCGGCCTGCCGGCTACGTTTGCTCATATACGGGCGCTCCACTCATGCATATGTCTGCTCGCAAAACCATGCAAGCATGGTTTCCGCTCCCAAACAATGCATGGCGGAACTGGTGGCTTTAGTCTTTTTTTACTTTTTATTTGCGTTTTTTTAGGGTCTGTTTTGTATCCTGAGTGTGCAGATAAGAAAATGAAGGAGATGAAAGAACGATGAGTGATGTTTTGCTTAGGACCCGCGGCCTGACGAAAAAGTATGGGCACCAGAGGGCGGTTGACCAGGTCGGCCTTCATATAAAGCGGGGAGCGGTCTATGGATTTATCGGAAGAAACGGGGCCGGGAAGACAACGTTTCTAAAGATGATCAGCGGCCTGGCAAGCCCGACGGCGGGTGAGATCGAGATGTTTGGAAAGAAAGGGAAGGATTTGCGGGAACTGCGTTCCCGCATCGGATGTCTGATCGAGGCGCCGGGATTATACGGGAATATGAGCGCCGCTTCCAATCTGAGGATCAAGTGTAAACTGTTTGGAGTCTACAAAAAGGGATATGTGGAAGAGCTTCTGAGAATTGTTGGCTTGGAAGATTGCGGAAGAAAACCGGTGAAACGATTTTCCCTTGGAATGAAACAGAGGCTTGGCATTGCGCTTGCCCTGGTAGGGGAACCGGATCTCCTGGTATTGGATGAACCCATTAATGGCTTAGACCCGCAGGGGATCGCGGAGGTCCGGGACACCATCCTTAAATTAAATGAAGAGCGGAATATGACGATCATCATATCCAGCCATATTCTGGAAGAATTGTCTAAAATTGCAACGGATTACGGAATCATCCATCAGGGGAGTCTTTTGCAGGAATTGACCAGAGAGGAATTGATGAAACGCTGCAGTGAGCGGATTGAGATCACGCTGGATCAGCCGAAACAGGCGGTTCCGGTTCTGGACGCGCTTGGATTTAAAGATTATCAGATCGCGGATAAAGAACATATCCAGATCTTCGAGCGGCTGGACGAGAGCGCCAGGATCAATATGGAGCTTGCCAAGGCAGGGATTCTGGTGAAAGGCATCGGGATCAACAGCGAAGAACTGGAAACTTACTTTCTGAATCTGACAGGAGGTGAGGGAAATGCTTAATGCGGTGAGAATGGATCTATATCGGATGTTCCATACCAAAAGCCTGTATGTGATCTGGATCGTGATGGGGGTGCTCATAGTATTTACCACATCTCTGTCCAAGACCGATTATGAAGATACGCAGATCCAGGCGGAAAACCATCAGTTCTACCAGGAACAGGAAGAGAATGGAGAAAACACGGTAATGCTAGGGATGCAGGTGATACTTCCCACGGATCCGGGGGAGAAGGTAACCTTGTCAGATATTTTGTACGCCAATATCCAGGGGAAGTTTGTGGCCGTGTTTTTGGCGATTTTCGCGGTGCTTTTCTCTTCGGCTGACATGAACAGCGGGTACTTAAAGAATATTGGAGGACAGATCAACGGCAGGTGGAAGCTGATCGTTTCCAAGATCGCTGCCCTGGGGATTTATGTGCTCTTAACATTTGGGGTCTTTCTTTTCATCCAGGCGGTTTCCAATCAGATCATCTTCGGATATCTGAAGTTGGGGATCACACAGGAATTCCTTGGGTATCTGGGCGTCCAGCTTCTGCTGCATTTGGCTCTTGCTCTGATCTGTATGGCATCGGCGGTGATCCTAAGGAGCAGTGTGTTCAGTATGATCCTTGCGGTAGGGCTATGCATGAATCTGTTGGCCAGCTTCTATGGAGCTATAGATAACCTGATCCACAATCTGGGATTCGAAGACTTTCGGCTGTTGGATCATACGGTGACAGGACAGCTTTCTATGCTGACCATGCGGCCGTCCGGCGCGGACGGATTCTATGCGGCAGGTGTGGCCGCGGCCTATATCTTGGTGTGCGGGATCTTGACAGGTCTGATTTTTACAAAGAGGGATATTGAATAAATGGAAATGATCACTGGAATCCTAATTATACTTTGTCTGGCCTTAACGGTCATTCTGTGGAGATATGAGCGGCAGGTGAAAAGCATCTGCCGCCAGCTTGCGTTCTTAAGAGAGAATGAAAGCAATATGATGATCACAGGAGACTGGACAGCGGGAAGTCTTAGAGAACTGACAGAGCTTTTAAACGAAATGATCGGAGAAAGGAAGAGACAGCAGCTTTCTTACCAGAAGAAGGAGCAGATGCTTTCAGATACTTATACCAGCCTTTCCCACGACATCCGCACGCCGCTTACGTCGCTGGACGGGTATTTTCAGCTTTTGAAAGAGTCCTCAGACCCGGAAGAGCAGCAGAGGTATCTGGGAATTATAGAAGAACGGGTAGAGAGTTTGAAAGAAATGCTGGAAGAACTGTTTACGTTCACGAAACTTAGGGACGACTCTTTTCAGTTAGAGCTGTCCAGATGCTGTCTGAACCGGATCTTAAAAGAATGCATTTTCTCCTATTATGAAGACTGGACGGAACAGGGTATCCAGCCGGATATCCAGATCCCGGAAAGAGAATTGTATATTGAGGGAAATGTTCCGGCTCTTCGGAGAGTGCTGCAGAATATCATTAAGAATAGTATGGATCATGGGAGAGAGAGGATTTCTTTCTCCCTGTGCCGGGAAGGAAAGGAAATCTGCCTGAAGATCAGCAATCCGGCGGAACATCCGGAAGAGATCGATCCAGATCGGGTGTTCGAGCGTTTTTATAAGGCGGACAAGGCGAGGAGCAGAAATTCTACGGGACTGGGTCTGGCCATCGCCAAAGAATTTGTACTGCGTATGGGCGGAAAAATAAAAGCGGATGTGGCCGGAAATGAATTCCGGATCATTCTATGGTTCCCAGCCGTTGATTTCCTGGATGAGAAGTGCTAGTATCCATAGTAAGGAGAAGGGAGATGGGAAAATGGAAGGAACGGACGTAAAGAAGATTTTCGTTGCGGAAGACAATCTGCAGGCAGAGATGATCTTGGAAGCATTAAGGAGTGTCGGAATCCCTGCTTATAAAAAAGACGCGGACGGCAGAGGATTCTTAAATACCTATGGCGCCAACTCTCTTTGCGGGGAGGAAATCTATATTCCGGCAGAAGAAAAGAAGCAGGCGGAAGAGGTTTTGGAAAATATGGGATTGAAAGCTGAAGAATAGGTTTGCAAAAGAGCGGCGGGATAGAGTATAATGGATTCCGTTAATGACAATTTATATATGGAAAGGAAAGAGAGAGAAAAATGGGGAAACTACAATCATTTTTCAAACTGAATGAAAAAGGTACAAATGTTAAAACAGAGATCCTGGCAGGACTCACGACTTTTATGACCATGGCTTATGTGCTTGTGGTACAGCCCAGCGCCATCATTGGATTTGGTGACGCGGCATACTTCACAGATGTGAACGGGCTGGTGATCACAAAAGAAGCTTTGGCTGTTACCTGCGCGATCGTCAGCGCCATCATTACGCTGTTCATGGGACTGTACGCAAACATGCCGTTTGCGCTTTCCACTGGAATGGGAACAAACTTTATGTTTGGAGCCCTTCTCCAATCCGGGGAACTTGCGTTTGGCGAGATCATGGCGATCACTTTGATCTCTGGCTCTATCTTTGTGCTCTTGACTATTTTTGGGATCCGGGATCTGATCGTAAAAGCGATTCCTAAGAATATTAAAGTATCGATCGGAGCGGCCATCGGATTCTATATTGCGTATCTTGGATTTGACAATTCCGGGATCGGTACTTTTGAAGATGGAATCGGCATGGGGGATTTTACACAGCCAGCAGTGGCGCTGGCCTTGTTTGGGCTGTTCCTGATCGCGGTTTTGACGGCGTATCGTGTAAATGGAGCCATTTTGATCGGAATCGTGGCAGTGACCTTGATCGGAATCCCGGTTGGGGTGACGCAGCTTCCGGATGCCGCGGCAAAGCTGCCGGATATGCAGGGACTGGGCAATCTGATGATTTCCTTTGATTTTAAAGGACTTCTGGCCTTCCAGACGGTAATCTATGTATTTATCACTTTCTGCGGGGACTTTTTCTCTACATTGGGAACAGTGCTTGGAGTCGCGGGAAAAGCGAATATGCTGGATGAAAATGGAAACATGCCGGATATCCAGAAACCATTCCTGGTAGATGCCATTGGAACCTGTGTGGGCGCCTGTACCGGAAACACAACGATCACTACCTTTGTAGAATCATCCTCTGGTGTAGAGGCTGGAGGAAGAACTGGACTTACCAGCGTGGTTGTGGCGATTCTGTTTGGAATCATGGTATTCTTCTCTCCTTTGGTCTTGATGATCCCGGATGCGGCCACCGGTCCGGCGCTGATTTTCGTGGGATTCCTTATGGTATCTGGAATCCAGAATATTGATTTCAGCGATTTTACCGATGCCTTTGGCCCATTTGTTATGATCATGTTCGTAATCTTCGCCGGAGGAATCGCTTCAGGAATCGCGGCTGGTATCCTTGCCCATATCTTTATTAAACTGGCTACCGGCAAATACAAAGAACTTTCACCGGTAATGTATGTGCTGGCTATCCCGTTAGTAATGTATTTTATTTTTAATTAATAAAAAGGAGACAGTGACTTATGAAAATACGTCCAAAGAACAAGCGGGAGCTATTAAAGGCGGCTCTTGGAGAAATCCAAAGTGATCTTCTGATCAAAAATGTGAAGCTGGTAAATACGATCACGGGTGAGATTTACCCAGCCAATGTGTTTATTTTTGATGGGATGATCGCCCATGTGGAGTACAAAGATCTGGAAGCGGATCTTGACGGGGCCAAAGAAGTGATCGACGGGCAGGGGCGCTACCTGATCCCCGGATTTATCGATGCCCACGAGCATATTGAAAGCTCCATGATGACGCCCCGGAATTTTGCCCGGACTGTGATTCCTCACGGGACTACCACAGTGATCACCGATCCGCATGAGATTGGAAATGTCTGGGGTGTAGAGGGAGTCCGTTATATGTATGACAGCTCTGAGGAACTCCCTATGCGCCAGTTGATCGATATTCCAAGCTGCGTTCCGGCGGTTCCGGGATTGGAGAACGCGGGCGCTGAGTTTGGCGTAGAAGAGATCCAGGAACTGGCCCAGCTTCCGAGAGTCATCGGACTTGCGGAGGTTATGGATTTTATCGATGTGATCCAGGGCGGGGACCGGATGATGGACATTATCGATGTGGCTGAGAAAAATGGCCTTTATTTACAGGGGCACGCTCCCTTTGTATCAGGAAGAGCGCTGTCAGCCTATCTTTGCGGCGGTCCTAATACCTGCCATGAATCCAGGCTTGGAGAGGAAGCGGCAGAAAAGATCCGCAGCGGTATGCATGTGGACGCTAGGGACAGTTCCATCACAAAAAATGTGAAGGAAATCTTGGAAGGTGTTAAAGATTTCAAATTCTTTGACAATCTGAGCCTGTGTACAGATGACAGGGAGGCGGATGATATCCTGCATAACGGACATATGAATGATGTGGTCCGGGCGGCTATCCGCTATGGCATGGAGCCGGTGGCGGCGATCAAAAGCGCTACGTTAAATAACGCAAGAGAAGCGGGGATCGAAAATCTGGGGGCAGTCGCTCCAGGATACGCGGCGGACTTGCAGATCGTAGAGAGCCTGACCGAGTTAAAGCCGTCAAAAGTTTTCTATGGAGGGAAGCTGGTGGCAGAAAATGGAAAGCTTCTGGCTGATATCGAAGAAAAGTCTTATCCTTTGGAAAGCAGGAATTCTGTACACGTGAAAGAACTTACGGAGGAGGATTTCGTGCTGAAGGCTCCTGTACAGGAAGGAACCGTCAAGGTAAATGTCATGACTTACTATGACTTGAATCTTTCTTCCACGGAGGCAGTGTGCGAGGAACTTCCGGTTAAGGACGGAAAATTAGATCTGAGCGGAGACAAGGAACTGAAGTTTGTGGCGGTGGTCAACCGTTATGAGGGAAATGACAACCTGGCTCTTGGAGTTGTCCGTGGATTTGGTACAACCTGCGGCACCCTTGCTTCTACCGTGTCCCATGACAGTCACAACCTGACGATCGTCTACGACGATCCGGCGGATGCGCTGATCACGGCGGAAGAGCTGAAGAGAGTGGGCGGAGGAATGTGCGCGGTCAAAGATGGAAAGATCCTGCATACGCTGGAACTGCCTCTGGCAGGGCTGATCTCCTTGAAGAAGGCGGAAGATCTGGCTAAGGACAGCGCCAAGATGAAGGACGCGAACCGGGCTCTCGGACTGACGGAGATGGAGAATCCGCTCCTTAGGATCGTAACGCTGGCCCTTCCGGTGATCCCAGAAGTAAAAATGTCAGATCTGGGCTTAGTAGATGTGAATCGTAAAAAAATCATACCAATCTTTCCCGCCTAAGACGGAGAGGGAAGGATAGACGGACGGCGCGCCTTTTTGCTGGAAAGGCGCGCCATAACAATATAAGGGAGTGATAAGATATGGCAAAACGGGTATTTTTGATCGTGCTGGACAGCGTCGGCGTCGGTGAGGCGCCGGATGCGGAGCTTTTTGACGACGTGGGATGCGACACTTTTGGAACCTGTGTCAGAAGCGGGAATCTGAAGGCGCCAAATCTGGAACGGCTTGGAATGTTCTGTCTGGAAGGGACCTCTTTTTGGAAAAAGTGTGAGGATGTGGAAGGATGTTACGCAAAAATGCGGGAAGATTCCATGGGGAAAGACACCACCGTCGGACACTGGGAGATCGCCGGGATGATCTCAGAGAAACCTCTGCCCACTTATCCAGAAGGGTTTCCCAAAGAAGTCATTGATGCATTCTCCCAGGCAGCGGGAAGGGGCGTGCTTTGCAACCGCCCTTATTCTGGGACAGAGGTTATCAAAGATTATGGAAGAGAGCATGAGCGGACAGGTGATCTGATCGTCTATACTTCCGCGGACAGCGTATTCCAGATCGCGGCCCATGAAGAGATCGTGCCTCTGTCTGAGCTTTATGAAGACTGTAAGAAAGCAAGGCTGATCCTTCAGGGGGAACATGGAGTGGGCCGGGTGATCGCGAGACCGTTTGTGGGAAGATACCCGGATTACCAGCGGACCGTAAACCGTCATGATTTTTCCCTGGAACCGCCAAAGGAGACAATCCTGGATGCCCTGAAGGCGAAAGATTATTCGGTGATCGGCGTAGGAAAGATCTATGATATTTTTGCCGGAAAGGGGCTGACAAAGTCCTATCCCAATGAAGGGAACCGTAAGAATATGGAGCGGACGCTGCAGATCGCGGAAGAAGACTTTGAGGGATTGTGCTTTGTGAATCTGGTGGACTTTGATATGCTGTACGGCCATCGAAACGATATTGCGGGATACGTAAACGCGCTCAACGAGGTGGACGGACAGATCGGTGAATTAATGGAACGGATGGGGCCGGAAGATTACCTGATGATCACGGCGGATCACGGCTGTGATCCGGGATTCAAAGGAACCGACCACAGCCGTGAATTTACGCCCTGTCTGTGCTGGGGACAGAAGCTGAAAAAAGGGGTGGACCTTGGAATCCGCGGGAGTTTTGCCGATATTGCCCAAACGATCGCGGACATCTTTGCCCTTTCTTATCAAGGAGATGGAAGCAGCTTTTTTGAGAAGATCTCACGGTGACGAAGTTTCCCTGGAAGATGGACTGGAAGCATTGACCAGATCTTCCAGGGAGCCAAAAGAATACCCCATCTCCTTCCAGCGTGTCAGCAGTTCGTCCAGAATATCCCCATTGGTGGAAGAAGTGCTGTGCAGAAGAACGATGGCGCCCGGATGGATGCGTCCCAGGAGTTTTTCAAAGGCTTCTTCCCTGCTGGGCTGGTCGTCTTCGTACCAGTCTACATAGGCAAGGCTCCAGAAAAAGGTATGATATCCCATGTCTTTGGCCATCTGCAGATTCTCTGTGCTGTATTTCCCCTGAGGCGGACGGTAAAACTTAGTCATTGGCTTCCCAGTGATCTTCTGATATGCGTCTTCCACTTCTTTTAATTCTTTTTCAAAACTTTCTCTGGCAGATATCTCAGACATATCCGGGTGGTGATAAGTATGGTTTCCTACCACATGCCCTTCCTGCGCCATCCGTTTGATCAGATCCGGGCTGGTGGAGAGGAAATTTCCGACTACGAAGAATGCGGCGGGGACCTCATGCTGTTTCAGTGTGTCCAGGATTTTCTCTGTATTTCCATTTTCATAGCCGCAGTCGAAAGTCAAGTATAGAATGTTTTTTTCCCTGCTGTCCCGGTAGTAGGCGTTATAAGCCGCTAATTCATCACAAGTGGCGTTCCCCACAGGAGCGGCGCCCTCTTCTGGGAAACTTAATCCCCAGTTCTCTGAGGAGGAAGAGATCTTTTGAGAATCTGCCGGCCGGGAATCGGGAAGACTCTGGGAAGTGAAAAAAGCGATAGATCTTCCCGCCAGAAAGGATAGGCCGAATAAGAATAGAACAGCAAAGGCTTTCAGAAGTTTTGCTTTTTGAAACATATGGTGCCGCCTTTTGATCATTTATTTATGTATATGTGTATCCTTCTGTAGTCATGCGAAAAGGTGAGATATATAATAGTTATCAGAAAAAAATATAAAAATTCTTACATTAATGGAGAGAACGTGTTATAATAAGTCTATAAAAGCTTGATGGCGATGTAGGGAGGAACTTCATAGATGTAAGCGAGTGAATACTGGCGTACAGTCTACAGGCATTCGGCTGCCTTGCTGTACGCCAGTTTTTACGGGCGTAGAATGAATAGGAGGTTAATAATGTTTAAAATTGGCGATTATGTGGCGCACTATAAAGAAGGCGTCTGTGAAGTGATCAATATCGGAAAGCTGGATATGAGCTGCTCAGATAAACACAAAGAATATTATACGTTAAAACCTCTGTACGATGTGGGAGGAACGGTGTATACACCTGTGAATAATGAGAAAAAGCAGATCCGGGGAATCATTTCCGCGGATGAAGCGAAAGAATTGATGGAAAATCTGAGGGAAGTTCAGGATCTTCAAGTGTTAGACGAAAAAAAGAGGGAGGTGCTGTATAAAGAAGCGCTGTTGAGCAACCAATGTCAGAAATGGATCGCAGTGATCAAGACGACTTACCTGCGGAGGAAAAAGAGGCTGTCCTGCGGAAAAAAGGCGGTCGGTGTGGATGAACGGTACTTGGCCAGCGCAGAGCGTTTCCTGATCGGCGAACTGGCGGCGGCGTTAGAAATGCCGCGGGATAAGGTGAAAGAGTATATCATTGAGATGATCAAAGAGTAAAAGCGGGGCGTGGAACAAGATGTTTGCAATCGGTGAGAAAAGAACAGAGGTCAATAAGTCGAGGGTCGCAATGCCGGTGGAATATCACCTGAGAAAAAAGAAATTGTACGGAACGTGGGTAGGGCCGGATCTGCTTTATATTTCCGATGAGATCGGTCCTTTGAAGGTAAAAAAGGGGGGAGAGATCTTTGCTCCTCACGTGGATAAACGCAATATGCTGCATGTACCTGGAAGATATGAGGGCCGGGAGGTAGAGATCAAGGGATGCATCACTTCGATTGAATTAAACTTTGGGGGAAGTGTCCCGGAATCCTACAGTTATTGAACGTCTATATAAATAGGCGAGGAAAGAAAAATGAAGAGACCTCAGGAATCAGGCTTTCCAAAGCTTTGATCCCTGAGGTCTCTTGTGTCTGCCCTAAAGGGCGGTTATTTAGACGCTTCTTCGGCAAACTGAGTCGTTACAAGATCTTCATATGGCGCGCGTTTGGCAAGTTCGCCCGCTTCATCCAGAATATCCTGGAGCAGGTCAAAACTTTCCTCTTCAAAGATCAGATTGTCTTTCCAAGTATCCTGTTCGTAATAGCGGGATACGATGGCAGTGATGGTGTCCAGATCAGTCTCCTTAAACTGAGGCTCAATGACGGCCGCGATTTCTTCCGGCGTATGGGCCTGCACATAATCCATGCCTTTCTGGAGGGCATTGGTGAATCCCTGGATCACATCCGGGTTCTCGTCGATATAGCTTTGTTTCGCGGAGAAGGCGGTGTAGGGAACATAACCGCTGTCTGTTCCAAGAGAGGCGACTACATATCCCTTGCCCTCCTGTTCCAGGCTGGTAGCCCCAGGCTCGAATTCCACGGTAAAATCTGCCTGCCCTTCGGCAAATGCGGCGGCAGTGGAGCCAAAATCAATACTCTGGTCAATGTTGACATCTTTGGCCGGGTCAATGCCGTTTTGCTTTAAGATATATTCAAATACCATTTGTGGCATACCGCCCTTTCTTCCGCCGAGAACGTCGGTCCCTTTCAGGTCTTCCCAGGAGAAATCATCCATTTTCTGGCGGGCTACCAGGAAGTTTCCGGCCCGCTGGGTAAGCTGGGCGAAATTGACCACGTAATCGCTGGCGCCTTCATTGTAAGTGTAGATAGAGGCTTCCGACCCCATGAAGCCGATATCGGCGCTGCCGGAAAGAACTGCGGTCATGGTTTTGTCAGCCCCAAACGGGGATGGCCGTCTAGGCGCAGACCATTCACAAATATTCTGCAAAATCAACGGTGCCGTCCTCTTTGAGATGGATCTGTCTTACAGTGTTCCGCCAGAAGGAGCGCTTATTTTCAGGACTCAGGTAATCATAGATCGTCTTGAAATCCTGTTCAAGCAGAGGAACCAAATAAGAGAGATCGGGGGCTTTTTTGGCATCCGCTTCAAGAGAAAGTTTCTTTTCCTCTTCCAGAGAACGATACTGGGTGTTGTAATAATCCCAGGAGATGCGGCCCTTTTGAAAGAGAAGGTTCAGACGGTCAAGTTCCTTTCCGATCTGTTGGGAGGTGCGCTTTTGCGGCTCCCTGCGGGGAAGATTTGCGATGTGTATAGGACGGATCCTGTACTGTTGGAGCTGCTGCCCCAGATCTTCCAGAAGGCGCGCCTCCAAAAGGTTCTGACTGAGCCGGCGAACGTTTTTGCAGGCCCGGTCGGTGACTGCCCGGTTGCATCGGTAATAACAATAGTCCCGTGTTTCCCCGGTCTTTCGATTAATGACCGCCTTGCTTCCAGTCCCGGTAAGAAGGCGCCCGCACAGAGGACAGCGGATCAGACCGGAGAAATAATAGATCCGTCCGGAAGGAGAATATTTGATGTTGCGCTGGCTGACGGCCTGGAGACGGAGCCAGCGTTCTTCCGCAAGATAGGGGGGACAGTAAGGAATTCCCCGGTAGGTCCCCTTGTAGAATTCGCTGGAAAGCATGGTGCGTAAGGTTCCGTAAGAAAAGGAAGGGTCATAATACGTTTGCATATAACGCAGGGTTTCCTGCTTGCTCTGGTGCTTTTCAAAATGGTCGAAGAAAGCGCGGACCATTTCCTCTTCTTCGGGATCTTTGACCATACATTTCTTGCCGTTTATGATTCCCAGTTTGTATCCGGGAGGCATATTGGCTTCGCCAAAGATGGCCTTTCCCTGGCGGATAGAAGCTTCATTTACAAATCGGATGCGTTCTGAAGTGGTGTCGACTTCATTCTGTCCGATAGACAGGACCACGTTCAGCTGAAGCCGCCCGTCTCTGGTTTCCATATTGATCCCAGGTTCCGAGGCGGAGATCCAGCGGACTCCATACGCATCCAGAACATCCTGGACTCTGTAGAAGTCGGACATATTTCGGAACCAGCGGTCCAGACGCCAGAAGAGGATCACGTCAATCCTGCCCGTACGGACATCCTCCAGGAGAGCGTGGATAGCCTTGCGCTTTTTTAGTTCTTTCCGGGCGGTACGGCCTTCGTCCGCATAGATCCCAGCCACATCCATTTTGTGGGATTTTGCATAGCTTACCAGGTAACTTTTCTGGGATTCCAAAGATTTCCCATGAATCATTTGCTCTGAAGTGCTGACGCGGATATAGATGGCGCAGCGCTGGATTTCTTCTGCCATAGTCTCATCTCCCTCTGCAGTATGTATACTGGAGAGGGAGAACAAAAATAACAGTCTTCTGACAGGCAAAGGGGACAATCCGTCCGCATAGATTTTAATAAAGAGTCTGTGCGGAAGTTAAAATGGAAAAAATCATCCAGGTGCTGCTTTCCCTTCTGGAAGAGCAGGAAAAGGCGGAAATCAAATATAAGATAGAGGAACTTACCGCCTCATCAGAAGAAGAGGAAAAAGAGGAAGATTTTTAATTCCAAGCGGCAGGCAGATCGGACCGGACCAGGAACCGGTCCTTTTTTAATGCATAAAATGATAGAGAGACCGTATGAAAATCAGGAGGTTTTATTATGAAGAATAAAGAATATTGGCTGGAATGGGGCAGAAAGGCGGGAGTGCGCGCCATTCGGACGGTGGCTCAGACGGCAGTGGCCGGAATTGGAACGGCGGCGGCCATTGGGCAGGTGGATTGGAAATATGTACTGTCCGCATCGGTTTTGGCGGGCGTGATCTCACTATTGCCCTGTATCGCCGGTCTGCCGGAAGTAGAAGGAGACAACGGCGTTGAGTACGACGAGGGAATCGAGCCGGAGCCCGCGGAGATCGCGGAGGCGGAAAGAGAAACCTGCCGTATGCCGGAAGCGGGAGAAGAGCAGAAAAAGCCTGCGGAATCGGAGGAAGATCCGGCAAAAATCCTGGAAGAAAGCGGAAAGGAGGAATAGGACATGGCAAAATATAATGTACACGCCGGACATAATGCAAAGGTGCCGGGAGCCTCAAAGTATTTAAATGAAGTGGCGGAAAACCGAAAAGTCAAGAATCGGGTGATCGCTCTTTTGAAACAGCAGGGCCATACCGTCTATGACTGCACCGATGACGCAGGCGCGACTCAGTCTAAAAATCTGGCGAACATTGTAGCCAAATGTAATAAAAACAATGTGACTCTGGATCTCTCGATCCATTTGAACGCAGGCGGAGGAACGGGTGTGGAAGTCCTTTACTACAGCGCTGCCGGGAAGGCTTACGCCAAAAAGATCAGCGCCGCCATAGCGAAAAAACTGGGGCTTAAGGATCGGGGCGCCAAGCAGAGGACCGGGCTGTACGTTCTGAAAAATACCAAATCTACTGCGGTGCTGGTGGAGTGCTGCTTTGTAGACTCCGCAAATGATAAGAAAAAGTGGAACGCGGATAAATGCGCTCAGGCGATCGCAGAAGCGGTGACCGGAAAGACAGTTTCATCAAGTACGCCTTCCGGCGGAAATTCTGATAATATCGACGGCTCTTTTCTGGTAAAGATCAAAGCCGCGGATCTGACGATCCGGTCCGGCGCGGGAACGAATTATAAGGCGGTAGGGCATATTAAGGATAAGGGGACCTATACGATCACCCAAGTCCAGTATAACGGGCCGACTCCTTGGGGGAAATTAAAAAGCAAAGCTGGCTGGATCAGCCTGCACAGCGCCTACGTGACCCGGCTGTAAGATACAAGAAAAAACCTTAAGTGTCTTTGCCTAATGTGCCATCCCCAAATCCCGTTACCAGTTCCAGATCGATGCCCTCTTCTTCAAAATAACCTTCCTCAATGGCTATATACATTGGAGCGTAAAAGATAGAATGAGCCACTTCATTGAGAACGACTTTCTTAACTTCCGGGAGTGATTCTTCCGTGTTCTCCTTGGTATCCGTATCCTGTGAGCCGGATTCTTCCTTGGAAGAACAGCCGCACAGGATGGCCATGATCATAGCAGTGATCAGGCAGATGGCAGTGAAACGCTTTTTCATAATATCCTCCTTATTTGATGTGCCGCCGCGCCTAATCGCAAACCGCCCCAGTAGGGCTTCACCGCTGCGGTGCGGCTGCGTTTGCTCATTGGCATGACGGAACTCTTAAATTTAGTATATTCCCTTTTGGGGTTTTGGTGAAAAGGGGTGGTTCTTATGGCTGGATTTTGCTACAATAGTATTATAGATTTGGTTTTTGATCCTGAAATTGATGAGGTTTGCGGCAGACGGAAAGGGTACAGGAATGAAAGGGAATAAAAAGAATCCTTTGTATAAAAGTTTTGGATATGCGTTTGAGGGGATTTTTGACTGTATTCGGAATGAGCGAAACATGAAGATCCATTGCGCAGCGGCGGCGCTTGTGAGCGCCGCGGGAATCTGGCTTGGAATATCACGGATGGAATGGTGTGTCTGCCTGATCTTATTTGGCCTGATTCTGGGGTTAGAGATGGTCAACACGGCTATAGAGGCGGTGACGGATCTGGTCAGTGAGGAATACCATCCTTTGGCGAAGAAGGCCAAAGATACGGCCGCGGGGGCAGTTCTGATAGCGGCCATCGCGGCCGGGGTGATCGGTGTGATCATTTTTCTGCCCAGGCTGCTGGAAATTTTGCCGTAAGATAGATCGGATCATAATAAAAAAGGGACAGGAGCGAGAGCGATCTTAGGCGGACTGTTCCAAGAAAGGAGTTTAGAAGTATGGAAAAATTAGGAGAAGGACTCAAAAAGCTTTTGCTTGCTGGAGTAGGGACAGTGGCCGTGACCGCGGAGAAGTCGAAGGAGATCCTTGACGAACTGGTGAAAAAAGGAGAATTGACGGTTGAACAGGGGAAAGTGCTCAATCAGGAACTGAAACATAATCTGAAGCAGACGGTAAAAGAAAATGTGAACGTTTCTGTGAAACCTTCTTCGGCGGAAGAACTGAATGAACTTCTGGAGAAAATGACTCCGGAACAGATTGCCCAATTGAAGGAACAACTCCAGAAGATGGAGGAAACAGAGACAGAAGCGAAGGCGGAAGACGCATCCGAAGAAGCGGCTGGAGAGCCAAATGAGTAAAGCGAAAGAAGAAGAAACAACAGAAAAGAAGACTTACGGATCAAGACTGCGCGAAATGACGGCAGTCCTGCACAAATACGAGGTTACCAGAGGGGTTACCCCGGAAAAGCTCCGGATGATCCTGGAAGATCTTGGACCCACCTATATCAAGCTTGGTCAGATCATGTCTATGCACTCGGATATCCTGCCTAAACGGTACTGCGATGAGCTGATGCGCCTTCATTCAGAGGTAGCGCCTATGCCGTTTGAAGAGGTGGCGGAGGTGATCCAAGAGTCTTATGGATATCCCTGGACAGAGGTGTTTGCGGAGATTGACGAGACGCCCATCGGATCAGCTTCCATCGCTCAGGTACACCGGGCCAGGCTGTATTCAGGTGAAGATGTTGTAGTCAAAGTCCAGCGCAGAGGAATCTATGAGGTGATGGCCAGAGATATCGGACTGCTCCACAAGGCGGCCAAACTGCTTCCGGTCACCAGCCTGCGGGGACTCGTGGATCTGGATATGGTTCTGGATGAATTGTGGATGACCACCCAGGAAGAGATGAATTTCCTGACGGAGGCGGCTAACGTAGAAGAATTCGCGAAAAAGAATAAGGACGTAGCCTTTGTCGAAACTCCAAAGCTGTACCGGGAACATACGACGACCCATGTGCTGGTAATGGAATATATCGACGGATTTCCTATTGACGGACGAGAAGAACTCTTGGAAAACGGATATGACTTGAACGAGATTGGAAGTAAATTTGTCGATAATTATATTAAACAGGTCATGGAGGATGGTTTCTTTCATGCGGATCCGCATCCGGGGAACGTACGTATCCGCGGCGGGAAGATCGTCTGGCTGGATATGGGGATGATGGGCCGGCTCACGGAGAGAGACCGGGAGCTGATCGGAGAAGTGATCCGGGGAGTGGCGGCAAATGATATTAACATGATCCAGGAAGCGGTGCTGGCTCTGGGAGAATTCCGGGGAAAACCGGACCGCAACCGGCTGTATCAGGATATCAGCGAGCTTATGTCTAAATATGGAAATACAGACATGGGAGAGATTGATATCGGTGAAGTGATGCAGGATCTGATGGATGTTATGAAGGAAAATAAGATTTCCATGCCTCATGGTCTGACTATGCTGGCAAGAGGATTGACACATATGGAAGGCGTTCTTGCGGAAATCACGCCGGAGATCAACATGACAGAGATCGCGGCGGCCAGGATCAAGGCGGAATTTGTTCAGAATCTGGATTGGAAGGCGGAAGTTAAGCGAGGGGGGAAGGCGCTGTACCGGTCTCTTCACAAAGCGGTTGATATTCCGGCCCTCCTGGCAGACCTTATGCAGGGATATTTGAAAGGCCAGACCCGCATCAATATGGATCTTCACGCTTCGGACGATCTGACGCGGCTCCTGCGCAGATTGGTCAGAAATATCGTTATGGGATTGTGGGTTATGGCGCTTCTGATCAGTTCCAGTATCATCTGCACCACAGATATGACGCCCAAAATTCTTGGGATCCCGGCTCTTGGGGCTTTCGGATATATGATCGCGTTTGTGATCGTTATGTATGTGTTTATCAAACATATGCTGTCAAGAAAATAAGAGGGATATCTGTCATAGGGATTCCCTTCACAGAAAAAGAGATCACCTTCTTTGCAAGGTAATCTCTTTTTTGTGATATTGCTGTCTACTCTTTAACTTTTCCCCGTTCTTTCTGACAGCGAAGAGCCGCTTCCACGAATCCGCGGAACAAAGGATGGGGCCTGTTCGGCCTGGATTTCAGCTCCGGATGGGCCTGGGTAGCGATAAACCAGGGATGGGAAGGAATCTCGATCATCTCTACGATCCTTCCGTCCGGGGACAGGCCGGAGAGTTTCATTCCATGGGATGTAAGGTCATCCCGGAAATCATTATTGACTTCATAGCGGTGTCGGTGTCGTTCCTGGATGTGATCTGTTCCGTATAGTTCATATGCCTTGGAAGTCTTGTCCAGGATACAAGGATAAGCTCCAAGACGCAGAGTTCCGCCGATATCCTCCACGCCTACCTGATCCGGCATAATGTGGATGACTGGATGGAGAGTATCCGGTTTTAATTCCGCGCTGTGAGCGTCATGGTAGCCAACAACATTACGGGCAAACTCAATAATGGCTACCTGCATACCCAGACAGAGACCCAGGAAGGGAATATTGCGGGTACGGGCGTAATGAACAGCTTCTATCTTTCCATCGATGCCGCGATGGCCAAAGCCTCCGGGAACCAGGATGCCGTCCGCATCCCCCAGGAGTTCTTCCGCGTTTTCGCTGGTGACGGTTTCCGAATCTATCCACTTGATGTTGACGGTCGCGCGGCTGAAGATGCCGCCGTGTTTTAGCGCTTCCACTACGCTGATATAAGCATCGTGGAGCTGAATGTATTTTCCCACCAGAGCAATCGTCACTTCTGTATTGGGATGGCGGAGATATTCCACCATTTCTGTCCAGTCTTTCAAATCAGGTTCCGGGCATTCCAGTTTCAGACACTCACAGACAACGCCCGCCAGATTTTCTTTTTCCATCGCCAAAGGAGCCTCATAGAGATATTCCACATCCAGATTCTGAAGCACATGGCTGGCCGGCACATTGCAGAAGAGAGCGATCTTGTCCTTGATACCCTGGTCCAGCGGATATTCCGAGCGGCAGACGATAATGTCCGGCTGGATCCCCATTCCCTGCAGATCTTTGACACTGGCCTGAGTAGGCTTTGTCTTCATCTCCTGGGAAGCTTTCAGATAAGGGATCAATGTTACGTGGATCAGGATTACATTTTCCCGTCCTTTCTCATGCTGGAACTGCCGAATGGCTTCAAGAAAGGGCTGGCTTTCAATATCTCCTACGGTTCCGCCTACTTCAATGATGGCGATCTCTGTGTCTTCCGCCGCTGGATTCCGATAAAAACGCCCCTTGATCTCATTGGTGATATGCGGGATCACTTGAACGGTACCTCCGCCAAAATCCCCGCGGCGTTCCTTTTGGAGGACAGACCAGTAAATCTTTCCGGTGGTCACGTTGGAATTCTTAGTAAGACTTTCATCAATGAACCGTTCGTAGTGCCCCAGATCAAGATCCGTCTCGGCGCCATCATCGGTGACGAACACTTCTCCATGCTGAACAGGGTTCATCGTACCTGGATCAATGTTGATATAGGGATCGAATTTCTGCATAGTGACCGTATATCCCCGGGCCTTTAACAGACGGCCAAGAGAAGCGGCCGTGATTCCTTTCCCAAGTCCGGAAACGACTCCACCGGTAACGAATACGTATTTTACTGCCATAGTTATCCTCCTTAAAATTCTGCTGGGTGTATCTGCTGATTAAAAAAATACCTTAAAATTATACACCTTTCTATTATAAAAATACAGAATTTTTTTCATATTTTGGCTCAAAGGTAGCCTGTATGGATAACTTTTTAAATTGTTTTGCGTCTACGGTACCTACCATGACGGAAGTATGGACCTGACAGCCTTTTAAATTCGGAAGCTGGTCCAGGGCGCGCTGTGCCAGCGGGTCTGTGGCGGCGCTGACAGACAGGGCGATCAAGACTTCATCGGTGTGGAGCCGCGGATTTTTACTGCCTAAATATTGGGTCTTCAGCTTTTGGATCGGCTCGATGGCCTCCGGGGAGATCACGTGGCAGTGGTGGTCGATGCCGGCCAGTTCCTTCAACGCGTTTAGGAGCAGGGCCGCGGAAGCTCCCAGAAGACTGCTTGTCTTCCCGGTGATCATACGTCCGTCATGAAGCTGCAGGGCCGCCGCGGGGCCGCCGGTCTCTTTTGCGCGGGCAAGAGCGGCGTCCACTACCGGACGGTCATGGACGGTAACTCCGGCCTGGTTCATCAGCATTTCAATTTTATAAACTTCGTCATCAGGGCAGGCGCCTATCAGAAGCCGCCGGAGGGAATCATAGTATCTGCGGATGATCTCCTGGCGGGAAGCCTCCCGGCATACTTCATCGTTACAGATACAGTTTCCCGCCATATTGACGCCCATATCAGTGGGAGACTTATAGGGACTTTCCCCGTAGATCCGCTCAAAGATGGCGTTCAGGACGGGGAATATCTCCACATCCCGGTTGTAATTGACTGTAGTTTCGCCATAAGCTTCCAGATGAAAGGGGTCGATCATATTTACATCGTTTAAATCAGCTGTGGCTGCTTCATAAGCTAGATTGACCGGATGTTTTAAAGGAATATTCCAGATTGGAAAAGTCTCAAATTTAGCGTATCCGGCGCAGATCCCGTGTTTATGTTCGTGATAAAGCTGGGACAGGCAGACGGCCATCTTCCCGCTGCCGGGGCCGGGAGCCGTCACGACTACCAGGGGCCTGGAAGTTTCGATATAATCATTTTTCCCATAGCCTTCTTCGCTGACGATCAGAGGAATATTGGTAGGATAACCCTGAATGGGATAGTGGCGGTATACCTTGATCCCCAGCTTCTCCAACCGTGTCTTGAATAAAGCCGCGCTCTCCTGGCCGCTGTATTTTGTGATCACGACGCTCCCAACATAGAGGCCGTGGCTTTTGAAAACTGACATCAGGCGCAGGACGTCTACATCGTAGGTGATCCCAAGATCCCCGCGGATTTTATTCTTTTCAATATCATCCGCGCTGATCACGATCACGATCTCTGCCTGAGAAGAAAGCTGCATAAGCATCCGCATTTTACTGTCTGGACGGAAACCGGGAAGAACCCGTGATGCGTGATAGTCATCAAACAGCTTCCCGCCGAATTCCAGATAAAGTTTGTTGTCAAAATGGCTGATGCGTTCCCGGATATGGGAAGATTGTGTTTGCAGGTATTTTTCGTTGTCAAATCCTATTTTCATTCTCATTCCTCTTAATTGTAATAAAAATTTTTCTTAATATATGCATGAAGAAATTCCATACCAAGTATACTACAAAGGATGGGAAGTTTACAATCTTTTCATAATGTTTTTATTGATTTATAACAGGGCTGTCCGTATAATGAAAGAGTGACACAGGAGGATAAAAATGGACAACCAGAACAACCAGAACAGAAATAATCAAGATCCCAACAGAAACAATAAACAAGGGATCTCTTTTGTAATTTTAGTAACATTGATCACAAGTATTCTGGTCCTGGCGCTCTTCCAATTCCAGGGAACAGGGAGCGCGGAGGAGATCACTTACGATGAGTTCCTCAAGATGGTAGACGATGGAGAGGTTGAGAGTGTACAGATCCAGAGCGACAGGCTGGTGATCACAGCAAAGCCTGAGAAAGGAAAGCGGACCGGGCAGGAGTATTACACGGGAGTCGTACAAGACGACACACTTTCTGATAAGTTATATGAGGCCAACGTAGAGTATTCTCAGGAAATCCCGGATACCACATCCGCAGTCGTACTGAACGTGCTTTTGACGATCCTTCCGATCGCGCTGATCGTAGGAATGTTTGTCTGGATGACAAGGAAGATGTCGAAGGGCGGCGGCATGATGGGCATTGGCAAGAGCAATGCCAAAATGTACGTAGAGAAACAGACCGGAGTTACCTTCCGGGATGTGGCCGGCCAGGACGAGGCCAAAGAATCTCTGCAGGAAGTGGTAGACTTCCTCCATAATCCGGGGAAATATACCAGCGTAGGAGCGAAGCTTCCTAAGGGAGCGCTGCTGGTAGGCCCTCCGGGAACAGGTAAGACCCTGCTGGCGAAAGCGGTGGCGGGAGAGGCGAAAGTGCCGTTCTTCTCTCTGAGCGGTTCCGCGTTTGTGGAGATGTATGTGGGCGTAGGAGCCTCCAGAGTCCGGGATCTGTTCAAGCAGGCGCAGCAGATGGCGCCCTGTATCATCTTCATCGATGAGATCGACGCCATTGGAAAGAGCAGAGACAATCAATTAGGAAGCAATGATGAAAGAGAACAGACATTGAACCAGCTTCTGGCAGAGATGGATGGATTTGAGAGCAACAAAGGATTGGTGCTGCTTGCGGCGACCAATCGGCCGGAGATTCTGGACCCGGCGCTTTTAAGACCGGGACGGTTCGACCGCAGGATCATTGTGGAGAAGCCGGATCTGAAAGGCCGGATTGATGTTCTGAAGGTACATTCCAAAGATGTTCGGATGGATGAGACGGTGGATCTGGAAGCGATTGCCCTGGCTACTTCAGGGGCGGTGGGATCCGACCTTGCTAATATGATCAATGAGGCCGCTATCAATGCGGTGAAGCATGGAAGAAACGCGGTAAGCCAGGCGGATCTCTTCGAGGCGGTGGAAGTGGTGCTGGTAGGAAAAGAGAAGAAAGACCGTATCATGAGCCAGGAAGAGCGGAGGATCGTTTCTTACCACGAAGTAGGGCACGCGCTGGTAAGCGCGCTGCAAAAGGATGCGGAGCCGGTACAGAAGATCACTATTGTGCCTCGTACAATGGGCGCTCTGGGATATGTAATGCAGACGCCTGAGGAGGAGAAGTTCCTGAACACAAAGAAAGAGCTGAAAGCTATGCTGGTAGGAATGTTGGCGGGACGGGCGGCGGAAGAGATCGTGTTCGATACGGTGACTACAGGCGCCGCCAACGATATTGAGAAAGCAACCAGTATTGCCAGAGCTATGATCACCCAGTACGGAATGAGCGAGAAATTTGGTCTGATCGGTCTGGAGTCGATTCAACATCGGTATCTGGATGGAAGACCGGTAGCTAACTGCGGCCAGGAGACGGCGTCTGAAATCGACCATGAAGTTATGAAGATGCTCAAAGAAGCATATGAGGAAGCAAAACAGCTTCTAAGCGAACATAGAAAAGCGCTGGATCAGATCGCGGCGTTTCTGATCGAGAAGGAAACCATTACAGGGAAAGAGTTTATGGAGATTTTCCACAAAGTAGAAGGTATTGACCCGGAACAGGAAGGAACAAAGAGCGAAGAGAGGATTGCTATGAATCCGGCGCGGGAGGAGACTGGAGTACAGGAGAGTCCTGCGCAGGAGGAAAGACCGGCGGAAGAATAGAAGTTGTGCTACTATGCAGCGATGTTGAGGTTCAATATCGCTGCATTGTGCTGTGTGATCATATATTTAGTGTTTTGAAATGGGGAAAGATTATGTTTGACATTCAGGAAGAACTAAAAAAACTGCCGGGAAAGCCGGGCGTATATCTAATGCATGACGAAAAGGACGAGATCATCTATGTGGGGAAAGCCGTCAGCTTAAAGAACCGTGTCCGCCAGTATTTCCAAAGCAGCCGCAATAAAGGAGTCAAGATTGAACAGATGGTGACTCACATCCGGCGGTTTGAGTATATTATCACAGACTCTGAATTAGAGGCGCTGGTGCTTGAATGTAACTTGATCAAAGAACACAGGCCTAAATATAATACGATGCTGATGGATGATAAAGCCTATCCTTTTATTAAGGTAACGGTGGAGGAGGCTTTTCCGCGGGTCCTTCTGGCCAGAAGGATGGTGAAGGACAAGGCCCGCTATTTCGGGCCTTATACCAGCGCTGGAGCCGTCAAAGACACAATAGAATTGATCCGTAAACTATATTATGTACGAAGCTGCAATCGAAAGCTGCCCAGAGACATTGGGAAAGAGAGGCCCTGCCTGAATTACCACATCCATCAATGCAAGGCGCCCTGCCAGGGCTATATTTCCCAGGAGGAATACCGGGAATCGATTCAGGAAGTGCTGAAATTCCTGGGCGGAAACTATGAAGGAATCCTCAAAGACTTGGAGGAAAAGATGCAGAACGCTTCTGAGAACTTAGAGTTCGAGAGAGCCATTGAGTACCGGGAACTGATCGCCAGCGTACAGAAGATCGCCCAGAAACAGAAGATCACGGATACTGCCGGGGAGGACAGGGATATCCTGGCGGTGGCATCAGAAAGAGAAGACGCGGTGGTACAGGTGTTCTTTATCCGTGGAGGCCGGCTGATCGGCAGGGATCATTTCTACCTGAAGATCGGGGAAGGGGACGAAGCGGGAGAAATCTTATCCAGCTTTATCAAGCAGTTTTATGCGGGAACGCCGTACATTCCTTCCCAGCTTATGCTGCCGGAAGCGGTGGCGGACCAGGAGATCATCGAGGAGTGGCTGAGCCGCAAGCGGGGCCATCGGGTCCATATCCAGGTGCCGCAGAAAGGAAAGAAGGAGAAGCTGGTGGAGCTGGCCAAGAAGAACGCGGCGCTGGTGCTCAGCACTGACAAGGAGCGGCTGAAAAGAGAAGAGGGCCGTACCATCGGCGCGGTTAAAGAGCTGGAGAAAATTCTGGGACTGGAAGGGCTTCAGCGGATGGAGGCCTACGATATCTCCAATACCAGCGGGTTTGCTTCTGTAGGTTCTATGGTAGTCTATGAGCGCGGGAAACCGAAACGGAATGATTACCGAAAATTCCGGATCAAAGGGGTTCAGGGGGCGGACGACTATGCCAGCATGGAGGAAGTACTGACCCGCCGGTTCCGGCATGGATTGGAGGAACAGGAAGAAGGCAAAGAAATGGGAGGATTTAACGCTTTCCCGGATCTGATCTTGATGGACGGGGGAAAAGGACAGGTAAACGTGGCCCTTGGAGTATTAGACTCACTGGGGCTTCAGATTCCGGTATGCGGTATGGTAAAAGATGACAATCACCGGACCAGAGGGCTGTATTACCAGAATGTGGAACTGCCGATCGACAGAAATTCTGAGGCTTTTCGGCTGATCACCAGGATTCAGGACGAGGCTCACCGGTTCGCCATTACGTTTCACAGGCAGCTTAGGGGAAAGAATCAGGTGCACTCCATACTGGACGATATACCGGGAGTGGGTCCGGCCAGGAGAAAAGACCTGATGAAGCATTTTGAGAATCTGGAAGCTGTCAAAAACGCGGACATTGAAGAATTAAAAAAATTGCCTTCTATGAACGAAAAATCGGCCAGGGACGTGTATAACTTTTTCCATTGATGTGGTATAATGGTTGCTGCATAGAAATTATGAAAAGGAAAAGGAGAGTATCATGAGTAAGAACGTCAAAATGAGCGCGATCGTCGAGAAGATGAATCTGAAGAATCTAACACCGGATGTGGATTATTCGGAAAAGATTGTAGAAGTGCCGGATATCAACCGCCCGGCTCTTCAGCTGACCGGCTATTTTGAACATTTTGATGCGGAGCGGGTTCAGGTGATCGGATATGTTGAGTATACATTTCTTCAGAAAATGCCGGAAGAAGAAAAGGAAAAGATTTATTCGATGCTCTTATCTTATAAATTGCCGGGGATTGTTTTCTCCAGAAGCCAGAAGCCGGACGATATGCTGCTTGAAAAAGCGACGGCGGCTAATATCCCGGTATTTCAAAGCGAGATGAAGACATCTCAGTTTACGGCGGAACTGATACGCTGGCTGAATGTAGAACTGGCTCCATGTATCTCGATCCATGGCGTTCTGGTAGATGTATACGGCGTGGGCGTGCTGATCATGGGCGAAAGCGGAATCGGGAAAAGCGAGGCGGCGCTGGAACTGATCAAGCGAGGACACCGTTTGGTCAGCGATGATGTGGTAGAGATACGAAAGGTCAGCGATGAGACGCTGGTAGGAACAGCACCGGATATTACAAGGCATTTTATAGAACTTCGGGGAATCGGGATCGTGGATGTGAAAACCCTGTATGGCGTGCAGAGTGTGCGTGCCACTCAGAATATCGATCTGGTCATTACGTTGGAAGATTGGGATAAAGACAAACAGTATGACCGGCTGGGGCTGGAGGAAGAGTATACAGAATTCCTGGGGAACCGGGTGGTATGTCATCAGATTCCGATCCGTCCGGGGCGGAATCTGGCCATCATCACAGAGACGGCGGCTATCAATTACCGCCAGAAGAAAATGGGTTACAACGCTGCGCAGGAATTGTACAAACGTGTACAGGAAAATATGAGAAGGAAGTAGGGGGCGGAGTTTTATGAAATATTGTTTTGGTGTGGATATTGGAGGAACATCAGTGAAGATCGGTCTGTTCCAGACCGATGGGATCCTTATGGACAAATGGGAGATTCCCACGAAAACGGAGAATGAGGGCAAAGCAATCCTTCCGGATATCGCGCAGTCTTTGGAAAAGAAACTTTTTGAGACAAAGATTCCCAAAGATCAGATCAAAGGGATTGGGATTGGAATTCCGGCTCCTGTGGATGAGGAAGGGATTGTACAGAAGACCGCGAACCTTGGATGGGGGTATAAAGAAGTAAAGCGGGAAATGGAAGAACTGACCGGATTCAAAGCGGCTGTAGGAAATGACGCTAATGTGGCCGCCCTTGGTGAAATGTGGCTGGGAGGGGGAAAGGGTTATAAAGATCTTGTGATGGTCACATTGGGAACAGGCGTTGGCGGAGGTATTATCGTCAACGGGCTCCCTCTGACCGGAGCGAATGGAGCCGGCGGAGAGATCGGCCATATCTGTGTAAACTATGAAGAAAAAGATCGATGCGGCTGCGGCAAACAGGGATGTCTGGAACAATATGCTTCCGCCACAGGAATTGCCAGGATCGCCAGGATCCGGCTTCACAAAAATGACGACCCGTCCATTCTGCGGGGAAGAAAAGTCAGCGCGAAGATGGTGTTTGACGCGTTAAAAGAAGGCGATAAAGTGGCGGAAGAGATTGTGGAAGAATTTGGCGCATACTTGGGACATGCGTTGGCCAATATCGCTGTGATCACGGATCCCGCCGTGATCGTGATCGGCGGAGGAGTATCCAAAGCCGGAGAGATCCTTTTGGAATATGTAGAAAAGTATTACCATGAGAAAGCCTTTTTCTCCAATCAGAATGTACGTTTTGTATTGGCGGAACTTGGAAATGACGCCGGGATCTGCGGAGCGGCGAAGCTTATGTCATTTTGAGAATGATGCCAAGAACAGCGCCTGCTAAGATCCATATAAGAGGATGCAGGTTCTTGAAAGATTTTATCTGCATAAGCCCCAGAACAGACAAACAGATCAGCAGATTGGCGATGTTTACAGCGGGAAGTCCGCTGCTGGCGGCGGTAAATAAAGTGATCTGGAGCAGTTCCCAAACAGCATATCCGATCAAAGCCGCAACCGTAGGCCGGATGCCGTAGAAAAGAGCTTTTACCGTTGGGTTTTCGCTGAAGTTTTCTAAGAATCTGGCGATGATCACGATGATGATGAGAGCCGGCGCGGTCAGAGCGAAGGTGGCTACAAGAGCGCCGGGGATCCCGGCGGCGTGGTAGCCGGCATAGGTGGCCATATTAACGCCAAGAGGGCCGGGAGTACTCTCGCTGATGGCGATCATATTAGTCAGTTCCTGAGCGGTATACCAGTCATATCTTTCGGTCAGTTCCATAAGGAAAGGCAGGGTAGCCATTCCTCCTCCGATGGAAAAAAGGCCGATTTTAAAGAATTCATAGGCGAGGGTGAGGTAGATCACAGTGATTTCCTCCCCTCGATTTTTTTGGCAGTGATACCCGCGATGCCTGCCAGAATGATGATAAGAGCCGTAGGAACGGGAGAGAAGCAGGAAAGGAGAAACGAGATGAGAAAAATAGCGGCGCCCAGTTTGTCAACCACACCTCTGCGGATCATCTGGATGGTAGTATTGATCATCAATGCACAGACCGCGGCCCGGATGCCGGAAAGAGCATGTACGACCACCGACAGGTGGATAAAATTCTGCAGGATAGAAGCAATCAGACAGATGATGATGATAGAGGGAGAGATCACGCCAAAAGTGGCGACGATCCCGCCCAGGATCCCTGCCTGTCTGTAGCCCACATAGGTTGCTGTATTTACGGCGATAACGCCGGGGGTGCACTGGCCGATGGCATACATATCCAGAACTTCTTCCTCTTGGCACCATTTGCGGTTCTCTACAATCTCCCGCTGCAGCATGGGGAGCATGGCCATTCCGCCGCCGAACGTCAGTCCGCCGATCTTGGCGAAGCTGATATAGAGTTCTCCCAGTAATTTCGTTTTCATGTACGTATCCTCAAGTTGGTTTTTGATTTAAATAAGATCAAGAATTTCTACAGCAGGTGTTCCATGATCAGGGCGTAGACCTCTTGATTTTTGCGGGTCCAGTTCCCAGATATGGCTTGGGCCTCGTCTTCCGAGGGAACAGTGACTGTCAGATCGATAAGAGGGGCGCCCTGTTCGATCACCTGGCACTGGACGGCGTACTGACCGGAGGAAGTCCGGTAATAGTCCGCCTTGATAGAGACCTCATTTTTCAGATCATATTTCTTGTTTTTTAAGAAGTCATCGATATCCTTTTGTATGGCTGGGGAAATATCATCTTTGAAATAATGGATTGTTTCTTCCCCTTCTTCTGTGAGATGGAAAAAGGTCCGGCTGTGGGTAGACTCTTCCCGGATAAAACCTGAGTCCGCCAGCTCGGAGATGGCTTGCTGGAGTTTGAAATATGTGGTATATCCCTCGTCCAGTACAAACTCAGAGATCTGTGAATTGGTCAGGGGGAAATCCACCTTGTCCAGCATATATAAAACGATCAATTTATAGAGTTTAAAACTTTCTGCCATTAAGACAACTCCTTTCCTTGCCAGATATTTCTCTGTTTTAAATAGGAATGTATCTGATTCAGCACCCGCCGCTTGTCTCTGCTCCAGGAGGGAGCGATAAGAAGAGACTTGGGACCGTCGCCGGTCAGGCGATGGATCACGATGTCAGGATGGATGTGCGAGATACATAAGCCCAGAAGCTCTATATATTCTTCCATGGAAGGAATCCAGAAAGGATTAGCTTGGAAGTACTCTGCCAGGTCGGTGCCCTTCAGGATATGCAGCAATTGAAGTTTAAGCCCTTGGATATCCATTTGGTTGAGATAACGCAGAGTGTCCAGCATCATATCAGAAGTCTCGCCGGGCAGGGCGAGGATGGTATGGACGATTACTTCGATGCCGGCGGCACGGAGTTCAGAAACCGCCTGTTCAAAGACAGACAGAGGATAACCTCTCCGGATAAAGCGGGCGGTATCTTCGTGAATGGTCTGAAGCCCTAGTTCCACCCATACAGGCTTGATCTGGTTTAACTCTTTAAGCAGATCAATGACATCTCTGGGAAGACAGTCCGGCCGGGTAGCTATGGCGAGAACGCGAACTTCCGGATGGGAGACCGCCTCAGTGAAGATCTGCCTCAGATAAGAAACAGGTCCATAGGTGTTGGAATAAGCCTGAAAGTAAGCGATATAGGAACTTCCGCCATACTTGCGGGAAACCAGTTCCTTTGCCTGTTGGATCTGGTCGGAGATAGAGAGCGAAGAAGACGCGGCAAAATCTCCCGACCCGCCCTGGCTGCAGAAGATACATCCTCTGGTCCCCAGGGTCCCGTCCCGGTTGGGACAGGTCATACCTCCGTTTAGAGAAAGCTTATAGAGTTTCCCGCCGTAGGTTTCTTTTAAGTAGTAGTCCAGTGAATGGTAGCGTCTTTCGCCCCAACGCACAGCCATATGCTGACAGATCCTTTCTGAAAATTAACGATATTCCGTTTATTATCATATCATCCCTAAAAGCTTGAAGCAACAAAGTTTCCTATAAAGTTCCCATAAAGTTTAGGAAAAAAGCTTTAAAAAAGGAAAGATATGTAGTATAATAATCCCATATTTTCCAAGAAGTCGATTCAGACTGTGATTCCCGTTGTGAGCAGTTTTAAGAGAAAATGAATATAAATGAAAGGAATAGTTTCGGAAAATGATGAGAGAAAAGTATGAATCTCTGCCGGTTGCCACGTTGAGAGATCTGGCAAAAGCAAGAGGCATCAAAGGCATTTCGGCGGCGAAAAAAGCGGAACTGGTGGAACTTATGCTCCAGGAAGATGAAAAGGAAAAGAAGGCTGAGAAGAACACGGTCAAAGAAATGTCTGCCAATACAGGAGACCGGGAAGTGCACGATATCGACAAACTGGACAGCGGCGTTGTAGCCCGCGGAATCCTGGAAGTGCTGCCGGATGGCTATGGTTTTATCAGAAGCGACAACTATCTGCCCGGAGAGAATGACGTCTATGTCTCTCCATCCCAGATCCGTAAATTCAATCTGAAAACAGGCGATATCCTGGAAGGGCATACCCGTATAAAGACACAGCAGGAGAAATTCAGCGCCCTTCTTTATCTGACTAAGATCAATGAGATCGATCCTATGAAGGCCATGCGCAGGGCGAACTTTGAGGACATGACTCCGATCTTCCCGGATGAACGGCTGAAATTGGAGCGGGGAAGGACAAGCACGGCCATGCGCATCATGGATTTATTGTCTCCTATTGGAAAGGGACAGAGAGGAATGATCGTATCTCCCCCGAAGGCGGGTAAAACGACGCTTTTAAAGCAGGTAGCTCTATCTGTGCGGCAGAATAATCCAGAGATCCATCTTTTGATCCTTCTGATCGATGAGCGGCCGGAAGAGGTAACGGACATCAAAGAGACCATCGAAGGAGAAAATGTGGAAGTTATCTATTCTACCTTTGATGAACTTCCGGAGCATCACAAGCGGGTGTCGGAGATGGTGATCGAGAGAGCCAAACGTCTGGTGGAGCATAAGAAGGATGTCATGATCTTGCTGGACAGTATCACAAGGCTTGCCAGGGCATACAATCTGACGGTGCCGCCATCAGGGAGGACTCTTTCCGGCGGTCTGGACCCGGCTGCCCTGCATATGCCCAAACGGTTCTTTGGAGCGGCCCGGAATATGAGAGAAGGCGGAAGTTTGACGATTCTCGCGACGGCGCTGGTTGATACGGGAAGCAAGATGGATGATGTGATCTATGAAGAGTTCAAAGGAACCGGAAATATGGAGCTGGTACTCGACCGGAAGCTGTCAGAGAAACGGATGTTCCCGGCTATTGATATTCCCAAATCCAGCACCAGAAGAGAGGATCTTCTGCTTAGCAGGGAGGAACTGGAAGCGGTGGAGACTATGCGCCGCGCTCTCAACGGTCTGCGCTCGGACGAGGCGGTGGACAATATACTGACCATGTTCTCCCATACCCGCAACAATATGGAATTAATACAAATGGTAAAAAAGACAAAATTAATATAGACAACAGGCGGCTTTTGTGGTACAATAAAAAAGCTGTTTAGAAAACGAAATATCATCGCGTTTTGCGAAGCATAATAAAGAAGAGGTGAAATCATGAAACAGGGAATCCATCCAGAATATTACCAGGCAACGGTAACTTGTAACTGCGGAAATACGTTTGTGACAGGCTCTACAAACAAAGATATCCACGTAGAAATCTGTTCCAAGTGCCATCCATTCTACACGGGACAGCAGAAAGCTGCTCAGGCTCGCGGCCGTGTTGATAAGTTCAATAAGAAGTACGGAATGGGTAAATAAGTTTACAAGTGTAGGGTTGAGGTTTGAAGATCTCAACCCTTTTTAGCTTGGATAAGGTTTTTAAAGGAGTATTATGAAATCATCGAATATTGGAGGCCAGGCGGTCCTGGAAGGCATCATGATGAAACACAAAGATGATTACGCCGTGGCGGTTCGTAAACCGGACGGTGAGATTTTTGTGCAGAAAGATACCTACCAAGGGATCATTAAATGGAAGCCGCTGACGACCATACCCTTCGTCCGGGGAATCTTTAACTTTATTGATTCTATGGTGCTGGGAATCAAAACTTTGACTTTTTCCGCCAGTTTCTACGAGGAGGACAAGGAAGAGAAGCCGCTGACAGAAGCGGAAGCAGTGAAGAAGGAACGCCGGGAAAAATGGATCATGGGCGGGACGGTGGCCTTTTCTGTAGTGGCCGCGGTGGCTATCTTTATGGTACTGCCTTATTTCCTATCTTCCCTTTTGGGATCCTGGATCCCTTCCTACCATGTGCGGACGGTGATCGAAGGATTCGTGCGGATTGGCATATTCATCATCTATGTACTGCTCATTTCCAGAATGGAAGACATCCAGCGGACTTTTATGTATCATGGGGCGGAGCATAAGTGTATCAATTGTATTGAACATGGCCTGCCGCTGACGGTGGAGAATGTGAAGATTAGTTCCAGGCAGCACAAACGCTGCGGGACCAGCTTCTTGTTCTTTGTGCTGGCAGTCAGCATCATTCTGCTGCTTTTGATCCGGGTAGAATCCCCGGTCATGCGTGCGGCAGTCCGGGTGCTGCTGCTTCCGGTGATCGCGGGAGTCTCTTATGAGATCTTGAAGCTGGCTGGGAGAAGCGAGAATCCAATTGTGAATTTCTTAAGTAAGCCGGGGCTTGCGATACAGAAACTGACCACCAAAGAGCCGGATGAAAGTATGATCGAAGTGGCGATCGCGGCGGTGGAAGCGGTATTTGACTGGAGAGTGTATGAAGCAGAGAATTTTGACACTCCATCAGATGTACCAGGAGGGGAAAAGTCGGCTTGAAGCATCCGGCGTGCTGGATGCGGATCTGGACGCCTGGTATCTGCTGGAATATGTGACAGGAAAAACGAAAGCGGAGTATTACGGGAATCCCAAGGAAGAGATGGGGGAAGAAATAATCTCCCGCTACGAGAAAGCGGTAGACGAAAGAGCCCGGAGGATCCCTCTGCAGCATATCACCGGGGAGCAGGAGTTCATGGGATTTCCCTTCCGGGTCAATGAGCATGTGCTGATCCCAAGACAGGATACGGAACTTTTGGTAGAAGAAGCCCTGAAGATCCTGGAGCCGGAAATGAAGATCTTAGATCTGTGCACCGGGTCTGGCTGCATTCTCCTAAGTCTTATGAAGATGGGAGAAGAAAAAGGAATCAGAGGTCTTACCGGGACTGGTGCGGATATTTCCAGAGAAGCGCTTGAAGTGGCGGAAGAAAATGGGAAATGCCTGAAGATCCCAGCGGAAAGGGTTAGATGGATAGAGAGTGATCTGTTTGGACAGGTGAATGGCGCCTTTGATCTGCTCGTATCCAATCCGCCCTATATCCCTACAGAAGAGATCGAGGAGCTTCAGGATGAAGTGCGGCTCCATGATCCCAGAATCGCCTTGGATGGCCATGATGACGGACTGTATTTCTACCGCGGGATCGCGGGGGAGAGCGGCGCGTATCTGGAAGACGGCGCCTGGGTCCTTCTGGAGATCGGATGGGACCAGGGGGAAGCGGTTCGGGAGCTGCTGGAAGATGCGGGATATCAGGATGTGGAAGTAAAGAAAGACCTGGCGGGAAACGACCGTGTGGTCCGAGGAAGATATAGAAAGCAAAGAGCCCTTGAGAAAGCGGCGTTGAGATAGAAAGGCGTAAAGGAGGAAACGAGAGATGTTTGATAAATTGGAAGATCTGCTCATCCGTTTGGATGAGATCTTAAGCGAGCTTCAGGAGCCGGATGTGGCCAATGACCAGGAACGGTTTCGGAAGCTGATGAAAGAACAGAACGAACTGACTCCCATCGTGGAGGCGTATAAGGAATATAAGGCCAGTAAACAGGCGATCCAGGACAGCCTGGATATGCTGGAGGAAGAAAGCGATGAGGAAATGCGGGAGCTGGCCAAGGAAGAGTTAAGCGAGGCTAAAGCCAGGGTGGAAGAGCTGGAGCATGAGCTGAAGATCCTGCTTCTGCCAAAAGACCCCAATGATGACAAGAACGTTATGGTGGAGATCCGCGCGGGAGCCGGCGGAGACGAGGCGGCGCTGTTCGCGGCGGAGATCTACCGGATGTATCTCCATTATGCGGAAGGCCGCCGGTGGAAGGTGGAGATGATCTCCGTGAACGAGAACGGCATCGGCGGTTTCAAAGAATGCGTGTTCATGATCACTGGCCAGGGAGCCTATTCCCGGCTGAAATACGAAAGCGGCGTCCACCGGGTACAGCGTGTCCCGGAGACAGAGAGCGGCGGCCGTATCCACACCTCTACGGTGACGGTGGCGATTATGCCGGAAGCGGAAGAAGTGGACGTGGTGATCGATGAAAAAGATATCCGTATCGACGTAATGCGAGCATCCGGAAACGGCGGCCAGTGCGTCAATACTACAGACTCCGCTGTACGTCTGACCCATTATCCTACCGGGATCGTGATCTACAGCCAGACAGAAAAGTCTCAGCTTCAGAATAAAGAGAAGGCGTTCAAACTGCTCCGTTCTAAGCTGTACGATCTGGAGATGGAGAAAAAGCAGGCTTCCGAGGCAGAGGCCAGAAGAAGCCAGATCGGTACCGGAGACCGGTCCGAGAAGATCCGTACCTACAACTTCCCCCAGGGAAGAGTGACGGACCACCGGATCAAGCTGACTCTGCATAAGCTGGACTCTGTGCTGAACGGAGATCTGGACGAGATCATCGACAGCCTGACCGCGGCAGACCAGGCGGCAAAGCTGGCGAATATGAATGAAGAAGGTTAAAAAGGGACAGGGCATTTTCAATTAGGGCCGGGGGATTTTTAAAAATCCCCCGGCCCTAATTGACATTCCAGCCCCCGGCAGACTTCTTCTACAGCAAAGGAGAAGGTGCCGGTAGATGTGCCTGCGATATGTGGGGTTAAAGTTACATTCTGTAAATGGCAAAGTGGATGATCTTTCCCAAGTGGTTCTTCCAGATAGACATCCAGCGCGGCCCCGCCGATCTTGTTATCTTGCAGCGCGTGGATCAGGGCATCCTGGTCCACGAGCCCGGCGCGGGCGGTGTTTATGAAGATACAGGTATCTTTCATGTGTTCGAAATCTTCTTTCGAGATATAGTTTTCGGTTGCCTTTGCATATCTTAAGTGGATGGTCAGGATATCGGAACGGCGGATGATCTCATCCCGGGACACTGGCGTAACGCCTTCCAAAGAGATTTTGTCGGCCGGGATAAATGGGTCGAAGCATAGGATATCGCACCCAAAGGGGATCAGGCGTTTGATCACTTCTTTCCCGATATTCCCGAATCCGATCACTCCAACGGTCAATTCCCGCAGGTCTCTGGCTTCTCTTCCGTAATCTTTCTGCCAGTTTCCAAGCATCATCTGGGCGTGCGCCCTGCTGATGTGCTTTAACTCGCTGATCATCATTCCGATGGTAAAGTCTGCCACGGCATGGACGCTTCTGGTGGGAGAGTTGATGACGGGAATTCCTCTTTCTTTGAGTGTTTCCATATCCAGGGAATTCAGGCCGCCCCGCATTGCTCCCACCGCTTTTAATTTTGGACACGCCTCGATCAATTCTTTTGTGACCGGGGCGGTATGTACGACAATGATATCTGCGTCTTTGCAGATGTCCAAGATAAAGGGATGGCACTTTACAGAATTGGCCCCGTTTGTGTCGGTCTGCAGCATTACCTTCATGCCGGCGTCTTTATTCTTGATCAGCTCCGGGTGATCCGCGATCACCACTTCAGCGCCGTATTTCTCTAATTTTTTGAACTGGCTCATCAGATCAGACTGGATAAAATAATCACAGATACAAACGATTTTCATTTTTACAGCTCCTAAATATCTTCTAGTCCTTTGCACAAATGTCCTTTTTGCGCGCCCCGGCCATATTTTCTTGCCGCGTATATATAAGCGTCGATATTCTCCCGGGGAGTTCCGATCGCCACCTGACAGCCGGTATTGAGCTGAAACCCACATGGAGAATCGCTGGCTTTTTCAATACATTCACGGACATTGGCGATCACATCATCGATGCTCCCGTATCTTAAGATAGTGGTGGGCGGAACGTTTCCGCTGATCAGCATATCATTTCCAAGTACGCTTTTAGCCTCCGCCAGATCTTCACAATCATCAATGCTGAAGTTTTCTACGCCTATGTCGATCAGATCAGGCCAGAGTTTCTTCGTTTTCCCGCATATATGGACACTTGGCTTTTTCCCGGTGATCTCTTGGATCCCATCAAAGAGGCGTTTCATATAGGGCTTGGAAAATATATGGAAATTCTTCCAACTGATCAGATTCTGCGATGCGGCAGGATCCGCGAAGCTGCAAGAGATATTCCCAAACTCATTTTTTACATACTGGACCCACGCCAGAGAGCAGTCCACAGAGAATTGGAGCAGCCGTTTCAGTTCCTGTGGATGGCGGATAATATCTCTTAACACATCTTCTACTTTCCGGATGCTGATGGCAGTCGTCATAGGGCCGGCAACGCTGGTACGGACGCTCATTTCAGGAAACACTTCTTTCAAACGGTGTCCCGTTTCGATGGTTTTGACCATGAAAGGCACATTCTGAGGCTGTATGATTTCCATGCGCTCCAACTGGTCATAGTCTGTCAAAATACATTCTTCGATATATTCGATATCGTTTTCTGGAAATCCGATCTTACTGCCAACGGCCCGCCCGATGCCTTTCAGGCTCATGCCAAGAGAAATCCCTTCCAGGTCAAAATCCTCCTTCTTTCTCCGGATCAGTTCTTTTTTTACCTCCAAAGACTCCCGGAACTGCTGTTGGGAAAAGCCGTAGAGGGGGAGGAGAGCGCTGTCGGGCGAATTAAACCCAAAGGGCAGAAAATCCACCTCATCCCCGGCAGAATATAATTTTGATCGTTCAGAGTTGGTCAACTCTGCTTTTTGTGAGCGCATTGCCTGCTTCAGCTGTTCATAAGTCATTTTTACACCAGAATTCTTTTACATTTTTATAACGGCCTTGATCACTTCGTCTTTGTGGTCGATATTAAAGTTCAGCCCCTCTATGATGTCTTTAAAGTCAAACACGTGTGTGACGATCTGCTTCACGTCTATTTTGCCCTGGCTGATCAGTTTTATGGCTTCAGGATACAGGTTCCGGTATCTCCAGATGGTAAGCACCCTTCCTTCCATGGAAAATAGTGTGCCAAAATCGAATTTTATTTCCCCTTCCGCGCACATTCCCACAAGAGTCACCGTCCCGGACCGCTTGATCATCTTGGCGGACATAAGCGTTGCCTCCTCCGAACCGGCGGCCTCGTAGACCTGATCCACCCCGCCGCCAGGGAGGCTCTTGATAAATGTAAGAGGAGCTTCTTTACTGGAATCGATCACTTTCACGGCGCCTAACTTTTCCGCCAGCTTCAGGTTTTTTTCATGGTGTCCGACGGCATAGATCTCATCAATCCCGGCCGACTTCAGAGACAGGATCGTAAGCAGACCGATGCAGCCAAGGCCAATGACCACCGCGCTTTGGCCCATCTTTGCCCCAGACAGGTTCACCGCGTGAAGTCCCACCGCTAAAGGCTCTACCAATCCGCCTTCCATGGTGCTTACATTATCTGGCAGTTTAAAACAGAGCTTTGCCGGATGGGCGTAGTATTCACAGAAGGCGCCGTCGATCTGGTGGGGTACCGCCATGAAATCCAGGTTTTCGCAGAGGTTATATTTCCCGCTTTTGCACAATTCACACTCGCCGCACATAACGCCCGGCTCAAGGGCCACCCGATCTCCAACCTTCAGGTGTTTGACGTTACTTCCGATCTCAACGATGGTTCCGCCGGACTCATGCCCCAGCACAAGGGGTTCGTCTACAATGTAGTCGCCGATATGTCCTTCTTTAAAGAAGTGCAGATCAGATCCGCACACACCGACATATTCTATTTTAACTAAGACATCATCTGGTTTCAACTGGGGGATATCCCGTTCTTCGATCACCATCTGCCGTTTCCCAGTCATTACTGCCGCTTTCATTTTCCCATCCATTATTCTTTCCTCCTACTATCTGATAAATTCGCGCCTCATGGCGTCCCAGGCATCTGCCATTCCTTTGTCGATCAATTGATAGATCTGATATTTCTTTTCATAAAAGGCATGCTCGGCCTGGCGCGGCACGAAGGTTTTGTCCACCTTTACAGGAATACACGCTTCTTCATAAGATTTGCAGGCTCCTGTACCTACCAGCATGATCAGGCAGGCGCCTCTTGCCGTCACATCATTTACATCTATGGTGTTCACGGTCAGCCCTGTGATATCAGAAAAGGTCTGAGCCAGGATCTCGCTCTTGCTTCCGCCGCCTACAAGCCACAGCGTGTCGATCTTTTCGTGACCGGGAATGGTCTGGATATTCGCGTAATGTCCAAAGACAACGCCCTCGTAGACAGCCTTGACCATATCCGCCTTTGTATGCCAGTCCCGCAGCCCATAGAAGCCTCCGCAGGCGTTGGCGTTATATAAGCCGCCAAATAGATAAGGGTGGAAGATCAGTGTATCGTCACCGGAGGATTTGATGAGATCTTCCGCGTATCCGTACAGATCCCTGCCGGTGCCCTCATAACATTCGGCAGGGCATAACAGGTTCAGCATCCGTTCCAGTACGGAACCGGAATTCCCGTCCAGGGAGCCGGTCAGAAACCGATCCGGAATTGCGTGGGGGAAACTGAACAGGCCTTTGCGTTCGTCTGTTGTAGTAAAATTGCATCCCCATGTGCCGATCACGGTCACTAATTGGTCTTCTCCGATAGCGCCTGTCCCAAGCGGGGAGGCCATCAGATCATGGACCCCGGAAAAGACCGGGATTCCCGTTTCTAAGCCTGCGCTTTCGGCCACTTCATCGAGAAGGGTTCCCGCGATCTCTGAGCTTGGCACGATGGGAGGCATGCACGCTTTCATCTCGGGAATCCCGATCTTGTCGAAGTCTTCCAGATCATAATCCATTTTGTCCACATCGAGAAGCAGCGATGGACCCAGATCTGTATAATCGGTTGACATTTTTCCGGTCAATTTATATTTGATCCAGTCTTTTACGAAGAAAACTGTGCCGATCTTATCATAGCTGCTTTTTTCGTAGCGTTTCAGCCATGTCAAGATGGAGTATGGATAACAGGCCAGGATTTCGGCCTTTTTCTTTTGCAGAAACCATTCCGCGATCCCATTTTCCTGCCATTCTTCGATGATGACAGAGGCTCTTGTATCCAACGATACAATCCCGTCCCGAAAAGGCTTCCCGTCTTTATCAACCGGAAAGATACCCGCGCCATGGCCGGTAATGCCGATTCCTAAAACCTTATATCCATCCTTGATATATTCTTCTTTCAAACGTTTTAACCCGCGTACGGTCACGTCCCATATGACATTCATATCCTGTTCGCACCAGCCGGGTCTGCGGGCTTTTGACATTTCACAGGGTTCCGAGACAACACCTATTTCGTTTCCTTTCGTATCAAAAAGCACCGCCTTTAAATTCGTCGTTCCTTTGTCGATCACAATCAGTGTATCCATATCTGTCCTTTCCTTGCGGTCCGTCATCTTTTCTATTGATGACTCGCAACATCTACGTTAATGTGTTTGATCAATCGATTCCGCAGCTGCTGGATCTGCGCGCTTTCGTACATTTCCGTACGGGTGGGCTTCCTCGATGGATCAATGGTCTCTTCGCAGATCACTTTGCTAGGAGACTGCCCCAGGACACAAATATGTGTGCCGAGATAAATTGCTTCATCCACATCATGAGTGACAAAAAATACCGTTTTCTTTTCCTGATCTTTCGACCATAAGTCCAAAAGCATGTCCTGGAGATTGGATCTTGTTACCGCGTCCAGCGCTCCAAATGGCTCGTCCATCAGAAGGATGGGGGAGTCTAAGCTGAAGGCTCTTGCGATCGCGCAGCGCTGTTTCATACCTCCCGATAATTCCTTGGGCAGTTTGTCATACACATCTTTGGAAAGCCCTACCTTTTCAATCCATTCTACGGCAAGATCTTTGGTTTCTTTGGCGCTCATCCGCGGATAGCGCTTTTTGATCGCGAGGGTGATATTTTTCCCGGCTTTTTTCCAGGGGAACAACCCATAGTCCTGGAATACGACTCCGCGATCCAGCCCGGCTCCCTCGATTTTCCTGCCGTCTACCAGAAGTTCGCCTTTATTCGGCGTCTCCAAGCCTGCCAGAAGTCTTAATAAAGTGCTTTTCCCACACCCGGATTGGCCCAGGATACATACGAAATCTCCGGTCTTTACATTCAAACTTACGTCTTCTAAAATAATCTTTTCTGTTCCCGGATAGGAAAATTCAACATGATTAATTAAAACATCCATTTTCTTTTCTCTCACCAATCATATGTAATATTTCTTTGCGAATATATGAAATGCCGCTCCGACATCCCGCGCGTCGGAGCAGCATTATAAAATCAGTCGATCGTCCAGTGTAATAGTCTGCTTTTGATCGCTTCAACGATGGCCATTACCGTTACCAATACGATCACCATCCAAATAAATCCGCTCCATACATGTTCGAAACGTCCAAGATCCGCGTTTCGTTTTACAAAATAGCCCATACCGTACTTGGTTCCGTACATTTCGGCAAATACCAGTGTCACAAACGCAGATCTGACGGATGTGATAAATCCTGAAACAATGGAAGGGGAGGCTGCCGGCAATATTACATGGAAAAACTTTTCCACACCGGTCAGTTCCAGGGTGGCTGCATTGTCTAAGTACCGTTTGTCGATCGTCATGATCCCGTTGATGACGGAAAACAGCAGAGCCCATACGCTGCCGTAGGCGATCAGGAATAGGGACGCCATACGGAAGCTTGGCGCTAAATACAGCGCAAACGGAGACAAGAGCAGTACCGGGATCACGCTGATCGCGTAAACCACCGGATGCAGGATGTCTCTGATATTCGCGAATAATCCCATAGGTATCCCCACCGCGAACGCGACCACCGCAGAGATCAATAATGCCGGGATCAATAATTCAAAAGAATACCAGGCGTTGACCAGCATTTCTCTCCAGTAGTGCTGGAAAGATTTGACGATCTCATTCGTCAGAGGAAATAAATATCTGTTGACAATATGTGCCCTGGTGATAAATTCATAAAACAAATAAATGCCCACAAATATCAAAGCTGTTATTACACGGTGTATCTTATAGTTTGGATTTTTCTTTTTGCTCATAACTTAATTTCTATTCATATGCCTCATACAAACGGTTATTCTCTTCGTAGAAAGTCAGGCACCCATCATAGTATTCAGGATTCTCATCATAATAGGTTTCGACACATTCATCCAAAGCCTCTTTATAGATCTCTGAGTTATAGTGGGCCTGAAGTGTCTCCAGCGAATCATCGGAAAGAAGACCAAGCTGTCCCATTGCGTACCAAGCGCGGCTTACCGCGTAAAGATCCGGGTCAACATTGATGTTCCAGTGCTCGTTTTCCATGTAGTTCGCGCAGTAATCTCTGTCAAGATCAAGGGTTTCTGTCATAAGATCGATGGCGTAGTCACGTTCTGTCTGCAATACATTCAGGGCTCTGATCCAAGCTTTGAGGAGTCCTTTCACAGCTTCTGGATTTTCCTCAAGCCATTCTGTCCTGCAGGCAGCCCGGCAGCAGGAGTACTCCGGCATGAGATCATCGCAGTATGCCGCGACTTCAAGGCCCAATTCTCTTGCGTTGTAGTCGATGCCTGTGGTACCTACCATTGCGTCAACCTCTCCATTGGCTACCGCCTGAAGACGATCCTGATGCTCTGGGATCTCTACCCATTCAATCGTAGCCCCGGCTTCTTCCGCCGGCCAGGATACGCAGTAATCAGAAATGTTGCCGGCAACTTTCATACCGTCAAGATCAGAAGCATCGTTGATTTCTACGCCAGGTTTGGTGATGAGCGTCATAGCGCCTTCCAGCATATATCCGGCAAAGATCGTCAGATCTTCTCCATTGCCGATATACTGCAGGGGCATACCCGTTCCGTAAGTGGAAACAAGATCCGCGTGTCCGGTAGAAAGAGCTGTAAAAGCATCTTCATTGGAGTTGCAGTAATTGATCTCTACCTCAATTCCTTCTTCTTCATAAAAGCCTCTGTCTGTGGAAATGGCATCCAGAACCTGTCCGCTCAAAGGATTTGCCGCAATGACGACCTTTTGCAATTCCCCGCTCTCTTCTGAGGACTGGTTTTCTGACTCTGAAGAGTCCCCGCTTCCGCTGTCGGAAGCTCCTCCGGAACATCCCGTCAGCAAACCTGCCACCATTGTGAAAACCAGCAATGATGAAATCAATTTCTTTTTCATAGTTCTTCTCCTTCTTTAAAATGATTATATTATCTAGACATTTGAGGATAATGTCTGAACCGTCTTAGTTGAAAGAGAAATCTGGATTGTCCATGGTGTCAGAAATGATCCTGCAAAGATCTGCGGCTGTGTCCTGGCAGTCATTGAACAGCCAGTTTATCACCAGATTGAAGATTCCTCCCACGTACACATACAGGGAATTGATATTCTTTGCCTTACCGTTTTTCTGTGCGAAGTTTAAAATCTCACGGTTGATAAACTGCAGAAGTTCTATCTCATATCCCTGCTTTAAAAGAATGACGAGTCTTGACCTTTCTTCTTCTGCCAAAAGCAGAATGTCTTTCAGCCGCTGCTCAGGCGTATCGCTGGCTCTTATAATGTCAAAGATATCTAAGATGAGACCGTCAATATATCTTTTTATAATATCTTCTCTTGAACAAAAATTGCGATAAAAAGATGCCCTACTTACCTTCGCTTTCTGAACGATCTGGGTGACCGTTATCACCGAAAGTCTTTGATCTTCCATCAAAGTAAACAGCGCATTTTCTATCTTCATATCTACTTTTTCAACGTAATTCATCATCGCATCACATTTCTACAAAACTGATTCTATTTTAGCATATCAGCCTTGATGGTGAGACATATGTCATGGTTTTGTATCATTAGTAATTCGCATGAATTTATAGATTGAATCAATGAATGGAGAAGAATAAAAAGGGACAGGATTGTAAGATGTGGGAGAAAATGGTATACTAAAACACGTGTACCGAAAAGATATAGAATCAATAGAAGGAAAAGACATGGAAGAGAGTCAATTTAAAAAAGCAGAATTAGAAGATAAGGAAATCATTTCTCATTATTTTAAGCATCATACCAGCCGAAGCTGTGAGAGGACTTTTGTAAACGTGTTTTTATGGTCCCGGCAGTACCCGGTCAAATGGGCGGTCATTGAGGGAGCGCTGGTGTTTAAGAGTCAGAATGACAGCCATCTGTCCTACGCGTTCCCGGCGGGAGAGGATGAAGCTGTGAAAAACGCCCTGGAAGAGATGATGGAATTCAGCCGGCGGGCAGGCTTCCCGTTTCGTATGTACAATGTGACGCCCAGCGATTTTGAACGGCTGGAACAGTGGTATCCGGGAAGGTTCCAGGTGGAGTACGACCGGGATCAGGCGGATTACGTCTATGAGTCGGAGAAACTGATCACTCTGTCCGGGAAAAAGCTCCATGGAAAGAGAAATCATATCAATAAGTTTAAGAACCTGTACGAAGGGCGCTGGAGCTACGAGCCGATCCGCAGAGAGAATCTGGAAGAGTGTTTTCAGATGGCTCTGAAATGGAGAAAGGATAATGGCTGTGATGAGGATGAAGAAAAAAACGCGGAAATGTGCGTAACCCTCAACGCGCTGCGGCTGTTTGAGGAGCTGGAGCTGAAAGGCGGACTTCTCCGCGTGGACGGCCAGATCGTAGCGTTTACTTTAGGAGAGCCGATTTGTTCGGATACTTTTGTGGTCCATATTGAGAAAGCGTTCGCGGAAGTACCTGGAGCGTATACTATGATCAACCAGCAGTTCGCGGAACATGAATGCAGGGAGTACCAGTATATCAACCGGGAGGAAGACACAGGTTCGGAAGGACTCAGGAAAGCCAAGCTTTCCTACCGTCCGGCATTTATGGTAGAAAAAGGAACTGTTGCAGAAAAGGAGAGATAAGCGATGATAGCAGAGAAAATGAAAGGACTGGTGGCAAATAGTTCTGCCATCCGGGCAATGTTCGAGGAAGGAAACCGTCTGGCAGGTATCTACGGGGCGGAAAATGTATTTGATTTCAGTCTTGGCAATCCCAATGTGCCGGCGCCGGAAGCGGTTAAGAAAGCCATTATAGAGCTTTTGGATGAGGACGACCCGCTGGTGCTCCACGGGTATACCAACAGCAACAGCGGGTACGCTGACGTACGGCAGACGGTGGCCGACTCTTTAAATGAACGTTTTGGCACTCATTTTGAGGGGAAGAACATCATCATGACGGTGGGGGCGGCAGGAGGCCTGAATGTGATCCTCAAAAGCCTGATCAATCCGGGAGATGAGGTGATCACGTTTGCCCCGTACTTTGGAGAGTATCGTGCTTATACCAGCAATTATGATGGGGGTTTAGTGGAGATTTCCCCGGATACAGAGACCTTCCAGCCCAAATTAGATGAGTTTGAGGCCAAGATCACACCGAAGACGAAAGCGGTGATCATCAATACGCCCAACAATCCGACGGGAGTGGTCTACTCTGAGGATACCATCAAGAAGCTGGCGGCTATTATGGAACAGAAACAGCAGGAATATGGAACAGAGATTTATCTGATCTCAGACGAGCCCTACCGGGAGCTGGTCTATGACGGGGCGGAAGTGCCATATCTGACCAAGTATTATGCCAATACGATCGTGGGATATTCTTACAGTAAGTCTCTTTCCCTTCCGGGAGAGCGGATCGGTTATCTGGTGATTCCGGATGAAGTGAAAGACAGCGCGGATCTTTTGACGGCGGCCAACGTGGCTACCAGGATCTTGGGCTTTGTCAATGCGCCTACCCTTCAGCAGAAGGTAGTTGCCAAATGTATCCATGAGAAGACGGATGTATCTTATTATGACAGAAATAGAGAAACTTTATATAACGGATTGACGGAGTGCGGTTTTACCTGTATCAAACCGGAAGGCGCGTTCTATCTTTTTATGAAATCCCCAATAGAAGATGAGAAAGAATTCTGCGCGGCGGCGAAGAAATACAACATTCTTCTGGTTCCGGGAAGTTCTTTCGCGTGTCCGGGATATGTGCGGATCGCCTATTGTGTCTCCTATGAAACGATCGTCAACTCCCTTCCCAAATTCCGGGAACTGGCGAAAGAATATTTCTAAGTGTATAGACAGGGGAATTGGATCATGAAAGTATTTGAGAAAAATATTCGGAAAGTACAGCCGTATGTGCCGGGGGAACAGCCCCAGCATCCGGTGATCAAACTAAATACCAATGAAAATCCTTATCCGCCGGCGCCAGGCGTGAAAAAAGCTTTGCTTGAGATGGACACAGATCTTCAGCGGCTCTATCCGGATCCAGACTGCCGGAAACTGACGCGGGCGCTTTCGGACTGGTACAATGTGGGAGAGGATCAGGTGTTTGTGGGAGTTGGTTCGGACGATGTGCTCTCCATGTGCTTTCTGACGTTTTTTAATTCAGAAAAGCCTATCCTTTTCCCGGACATTACCTATTCCTTTTATAAGGTATGGGCGGATCTTTACGGGATCCCCTATGAGTGTCAGCCGCTGGACAAGGAGTTCCGGCTGGTAAAAGAAGATTATTACAAGCCGAACGGCGGCGTTATCTTTCCAAACCCCAATGCGCCCACAGGGATCTGTGAAGACCTGGATACGATCAGAGATATCCTGGATCACAATCGGGATGTGATCGTGATCGTAGATGAGGCGTATATTGATTTTGGCGGCTGTTCCGCTTTGGAACTGCTGAACGGCTATGACAATCTGATCGTAGTCCAGACTTTCTCCAAGGCCCGGTCTATGGCGGGAATGCGTATCGGATACGCTATTGCCAGTCCCGCCCTGATCCGGTATCTGATGGATGCCAAGTTTTCTTTCAATTCTTATACTATGAATCAGGCGGCTCTTGCCTGCGGTACGGCGGCCCTTGCGGACCGGGATTATTTTGAAGAGACCATCCGGAAGATCGTAGATACCAGAGAATGGGCCAAGGCAGAATTTACCAAACTGGGATTCCGATATCTGGATTCGAAGGCCAATTTCCTGTTTGTCACCCATCCGGAGTATTCGGGCCAAGAATTGTTCCAGGCCCTGAGAGAGCAGGGAATCTACGTCCGATTCTGGGGCAGCAGCCGGATTGAGGACTATTTGAGAGTCACCATTGGTACGAGAGAAGAGATGGAGAAACTATTTGGATTTTTGAGAGAATATATAAAAGGGTAAAGGAGATTTTTAGAGAATGCTCAAAAAAATACTTCAAGGGCTTGTGATCGGAATCGCGAATATCATTCCGGGAGTCAGCGGCGGTACGATGATGGTAGCGATGGGGATCTATGACAAACTGATCCACGCGATCACCCATCTGCGGAAAGAATTTAAGGAAAGCGTGCGCTTTATGCTTCCGATCTTTATCGGGATCGCGGCGGCGATCATTGTGGCGGCACGGATCTTGGAATTTTGTTTCGCTATGTTTCCGATCCAGACGAATTTGCTATTCTGCGGATTGATCGCGGGCAGCGTACCGTTCATTTTCACCCATGTCAAGGGGAAAACCATAAAGCCGGGAATGATCGCGGCATTTCTGGTGTTTTTCCTGATCGTAGTGGGAATGGCTCTCATGGGAGAGGCAGAAGGGGCGGCGGCGGACGTTAGTTTCAGCTTGATCAATGTTCTGAAACTTTTGATCGTGGGAGTGATCGCCGCGGCAACCATGGTGGTGCCTGGAGTCAGCGGGTCTATGATGCTGATGGTCCTGGGATATTATAATACGATACTGGAAAGTATCAACGACTTCGTAGAAGCGGCGTTGTCTTTGGATATGCCGGTGATCGTGGAGAACATGCTGATATTGGTTCCTTTTGGGATCGGAGTGATCCTGGGAATCTTTCTGATCGCCAAGATTATTGAGTTTATTTTTCAGCGTGCCGAGACTCATGCTTACTGGGCGATACTGGGATTGATCCTGGCTTCCCCGATCGCGATCCTCTTAAAGACAGACTGGAGCGGCTTCTCCGTTCTGGCGATCGTGACTGGAGCAGCGGCGTTTGGGATCGGATGGTTCATTGCGTCCAAACTGGGGGATGATTAGAGAGAAAAACAGGAGGGGTAGATCATGGAGAAAATGTATGATGTGACAGCGCTGGGAGAATTGCTGGTGGATTTCCCAAAGAACGGCCAGAGCGAGCAGGGAAACGGACTGTTTGAGGCGTGTCCGGGAGGTGCTCCCTGCAATGTGCTGGCAATGCTCAACAAACTGGACAGGAAGACGGCGTTTATTGGAAAAGTAGGGAAGGATCAGTTTGGAAGGCTGTTAAAGGAGACCATCGGGGAATTAGGCATCAGCTCCAAAGGCCTTGTGCTGGATGAGGAAACCCATACGACGCTGGCCTTTGTCCATACCTTCCCGGATGGGGATCGGGAATTTTCTTTTTACCGGAATCCCGGCGCGGATATGATGCTGTCTGAAGATGAGGTGGATTATGATCTGATCAGGAATTCTAAAGTTTTTCATTTCGGCACACTGTCAATGACGGACGAGCCGGTGCGGACAGCTACGAAAAAGGCGCTGAAGACAGCCAAAGAGGCAGGATGTCTCATTACCTTCGATCCTAATTTAAGGCCGCCTTTATGGAATTCCCTGGAGGAGGCCAAGGCAATGATGGAGTATGGCTTCCAGTACTGTGATATGTTGAAGATCTCAGATAATGAGATCCAGTTCGTATCAGGGAAGGAAGATTATGAGGAAGGAATTCGCTATCTCCAGGAAAAGTACCAGATTCCGGTGATCTTTCTGACCATGGGAAAAGATGGAAGCAGGGCTTATTTCAAAGATCTTAAGGTGGAAAGAAGCGGATTCCGGGTCCGGGCGGTCGATACCACAGGGGCCGGCGATACCTTCTGCGGCTGCGCCATCCACGGCCTGCTGAAATATGGGATGAAAGATCTGAATGAAGAAACGCTGGGAGAGATCCTTTCTTACGCTAATGCGGGAGCCGCTCTGATCACAATGAAGAAGGGCGCGATCCGTTCCATGCCGGAACCGGCGGAGATTGAAAGGATGCTGCGTGGACAGGGGGATGTTTAGGTCCGGATCTGTTCCCGGTCTCTAAGTTCCAGAAGATGGATATAGGAAAGCAGATCTTTCTTGGACTGAAGAGACAGAGAACGGTATCTGGCGATGAGTTTCTGCTCGTTCTTAGGGCAATAAGTTTCCTGAGCGCAGTCTGACTCATCCGATTCGCTTTCATCCAGCAGATAGTCTATGGAAACATGGAAAAGACCGGCAAGAGCCGTCAGTTTCTCATGGGAGGGCTGGCGGTTTTTGGTTTCATACCCTGCGATCGTTGAACGAGCTACATTCAGACGGCGGGCAAGATATTCCTGGGTCATGTTATTTTCAAGCCGTAAAGTTTTTAGTTTTTTATCAAAAGACATGGCCGGTCTCCCTTCTGCTCATATTTTGGTATATTTTAACAAGTGTTGCGGTAAAGAACATGGGAAGTGTCAAATATCAACAAAGTGTTGCGCGTAAGTTCCAGAACGGAACATTAGATTATCCCGTTGACACTGTCAGGGAAAGAACCTATAATTTATTTGTAGACAGAAAAACGACAGACTTAAGGAGGAAAAAATTTATGATAGTAGCAAAAAATGACGAGGCGAAAAGAAGCCGCCTGTGGAGGACGGCACTCCTTGTTTCCTCTGTCTTGATAGTCCTGATCGTGATATTTCTGCTAACGAAATTATTTACGACGAATCCGCTGGAAGGCAGATGGGAGGACGAGAATGGGAAGATCAGTCTGAATGTTGAATCAGGCGGAGCGGCTACGGTCACAGTCTTAGAGGCGGAAAATGGAAGTCAGATCGAAGTGCCTATGGAGTATACCCTGGACCGGGACGCTAAGACGATCACCATCCATGAGGACCAGGAAGCGGTTCAGAAAATGGCGGAGGAATCCGATGGAAGCTTGACGCCGGAAAGCATTGAAGAGGCGGTGGATTCCCTGAGAGACACCTTTGATTACAGCGTAGATCAGGATACGCTTACCCTGTCAGAGCGTGAGTATGGGGATCAGATCATTTTGATCAAACAATAAGGAACATGAAGACAAGAAACTCTGCCCTCTATTTATCACCCGTTTACAGGTGAGAGGTAGAGGGATTCTTTTTACCTGGCGGGCAGCAGGAAGCCCGTGTCGGAAAGGAAAGGGAACAGGTATGTTAAGAAACGAGACGAAGAAAATAAAAATCGGAACGGTGACGATAGGCGGCGGGAACCCTGTGGCTATACAGTCTATGACAAATACCCGCACAGAAGATGTGGAAGCCACTGTGGCACAGATCCTGGCGCTTGAGCGGGCGGGATGCGAGATCATCCGCTGCGCGGTGCCCACGATGGAGGCTGCCGCGGCTCTTGCGAAGATCAAGGAACGGATCCATATTCCATTGGTGGCGGATATCCATTTTGATTATCGGCTGGCTATTGAGGCGATCCGCCATGGAGCGGATAAGATCCGGATCAATCCGGGAAATATCGGCGGCCCTGACCGGGTGAAAGCCGTGGTGGATACGGCAAAGGAAGCCGGTGTGCCTATCCGGGTAGGCGTCAACAGCGGATCTTTGGAGAAGCCGCTGATCGAGAAATATGGCGGGGTTACGGCAGAAGGCCTGGCAGAGAGCGCCATGGAGAAAGTGCATATGATCGAGGATATGGGGTACGACCAGCTGGTGGTGAGCATTAAATCCTCGGATGTGCTGATGTGCGTCAAGGCCCATGAACTGGCGGCAAAAGAATGTCCTTATCCGCTGCACGTAGGGATTACAGAATCTGGAACGCTGCTGGCTGGGAATATCAAGTCCTCCATCGGACTTGGCCTGATCCTCCATCAAGGCATCGGGGATACTATCCGGGTGTCTCTGACAGGAGACCCTGTGGAAGAGATCAAATCGGCGAAATTGATCCTTAAGACACTGGGACTTAGGAAAGGCGGGATCGAGGTGGTTTCCTGTCCTACTTGCGGGCGGACCAAGATCGATCTGATCGGCCTAGCCAACCAGGTGGAAGCCATGGTGGCGGATATTCCTCTGGATCTTAAGGTGGCGGTAATGGGCTGTGTGGTAAACGGGCCGGGGGAAGCCAAAGAAGCGGATATCGGCATCGCTGGAGGCATCGGGGAAGGATTGCTGATCAAAAAGGGACAAGTTGTGAAGAAAGTGAAAGAAGAAGAGTTATTGGAGACATTGAGACAGGAGCTGCTGCACTGGAATGAGTAAAGAGTTTTTTGAAGTATTTCCTACATTAAAAGTGGAAGAAGATATGCGGAGGCTGTTTCACGGTGTGGAAGTGCGCAAGGTGACGACAAACAGCGGCAGGGATTTTATCCGGGTACAGATCCAAAGCGGGCATCTGATCCAGAAGCAGAAGATTTATGAATTGGAGAAAATGATCAAGAATCAACTGTTTGGCCGCGCGCGGATCAGAGTAGAGATTCAGGAAGAATTCACACTTTCCGGTCAGTATACACCGGAGAATATAATGAAAGAATACTATGACAGTTTCCTGGAAGAACTGGACCAGATCAGCGTAGTAGAGCGGAATATGCTCCAAAACGCGGATATTTCCTTTCATGAGGGAAAGGTGCTCTGCCTGAAGCTGGAAGATTCCATTGTGGCCAAGGGAAAGAAGGAAGCTTTGTGTTCTTATCTGGAACATGTATATGGAGAAAGGTTTGGCTGTCCGGTAGAAGTCCATGTGCTTTATGAGGAAAAGAAAGAGAGCCTGTTGAAACACAATGAAGAAAAACTGCGCCAGGAAGTGGAAGCGATCCTGGAGCAGACAGCCGCGGTCCAGGAGGAGAAGGAAAAAGCAAAAGAGAAGGAAGAGAAACCGGACAAGAAGCAGGAGAGCGCCTCTCCTTCCGGCGGCCGGTATAGCCGGAAAGGAAACGGGGGATATGGCCAGAAAGAGAATGGATCCGGACCAAAATGGAAGAGCGATGATCCTAATCTTGTTTACGGAAGACCCTTTGATGATGAGCCTATGGAATTATCCCAAGTAGTCACAGAAATGGGAGAGATCACCATCCGGGGAAAGGTGATTCATTTTGACACCAGGGAGATCCGCAACGAGAAGACGATTGTTATGTTTGCGCTGACGGATTTTACCGATACGATCATGGTGAAGATGTTTGTAAGAAACGACCAGCTTGCGGATATCCTGGCGGAGATCAAGATGGGCGCTTTTCTGAAGCTGAAAGGTGTGACTACTATTGATAAGTTTGACGGTGAGCTGACCATCGGTTCTGTCACGGGAATACGGAAAATTCCCGACTTTACCGAATCCAGGAAGGATACATCCCCCCAAAAGCGGGTGGAGCTTCACTGCCACACCAAGATGAGCGACATGGACGGCGTTTCTGAGGTGAAGGACATTGTAAAAAGAGCCCATGACTGGGGGCATAAAGCCATCGCCATCACTGACCATGGCGTGGTGCAGGCTTTCCCGGACGCGAATCATTATATAGAGACTTTGGACAAAGACGATCCTTTTAAGATCATTTACGGGGTGGAAGGGTATCTGGTAGACGACCTTCAGGATGTGGCGGTGGGCGAAAAGGGCCAGTCCCTGAAGGATACCTATGTGGTGTTTGATATTGAGACTACCGGTTTCAGCGCGATCAGCGATAAGATCATCGAGATTGGCGCGGTGAAGGTGGAAGGGGGAAAGATCACGGAGCGGTTCAGTACCTTTGTGAATCCCGGAGTTCCCATTCCCTTTGAGATCACCCGGCTTACCAGCATCACGGACCAGATGGTGATGGAAGCGCCGGATATCCAGACGGTGCTGCCGCAGTTCCTGGAATTCGTGGGGAATGCGCCGCTGGTAGCCCATAACGCCAGTTTTGACGTGGGATTTATTGAGCAGAACTGCCGCTATCAGGATATAACGCCGGACTTTACTTCTGTAGATACGGTAGCCATGGCCAGGATCCTGCTGCCCACCCTGTCTAAGTATAAACTGAATGTGGTGGCGGGCGCCCTGCATATTTCTCTGGAAAACCACCACCGGGCGGTAGATGACGCGGGAGCTACGGCTGAGATTTTTGTAAAGTTCTTAGAGATGTTAGAGGAAAAAGGCATCCATGATCTGACGCAGCTCAATCAATATGGGGCCCAGAGCAAAGACGCGGTGAAAAAACTGCCCTCCTATCATGTGATCATTCTTGCGAAAAATGAGACAGGCAGAGTGAATCTCTACACTTTGATCTCCAAGTCCCATCTGGAATATTTTGGCCGGCATCCCAGGATTCCCAAGAGCGAGCTGTCTAAGTACCGGGAAGGGCTGATCGTGGGAAGCGCCTGTGAGGCGGGAGAACTTTATCAGGCGATCTTGAACGACAAGTCTCAGGAGCGGATCGCCAGGATCGTAAACTTCTATGATTACCTGGAAATCCAGCCTCTGGGAAACAACCGGTTTATGATCGCCAGCGATCGGATCACAAAGGTGCGCAATGAGGAAGACCTGCGGGAGATCAACCGGAAGATCGTAAAACTGGGGGAACAGTTTGGAAAACCGGTGGCAGCCACCTGCGACGTGCATTTCCTCGATCCGGAAGACGAAGTCTACCGGAGGATCATTATGACGGGGAAAGGGTTCTCCGATGCGGATGAGCAGGCGCCTTTGTACCTGCATACCACAGACGAGATGCTGGAAGAGTTTGAGTATCTGGGGTCTGCGAAAGCCAGGGAAGTGGTGATCGAGACGCCGAATAGGATCGCGGATATGGTGGAACGGATCTCCCCTGTGCGTCCGGACAAATGTCCGCCGGTGATCGAGAATTCGGATCAGACGCTGAGGGATATTTGTTATGAGAAGGCTCACTCCATGTACGGGGAGAATCTGCCTGAGGTAGTTACAGAACGGCTGGAGAGGGAACTGAATTCCATTATCTCCAATGGATTCGCGGTTATGTATATCATAGCCCAGAAGCTGGTGTGGAAGTCCAATGAGGACGGTTATCTGGTAGGGTCCAGGGGATCTGTCGGGTCCTCCTTTGTGGCCACTATGGCGGGCATTACAGAGGTAAATCCTTTAAGTCCCCACTATTACTGCAAAAATTGTCATTACAGCGACTTTGACTCTGAAGAAGTCAGGTCTTACGCGGGAGGCTGCGGATGGGATATGCCGGACAAGAACTGCCCGGTGTGCGGGGAACCTCTGGTAAAAGACGGATTTGATATCCCCTTTGAGACCTTCCTCGGATTTAAAGGGAATAAAGAACCGGATATCGACCTGAACTTTTCCGGGGACTATCAGAGCAGCGCCCACAAGTATACAGAGGTGATCTTTGGTACCGGACAGACCTTCCGGGCAGGGACCATCGCCACTTTGGCGGACAAGACGGCATTTGGCTATGTGAAGAATTATTATGAGGAACGGGGTCAGAGAAAGCGGAACTGTGAGATTGACCGGATCGTCCAGGGATGTACGGGAATCCGCAGGAGTACCGGACAGCATCCGGGAGGGATCATCGTCCTGCCTCACGGGGAAGACATTAATTCCTTTACTCCGGTGCAGCATCCGGCCAATGATACCCACACGGATATCATTACCACTCATTTTGATTATCACTCCATTGACCATAACTTGCTGAAGCTGGATATTCTGGGACATGATGATCCTACCATGATCAAGGCCTTGGAAAGCTATATCAGTTCTCCGGCCATGGACAATGAGTATAATGAGACGGATCATCGGTTTGACGCCACCAAGATCCCCCTGGATGATCCCGGTGTAATGTCCTTGTTCCACGACACATCGGCGCTGGGGATCAAGCCGGAAGATATTGGAGGATGTCCGGTAGGCTGTCTGGGAATCCCGGAATTTGGGACGGATTTCGTTATCCAGATGGTGGTAGATACCAAGCCCCAGACTTTATCTGACCTGATTCGGATCTCGGGATTGTCCCATGGAACAGACGTGTGGCTGAACAATGCCCAAGATCTGATCCGCAGCGGTACGGCTACCATTTCCACAGCCATTTGTACTCGGGACGATATCATGACCTATCTGATCAATAAGGGGATGGACAGCGAAGAGTCTTTCACCATTATGGAGCGGGTGCGAAAAGGCGCGGTGGCCAAAGGAAAATGTAAAGAATGGCCGGAGTTTAAGAAGGATATGGCAGAGCATGGGGTACCGGACTGGTACATTGGTTCCTGTGAGAAAATCAAGTACATGTTCCCCAAAGCCCACGCGGCGGCCTATGTTATGATGGCCTACCGGATCGCCTACTGCAAGATCAATTATCCTCTTGCTTATTATGGGGCGTATTTTGGAATCCGGGCGGATGCTTTCTCTTACGAGATCATGTGTCAGGGGAAAGAGAAGCTGCAGTACTATATTGACGATTATACCCGGCGCTCCGCGACCCTGAGCAAGAAGGAGCAGGACACCATGAAGGATATGCATATCGTCCAGGAGATGTACGCCAGGGGGCTGGAATTTCTGCCCCTTGACATCTACCGGGCGAAAGCTACCAAGTTCCAGATCATCGATGGAAAACTCATGCCGCCCCTCAGCAGTATTGACGGGATGGGGGACAAGGCTGCGGAGGCTGTAGAGAAAGCTTCCAAAGAAGGTCCATATCTGTCCAGGGATGATTTCTGGCAGAGGACCAAGGTCAGCAAGAGCGTGATCGACTATATGGCAGAGCTGGGGCTTCTGGCCGGCCTGCCGGAATCTAACCAGCTGTCACTGTTTGAGATGAATCTGTAAGGCCCCGCTGATCAAAGGGGAGTCTTAAGCCTGTGAGCAAAATGCCGCTGATGGCGGCTGGCTCACAGGCTTTTATCATTTGTTTTGTGTCTATTTTTGAATTTGGGTTTTTGAATTGTCTATTCTGCCATCTTGTCCATGGTGGACGGCTCTGTTAATGAGCAGACAATCATTTGGGAAAGAGATCTGTGTTCGTTGGCGCCCTCAATTTTATATATGGATTTCATATATAGTTATATTTAATAAATATTTCACAATGTTGCAAAATTATCTTATAATTTAAATATAATTTAAGATTATTCGAGTAATTTAGACTATTTCCATGGAATTGAATTGTGTTAAGACAATTTTGTTATGCCGAAAAGGATAGGAGGTATGCAGCATGAGTGAAAGCAAACTGATCAAATGCGGGAAGATGTTTGATGGGATCCAGGACGTACTTCAGCCGGATATGGAGATCCTGGTCGAGGGAAACCGGATCTCTGCCGTGGGGAAAGATCTTGCCTGTCCGGAGGGGACGGAAGTGATCGACCTTACGGACTGTACCGTTACCCCAGGAATGATCGATGCCCATGTCCACAGCCAGTATATTGACTGGCCCACTCGGAATCACGACATCGTTTACCGGGGCGCGGCCTGGAAGAGTATGTGCCATCTGTATAACGCGCGGGAATCTCTATACAGAGGGTTTACGACCATCCGATCCATTGGAAATTCTACCTATGAGGCAAGAGGAAGCCTCGCGGCCAGAGAAATGATCGATCTTGGACTTTTCCCAGGAGCAAGGATGGTGGTTACGCCTCACTATATGGCGGATGTGGGAAGTCACGGGGACCATTCCCAGTATCTTCGGACCAATCCTGACCTTGCGGAAGCGTTTGCGAAAATGACGCCGACGATCGGAACCGGCGTAGACTTCTTCCGCCATGCGGTACGCAATGAGATCAAGATGGGAGCAGATTTCATTAAGATTATGATCAACGGCGGTTTCAGTACGCCGAATGACACGCCGGACGACCAGCAGCTGAGCGATGAGGAAATCAAGGTGATTATCGATACAGCTCATGCTCTCGGACGGACGGTAACCGCCCATATCTATAATTCAGAGCAGATGAAGAAGGTGGCTTTGATGGGGATCGACGGTATGGAGCATGGTTCCCTGATCACGGAAGACACCGCCAGAGTAATGGAAGAACGGGATATTTATCTGGTACCTACTTTCTGCCCTTATGACGATATCATTAACCTGAATGAAGAGTCTTTGAAGAAGAAAACGCCTCAGTTCCAGCAGAAGCTGCGCCAGTATTCGGAGAGATTGAAAGCTGGTCGGCAGACGATCATTAACAGTAAGATCCGGTTAGGCTACGGCACAGATTTCGTAGCGGTACATAACGCTTATGAAAATGGTTATGAATACGAATCCTGGCTGAATTCTGGAATTGATCCGTTCCGCGCGCTGAAAGCCGCAACCAGCGTCAATGCCGGAATTCTTGGATTGGAAGATTTGATCGGGACCATAGAGCCGGGAAAAGCGGCGGACATCTCAGCCTGGAAGAGAGATCTTTTGACAGATCCCAAGGCCCTGCTGGACTGCGCGGAGTACTACCTCCAGATCGAGGACTTCTCCTCCGAGCAGGTGCTGGAGCTGCATATCGAATAGACGGACAAGCAAAAGGAGC
>OGYF01000140.1_pt1 | contig 81506 bp, 83 predicted proteins | sample 1576451 | NCBI WGS metagenome assembly OGYF01 (sample SAMEA3541505, study PRJEB24748) | human gut metagenome | biome: human gut; feature: human-associated habitat; material: faeces | place: China | collected 2012
AGGAGGTTTATATGAAACAGTCAAGCAAAAAACACGAACTCGGCACAGCCGCTCTCTACTGCCGACTGAGCCGTGACGATAATATGGACAGCGAGTCCAACAGCATCCAAAATCAGAGAAAGATACTTCAAAAGGCCGCCAAAGACAAAGGGTACACCGACACGGTTTTCTTTGTAGAAATGTAAAGCCAAGAATTGATACAAATAAATGCTGTTGCCAAAGTGTGAAAATGGCTTGAAATCAAGGGCTTTCGGAGAACGTGGACTCTCCGGCGGCTCTTTCTTTATGTCCAACTGCTGTCGGCACAACGGAAATAGTGTGGTCAGGTGTGACAACAGCTACGGAGAATTTGACAACACTTCAAACCAAAACGACAACAGCAGAGAAAAATGTGACAACACCTTCTGACAACAGCCAAAGGCAAAATTAAAATGTATGACAATAGCAAGAAGCCCGGAACCGACCTTCTCATTGAGGATGGCTCCGGGCGATTATTGTTTTGCATTTTTCTGAGTGATATTGTGCGTGCAGTTTCCCTCTAACGATTGAGTTTTCTCCCGTGAATGATTTTATTAGTTCCTTAGAAGCAAATCTGCCTTGAAAGTATAATTTAAACAACATCAATTAATCGAAAGTGATGTTAATGCTCCTTCATAGCTTTGAACTACAGAGAAACACATTAGGGATAACTGTATGGTTGGCATTCCTGCTGAATGGTGAAATACTCATCATGTGATTGACGAAACTGGCTGGTCTTGCGGGAAATCCAACGCAATATGCTATATAGCTTTTGTAGTCATTGTGGATGTCGTAAACCCAATATGCACTGCATGCGAGATGTCATAGTCGATATTGCAGTACGAATATTGAAGGGAAACGCGGAGGGAGAGTAAACTCTGTGGCGGGTCAATGCTTTCGCCTTGGTCTGAAAGGTATAGCATGAAAACTATGAAAGGTATCCATTTGATTGGATTCAATGATACTTTACCCGCCTGATGAGAGCCAGTTGACATCTGGCCGAAACCAGCAAATTTGCTGGTCGAGGGAAGCCGAATTATCACCCGAGACAAAGCCCGCATTTTCCCCTGGATAATATGCTGTTGTTCCCGTTACAGCGTGTGGGCCTGGATGGTATAAAGAGTGTGTAAGCTGCAGACGTGAGCAAGTGCTGACGGTCTGCTGCAAAATAAAGACGGAAAGGAAGTATCACAATGAGCAAGTATGAATTCAAGGCGATCAATCTCATCGCCGAAACTTTCGAGAAGCATGAGGCGAAATTCCGCGTGTTTAACATGCAGGGACAGGAAGAGTTGGTTGCGGGTTTTTCTGTGGATGGCGGGCCCAACGTCATGATGAAGTTTATCACACGCGATAACGATAATGATATTGCCGCTCGCATCTTTGGTCTGATTACCAAAACTCCGAAGGAAAAGCGGACCCGCATAATGGAAGCGTGTAATGTTCTGAATCGGAAGATTCGCTTTATGAAGTTCTACCTTGACACCGATGGCGACATCAATGTGGAATATGATTTCCCTGTTCACAGTTCCGACGAGTGCATCGGAGAGATGGCTTTCGAGATTTTCGTTCGAACCATGCATATTCTGGACAACGAGTACGAAGTCTTCATGAAGGCTCTTTACACGGAGGAAGAACTCGATGTGCGTGAACCTAGTCTGCCGAGCGAGTTGCGAGAACTGCTTGAGGGACTTCGTGGAGATCTGGATCTGCCCAGTGGACTGCGCAGTCTCCTTGACGGTCTTGAAGAAAGTGAAACTGATGAGGCAAGCGAAGATAACGAAGAGACTGTTTCTGCGGGTCGCGAAGATGGTACTGGAGGCAATGGAGCCGCTAGGGGCATTGATACAGACTCCGTAGATGGGCAGGAATCTTTTGCTGCATTTTTGCGAATGGTTTCTGCTGATATTGGAGCAGAAACAACTGATGTTGAAGACATCGCATAGTTGATCGAAATATACCGCTCACAATGAACAATTATAATAATGAAAAGGAGACAAACATCATGACAAATTATCCTATTGACGGCGCTCTTGCCGCCACCGAAGGCGCCTTTGAGATCGATCTGCTCAACAAGGTGACCGGCACTACTTATCCTCAGGCTGCCGTGTATGGCACGAACACACTCGGACAGGTTCTCCAGGAATATGCGGTTGACATTGGCGTGAATCCCAATGACAGCAAAATTCTTTTCGAGAACAAGCGCACCGGGGCATCTACCAGCGACACCAATGAAACCGTTGAGGGGCTTGGCCTTCAGGAAGGCGATGTACTGGCAATCAGCGACAACGCAGGCGTGGCTGCCGATGAGGAGGCCTTTGAGATCGATCTACTCAACAAGGTAACCGGCACGACTTATCCTCAGGCCGCTGTGTACGGCACGAACACTCTCGGGCAGGTTCTCCAGGAATATGCCGTTGATATCGGGGTTAATCCGCACGACAGCAAGATTCTCTTCGAGAACAAGCGCACCGGAGCATCTACCAGCGACACCGATGAAACGGTAGGAGGACTTGATCTGCAGGAGGGTGACGTCCTGGCAATCAGCGACAATGCCGGCGTAGCGTAAATGTAAGGGGCTGACATGATGGTGACAATATGCATCCTTGTCGGCTTGGGTTTGGCTGCTTGCGGAATCATAATCGCATGTGTTACGAAAAAGGGGCGCAAAGAAAAATCAGTCAATGCACCTCCTCCGCTCCCTCCTCGGGTCAATGTGGGCATACCCTCACCAACAGTCAGCCATGCTCAAACTAGAACAAGCAGCTCTTCCGCTACAAGGGCGCTGCCTCCCCGCCGTTCTTCCGCGTCGGCAATAGCTAATGCAACTCGAAGAACCTCGGAGACCGGCAATGGCCCTCGTGGAATCAAGCCCGCACAGTTCCCGTGTTGTCCCTTTGATAAGCAAAGGAATGTCCCCGGTGAGCGTCAGGTGATCTTCTGGGACAGTGGAGAAAACTGTTACCGCTGTTCCAGAGGTCACCGGTTTAAGAGCAACGGGAAACTGCTATGACTGCCCAGAAAGGAAGGATGATCTAACATGGACAAAGTCGTTTATAACGCTTTGAAACTCTCGGAATACCGCCCTTTGTTCCATGCCCTGCGCGTACTGATTATCGGTGCCGGAGCGGTTGGGACGCATCTCATGGAGAAATTCGCCAAAATGGGCCTTTCTCCTGACGCGATGGACTTCGATTTCTTTACACTTGAGAACGCCGCGAAACACAGCTGTTTAGTTCGCACGCCGGAAGACGCCGGACGAAACAAGGCGGAATGCTCGTCTGATCGGGTACAGCCGCTTTTGGATGACGGTTGCTCTTCCAATGGAATAGACGGTGACCTTTGTAAGCTCGGCCCCGAAGCGTTTTCTGATTACGATTATGTAGTTGCGGCAGTCGATAATTTCGACGCCAAAGTACTGTTGAATGAGTTGATCCGACAGCTCCCGGAAGAGCGGAGACCGATTATCATCATGGATGGAACACATGATGAGATGGCCCAGAGCGTGATTCTTGACAACACCGAGTTCTGCCTTCGCTGTCTGATTGACGAAAGCTGGATGAAGGACAGCAGTATCAGGACATCCTGCACAGGACCCCAGGTCAGGCAGATTGATGGTGTCAGTGAGATCGTTCGCACCTCAAACCTTGCCAGTTCCATGGCTGCTCATCTCAGTGCTGAACAGCTTAGAGCCAGTGTTATCGGGGACGATGCTGTGATGAATCGCAGACTGACCTATACAGCTTATCCCCATCTGGAATTGAGCTCCTCTCATCCTTTGCGGAAACGCAATTGTCCTGGATGTGCAATCCATCCGCCTGCAAAAATCGAATGGCTTCGTGGTAACGTTACGGAGGTCACCCTGAAAGAGGCAATGGATCAGATTGCTGCTATCCTCGGTACGACGGATTTTGAGATGTCCGTTCATCGCCTGAATTACAGGAAGATCGTCCATGCCGGCTTTATCGTGGATGATGTGTGCCATTCGTGTGGAACCTCCATCAAGGTTATGAAACATGAGGGCCGTGTTTTTCTTGACAATCTTCTGTGCGATAAGTGTAGCGCCCAGGGAAAACACGCTCATAACAGCGCGATCTTCTCTCATGGCGAGATCCTGCATGCTTTTGACCTCGGTTGCAGTGAAGAAATTCAGAAAATGACACTCTATGACCTGGGGTACCCTCTTGGCGCTCATATCGAGGTGATTCAGCGTAACGGAGCTCTTGACTTCTTGGATACTGAGAAGCTCACGAGGACAGTCTTTGCACTCGTTGAGGATCATCTGAAAATGCACGAAATCCATAAGCTCTAAAAAGGAGGTTCAACATGAGTTACTCAACCAACTATACCGATGAATGCGGTCACACGAGAGAAGTCTCCATCACCGAAGAAGACTCTGCCGAGGCTTTGAAGAATGATTACCAGGAAATCGTCCGGAAATACAACCCCAAGTATGTGACGATCCAGAGGGTTCAGGCGAAAGCAGGCGAGGCGATGCACCTTAAGGTGACGGTTAAGGCGCCTTCGCATTACCTCACCACAAACGAGGACTCTACGCCTAAAGCCTGTGAATCTATGACGGCTGATATCATTTGCTATCCCGGTTATCCGCTGAAGTCCGTATCGGCCTCGTATGCCTCGGATCATTATCTTGCGAGTCCTAACGTTTTTCGCTCCGGGAATGCCTGCATTGACACCTGGATTCCCTTCACGAGTTCTCTGACTACAGTCGTGGACAAGCTTGTGCGCGATATGATTCATGATCCCGGTGTGACTCGATATGAAAGCATGGCAAATAGTAGCGTAGCACAGTGGCATAAGGATGGTGTTGCTGCCAAACGTTTCCCCACAATTCACCCCAAACTGCTTTATGCCCCTGAACTGACGGTTCTTCCGCCTCGCAAGGTGACAGTCAAGCCTGTGACCGCACCTCCGCCCCTTCCCGGCAGACACCACTGAGAGGAGATGAAGTATCGTGACCAATTATACCCCTATGCCTACCAGGCGTCCTCCGCAGCCCAAAACTTATCCGGTATGCAGCCTTAAGAAAGCCATGGACATCATCAAAAGCAAGTGCGGTGATGTGTATGTCAAGGAAAGGCATGGCAAAGGACGCAACAAGGTTATCATCCTTCCCGAACCCGAACAGGAGCTTAACTCGATCATCTCATATGGAAGACGATCCCCGATGAATGTCTATGAGCAGAAACTCTACGGGATGGGGCATTTCCTGGTCGATGATGACGGTAGCGTGATTACGATTATCAGCCATATCATCGAAATCCAGACTATGAATCGTAACCCGGTCGGAGCATCAAACCTTGGTCCCAACGGAGAATACAATCCGGGGCTCGATTTTCTGGAATACCATCGTGAGGAGTTTCTGAGAAATGAAGCCAAATTCAACACGGATGCCTTCGGCTACCAGGTTGATCCTTTCCTCAAGCTCTGCGGTCCTTCGGAGTTCGTTTTGGAAGGGCATACTCACCCCGATCTCGGTGTGTTTTACAGCGGAACCGACAAGGTGAGTGGCGCTGCACGTGCGGCATCGTCTCCCGTCTGTATCTTCGTGTGCGACCCGATTCGGAAGAAGATGCTGGGCAGCATCGGGAAGGACTTTGCCGAGGCGGAAATCATTGTATTTTCGCGTGGCACGGCTCCTCAGGAGGATCTTAGCGAAGACAAGCGCCTGATTCCTCCTACCGATGAAATCGTTCGTCTTGCCAGTCAGTGCCTTCGCACACGCAGTTATGCTGGAGATATCAGACTGCACACCCGTATTGATGGTAGAGGCTGCTTGAAGATCAAGCTGGTGATTCCCAAGGCCAGAAGGGAGTGACTTGTAATGGCGAGGATACCGGAGAAGCTGGGTTCAGAATACTATAGAGGATTCCTCTCTCGACAGGGCCAGGTGTTCTATGACCGCATCAATGCCCAGCTTCTCCGGGGGGATTACTCAGGTAAAATGACATTTTCTATAAGTAATCCTGAAACATCTGCGTCTGATTGCTTTGCAGCATACAAAGCGATCAGAGACGATCACCCAGAATTTTTCTATCTGGGATATCATAGCGAATTTACCCGGAGAGGTCGGCTCGGCACTCTGGAGTACCCAATCCTGTATGCCCCTGAGATTATTGATAGAATCAGGCAGCAGCTCCGGAAAAAAATTTTCCAGATCGTTCGTGGAACGGCCGATCTTTCCATGCTTGAACGAGAAGCGCTTGTTTACGAACGTATCGCCAAAAGCATTGCATACACAAACAACGGAGATGTGAGAGACCACAGTATTGTGGGGCCGGTCTTGCTCTCTGAGGGCGTGTGTGAAGGCCAGAACGCGTTATTGCTTCTGTGCTTCCGTCGTATCGGCATCCCCTGTATCAAGGTTTATGGCAGAACCAAAACGGACGGCTGGCATTGTTGGACGATTGCATGGATCAACGGGATTCCCGTCCACTGTGATGTCACTTGGGATGGAACTGAGGAAGGAATTGTACGCTTCGATTACTTGAACCTGTCTGATAATCAGATTTCAAGCGATCATTACGACTTCAAATGTGCCCGCGTTCCCGAATGCTCATCGAAAGCACTGAACTACTATAGCCATCATGGCCTGTGCGTTCATTCCTATAGCGATCTTAAGTTGCGGCTCAAAAAGGATTTGCAGAGAGGCATATCTCCGATACTGATCCACTTCAGTTACCGTCCCTCGTCTGGAGATTGCCTGAAAGAAGCTCAAAGGGCCTTCTCAGAAGAACATATAAGCGGAAATCACAGGCTCTATTATCACCCTACTCTGAAAAACCTGGCCGTGAAATAGATATCATAAGTACAAGGAGATGAGACTATGTACCAATCAATCATCAGAGATCCGGGTGGAAACGGTTTAATCCGAATTCAGCCGGATGTATGCGGACAATACTCCGCAATTGTCAACGGGAGTATTCTGGTTGTCCCTCCGGGAACCACTGCGTTCGTTGCTATCAACGGTACGCTTTCGCGCCCCTATGGTTCCGGCAGATACGAAATCTTCACAGGCGTTGATCCCTTCTTTGTAAGGCTCCGCAACATCCTGACCCGTGGCGATACTGGAACCACCGTGTCTGTATTCTTTGTGTCGACGGAGAGGGCAAAGTTTGTCAAGCTCGGCACTGGAGAGTTTCCTTTCCGAGAGCATCGCTTCTGTCTTACAATGAAAGCGCTTGCATCTTGCAATCTTTCCTTCTCAATCTCCGATCCTCTGAAGGTTCTCACAAAGCTGGTCGGAAGTTACAGCTCTGCGTTTTCGGATGAGGATATTGATCCGTGTATGGAACAGATGGTCCTTGCCCCCATTAGGGAAGCCATCTCCAGGGAGATCAGTAAGCTGGAAATCCCGGAGTTTAACAGCCAGCTTTCCCATATTGGAAACATGGCAACGACTGCAATTCGGTCTGGCATGTCTGAGTACGGTATCAAGCTGGAGCGATTTGACCTTGTGGCCATCAATGTTCCCAATTCAGAGATGCAGAGACTTTATAGCCTGGAGCAGGAGTATGCCGGCGGGAAAACCAGAACCGACCTCGAACTGGATAACCTACAAAGAGTATGGAACGGTAACGTCAATAACCGCACTCTTGGTGAAATGATGACGGGAATTCCTTCTCGAGGGCAGGCTCCTACTGGTGGCGCTGCATGTAATTCCAACGGGAACTCTGGCGGAATGGCTCCCATGATGATGCAGATGATGATGCTCTCACAGATGCTTCCGGCGCTGCGGGAACCGCTGACCGAAATGACTCGGCACACGGATATGTTTGGCGGTGCATCGTCTGACGCCCAGGGAAACACCTCGTCTGCGGAATCGCCTCCGCCCATGCCCGATCGGTACAAGCGCTGCCCATCGTGTAACGGAAGCGTGATGCGCGGCAATAGCGTTTGCCCCATCTGCGGTTATAGATTTTAAGTGAAAGGAATGATGAAAATGACACGCAAAAACTACTCTCTAATCCCCGTCCTTGCAGCTATCGTTTTGATCCCACAGGCTCTATTCTGGTGGCTTGCTCCAGCGGCAGCAGCCGCTCGTCTCGCAGTGTACATTGGCGGCACACTTCTCACTGTTGGAATCCCGGTGGCATACCTCGTAACGTACTGGAACAGCAACCTTCGCAAAGCAGCTGGCCTCTCAGTCGTTTGTTGCATCCTCGAAACCGCTGTGATTGCTATCTCCGTCTTGCTTTTGGGAATTGATGTATCTGTAAGGTCGGCGGTCTTCGCCTTCATAATCACAACGCTGGTTTGCTTGATTGCCTTGATCCCCTTGATCAACGCTGCACTGAAGCAGCAGAGACAGGGCGTATATTCTGCTTCCCTTCCTGTGGAACCGAGCAATCAGCCGGCTCGTGAAGTTCAGGATCACAGCGATCGCGCAGCTAGCCTCCAGTCTCATAATCCCATTCCCGCGCGTATGCCGCACCAGACTACAGCCAGCAAGCCTTTGCCTCCCAGAAATCGATAATCGCATCATACCGTTAGAAAGGTGGTGATTCTATGGATCGCGTCTGCAGTCGCTGTGGATGCTCCAGTTTTCACTACAATCGTAGCAGAATGAGAATGGAGTGCGACTCGTGTGGACACCCGGTGTATGATCCGCAACAAGATCAACAACTCATGCAGTATGACAGGACATATTCTCAAGCCATGAGTCACCTTGCTGCCGGCAACTGGGAACAGACTATCGTCCTTCTGAGACCGTTAATGAGCCAGTACCCCACAGAAAAGAAACTGTATCTCGCTGTCTTACGGGCAGCGACTCAGAACTTCGGGGACATAGACATGGATAATACCACCAATAGAACCATCGCCTCTGAAGCGTGGGACAAACTGGTAAGACTCAATGGCGTAAGCGGTGAAATGATCAGATACGGCAGCCGGCGCTATGAGAAACACAGAGAGGAACTCAACAAACAAAGGGCAAGAATCCTCGCATGGATCTTTGCCGCCGCGTTCTGTGCTATCATTGCTGGGATACTTTTGGGCGCAGAGAGCTATTTTGTTGCGGTACTTTGTATAGGTGGTCTAGTTGGCTGCCTGTACAAGGTGTTCAGCTCGCGTCCCATCAAGGTGGTTAAACAGCTTATGAGTGCCGTGCCGAACTATCAACACAATCCGTTTGTATAAAGAAATGGTTATATTGTGATTATTACCACAGGAATACGCAAAGGAGAAGTATAATGACTACACAACGGACGGAACATAATTTTTCTTCAAATGATATTATCCATCTTATCGTAAACCATGGATTATTTACAGAAGAACTAGATGTTTTCCGTGAAAACACTATGGAGCAAATACTTGTAGAACTTGCGGATAATCTCCGTCTTGACAGTTTATCGTCCCAAATCAAATTCATCAATGTACGAACCTCTGATATGTCAAGGGATCGGACCATCACGGTTGAAGAACTGGGTTTAATTGATGGCGACACTTTGATGATAGATGATGCTTCTCCAGATGCGACTATCGTGTCTTATTTTTGGTTAGTTAATAACACTCTTTACCGAATAAGTAAAGAGTGTTCAAAAGGAAGAAAAAACTTTCATGAGTTATCACTTGCATTCTCGAATAGTTTGTGGGGACATAGTGTAACATTCTATTTGGGCTACTCTAATCTGCGCGATATCGTAGAACCATGGTTTTGGATGCCGGATTATATTGGCAATACAAATTCATTCACTGACGGTAAAAAAGCTGTGCTTATAGTGAACGAAAGAACCGGCAAATGTGCATTGCCATCAGAATTCGATACTCTTATCTCGGACTTTGTTGGTAGCGAAACAGAACCTGGGCGATTGTTTGTGATTCTCGAAGACAATGATGTCTCAGGTATGCATTTGGATTCTTTTTCCTTTGGTGAGTAAATAAAGCACCATAAAAAGATAAACACAATGGCAAACATAGTCCAAGTATATAGAGGCGTTTTATGAAGAAGTTTTATGATGGAGGAGAATACTTTGTCCTGACTTCATATCGCATTAAGGCAGTTCCTATCTCAGATGATAATGCAGTCAGCTTAACGCTTGCAAAAACGATTTGCGAAGATGCTTGCTATCTATCCTCTGCAGGAAATGGGCAAACGGCAATTGAGATTCTCCGAATCGCGGGAAGAAAAGCAGGCAGCCGTATTCATCATTTACTTACAATCAGAACCCATGACAGTTCTGAACAGGATTGCGTTGTTCGTCAGGAAGCACTCGAAAAAGGCATCCTTTCACTTCTTCATCAGTCTGGTTTTAAAGCTGAGGAAGTGCCCTTTGATGGCTACAGGAAGCATATTTCTGTGATGGAAGCAGACTCGGTCTGGGCATTAATGAAACAGGATATCCAGGAATACGGCATACAGGAAACATATAAATCGCCGTCTGTGGTCGAAAGTGTTGACTGGAAGCGGATCTACTCCGTTTTGGACGGATCCGGCTGTGGTTTATGTATTCAGATTATTCCTGCACTGTTGTCTGATAACGAACGTCGACTAATCGCAAAGAACACTGCTCGCTGCGTACAGGCCATGGATGGCGTAGTTCCCAATATGCGTGACGGCCTTGCTGCAGCGTCAGCAGAATGTTGGAAATACTACGCTAAAGAAATCATGCATCCTTTTGCGGAAGTAAACATTTTGGTTGCCGGACCAGTAGCCGATGCCGCACTGGTTACTGCCAGATTAAAGCAGTCTGTACAGGAGACAACCTTTCGAACCGTTGCCGTTTCAGAGTACCAGATGTACAGCATTTATAACCAACCTTGGAAAATCTCTCACGATCTTAAGAAATCGGATGCAGCAAGTTTAAGCAAGTGGACATCGGATGAGATTTCACAAATCTTTCAGATGCCGGTGCAAGGCAGCTACTTCATTGGCATTGATAGAAACGCATTTTCTTTAATGCCCGAAGTTGATCTTTTACCCGAACAACTGACTTGCAGCGATAAAGAAAGTCTGTATCTGGGTAGATCTGTATATTCTTCACAGCGGTTATTTGTTTCCCTTGAGCAACTGTTACTCCATACCGCTGTAATGGGAAAATCGGGTGTTGGCAAAACCACTCTCTTGAAGCAACTGATAACACATTTCCAAAGTCGCGGTATTCCTGTTTTGATACTGGAGCCAGTCAAGCGTGAATACCGCGATTTGGTCGCAGGCATGAAAAGTGGCCGGGTCTTTACGGTGGAACGCCCGGTAGTTCCGTTGCTTATCAACCCGTTTTATGTTCCAAAGGATGTACCTCTCGGGGAATACAGAAGCAGTTTGTTGTCTGCGTTTAAGGCTGCCTTTTCTTTGCCTGATCCATTGCCGTCGCTTTTTGAAAAGGCAATTTCAGAAGCATATACTCTGAGCGGCTGGACTGACATAAGCACGAGCGAGGACAGCAATGTCTCCATTTTTGATATGGCTGACTTTGTTCGGGTCTTTAAGCGCGTTATTGCCAGATCCAGTTACAGCAATGAGGTAAAAGGCAATATGATGTCCGGAGGAGCTTTTAGGCTTCAGAGTCTGATTGATAGATGCCCACGCACGTTTGACACGATACACTCTACATCTGTGGAGGATTTTTTGAACGGATGCTCAGTCCTCGAAATGGGAAGTCTCGAACCGGAGCAAAAATCGTTAGTTTCGGCGTTGACTCTCATTAGCATACTGGCCTATTTAAAATCCACAAGGCAGAGCGATCACCAGCTTAGAAATATCATTTTAATCGATGAAGCTCACGCTTTGCTGGACCAAGGAGAGGGGGCAACGCAGGAGGAAAAAGCTCTGAACAGCACTATGACACAGTTAATGATCAACATTATTACTGAAATCAGAGCATACGGAGTCGGTGTTATCTTTTCGGATCAATCCCCCTCGCGTGTCGGCGGGCGAATGCTCGATAATGTCGACAATATTATCTCCTTTAGGTTAAGTGGCGAGGAGGCGGAAATGCTGAGAGAACACATCGGAGCGGATATCAACCTCCGTGACGTTCTCCCGCTGATGTCCGCTGGAGAGTTTGTGCTTAAGAACCGTTTTCTTAGATCGGCTCTGCCCACTAGAATGGATTACTCGCCCGAAAATGAACATATGAAGCATGTTTCGGATGAGCATATAGTCAAAACCCACACAAAGTATTTGACTGCCCATGCCAAGGACTATTGTCCGTTCGCCTTCTGTGAAAAAGCAGGGTGTAACCATTGCTCAGCTGCTGTTCGAGAAGAAGCAAATATGTTTGCAGAGCAGATTTTTGCCAAGCGGCAGCTCAAGTTGAGCACTCCTGAAGAGGTTGCCGCACACATTATCCGCATTCCGTCTGTTTTATCATTTCGTATTAACACTGAGAATACGGCTATGTTCAGGAAAAAGTGTAGCTGCATAGCTGTACATCTCTTAAGAAAATGCTCTATGGAAAACGGTATCTCATTTGGGGCACAGACTGTCACAAAGCTTTTGACAGATATGAATAATCAGGGAAAGGAAGTAAACGGGAATGAATGAATTCAATGACACATCGATGGAATTTTCTGAAACTGATGGGATCGATGTGCCCGAGACGAGTGAATGGGCAGATTTTGATCCCGCTGAAACGGATGATATCAGCATTGACACGGCTGAAGGTATTGGCACCGGAGATACGCCAGATTTTTCGTTGGGGGCAGCATTCGATGCCAGTGATATTCAATCCGAGGCAGAAAAAGCTGCAGAGTATGCTCGTTCTTACGGGTTTGACAAAGCCGCCGATTACATAGAGAGGCATTACGATGGAGATGAATTCGTCCCAGGAAACCCTATTCCAATAACCACCCGCAACATGGCTCTTGATGGCCTCGAATCTGAAAACGGCGTCTCGTTTGAAAGACGAACAGCGGAACTTACCGATGGGCTATCTGTCGAGGGGGTTTTCCCTGAATTTGATAGCAAGCACCACGTTGAACTTGGAAGTGCTGCGAACGATATGAGCCTTCACCAGCAGTTCAGCGCTTGCAGAGAGGATTTTCAGGATCATATGTATGATAGTCCCGAAAAACTGCAGGGCATAACTTTTGGAGCGATGGAAAGAATGGATTCCCCGCAGGGATATACGCCTGAGGGTTTCACATGGCAGCACAATCCTGAAACAGGTAGTTTTGACCTGGTATCACAAGATGATCATTCTGTCGGGCATACAGGCGGGAATGCCCTGTGGGGAAACTAATGATCGCAATTCACATGGGATGTCCTTTTATATGAAAGAAGAAATTGCTGAACTCGAATGAACTGTTTCTATAAACTGGAAGATATAATACCAGACTATATCAGCTTTTGGATGTTACTGCAGAAATGGTTTCTAAAAAATGGGAGATTCTCTTGAACGAAGATTGAATCCAGAAAATGACCATAATATTTGACCCCCGAATCTTCTGCATTAACACTCCAAGTAGAAGATTCCAGGGGCCATATTATGAAAGATACGAATCAATCAAGCAGCTTGATTAAGCTCATCTGTTTGTACGGAAGTGTAATCATCATCCTGATGAATATTCCAAATAGTAAATTGCCCATTAAACTCCACTGTGTTTGTTTTGCGCTTCTCGATCTCGCGCAGTTCAGCTTCCCTTGCGGCCAAACTCTCTTCGGCAATAGCAAGGGCATCCATTATATCGGATTCTCTGGAGAAGTACTCGGGTGGAGTGTACGCCAGGTCGTCTTTGGAAAACCGGCAACCCATAAAGTAATGTGCGGTAATTCCATAATTTCCCGCACAGATGTCTTCCAATCTGCTCCGCAAATCCTCGATTCTCCATTTCAGCTGTAATTCGGGTGATGGATAACTGTGGTTTTCGTGATAGGCGTCATTTATAGCCAGTTCTGAATAATAACTCATGATGCCAACCTCCTTTCGAATATAGTCTTTTGTCAGTTGGTTTTTAGATATGAACAAATCTGCTCGTAGTAATCAACGACGGACGCATTACCGTATTTTTCAGCATCGCGCTCGAGTCTTTGTGAGCTGTACATATAGTACGAAATGGCGGAATCATCATCAGGCGAGATGTAGCTGCTGAACTCGTCCTCGTAAATTCCTGCTGTATCAAAAACCAAGAGATTGGCGTACTTTTCAGTATCATCGTTATCTCTGATGACCTGAAGGAGGTTCACTTGATAGTGTTGGTATCTGTGATAAAGCTCATGGCAAAGAACCTGTACCACGGAGTAGCCACCCGCTTCGGAATCAACGACATAATTATACGAAAGCGTAACCACATCTTTTTCGCTATCGTACTGCCCAAGTAGACCTTCTTCCAAGTAGGCCAGCTCTAAGGCGGGAGCGGAGTCCCGCATTCCTAGGTATCTGCACTCAATACGGATTATCGTTTCCAATACCTCGATCTTTTCTTCAAGAGGCAGAGATCCCCATCCTCCATCGGGATCAATCTTTGCTACGGTTGCAATGTTAGCGGAAAGAGAGTTCTCGTAGTCTGGAATGTCGTTATAAGATTCTGACAGGCTATACGCGATATCGCTGTAGCTGATTGTATAGTGTGAGGCAATCAAGACCTTTCCGCAAATACAAGCGCCTAACAGCACCAGACAACAGATAACTCGAGATGCACGGGCGGCTTTTATAACGAACACTTCACGTCTGATGCGAATACGCTTAGTCTGGTTCACCCTCTTTACGGCACAGATGAGTCCGACGGCAACCGAAACGAAGCATCCGGCAAGAATCATGATTCGGATCGCCAATGAATATCTCCACATACTAATTGCTTCGTATGCCAGCACAGGCATCAAGGTTCCGCTTATCAGGCTGATCCAGTTTCTTTCCAGTTTCCATGAAAGGACAAGGCTGCCCCCGGCAAGTACGGCAACAATAATCGCCAAAACCCAAATACGGTTCCCATATACAGAGAATGTTGCAAAGCGTTTCGCATAAAGAAACACAAGTGCTATTTCTATTATGACGAACAAGCGAATAAATCGCTCAAACGGAATTCGGTTATTTACGATTCCAGTCTGTCTGTTCTTTTCTGTCATCTCTCTCACCCCTTTCTCATACTTGCGAAAACTCAGAATATATTGAAGAAGACTGATACGACATCAAGTCCAATAAGTAGCCAAAGGATGACCTTTGAAATCATCGTAATGGAGAAAACGCAGAAGCAAGCGTATCCTGGCAAACCGGCACGGAGGAGCTTTTGACGACGCTTTTTGTTGGCGAGCCATTTTCTTGCCACTTCGCTGATGCTGTCAATCCCGCACGCTGCGCTCAACGCTGATTCACCATCAAGTCCCGATGCCGGCAGCAGGTTTACACCGGAAAGGATGACGTTAACATTTGCGACGGAGAACAAGGTCAGCGACCACTGATAAGACTGCGTCGCTAAAAGGAGACAAATCCCAGCGATAAGAAGATTGACTTCAACTCCAGCCAACGCAAACTGTATCTTCTCAGCTTTCGTTGCATCCTTCTTATCCTCGTGGGCTACATATGCCCCGAGAGGGATAATACCGAGAAGAAGGATTCCGGTGTCACTGATATTGTACCCATACGCCAGTCCTGCAATAAGATGTCCCAACTCGTGAAGTGCAAGGGATAAGGCTATTAGGCTATAATAAAGCCACCAGCTGAAGTTGTATCCGCTCCCCGCACCTTCCGATACTGTTACATATATACCTGTTGCAAAGACGGGGATAGCTACAGCGGGAAGTGCAGCGTTTAGTGCTTTGAAAACCAGCCTGCCGGCTTGTAGTCTATTGCCAATGGGAAACAGAATAAATCGGTTAAAGAGACCGTTATCCTGTACAAATCTGGAAGTCCGCACCAGCCCGTACCGCTTCAGTTTGGGAAGTACCCGGTGCCCTTTGTCTGGCAGATCCAAAGGATGGGTACCATCTGCCTGAAGAAGAGCATTCCATAATCTGTGGCTTAATTCGAACTCCTTCCCATTAGGATTCTCGGCATAGTAGTGGATTTTCTCGGAGCCTTCATATCGAAATGTCCCAATGGTCACGCCTTCTTTTAATACTGGATACATCGATTTACCCCTCCTTTGCGTTAACTGGTAACCATGAATCTGCCTTAATTCTATTCTTTTGAGGCGGACTAATCTAAGGAAGAGTAACTATATTTTGCGGGAAAACAAATAACCCTCTTTGGGAAAACTAACGTGACATGGAGGATCATTAGGATTGTCAATGTGGCTCAAGAGACAGGTTTTCAACTATTGAGATCATTTTCTCTGTTGCGAAACGCGCATTCTTGAGGTGGCTCTCATTTAGTCCGGCATCTCGATATCCCTTCAGGACGGCTGTGTAGTATGTCAAACTTGGAAGAGCGTAACATATCTGATCTTCGTTCATTACATATACCATCGCACACAACAGCTTTTCGCCAACAAGTACATTTACGTACTCCTTGCGATAAAAATGTGGGAAACCTTCGTAGTAATCAAGCATTCGTTCGCTCTCCTCGTCGATCTCCCAGAGGGCGAAAGGAACAACGCTGCCCTTTTGCTTCTCAATGGTTAGATAGTATCGAAAGATCAGACGGTAGTCTTCCAACAATCCAACACCTACCAGTTTTGCTGTCGGACAACGTTTTGCCATTTGTTCTAGATTTAGATTCGATCCATATGCTAAGTAAAATGACATTGGATATTCCTCCTCCTTCTTCGTGGATTCTTTGAGATGCCTTGCCGTCTCAGGAAAAAGACGGCAAGGCATCTCCATTATGCAACACGAGTTCTCTCGTCTGCGGACAGATTCCCCATAAAATGGTGTCGAAGGGCCTCGAATTGGGGTCCAACGAGACCCAGTTGCGCTAGCCAGTTGTACATAGCTAAGCGATCATTGGATTTGCTTTTGCGGCTCGACGCCCTAGTCTGATGCGCAGCTTGGTTGCAGATTGCCAGTGTCATCAGAATGTAGGAGTTTATCATCTGCGTATCCACAGTTGAATTGAAACATCGAAATTCGACGCCTTTTCTCCTCCACAGACTGTGAAGATTGAGAGTGACGTAGCGCGATGGATCATAAGTCCGGTTCATACGCCACATTTCACCGTCATACCAAATTTTGCGAATGTCGTTCAAATCGATATTCTTGTAAGCATTGATCGTTTCGACAAAGCTCATATTGGTATTGCGGCAATAGGTTCGACGCTCGGGGTACATTTGTATTGCCCGTTTTAGCAAACCCTCTTTGGATGCAACAATGTTTGTGAGACTACGTAGCTGTTGAGCATTATAGTGAGTATCCACGTGGATATGAATGCCGCAGCTGCTGTTCGTGACCGCCCCACGCTCTTTCAAAGAAGTGATTACCTCTTTGAGAAGCTTAAAGTCTGCATTATACTCGAGAATTGGCGTCACGAGCTCACAGCGGTAATTGTCTCTATTAAACGCAGTATTTCGACTGTTGGAGGGGGCAATACTACTATCACGCACGATCTTCCATTTGCGTTGCTGATTGTCGCAGATCTCATGCGTATGATATCCGTCATTCAAATAATGCTTTACGGTTCCCAGTGCCTTTGCTACCGCACGTGCCGCTGCATCCCTGGAAATGCCGGTAAATTCCACTTCCATGCCAAACCGGAATTTGTTGATCCTGCCGATGATACTGGATGCCGCACGGATCCTCTCCTCGAGTTCACCACTCATCCACGCTTTCAGTAGTTCCAGCGGATCGTCTGGAAAGCTTATGTCTGTGTGATTACAGTTCCACATCTTACGGACAGTCTTCGCAATAGGCGCAATGCCCGTAACGCGAACTAGAGCGTTTTTAGAAAGGAGTGCCGCTCCTTCCGTGCCGAGCCAGTAATCAGCATGACGCTGACAGGGTAAGGTCTCCTCCACACACCTGTCTCGAGGACGAAAAACAGCAGAGTACACCTTTTCCCAAATAAGGCCATGCTTATTGATGCGACCGGCCTCATACACTTCGAAGCGCAGCCCTGCCATTTCGCTGGCATCAATCGTGTAGCCATACATGTTTTCTTTCAGCTTCTGATTCAGCGTCATACGGTTCTCGGATGTATACCGGATAATCCCGTTGATCGCCTCTTCTGTCATGATCCTCCGCCCCGACGATGCTTCGCCCCAAGCTCCGTTTTTGCAAAGGACCGGCACGGACGCAGTAACATAGTCTTTCAAGCTATCACCATCCTTGCCATCGTATTCTGTATGCTTTGTTTTCTCTTAATCTCCCTCTCCCTCAGTATTGTGGGGTATCTTGGTGAGATCATCTTGAATATAGCCAATCAAAACGGACAATTCTAAGGAACGCCACATGAGTCTTGTGGGTAATTATTGTAATAAGCGAGGGAAAAAGAAGAACAGCTCCTTAATGATCTGGAATCAATCAAGGAACTGTTCTTCGGAAGACTTCATATTTACAATCAACGTTAATTTCGGCCGTACACATCATCAATAATCTCGCTGATATGCTTGACAGGAATAACCTTGATACTCAGAAAAGAGAGCTTATGTCTATCAGTGTCAGACAGCTTTTCAAAGCTCTGGCGGGGGATGTACGCATTCTTGATGCCAGCGATATCCGCAGCTTCAACCTTCTCAACGATACCTCCAACTGCCCAAACATACCCAAACAGATCAATCTCACCAGTGTAGCATGCGCTAGTAGGAATAGGCTGACCGATAGAGGCGGAATAGATACTCATCAGGATGCTTGTTCCAGCTGAAGGGCCATCTTTCTTAACAGCACCCTCGGCAAAATGGATATGGAGTTTCTTATCAGAAAAGTCCACTCCGTAATCAGCCGAAAGGACTCCCATGGCAAGTTTGACCGAATCCGTAATGACTTCGCTGGGGAGGCCTGTAATCTCAACCCCATTTCCGGGAAGTAGACGACTTTCAATTGCAAAACACATCCCTGCACCATTTCCAGTAACGGCAAGTCCATTAGACAAGCCAGGGAGACTATCTGTTACAGGACGGTTACCACGCACCATGGGGCACGGTCCCAAAACATGGTAAACATCTTCGGCCTGGATATAGACGTCTTCGGTTTCACGCTTGGCGAACACAGTTTCCCTGATTACTCGAACAGCTTTCTCCTTAAGTTCACGCACCCCACCCGCCTGCGCGTAGTTCATGAAAGCCTTTTTTGCTTCATCACTAACGATGACAGGGAAGTCATACCCTTCACAAGCCTTCGGAAGGACATAATCACTAAGGATTCTTTCCTGCTCGGAGCGAGAATAAGTACCGACTTCGATTGTAGTGAATCTGGACAGAAGAGCCGGGGAAAGATTGTAATCGTTTGCCGTCGCGATAAAGACAGCAGAGCTGAAATCGATAGGAATCCCATCCAAAAAATGATCTGCAAACAAACCGGAATCATCCAGCAAAGAGATGAGTGCTGCCTGGGTTTCCGCATTCGAAACCTTGTCCAACTCATCCAAATGGATTAAAGAACGTAACGAAGCTGCTTTTGCCACTTCACGAACAATAATTCCCGCATCTGCGCTTGCCCAAGTTTTTTCAAATCCAGAAATAAACTCAGGTCGAGAAGCTCCATTAAGCCCAATGCGGACGTAATTCAAACCTGTAGCAATTGCCGCTGCATGAATCAATGCTGATTTCCCAACGCCAGGAGAACCAACGAGTAAAATTCGCTTATTCGCTTCTGTCGCCTTTACAGCCAACTCATGAAACACAGAAGCAAGAAGATGTTTTTCCATTTCCATTCCATATAGGCGTTTGTTTGCTTCTTCATAGAACGCATCAGCATCAAATGTAAACGGGGTTTTGTCCGGGTGAAGCTTAACAAAGTACTCTAACTGGCGCTGATAGACCTGCTGCTCACTTGAGTGCTCATGAGGTCTGTCCAGCTGTTCCTCCAGCGAGATAACCTTTTTAATGACTTCGGGAGAGTAATCCTTCATGTGCTGGCGGAAATGAATCCTGATATTGTTCAAATCCACATTTGCCTTCAGCACAGCATGTGCCATTTCAGCAGTAACATGCGTTTGCTCTACCATTCCGCTTTCGACCCAGGAAGAAATCAGACTCTTGTAAAGGAGTTCAATGTGCTTTTCAGTACGACGAGCACCGAAATCATCGATAAAGCGAAGAACTTCTCTTACCGCTTCTTCATCAAACTCAATACTACCATTGGGAACATTGTACTTTGTATTCATCTTCGGAATGATGTGATCGAAGACAATCTCAAAAAGCTGTTCATCCGTGTACCCAGGAATGCTGATGATAGCATCAAACCGATTCTGAATGAACGCGGGAATGTTGTCAAGACTGTTGCATGTACATACAAACATAGTATTGGGGCAGAGAACCTCTGTTCCAAGAAAAGTGTCTGTTACCTCTTTCTCAGAAAATACCTGAAGAAAGGCATTGTAGGGATTACCATCCTTGCTTTGACTAGCTGTCCCCAGTCCAGGCATCTTGTCAAACTCATCAAGGTGAATAAGGCAGTCAGTTGTTCCAACCTTATAGAAGGTATCAACGAGTCTTCCTACACTTGCAGAGCTATAAACCGGACGCTCTCCAAGGACATCCAGTGATGTGGTCATACCGGAACACGGAAGAAACGCATAAGGCTTGTGGAGAATCTCGCCAAGCGCACGAATCAATGCGGTTTTCCCTGTCCCTGCCGGTCCAACCAGACAAATAACTGTTCCAGTATGATTTGCGAACTTGGAGGAGGCCAGATGGCGAATGATTTCCTCTTTCTGTCTCTCCATTCCAGAAAATCTGGCGTTCAATGCTGCCCTCATCTCCTCAATCGGGATTGTGCTATTCTTTTCCGAGCCAGAGGTAGTAATGCCAAGTACATATTCAAGCTTTTTGGCATTGTCGGCATGTCGATAGCTATCAAGCCACTGCTCAATATACGCCTGCTGATTTGGCGTAAAAGTTGATTTACTAAGAGAGTAGAATGTTTTTGCACGCGCATAATCGTTAATGCGAATACTTCCCACAACACTGCTGGGGAAGTGTTCTCCCAGATTACGTTCGATTATTACTTCTTGCAGTGAACGATCGCAATTACGGAATTTATCCAACAGCTCAGGTTCTCCTCTGAAGATGTCTGGGAAGCTTTCGTCCGCAATAATAGCAGGGAGGGGCGTATTTTCTCCGCTTTCGCTCTTCAATGAAGAAAAGACACGGATTCTATCATTTTCAACAAAGGAGCGGCTCATATAAGTGCGATTATCGACTCTCAGGATTGTTTCGCTCGGTGCATTAGGCATATCAAAATGAACTTTGATAACTCTCGGTTCCTTTCCCTGAGACTCTGCGGTGTCATTCGACAACACTCGGGCTGTAGTATTCAGATACTTCGTTTTGTTTTTCATGTCGGATCAGCTCCTTTTCTTTTGTTCTGATCCAATTATATAGCCAAACAGAGAACACATCTAAGGAAGTTGCGCAGCCTAAAGAGGGTATAACAACCGAACTTTTCGGGAAAAAGAAAGCGCTCCCAGTAGGTACAGGAAGCGCTTCGTGTTCTTTGTCATTTTGTACAGCAGCGTCGGCCGTTATTGTTTTTTCTTAAATAGAGTATAGTTATTTACACTAATATGCTTGTCCATTGAGGAGCCTTTTGCTTGATTTGGGTTAACATCTCCTCGTGCTCAGGGAATTCGACTCCGCCAGCACGCTGTGCAAGAAGACAGACAACCGCACCTTCGACTGTATTACGCTTTTTCCACATAATTGGATACCAAAAGCCTCTAGCAATATCACTAAGACCCTCAGCACTCATTGCTTGAAGCATTGTTTTGGCTTGTTGGAGGTCGCCTCGTTCCAGTAAAGATAGAGCAAAATTCATGGTTGAATATGGCTCCTGCTCTTTCACCCCATCGTACAGTAAAGCATCTAAAAAAGCCCACCTATTTAATCCAAACAACTCCTCTGTGTCGTATTTTAGGAACCGTACAAGAAATGCCAAGTTGTTATTGTTGGTAGTATACCCCTCTCTATAAAGCTTAAGAGATAGCTCTAGCGCCGTGGAATCTTCGCCGGCCATGAATAGTTCTGTAGGATTATTGCTTACTGGTTGCAAATCTGCCACACTTATTCGATTCAGTTTCAGCTCTTGGTTCGAATAATAGTCAGACTCTGCCTTTGCAATAGAATTTCTGACCAGTAAGAAATGTCGATTTTCTCTAATAGTTAGATGGTCTTTTCGTACTTCACTAGAAAGTCTTCCCTTGCAAATATCTTCTGCCCAAGAAACCATAAAATCTTCAAATGATCCAGTGATGTGGTACTTGCAGACTGCAATCCCCACCTGATCTAATTCCAAGTCATCAAAAGATAAGTCATAATAGGCTGATACAAGTGCCATAATCCACGGATTCGGTTTGGCGAACGAATGTCCGAGGCCTAATTCATACGGAAATAGCCCTATAGTATTGATAGTATTCTTTAGGTGTTGAATGAAATCTCTCTGTAGCGTACCCGTACTTAGAATTTGTCTCCTAACCTCGGCCATATTATTGTATAACTGACTACAAGCGAGATCGAGGAGTTGACGATCCAAGAAGGGGGTCATCGCACCTATATCCACTATTTGAGAAATAGTAAGCTCAGTCACCGCTCGAACAAATACGAATGTTTTTGTGCCGATAGCTAAATCGTGAAGAACTGTAATCAGGTTATCAGGAATAGCAAAATCGAAGGAATCTAGAGACTTCGCATCAACGGATTCCTCGTCAAGCTTGACACTAGATATAAGTACTATTAATTCTGCACCTATATTTTTTTCATATCCCTTTTCGGATTGTAGCAGCTCAACCGCTATAGCGAGAGGATTATTGTCTTTTCCTATCGCTTCAATCAAATATGCATAAGAAACAGCTTCTAAAAATAAGTCGCTACCTTCATTGAAAGCCTCTCGATACAATACTGTTAGCGCCCATCGGAATGAAAAGGAAGACCTGGATTGCATGCATCTTCCAATTAATTGTTTTTCCTCACCGCTTAATGTGACTTTTTTAAGTTTAACCCTGCATAAAGATTTCGCTGATTCTCGTGAGTTGAAATAGTCAACCTCCATAAGGTCACATAGGCTATTAATGCTTTCGGCAGTCGAATACAAAGAAGACAAAAACTGGTCTAAATCTGCAAATTCATTGCATTCCATTCCAGCGATTACAAACCCCAGAACCCCCAACCAGTTTGATTCGTTGATATAGGGCTCAAGTAGTTTGCTTGGATTGGGATATAGCTCTCCATCAATTAAGCAAAGATTACAACACGCATACGCAACAAGATACTCTTGATAAGAACGGAGCGGTATAGTTACGGATTTCGTGCTTTCTACCGTTTCAACGGTTCCAATGTTTTGAGCGACACGTTTTAAATGCTTCCAAATCTTTGTGGCAGTAATACCACAATTGTCAGAATTGGAACCAAATATATCCGTATAGAAGCTCAGCTTCATAATGGAAGGAATCAGTGTATCCAACTCGGCAAAGGTCATTGATTGCTTATTTCTAATCTGCATTTGGAAGGCTAAGAAACTCAAGAATTTACACTCGTCGTCATAGACGGACTGCTTGTTCTCAAATTTAATATGATTAGTGATTTCCGCCCAGAGAATATTGTAAAATAAATCCCACCTATTAAATGAAGCATAGCTTTGATGAGGCAGGTACTGTAAGAGCATTACTAATTCCAGGGGCTTTCTAATGAATTCCCTCAAGTACTTTAGATGAGATTCTGTTTGAATGCGTTCTAGACTTTTTAATAAATCCGGACTGCTCTTAGTTTCTTGAATCCACTGTTCACAAAACTGTTTCGCCTCATAATCACTTAATGGCAAGATTGTTCTTCCGCGAAAATTGAGTTTTTGAAGTATAGTCCTTGCTGCATCGTCATCTACTCCGGAAACTCTTGTTGTCATTATAACCCTAGTGCTTGGGTACAAGAATAAATAGTGCTCAAGTTCCGACAGAAAAGGAACAACCGATTCACTGGGGAGCTCGTCTAATCCATCAATCAATAAGACAAGTCGTGCACGAACTGTTTTAAGCCACTCATTTACTGTTTCATTGCTTAACTCCGCTTGCATAATTGAGATAACAGCATTGACTATTAAAGAGTCAATACTATTACGTCCAGCATTGTTGTCACGCAACGAAATAACGCACGGAACAATATCATTCAGTTCTTTATCTTCAATAGACAACAGAAATGAATGATCGATATCTCGATCTAACGCAGGCACATCAAGTCTACAATCAGACAGAGCTAGCGCAATCCTTTGAATAAGAGTTGTCTTGCCAAATCCCGCGTTTGCAAGGATAACCACCCGACTTGAAGAGGCAGTGGAAAACAGAAGTTTATTACACAGATCTCTTGGTTCATCCAGGAGAAGATCAACCGAGTTTCTCTCTTGGTTTTTAAACTGCTTGGGATCCAACGCAGAAGTAATGCTTGAAAGCAACAGCTCCGCATCAGACTTATACCCTTTTTTATAATTGGGTAGCTCTGGCCTGATAGGAGTTTGTTTTCTGGCAGAATACTGTCGCAGTATTTGTCGCATAGTATCATGCTCAAACGATTTTGCTTGAATGTATTCATTGTCAGATTTCTCGAGCAAATCTTCGTATCGAGTGAATGCATGTTGACCTTCCGCAAATCGCTGTAGGAAGAACAATGGTCTTAAACGATATCGTTTACCGCTGTTTTTATCATATACATAGCGTGTTGCGTTAGCGACAGATGCGAAATATTCATTTGTATTAAGTATTTCGCCCATGGTTTAACCTTCCTTGTTTAATCAGTCAAATCTTCTACCAAAGGAGCAAGGCTCTTCAGAATTTCCTCTCGTTCTGTTCTCTTATACCGACCTTGGGCGGCCTTTTTAATTGCAGAAAACGCTTCATCGTCAACAGATGTCCGGATGACAGCATGAATGATTCGGAGAAAATCATCCTGGAAAAAACCATGGGTAATGGGGTAACTATAGTCGTAGGTGATTTCTCCATCATTTCGGTCATAACTGAATGCGCCATAAATGAAACGTTTATTAGCATCGACAATTGCCTTGCTAAGAAGGTATTCATATGTTTTCTCACCAACAAAAGGAAGCGTTGCGTGCACACGAATTCGCTTGGGCAAATCTTCAACAAATACACTGACACGAATGGAGGTGCTTTCGATGTTAAAGCCCAGTTCGTATTGCATCAGATCATTACGCCTACTCCGCTTTGAGAAGTTTGACCAACCTTGTGAGGCGAATGCCTCTTCAACAGCAGTCGTTGTCTTCTCCATATATTCAGGATCTGCGTTCTCGTCAGAAATACCTGCAATATCACCCAACGCGCCTTCCAAGTACTCTTTAAGCACTTTAGCAAGTACCTGTTCAGTAGCATCTGCATCTGTGGGGTCTTGCATGGCGTCTCTCGCTTCGACAAGCTTGTCCAAAAGACCATGCATAGTTTCGTTAGCGTTGGAATCAGACTGAATCTGTTCAATGAGTTCGTCGAGCTTCGTCATTTTTATATCCTCCCATGAAAAAATTATTATGGTGTTTGCTGTCGGCACTGTAAGTATATTCAGTCGGTGGAGTGTCAACAAAGGAATTTTGATGATAGTTAAGGGGTAATCATCGGTTTTAATGCAGGAGTTTTCTTTGATGGTCATTAAGGAAGCCATCGCACACCTTGAGAGCATTAGATTGTAGGATACTTTGCTTCTCTGATGTTTTCGGATTAAAAACTGGCGATGAAAGCAGTCGCATCATAATCAACCTGTCAGCATTGACGTAATGCTCATAAGCAATCGAGTCATTTATATTCGGGGCAGAACAAGTGATATTTAACCCATATCTACCCAAAAGCAAATCAATCATTGCCTGGATGGCCAAGCAATCATATTCAGCATCAAAAGTTCTCAATGCCAAATTAATAATTAGATTTTCTGCTAGTGGAATTCGCTTTGTTTTGCATATTAAAGGAACAATTAGTGAAGTATACTCTTCATCGTTCCTTAAGCGTCGTAGGAATGCGGTGCAATGTAGAATTGCAGCCGCATCGGAACCACACTTAGATGCCTCGTTGGAGATTTTTGACGCAGCCAACTCATATCTGATTTGATTTGATATGAATTGAAAACGGTCATCCTCATTGTCTGCCGGAACAATTAGACCAACAGACGTCGTAAAAAGGCTAATCAATATATCGTAGCAATAATTAAACTCGTCTTCTGATAATTCCAAGTCTGCAAAGCGTGTCATGCAGTGTTTCGCCAATAAGTCCAATGAAAAGTGCGGCAAAGACAATTCCACAGTTTCAAGGGCAAGATCCTGTAGTATCTCTTTAATCTGCTTACTTTCTAATACAGAACGCAAGAGATCGTTCTCCAGCATACTAGCAGCAGCCTTTGTTCGATAATATAGAATGGCGGATATCAGTTTCTCAGTTATGAGATTGATTTTTACACCAGGCATATTACAGATAAAAGAAAGCATATATGGGTTTGCACATAACTCAACAAAATAGTGGTTATCCAATTCATTTATGTTATCTTTTATTCCATGACCAAAAACGCGATCCCAGTTTAAAATCAATTCCTTTTGTTGTTCAACAGACAGCGGCTTAATTCTATAGACATTGGAAGATGACAGTGCTATTTCCATAGATAGGGCCAATGACTCCATCGTACTTTGAGACATATCACGGGATGTCACAAATATATGCGCGCCAATTGCCTCGGGATAGTTACAATAAGTTTCTCTATATGTCCGTAGCGCTTGTAAGTATGCCTGTCTCATTTGGCCGGATACTATTTCATCAAATGAATCAGCAATTAAAATAAGCCTTCCGGTTCTAGCTAAAGCTGAGATATATTCAAACAATTTGTCGTCTAAAGCGTACATAGGTTCATCAGTGTCTAATCGACTATCTCTGGTCTCATGTTTATCAAAATTGATTGCACTAGAGAGCCTAAACATACAATTAAAATAGAGCTTCACAAAATCATCCGTCCATGCTTTATACTCCTGTTTTTGATAACAATAGGAAAACATATATGCCGGAATATAAATAACATACATGTCATTTGGGAGATTGACATCATTGGATAGCGCGTTAATACGATCGTCAGTTTCTAGTGATTCACGTGCAAGACAAAGCGCAGTCATTCGCATATACATAGACTTTCCCATACCAGTCTGGGAAACTATAAGACTGCGTACACTTGTGTTCGCATTTGATAGTTTTTTCATAGGTTCTGGGCAAGGCTTATACTGAGACTCGAAGTCTGGACGGACATAAAAATCCTGCATAGAAAGGCTATCGGTTTTTTCAATCGAACGAGGACGAAAAAGACTTACATCTGATAACCAACTTCTTTCTGCAAAAGCAGCCGCTTTAACAGGATATAATTTGCGCTCGATAAATTCTTCAAGCAATTGAAGCCTTTGGGCAATCCAGTCTTCTCCTTTACTACAACCAAGAAGGATATAAGTAGCAAACAGAACAAGCTCCTCATTCCAATTAAGCAGTGTTGCACGGTCATAGAGTAAGTCGACATTCTCCTCTATCCCAAGAATGTCAAAAAAATATTGAATATATTTTTTGCAATCAGCTAGTGTAATAAGTCCGAAGGAATAATAACCGCTCCCTCGATATAAGAGCGATTCCTGCATTTTTTGCGTGTCTCCGTTGAACCAAGAAGCTACATTTTTCATGTTCCAGTCTACAAAGGGATCTAAATTAATAGATTCTTTCGTTAGAACTTTTTTAGGTCTGTCGTATTGCTGCAACTTCTCAATTAGTGCCCATACCGAATTTTCGTTTTTTAAATACTGTGTTGTCATCATATCTTGGCTAAAAAGAACATCATTTACCGACTTCAAATAGCCATATGCCGTGGTGTTATCACTATTAGGAACACAGAAAGCATATATAGCTTTTATTACTTCTGCCAAGCTTGGAGCTGCTATTTTCAGTTCATACTTCATGGATTTACCTCTTTTTACATTAACAAAACAATCAGTTTAAAGCAAAGAATTGGCAAGAAACTCCCTGATTTCAGTATCAAGCTGTTCCTTGGATTTTGTAAACGGCTGCAAATTGACCGCCCACGCTCTCCCAGGATGGAACCAGTCCCAAGACGGAGTCATCATGCTGCTGCGGCCACGGCCGGGGGCATGGTTTCCGAAGCCCTCAAGAAGACAGTTCCATACAGGCTTGAACCGCTCAATGACCATCGACTCCGCAAGCGGAATCCAGATATCGTCAACTGCAAGGAAGCGACAGCGGAAATCCGCAATGTCCAAGTTCGTGGCGGCTTCGATGGATTTGGCATGGTCGTTGAGTCTCTTATATAATGCGGTACCCGGATCGACATCCTCACCTTGACCACCTTTTCGGGCTCCTTCCGGGACGGCTTTGCCAACATAGATGGGGCAGAGATACTGGTCGTCCTTGTTGACTTCGGTCAATGCGGCGTAAGCCGGAAAATTGCCTATGTAGTAGAGCGCATACACACCGGCACCAATAAATCTGCTTGGTGGTAACGGCTGAACATCCTGCTCAAGCAGAGCTTCAGCCACCTGTTCTCCGAGGTGACGCTTGTCCAACGGGTTATAAGGTGTCAAAACGGGAATATTATCATTATTTCTTGCGGCCATTTTTACTCATCCTTTCCATTTGGTCATATACAGATTGCCCGACAGCAGCAGCAAGTTTGACTGGGACGGCATTGCCGATTTGCCTCATGCTTTCCGTCCATGATGCGCTGAACAGATAGTCGTCCGGGAATGTCTGTATTCGTGCGCTTTCTCGTACTGTGTAGTAACGGACGCTGCCATCATCAAGAACGACCATATTTTCGCCGCCAGGGACGCCATGCGCTCCGGCTTTTATTGTTTTTGATGGCTCATCCAACAGACTGCCGGAATGTCCTGCATAGGTCCTTGCACCGGGGCGATGCTCGTGGTTGCGGTATAGCGTGATGTCATAAGGCTTGGTCGGATCGGGAAGGTCACCGATGGCATCCCTTACTGTCTGCCAGCGCATGGTCGGGCAAAGTCCTTCTTCAACAGACTTTTGTACCGCTTTCAGTTTGGCTTTCGTAAGCGGTGGCTCAGATGGTGTTTTCATATCATGCTCGTCCCAGTAGTCCTTTGAGATCCATTTGGAATACAGCAATGCTTCCTGTGAATGCGTTGGCTCCGGGAATGCCCAACTCGCATTGAAGTCGCTGCGGAATCCGACAATGATCACGCGCTGGCGAATCTGGGGAACGCCGTAATCTGCCGCATTCAGCAATCGAAAGACCACGTTATAAGACAGACCATCTTCACGACCTGCGGTGTGGTGTTTTTCCAAAAGCGCGAGATGCTCCATCCAGGTCATGCCGTCGGCTTTTATGATTTCCGGGTGCTGGAGCTGGAGGAGTATATAGTTGAAATACTCGCTAAACGACTTCCGCAGCAAGCCACGCACATTTTCAAAAATAAAGACTTTAGGTCTTACCTCCCGAACAGCGCGAACAGCCTCCGGAAACATATCTCGCTTATCGTTGTATGCCTGGTGCTTACCACCGAGTGAGAACGGCTGGCATGGCGGACCTCCGGCAACAAGCTGTATCTTCCCTGTATAACCGTCATAATGTACCGTCCGTACATCAGTCTGATATACCTTCCAATCTTTGATGGCAGGATATCCATGCTGAATGTTATAGTTCAGATTATCGCAGGAATCCTTATCCCACTCATAAAGAGCCGTATGATCGAACCCGGACAGTTGAAGTCCGAGAGCGAGACCGCCAGTCCCGCTGAAGAGTTCAATAGAGTTCATCATAAGCCTTTTGTCCTTTCTATCGCTACGACAACGCCAACCTCGGCATTATCCTTTATTCCTCTGTTCGTTCGATTTCCGCGATGTCATCAAGCTCACAGTCAAGTGCCTTGCAGATGCGGAGCAGCACGTCCGTGGTGACGTTCTCATCCTTGCCGAGCTTGGCGAGGGAAGATGAACTGATGCCCGCCGCCTTCCGCAGATCCGTCTTTTTCATATCCTTGTCAATCAGTAGCTTCCACAGTTTCTTATAACTCATCTTCATTTTGAGATACCTCTTTATTCCATGACTCACCATAAAGTTCACAGTTGCCGTCAGACAGTTTCAATACGGTGTTGTCAGCCAATATTTTCTGAGTGTCCGGCTTATAAGCCGCCTGCTTGTCAAATGCTATAAACACCTGCTTTCTGCTCTGCGCGTAGATTTTCATAATGCCGTCCACAGCGCCGTCGCCGATATTCTTCAGAATAAGGGAGTCGTGCGCGATGGCCGGAAGAGCCGTGAGGTACAGGACAGCGATGTCATATACGACCATGCCCTTGTAGTTGGAGCCCGTTCCCGTATCGTCCGGCGTCTCAAACTTATAGCTGTTATACTCGTTGAAGTGCAAGTGGGGAGCCTTCCGCGACTCCGTGAAGAGGGAGTCGTTGAATTCCTTCATCTTGCCGTTGATGGCGTACTCGATATCCGCGAGAATATCCTCAATGGCGCGCTTCAGCATATCGTCCGCTTTCCTGCGGGCGTCCTGCAGATCAGTCAGCGTGAGGTATGCCTCGTTCTGCGCTTTGAGGGCGTCGATGCGGCCTTTGATCTCGGAATGCTTGTCCAGAAACTCCTTGGAGAGGTTGCCAACAAAGCCGAGTTCGCTGATCTGCGCCTGCAAAGCCCTGATCTGCTCCTGTAGCCCGGAGATCTCCTCCTCGACAGACTGCCGCTCGGCGGTGAATTGCTCGTCAAGGATGGCCGCCAGCTTCTGATGGTATTTCTCAACCTCGTACAGCTTGCGGATGTTCACGCCGGGGAAAAACTCCTGCAGGGCGGACAGATCTGCTTCCGTGGGATACAGGCCGTATTCGAGGCTCATGTTCAGCAGGCTCAGCCTGCGCTGCTTGGATTGCATTTCCGTCTCAAGGCGCAGCTTGCCTGCCTGCAGCTGGGACTTCATGCGGCTCTTTTCAATATCGACGCCATTCTGGTCTTCCACCTGCTCGGCGGTCAGGTTATCAAGGTCGACCTGTAGGCTGCGGATCTGCGCCACGTTCTCATCGTACTGCGTTTTGCCGCCGACCAGGTCAGGGACAAAGCGGTACTTCCGTGCCTCGCGGTATGCCGCCAGTTTTTTCTTCTGTTCCTCCAGCCTGCCGTTAAAGACTTCTACATCCTTGTAGCGGTCAAACAGCTTTACGAGGATGTCGATAGATTTCTGCATGCTCTCACCGGGAAGCCCTTTGAGCGGTCTGCGTTCATCCGTGTTGTCCTTCCCGTAGATGCGGAAAAAGCTGCTCATGGTCTCGCGGAACGACAGCCCGGAGAAGTCGATATGGTATTTCTCCTTCATCCAGGCGGCAAATTCCTGCTTTGTCCAGACAGCGCCGGTCATCTGGTATCCCTCGGAACACACATGGAAATCATCCGGGGAGGCAGTATTGCGGGCAAAGCGGTAAGGCCTACCGTCAAATTCAAAAGTAAAGAAGATCGTGTGGTCGCCTATGTGTTTCACTCCGTCGCTGGAGAGATAGGTGTTTCCACCGAACACGAAATCTATGGCGAGCATGGCGCTTGACTTCCCGATGGAGTTCTCGCCATCCTCTTTTCCAAGCACGACGTTCAATCCCTCTTTGAAGCGGATCGGAGGCCGTGCTTTTCCTTTTTCCTTAAAAACCGGCGAGGTCATTTCTACAAGCATGCGTACACCTCCCCTTCCTCGTTGATATCGACCGCCCGCAAAGCATACAGGCAATCCATGACGGACAGGAAATCCGTGGCGTCAGACAGGGACGGCTTCATCACGAGGAATAGGTCTTTCACCTCCACGGGTCCGCTTTTCAGTTCCGTCAGCACCTTGGGTATCAGTGCCAGGGTGCTTGTTTTATATGAATACAGTTTATTCGGTAATTGCATCGAACACCTCGCAGCTCTGCACGAAATAGGAAACGACGATCTGGCAGTAGAGGTCATCCTGCAGGGTGACACGGTGTACCTTGCCCGCGATCTCGTTGAAAATCTCCAATCGTGACTTGTTCGCCTTTTTCAGCCTTTTGTAAAAGGCGTGGATCTGGTCCTGTATTTCGTCGTAGTCTATTTCCCCTCGCTTGTCCAGGTTCATCATGATTTCCTTGATGCGCCTGAAATATGTGGTCACATATCCGTTTACGGCTATGTAAAGTGCCATGTCCTGGGTGGGACTCAGTTTCTGCTTTATCTCCTTCGGGTCGAGGGACGCGCCCACAAGCTCTTTTTCTCCGAGCTTCTTTACCCGGCGTATCACGCCCACGATGCCCTTTTCAAGCGGCAGGTCGTCAAGCAGGTGGACACTCTGCTTGTGCGTCGCCAGTATGTTCTTTATCTCTTTCAGTTCCTTGGACAGCTTCTTGCTGTCGTCGAGAAGGTATGTAGCATAGCACTGCGGACACATCGCTATCAGATTGTTTGGCACGGCGGGCTTCTGCTTGTCTATCAGGCTGACTTCGTATGTATGGACCGCCTTGCCCCTGTTCGTGACGGTCAGCTGCCGGCCGCATCCTGGGAACGGGCAGTAGCCGTCCGTTTCACCGAGAAGATAATCCCCGTACTTGCTTTTGAGGTCAGAGGCAAGCTGCTGTTGCTGCTGTTTCTGCAAGGCGTCCTGCGGTACAAGTTCCGCAGACTCCTGCACGATTTCGACCATCCAATCGGAGATGGCGGTGGCAACATTGTCCGCGTCCAGGGCAGCGTCGTACCCTTTCAGATCATCGGCGAGGAGCCTTCTTGAGGTCTCGCTATGCTCGTTGATCCGCTCGACCATCACCTCCGGCGTGAGCCGGTATACGATGGAGCATGCCAGCTTTTTCGGCAGCTTCCTTTTTGTATAGCTGCGGATCGTCTCGTCACTCAGCTTTACGGACGGGTCTTTCCCGGTTCCCCACTCATCCTCGGTCACAGTCGTTATCATCGCCATAAGCTCGCGGAAGAAGTAAGGAACATCGTCGCCATCGGCTAAATGCTTTTTCATGATAGGAAACAGTGTTTTGAATTCCACGTTGGCCTGACACTCCTTTACCAAAATCTGCACCACGACGCACCATGCTGCACCAAACCATCCCCAGATCGGGGATGCCCATTTTTTATAATGAAAGCGACTTCTGAACGACAGTGGGCGGGTCAAAAAGACACCATAGTCAGTATAGCACAAACGGGTTCAAAAGTCAAATAAAAAATTTGCGAAAAGGACACTGAGAATCGAAAGCATCCGTGCCGTGGAGAAAAAACTTATGTGGAGGTTAAAACTGCGGCGGTTTCTTTTGACTGTGACTTGAGGAATATCAAAATTCCTCGTCAAAATCGAGAGCTTTTCTCCATTGGGATAGTGAGGGGGTGAACTTTTCGGAAGAAAGTAGAAGGGAACCGTCAGATTAGGTCGGTTCCCATGGCTACCACATAGGAGCCGGACAAGCAAGGTAACAAGCGGGCATCCCGCTTTTACATAACAAAATATTTCAATGCCTGATTACGTATAAGGGCAGAGGATACATATATCGGACAAGCTGCTGCGGCAGCGGAAGCGCGATATGGAGTACCCTTTCTTCCTTATACCCTTTTGCAGGCGCATAAGGTCGGGGCGGCTCCAAAAGCACTCCGACCTTTATCTGTATCTGATGCCCTTTCCCAAGAATCAGGGGAAAGGACAATCAATGAAAACCAAGAAGACAAGATGGGACAAGCGAGGCACTTACACATTCCAATTCAATGACGGCACAAGCATCACCCTCCGTCCGGGAGAGGACGGCGTGACCGAGGCGGACATCAAGATCCTGCATTCGCTGGACGATGCCGAGGTCTACAACAACATCAAGAACAGCCGCCCGCCGATGACTGCAGAAGAAAAAGCCAGGAAGAAAGCATGGGAGGCGGAGCATCCCGGCGAGCGATATCCGGCGAACTGGAACCTGTCCTTCGATTACATGGCAGGCGACGATGGCGATGGAGACAAGCTGGACAAGAGCCGCATCCTCTCCGAGACATGCACTTACATGGAAACGGAGGATGAGACGGAAAAGGAAATGCTCGACCGCATCCTGTGGTTCCTGACGGACATCCAGCGCGAGGTCTACCGCCTGGTGAAGATCGTGGGACACACGCAGACCGAGGCTGCGGACATCCTGGGGACAAGCATCCCGAACATCAACAAGCATCTGAAGAAAGCGGTGGAGAGGATCGAGCAGCAGAAAGAAAAAATGTGATTTTTTCGGGCGGGGTTAAAATCCCGCCCTCTTTCTTTGACTGTGACTTGTAAGGCAGGACGCCTTACAGAAAGCGAGGTGGCAAATGGCAATGAAACACAGAATCACCATCAATGTCACTGATCCAAGCGGACGGAAGGCCGCCGTGCTTCGCGGGGCGGAGCGGAAGCTCCCGGCAAGGCTCATGCGGTTCCTCTTCGGGGACTTCCAGCAGGTCTACCTGCTCTCGCCGGGGCAGACGGTCGAGTCCGTGAACATCAGTGAGGTCAAGGAAGGAGGAAAAACAGATGTCAAAGATGAGTCAGTTGTCGGCGGAGCTTGACGAGCTGCGCCACTGCGGGGAAATCCTGATCGGCATTTCCGACACGCTCCGTGAGATGTTCAGCGGCGGAGAGGAAACGGCGGAAGCCCAGGAAACTCCTGCGGCAAAGCCCAAGGGCAAGGCGAAAGCGACAAAGGCCGCTCCCGAACAGGAGCCGGAACCTGAGAAGCCCGCCAAGCCGGAGAAGCAGCTCACCCTTGCCGACGTGAGGGCGGTGCTGGCGGAGAAGTCCAGGGCGGGCTTCACGGAAGAGGTCAAGGCGCTGATCGCAAAGCACGGCGCGGACAGGCTTTCGGAAGTGCCGGAGACGGAGTATGCCGCGCTGCTTGCGGACGCGGAGGTGCTGGGATGAGCGAGAAGAAACACGCGGTGCTTTCTGCATCATCGGCGCGCAGGTGGATCGCCTGCCCGCCTTCCGCCCTTGCCTGCGCCGGGGTGAAGGATACCGCAAGCGAGTACGCCCAGCAGGGAACGGACGCCCACAGCCTCTGCGAGTACAAGCTGCTGACGGCGCTGGGGCAGAAAGCGGAGGACCCGACCGAGAACCTCACCTATTTCGACGAGGAAATGGCGGACTGCGCGGACGCTTACGCAGAGTTCGTGCAGGAGCAGGTCGAGGCAGCAAAGCAGAAATGCGCTGATCCCATCGTGCTGGTGGAGCAGCGGCTCGACTTCTCCGAATACGTGCCGGACGGCTTCGGCACCGGGGACTGCGTCATCGTCGGTGACGGGACGCTTTCGGTGGTCGACTTCAAGTACGGCGTGGGGATCGTGGTGGAAGCGGAAAAGAATCCGCAGATGATGTGTTACGCGCTCGGCGTACTGGCGTTGTTCGATGGCATCTACGATATCGACACGGTGTCTATGACCATCTTCCAGCCGAGGCGGGAGAACGTCAGCACATACACCATCCCCAAGGAGGAGCTGCTCATCTGGGCGGCGGAGGTGCTTGCGCCGACCGCACAGCTTGCAGCAAAGGGCGACGGCGAATACCGCGCCGGGGAACACTGCCAGTTCTGCAAGGTGAAGACCACCTGCAGGAAGCGGGCGGAATACAACCTGGAGCTTGCCCGATACGACTTCGAGCCTCCTGCCAACCTGGAGGATGCCGAGATCGAGGCAGTTCTCGCAAAGGTGGACGAACTGATTTCCTGGGCGGGCGACGTGAAAGAGTACGCGCTCCAAGCAGCACTGCAGGGAAAGCAGTGGCAGGACTGGAAGGTGGTCGAAGGCCGCTCCAACAGGAAGTACACGAACGATGAAGCCGTCGTGCAGACGGTGCAGGACGCCGGGTATGATCCCTATGAACACAAGGTGCTGGGCATCACGGCGATGACGAAGCTCCTCGGCAAGGGTAGGTTTGAGGAACTACTCGGCTCCCTTACCTACAAGCCGCAGGGCAAACCGACATTAGTGCCAATCACGGACAAACGTCCGGTTATGAACACGGCAGCAGAAGATTTCAAAGAAGATTAAGGAGGACAATACCATGTCAAAGAATTTTGTAAATCCCACGAAGGTCATCACAGGGGTTAATACCAGATGGAGCTATGCGAACGTCTGGGAGGCGAAGAGCATCAACGGCGGTGCGCCGAAGTACAGCGTCAGCCTCATCATCCCGAAGTCTGACACCAAGACCATCGAGAAGATTAAGGCGGCGATCCAGGCGGCCTACGAGGAGGGCGAGTCCAAGCTTAAGGGCAACGGAAAGACCGTACCGGCTCTCTCCATTCTGAAGACGCCGCTGCGCGACGGCGACCTTGAGAGGCCGGATGACGAGGCGTATGCGAACAGCTACTTCGTGAACGCCAACTCCGGCACGGCTCCCGGCATCGTGGATGCGGACAGACAGCCGATCATCGACCACTCCGAGGTCTATTCCGGCGTGTATGGCCGCGCCAGCATCAACTTCTATGCGTTCAACTCCAACGGCAACAAGGGTATCGCCTGCGGTCTGAACAACCTCCAGAAGATGCGCGACGGCGAGCCTCTCGGCGGCAAGTCCCGTGCGGAGGATGATTTCGCGGATGACGACGAGGAGTTCCTCGACTGATCCGCAGCACATCTCGGCGGGCGGCGGGAGACCGCCGTTTGCCCTATGATGAGGTAAACGAAGATGGTAAATGAAGTATTCAATTTCCTGTGTTCCGCGATTGTTGTCCTCCTTCTCGTGGAGATCGCCGCGCTGGTGTTCGTAAGCGTCCATGAGGCGTTCCACGAGAAGCGGGAGCAGATGCGCAGGTACTACAGGAGCAGGCGCAATCAGAAAAACGACAAGTGATGCGGACGGGCGGCAAGGGTTTCCTTTGCCGCCCTTTTGAAAAGGATGGTGTATATGAAATCTATGAGTATCGATTTGGAGACTTTTAGCAGCAACGACCTGCAGAAATGCGGCGTCTATAAGTATGCCGAGGCTCCCGATTTTGAAATACTGCTGTTCGGATACTCCGTGGACGGCGGTCCCGTGGAGGTGATTGACCTTGCCTGCGGCGAGGAGATACCGCAGGATGTCCTCGATGCCCTCACGGATGATTCCGTTACCAAGTGGGCATTCAACAGCCAGTTCGAGCGGGTGTGCCTGTCCCGCTATCTGTCTGACAGGGGCGTCAGCCTTGATCCGTTCCACGACAACCATGAACTTTCCACGGAGATGGCGAGGTTCTTGAATCCCGAAAGCTGGTGCTGTTCTATGATCTGGTCGGCGTACATGGGGCTTCCCCTCTCTCTTGTGTCGGTCGGCGCAGTCCTCGGCCTTGAGGAACAGAAGCTAAAAGAAGGCAAAGACCTGATCCGTTATTTCTGCCTCCCCTGCAAGCCGACCAAGACGAACGGCGGCAGGACGAGGAACCTCCCAGCCCATGATCCCGGCAAATGGGAAATGTTCAAAAAATACAATCAGCGCGACGTGGAAACCGAAATGGCGATTCAGAAGAGGCTCTCCAGCTATCCCGTGCCGGACTTCGTGTGGGACGAGTTCCACATCGATCAGGCGATCAACGACCGGGGCATCATGGTAGACATGGACGTGGTCACGAACGCCATCGCTTTTGACGAACGCTCAAAGGGAGATCTGGCGGACGCCATGCAGGAACTGACCGACCTTGAGAATCCAAACTCCGTGGTACAGATGAAGCAGTGGCTTGCGGAGAACGGCATGGAGGTGGAATCCCTCGGAAAGAAGGAAGTCGCAGCCATGCTGAAGACCGCACCTCCGAAACTGGCGGAGGTGCTGACGCTCCGGCAGCAACTTGCCAAGTCCTCCGTGAAGAAATACCAGGCGATGCAGAACGCCGTATGTGCCGACGGCAGGACGCGGGGGATGTTCCAGTTTTACGGGGCCAACCGCACGGGCAGGTTCGCGGGGCGCATCGTGCAGCTGCAAAACCTGCCGCAGAACCACATCCCAGATCTGGCGGAAGCCCGCTCCCTCGTAAAGTGTGGCGATTATGAGGCGTTGGAACTGCTGTATGAGAACGTGCCAGAGGTGCTGTCGGAACTGATCCGCACGGCATTCGTGCCGAAGCCCGGATATAAGTTCATCGTGTCGGACTTTTCCGCAATCGAGGCGAGGGTGCTGTCCTGGCTTGCCGGGGAGAAATGGCGGATGGATACATTTGCCGAGGGCGGCGATATCTACTGCGCCACGGCGGAGAGGATGTTCCATTGCAGGGTGGTCAAGCATGGAGAGAACGGCGAACTGCGGCAGAAGGGCAAGCAGTGCGAATTGTCCTGCGGCTACGGCGGCTCGGTCGGCGCGCTCAAGGCGATGGGCGCATTAGAGGCAGGGATGCGGGAGGACGAGCTGAAGCCGCTGGTGGACGCATGGCGGTCTGCCAATCCCAAGATCGTGGAGTTCTGGTGGGACGTTGACCGCGCCGTGATAAAAACGGTGCGTGAGCGCGTCCCCACACGGGTGAAGAACATCCGCTTCTCCTGGAAGAGCGGGATGCTGTTTATCACACTCCCCTCCGGCAGGCAGCTTGCCTATGTGAAGCCGAGGATCGGAGAGAACCAGTTCGGTGGCGACTGCGTGACCTACATGGGCGTCGGCGGCACGAAGAAGTGGGAGCGGCTCGAAAGCTACGGTCCCAAGTTCGTGGAGAACATCGTGCAGGCGATATCCAGGGACATCCTCATGCACGCCATGAAAACGCTGCGGTGCTGCAGCATCGTCGCCCATGTCCATGACGAACTGATCATAGAGACAGACAGGCGGATGTCGCTTGATGCCGTCTGCGAACAGATGGGACGGACGCCGCCCTGGGCGGAGGGCTTGTTGCTCCGGGCAGACGGATACGAGACCGAATTTTATAAAAAAGACTGAGCTATTTCTGAAAACGCTCGAAACCGTGGCCTGACCTATGGTTTCGAGCGTTTTTGGAAATGCATATTTTTTTCGGGCGGGGTTAAAATCCCGCTCTTTTTCTTTGACTGTGACTTGAAGGGGTAATGGCTCCTTACAAATCACGGAAGGAGGACTTTCAGATGGACGTATTGGAGATCCGCTACGAGAACGGGCATATGACAATCAACGTACCCATGTATTTCCCATGCCTCCAGAAACACGCAAGAAAGCTATTCCCGCTGATAAAGCAATACTGCACCGGGGAGGATCGGGCGGCTCTTGGCCGTTACCTGTTCCTGCTCCGGGCTTTTTTGCAGGCGCAGATAGAAACGGGAGACGGCTATTTCGGCGTGCCTCCCGATTGGGAGTACTGAAGCAGGTTTGTCACATACAGCGTGACGGAACGGAAGTCGCTCTATAAGCGGGCGGACAGCAACTACAGGCTTTATTGCAAATTGGAGGTAGACGACGAATGGATGAACTGAAGTACAACAGCGAGGGATATTACGATCCCACTACTTATGAGGCACTTATGAAGATCGAGCAGGAGGAACGCGCCGTGAGAAAAGCGGCGAATTACCGTCCCCTCGTGTATATCTGCTCCCCTTACGCCGGGGACGTGGAGAAGAACACCTGCAGGGCGAGAAGCTACAGCCGCTTTGCGGTGGTAAAACGGGCAATTCCGATTGCTCTCCACCTGCTGTTTCCGCAGTTTATGTCCGAGGACACGGAACGCAATCTTGCTTTATTTATGGGCGGCGTGCTTCTTGGCAAATGCGACGAGGTATGGGTGTTCGGCAACAGGATAACAGCAGGAATGCGCGAGGAGATTGACCGTGCGGAGCGGATGAAAAAGAAGATCCGCCGTTTTTCAGAAGAACTGGAGGAGGAGATAATCGATGCAATTGGATAAATTCATGATGATGGACGGGATGCTGCCGTTTGACGATGGTGATCCCCGCATCGACGAATGGTGCCGTGTATGGAGCAAGCCGGTCAACCTTTCCCTGTTCGATACCGTGAGGATGAGCGAACAGGAATGCAGCGATATGCTTCCGCAGATTGAAACCATGAAGTACGGCGGTTCCGACCTGATGCTTTCTCCCGCATTGGAGGAATTCGTTCTTCATATGACGGGAACAAATGAACAGGGTGTCCAGGGGTACAACGATATCCTCTTCAAAAAGTCCGTCATCAGGGATACGAAAGTCAAGAAGACTGACCACGGAACCATGACGCTGATGCCTGTGTTGGATGCCTATTTCTTTTTCGGAAATAAGAAAATTGCTGACGCAGTCATTGGCATCGGCGCATTCAGAATGGAAACGGATGAAGGGAAATACTGCACAGGAACCTTCCAGTATCCAATATGGGTAAAAGCACGCAGTCTCCTTCAGGACGATTACCTCATCGAGCATTTCCGTTATGCCAAGCTGGAATATCTGCTGATTCAAAAAGCTCTTTATGACCGGCCGGAGGTGTTTGTGGAAACAAAAAAACAGATGACCATTGAGCCTCAGCCCACGAAAAAGAAGCGTAAAGGCAAGGGACGCAGGCGCATTGTCAGGGCCGTGAAGGTGCTGCGTGTGTCGCAGGATGTGTTTGCCGATTACACGAGGGTTCACCGTGAGATGAGCTGTCCGTGCTGGGGCGTCATCGGACATTGGAGAAATTACAAGTCCGGCAAGCGGGTGTGGATATCGCCTTACCGCAAGGGGAAGCAGCGTCATGACCCCGCCGCCTACAGTTCAAAGGAATACAGGATGGAGGAGGTACAGCATGCGTGATTTACCGATTGCCTATGGTCATAGCAGCCATGCGAAGAAGTGGTCGAACAAGACCACGACTTTCGATGACCTGTGCGAGAGGCTAAAGACCACCATCCGGACGCCGGAGTCGGTGGAGGAATATGCGAAGATGAAATTCAAAGACCGCGAGACGGCGAAAAACCACGGCGGTTTCATGTGCGGAGCCTTGACCGGCGGACGGCGGCTTTTGCAGAACGTGGCGTGCCGCTCCATGGTCAACCTGGACGGCGACCTGGTTACTGTGGCATTCGTTGCCGACTATGAGAGCCGGATGAAGTACCGCTCATGCCTGTATTCCACGCACGGTCATGTGCCGGATGCGCCGAGGGTGCGCGTGCTGATTCCACTTACGAGGGATGTAACATCGGAGGAGTATGTCGCCGTGTCAAGGTATGTGGCGGAGGAGCTGGGGATCGATATGTTCGATGAATGCTCCTACATTCCCAACCAGATGATGTACTGGCCGAGTACGCCGTCCAACGGGGAGTACCTTTATCTCGTGACTGACGGAGACTGGCTTGATCCGGACGATATTCTTTCGGCGCATCCCGAATGGACGGATCCGACGCGCCTGCCCACATCCTCAAGGGAGAGCGAGGCAAAGGGCATCAGCGACAAGAAGCAGGCGGACCCTTTGGAGAAAGAAGGCATTGTCGGTATGTTCAACAACGCCTACTTCCCCGTCAGCCTCGCCATTGATGAGTTCCTGTCCGATGTTTACGAGCTTTCGGCGGACGGCACCCGCTACCGCTATAAGGAGTCGAACAGCCAGCCAGGCGTGGAAATCAAGGAGGGCGGCAAGTTCGTGTACAGCCACCATGCCAAGGACCCGGCATATCTGAAGCTGTGCAGTGCGTTCGACATCGTCCGCACCCATCTGTTCGGGGACGAGGACGAAAAGAAATCGTTCCGCGCTATGGCGGACTTTGCCAGCAAGGACGAAAAGGTCAAGATGCTGATCCTTGAGAAAAAACAGCGTGAAGCGGAGGCGGACTTCGATGCTGCTGACGATGAAGATGATTCCTGGAAGAAAAAGCTGGAGTACGAGCCGCGCTCCACGCTGCTGAAGAATTCCCTCCACAACATCACCCTGATCATGGAGAACGATCCCAACTTAAAGGGCATCGTGTTCAATCAGCTGGCGGACGGCATGGAGATCAAGGGGGAAGTTCCGTGGAAGCATCCGGCGAGGTTCTGGCGGGATGCAGATGACGCACAGCTTATCAGCTTCGTGGATTCCCATTACGGCTCATTTTCGGAACGCAATTACCGCATCGCCGTTACCAAGGTGACGGACGACCGCTCCTACCACCCTATCAGGGAGATGTTTGATTCCCTTCCACCCTGGGACAAGGTCAGGCGGGCGGAGACCGTGCTGATTGATTACCTCGGCGCAGAGGACAACCGCTATGTGCGGGCGGTCACGAGGAAGTCGCTGTGCGCGGCATACATGAGGGTGCATTATCCCGGCATCAAGTTCGACACCATGATTGTGCTGAACGGCGCACAGGGCATCGGCAAAAGCACCCTGATCGCCAGCCTCGGCGGCGACTGGTTCTCGGACAGCCTTGCGCTTTCGGACATGAACGACAAGACCGCAGCGGAAAAGCTGCAGGGATACTGGATTCTGGAGATCGGCGAGCTTGCGGGCATGAAGAAGGCCGACATCGACAAGGTCAAAGCCTTTATTTCCAGACAGGACGACAAGTACCGCGCCAGTTTCGGGCGGAGGGTGACTCCGCATCCGAGGCAGTGCGTGTTTTTCGGAACGACCAACAGCGAGAACGGATACCTCCGCGACATCACCGGCAACCGCAGGTTCTGGAACGTCAAGGTCACCGGCCAGGGGAAATACAAGCCCTGGGACATGACCGCCGAGGTCGTGCAGCAGATATGGGCGGAGGTCGCCGAGATTGCCAAGGCGGGTGAAAAGCTGTATTTGGACGCAGACCTTGAGGCTTACGCCAAGCAGGAACAGCGCGAGGCGATGGAACAGGACGACCGGGAGGGCATCGTGCGGAACTACCTCGATATGCTTCTCCCCGACAATTGGGACAGCATGGATTATTACAGGCGCAGGGAGTATATCCGCGACATTGACGATCCGACCAGAACCGAGGGGACCGTGAAGCGGCAGACCGTGAGCAACATCGAGATATGGTGCGAATGCTTCGGCAAGAGCAAGGAGGAGATGCGTCCGTCAGACTCCTACGCCATATCCGCCATCATGGTGCGGATCGAGGGCTGGGAGAAAAGCGGCGCACGCCAGATGCTCCCCATCTATGGGCGTCAGCGTGTATATACGAGGACAACCTAATCTGTCCATAGCCTGTCCGGGCGTTGTCCACGGTCAGAAAATGCAGTTAGCACAAGGGTTTTCTGCTGTGCCGTGGACAACTGGACAGAAAAATCTATATAAGACAAAAACCTTGATTTTTATATTAGCAATCCCGTCCTGCACACAGGCGAACGCGTGTATTTCGCGCGTAAGGGAATTTTCTGTCCACCTGTCCGCAGAAACGCCGAAAACGCAGTCACAGCAAGGGTTTTCGCTGTGGACAGGTTCTGCGGACAAGTGCTGGACGGGACAATTTCTGAAAGGAGAAAGCTGAAATGATCAGAAACGGAAGACCTTATACGAATGAGAATGGATTTATTGACGAGGCGCTGATCTCCGGCCGCGAGGATGAAGTGGTCACGGCTGTTGACGGGTGGATCAGGAAGAACATCCGCACCGGGAAAAAGATACTCCACGGGCACACGAGCTATGGGATGAAGCACATGCTGGAACATGACATGGGCATTTACCTCACGAACAATGAGTTCAAGGACGCCATGCTGCTTGCCGGATACCGGCCCGTGAATCCGAATGACCTGAACTGGCAGTACCGCATCGTGCTGACGAAGGAGATCAACGACAATCCCAGCCCGTTCTTCCATTGGGCGAGGAAATTCGAGGCGGACGTCACGCCCTGCGGTGACTTCGTCCGCGATATGGTGCGCGACTTCGATTTCCCGATACTGGCGGAACACGACACTATTTCGAGATACCTGGGGCGCGTTGGTGCCTGCGGCGGAGCGGTTGAGGCATTCGAGGTGTTATGGAGGGAGTATGCGGGAGAGACAGATTGAGCAGAAATTCGTAAAAGCCGTGAAAGCGGCAGGCGGCATCGCGCCGAAACTCACCTCGCCGGGATTTGACGGGATGCCCGACCGCATGGTGCTGATGCCGGGCGGACGCCTCGGTTTCGTCGAGGTGAAAGCACCGGGCGAGAAACCGAGGCCGCTGCAGCTGTCACGGCACAGTCTCCTGCGGCGGCTGGGCTTCAAGGTGTATATCCTTGACGGCGCGGAGCAGATTGGAGGGATCATTGATGATATACGAGCCACATGACTATCAAAAATACGCCACGGGATACATCGAAAGCCACCCCATAGTTGCGGTTCTCCTGGACATGGGACTTGGCAAGACGAGCATCACGCTGACGGCTCTGAACGACCTGCTGTTTGACAGCTTTGAGGTGCATAAGGTGCTTGTCGTGGCTCCCCTGCGCGTGGCGCGTTTCACCTGGTCGGCAGAGATTGAGAAATGGGAGCATCTGAATGGCCTGCGGTATTCCGTGGCGGTCGGGATGGAGAAAGAACGGCTGGAAGCCTTAAGGCGGCAGGCGGACATCTACATCATCAACCGGGAGAATGTGCAATGGCTTATTGAAAAGAGTGGCGTCCCCTTTGACTTCGACATGGTGGTGATCGACGAGCTTTCGTCCTTCAAGAACCACCAGGCGAAGCGGTTCCGCAGCCTCATGAAGGTCAGGCCGAAGGTGAAGCGCATCGTGGGGCTTACGGGAACGCCGAGCAGCAACGGGCTGATGGACCTGTGGGCGGAGTTCTGGCTCCTGGACATGGGACAGCGGCTTGGGCGCTTCATCGGGCAGTACCGGACGGCGTACTTCAAGCCGGACAAGGTCAACGGTCCCATCGTCTACAGCTACAAGCCCCTTCCCGATGCGGAGCAGCAGATATACGGCAGGATATCCGACATCACGATCTCCATGAAATCCGCCGACCACCTGAAAATGCCGGAGCTGGTCAGTTCCAAACATACGGTGTATCTGTCGGAGGAGGAGCGGAAACGGTACGAGGACATGAAAGCCGAACTGATCCTGCAGCTGCCGGAGGGCGAGGTCACGGCCGCCAACGCCGCCGTACTGTCGAACAAGCTCTCCCAGATGGCGAACGGAGCGGTCTATTCTGATGACGGTTCGGTGGTGAAGATCCACGACCGCAAGCTGGACGCGCTGGAGGACATCATTGAGGCGGCGAACGGCAAGCCGCTGCTTGTGGCGTACTGGTACAAGCATGACCTTGAGCGTATCACTGCGAGGCTTTCGGAACTGAAGGTTCCATTCGCCAAGCTGGACACGGACGGGAGCATCCGCAGGTGGAACACCGGGGAGCTACCCGTGGCACTCATCCATCCGGCATCGGCGGGACACGGGCTGAACCTGCAGAGCGGAGGCAGCACCATCGTGTGGTTCGGACTTACCTGGTCGCTTGAACTGTACCAGCAGACGAACGCGAGGCTGTGGCGGCAGGGGCAGATGTCGGGGACGGTGGTGGTTCAGCACATCGTGGCCGACGACACGATTGACGGGCGGATCATGAAAGCACTGTCCGACAAGGACAGCACGCAGTCCGCGCTGATCGAAGCCGTGAAAGCAGACCTAAAGCTGTAGGCGGCATCTGAGACAACCTATGGAGACAATCATGGCCAATCCGAGGGAAACAACAATTTCTTATTCGGAGGTAGACATCATGAACGTAGTTTGGAAGTATCTGGACAAAAGAGCCGGGGCTGTCGCGGCGCTTAAGGATTTCGGCAGCATGAAGTTCATCATCGAGAACACGGACGATGAGATCAAGGCGGCGTATGACAAGATAGCAAGCTGCAGCGGCATCAACTATGACGGGATGCCGCATGCGAGGAACCTCCACGCCGCCGAGGATAGGATCATCAAGGGCATTGACGAGATTGACGTGCTGAAGGAGCGGTACAGGCAGGCGGTGGAATACATGGACTGGTTCGTCCCCGCATGGGAGCAGCTGTCGGACGATGACCGCTATGTGCTTGATACCTTCTACAGCGAGGACAACGAGTACGGCAGCAGCGTGGTGGACGGCATTGCGGAGTATTTCCATATCGAGCGGGCGTCCGCATACCGCAGGAAGAACCGCGCCGTGGATAAGCTGACCGTCCTGCTGTTCGGAAAGCCTTAAACTCTTGTCCACTTTTTGAGACGATGTATCTAAGGCGGCGTGTTATACTGATATCGTAAAATAGTGGGCAGAGCCTCATGGGAGAAATCCTGTGGGGCTTTCTTTATGCCCGGAAAGCGAGGTGGCGTCATGCCAAGGAAACCGAAAAGGCCGTGCCGCTATCCCTGCTGCCCGAACCTTACGGACGGCATTTATTGTGAGGAACACGCAGGGGTAATGGAACGGCACTACGAAAAGTTCCAGCGGGGCTATTCAACCGGCAAGCGTTATGGCAGGGCTTGGACACGCATCCGCCATCGATACGCAAACAAGCATCCGCTCTGCGAGATGTGCATGAAGGAAGGACGGTATGTTGCAGTGGAGGAAGTTCATCACATCGTGCCGCTCTCCGAGGGAGGGACGCATGACGAGTCAAACCTGATGTCGCTTTGCCGCTCCTGCCACGAGAAGATCCATAAGCAGCGCGGCGACCGCTGACGGGACCCCGGGGGCGTAGAAATCCCTACGGCTCGGTTTTGCGGAAAACGGCCCGGGGTCACGTGTGCGAAAAAGGCGAAATCAAAAGGGTAATTAAAAACCGCCACATTTCTGTGACGGCTTTTGGTGGGTTAATCATCGTTTGGCAGATACCAACCGTGTTCTCTGTGATAGCTGGGAGCGTGAGGCTCTTCATCGCCCCAAGCTCTCTTGCTCATTTCGGAGTCGAAAGCTCTCAGTTTATTTTGGCAGTTGATGCGGTAATCGTCATCAAGGTCTGGATCACAAAAATCCAGGCGGACTTTTTCCCTCTCAGCGTCCAGCTCTTCGTCTGTTGCGTTTTCTAAAAAATCCGCAAACTCATCTTTACTGCTGAGAACTGCCAAAATTGAAGCAGCTACTGTCAAAACACCCGCTCCTATTTTTAATACCTTTTTGATGTTTAACTTCATAAGCCAACCCTCACTTCAAGCATTCGCTCTTTTAGTATACATCTGTTTTTTGATTTTTTCAATTGGAAAGGAAGATGCAAATGCCCACAAAATCGAATAACACAGGCGGGCGCGGCGGCGCAAGACCAGGTGCGGGAAGAAAGAAATCCGCAGTCAAGGACAAAGCCGAGAATGGGAATCCCGGCGGCAGAAAACTTGAAGTGCTGGACATTCCCGAAGTCGAGGGTGTTGCCATGCCGAAGCCCCATGATTTCCTTTCCGCCGAGCAGCGGGACGGCAGCGTCTTGCAAGCGCAGGAAATCTACACGGAAACCTGGCAATGGCTCAAAGGCATCGGCTGCGCCGCAAAGGTGTCGCCGCAGCTCTTGGAGCGATACGCCATGTGTTCCGCCCGCTGGGTGCAGTGTGAGGAAATGACAAATCGCATGGGTTTCCTCTCCAAGCACCCCACCACGGGAAAGCCGATCCCGTCTCCGTTTATCAACATCGGCATCAACTACATGAACCAGGCGGTTCGGCTCTGGAATGAGATATTTCAAATCGTGAAAGAAAACTGCAGCACAGAATACGGCGAGTCAACGCCGCAGGATGACCTTATGGAGCGTCTGCTCCGTGCGAGAAAGGGGTAACGCCATGTTTGAAAAAGTAAATCCGTGCCACCCGGACAAGGTGGCGGACAGAATTGCCGGGGCACTCGTTGACCTGGCGTACAGAAAAGAAAACAATCCCCGCATTGCTGTGGAGGTACTCATCGGTCACGGCGTGTGCCACATCATTGCGGAGACTTCCGTCATGCTGGACAAGGCGGATGTTACCGCCGCCGTTCACCGCATTGCCGGAAACCTCACCGTGGACTATGTGGAGGTGCCGCAGGACGGTCACCTTGCCGACAACCAGGCAGACGGCGTCCGCTGCGGCGATAACGGCATCTTTAAGGGAATGCCCGTGACCGAGGAGCAGAAAACGCTCTCGCAGATTGCACAGGACATTTTCTCCGTGTATCCCTATGACGGCAAGTACATTCTGGGCGGCGACCGGCTCATCCTCTGCCAGAGCAATGCTCCTTCGGATACGCTCCGAAACCTGTATCCCGATGCGGAGATCAACCCGCTCGGCGACTGGACGGGCGGCACCGATGTGGCCACCGGTGCTACCAACCGTAAACTCGGTTCGGATATGGCCGACTCGGTGACCGGCGGCGGTCTGCACGGCAAGGATCTGTCCAAAGCAGATGTGTCCATGAATATCTACGCTTTCCTCAAAGCCCAGGAAACCGGCAAGCCCGTGACGCTCTGCTGCGCCATCGGAGACGATGCCGTGGATGGCAGACCCTATTCCGAAATCGTGGAGATTGCCCGGAACTACATTCGCTCGGTCGGCGGCTTCGAGAAGTTTGCGGAATGGGGGCTGGTCTGATGAAAACAACGACCGAAATGCAGCTCGTCCCCATCACGAAGCTGGTTCCCTATGTCAACAACGCCCGGACACACAGCCCGGAGCAGATCAATAAGCTCCGTTCCTCGCTGCGAGAGTTCGGCTTTATCAATCCCGTCATCATCGACCGTGACTATGGCGTAATTGCCGGTCACGGTCGTATTCTTGCCGCCAAGGAGGAAGGCAATACCGAGGTGCCGTGCGTCTTCGCTGACCATCTCACCGAAGCCCAGAAGAAAGCCTATATCATTGCCGACAACCGTATGGCGATGGACGCAGGCTGGGACGAGGAACTCCTGCGTGTGGAGATCGAGTCCTTGCAGGCAGTGGACTTTGATCCGCTCCTCACCGGCTTTGACGAAAAAGAACTGTCAAAGCTGTTTGATGACGGCAAGGACATCAAAGAGGATGACTTTGATGTGGACGCTGAACTGCAAAAGCCGACTTTCACGAAGCCTGGCGACATCTGGATACTGGGGCGGCATCGGCTCATCTGCGGCGACAGCACCAAAGAGGAAACCTACGCCGCCCTCATGGATGGTCGCAAGGCAAACCTCGTCATTACCGACCCGCCTTACAATGTGAACTATGAGGGCAGCGCCGGGAAAATCAAAAACGACAATATGGCATCGGAGAAGTTTTTCGACTTCCTCTTTGATGCCTTTTCCAATATGGAGAAGGTCATGGCGGACGATGCCTCCATCTATGTGTTCCACGCCGACACTGAGGGGCTGAACTTCCGAAAGGCTTTTGACGCTGCTGGGTTCTATCTCTCCGGCTGCTGTATCTGGAAGAAGCAGTCCCTCGTGCTGGGACGCTCCCCGTACCAGTGGCAGCACGAGCCGTGCCTCTACGGCTGGAAGAAGAAAGGCAAGCACCAGTGGTACACGGGACGAAAGGAGTCCACCATCTGGGAGTTCGACAAGCCCAAGAAAAACGGCGACCATCCCACCATGAAGCCGATTCCGCTGCTTGCCTATCCCATTCAGAACAGCTCTATGGCTAACTCCGTGGTACTTGACCCCTTCGGCGGCTCCGGTTCCACGCTCATTGCCTGTGAGCAGACTGACCGCATCTGCTGCACCATCGAACTCGACGAGAAGTTTTGCGATGTCATTGTCCGCAGATACATCAAGCAGGTCGGCACGGATGAAAAGGTCAGCGTGCTGCGTGACGGCAAGGAATACAAGTATAGCGAGGTAGCGCCCCATGACGAATAAGACATTGACACTCGGAAGCCTGTTTGACGGCTCCGGGGGCTTTCCTTTGGGTGGGCTGCTTGCCGGCATCACTCCCGTGTGGGCATCGGAAATTGAACCGTTTCCCATACGAGTGACCACAAAGCGTCTGCCTTTTATGAAGCACTACGGGAATATCTCCGCTATGGACGGTGGCAAGATCGATCCCGTGGATATTATCACCTTCGGCAGCCCGTGCCAGGACATGAGCGTGGCAGGCCGAAGAGACGGTCTGGACGGAACACGTTCCAGCCTTTTCTACGAAGCCGTCCGAATCATCAAAGAAATGAGGTGTGCCACAGGTGGCAGATATCCAAGATACATCGTATGGGAGAACGTCCCCGGTGCCTTCTCCTCGAACAAGGGCGAGGACTTCAAAGCCGTCCTCGAAGCGGTCATCGGCATCGCCGAGCCGAATGCCGAGGTGCCTATGCCTGAAAAGGCACGATGGCCCTACGCCGACCTTTACATGGGTGACGGATGGAGCGTTGCGTACCGAACTCTTGACGCACAATACTGGGGAGTTCCCCAGCGAAGACGCCGCATCTACCTTGTCGCAGATCTTGCAGGCGGAAGTGCCGGAAAAATACTATTTGAGTCAGAGGGCTTGTCTGGGTATTCTGCGGAGGGCTTCCGCTCGTGGCAAAGAGCTGCCGGAAGTTTTACGCCTTGCGCTGGAGCGACAGGCTTCGATGGATACAACGGCAGTCTGACGGATGACACTTCCGCCACCCTCGGCGTGAATTGCGGAATGTCTACCGGTCGCAACGGCATCGTGCTGAACGACCAGGGCGGCAGCCGCATGGATGTTACCGAGGAGGTTACCTCCACACTCCGAGCAGAAGCACACCATCCGCCCTGCGTGATGGAGTCGGCAGGATTTTGCACTGAGCATTCCGCAAAGAGCCGCACCATCGGCTATGAGGAAGAATGCTCACCGACACTTCGGGCAGGTGTTGTTCCCGCGGCGGTGGCTCTGGAAAATCATCCGACCGACAGCAGAGTCAAACTTTCCAAGGACGGGAATGTGCAGACCTTGACTTCCCGCATGGGTACGGGTGGCAACAATGTACCGCTTGTGATGAAGATCCGCTCCGGCTGCGAAGGCGGCGGCAAGGGTGCGCTTATTCAAGAGAATAAATCGGCGACCTTGTCCTGCAACAACGACCAGACGCTGTTCGAGCCTTGCGGTTGGGACGGTGGACAGATTTCTCCGACCCTCACCAAGCAGAATGCGGGTGGAAATCAGCGGATGCCGGATAAGGACAATTTCACCTGCGTCATTCAGCCCTTCGGCATCTCCTCCAAGGACTCCAACGCCATGAAGTCGGATAATCCCCACAGTGGCATCTACGAAGCGGAAACCGCACGGACGCTTGACGGCAACGGCGGTAATCCTTCCTGTAACCAGGGCGGCATCGCTGTTGTTGCTTTCACGCAGAATCAGCGTGATGAGGTTCGTGACCTGGGTGACCGCTCCGCTGTTGTGTGTGCCAATGCAGGGACGAAACAGCAGACATATGTGCTGCAAGGCTCCATGATCGGCCGTGAGGACAAAAACGGTCCCCAGGGCGACGGCATCAACGAAGATGTATCCTTCACCCTTAATACAGTAGACCGCCATGCCGTATATGCCATGACCACCGGCAGCTTCACGCAGGTGGAGGAGGACACCTCTCCCACCATCATGGCACGGGATTACAAAGACCCGACCGCCGTTTGCTACGGCATCGGCAGAGATACTTTCAACCGGGGGCAGAACGCCAAGTTCGCTCCGACCTTTGAAGAGGAGCTTCAGCCGACGCTGGTAGCCAAAGGACCGGGTGCTATCCAAAGCGGATACATCGTCCGCCGTTTGACGCCCACTGAATGCGCCAGACTTCAAGGCTTCCCGGACAACTGGTGTGCCGACCTCGGCACGGAAAAGCCGACCGATGAGGAAATGTACTTCTGGCACAAGGTGTTCAAGACCTATTCCGAAGTGACCGGCTGCAAGATGAAATCCGATAAGCAGGTCGCAAAGTGGCTGAAAGACCCGTATTTCGACAGTGCGGAATACAAGATGTGGGGCAACGGCGTGGCACTCCCATGCGTATGGTTCGTGCTCTGCGGGATCGTGTGGGCAGAAAAAATCGAGGCAGCGGATTGACCGCTCCTCGATCTCATCAGTTTTTCCTGGTGGGCTTCACATTGACATCCGGTCGGATGCTCCCGTTGATCTCGCCGTTCTGCTCTTCAAACTTTTTGATGTTCTCGCGAATCAGCACAAGGATGTGGCTGTTCACGGAACGGCCTTCATAATCGGCAACAAAGCCGAGTTTTTCAAGCATTTCTTCCTCTATGCGTATTGAAACGCTCTTGATAGCCATACGGTCACCTCTCCATAAACATATTGTATGTTTATTTTATGTCCATCATGTGCTACAATGTTCTAAATGGATATACGGTATATCTACAATAAATTTTGAAGGCGGCTTGAAAATGCGTGTTGCTGTAATCGGTTCAAGAGGACTTATGGTGGATGACCTCGGAAAATATCTGCCTGATAATGTAACGGAGATCGTTTCCGGCGGTGCGAGAGGTGTTGACAGCTGTGCAAGGAGCTATGCGCAGACACACGGAATCAAACTGACGGAATTTCTCCCGGAATATGAGAAGTTCGGCCGCTCCGCACCCCTCAAGCGGAATCTTACGATCATCCAGAATGCAGACCTTGTATTGGCTTTCTGGGACGGAACATCCCACGGCACGAAATTCGTGATCGACAACTGTAAAAAAATAGGTGTCCCGGTCAAGATCTTTGTACCCAATCGGGAGTGCAAATGAAGCCAATGTCTTGTTCACATCGTAGAATGTAGCATTTCCGGCAGATAGGACTTGCTATTCAGCGAAATCTGAGCAATATATGTAGTACGCCAAACGAAAGGAGTGCTACTATGAAAAACGAAGCAATGAAAACTGCCGTGGATGCCTTTATACTGGAGCGCATCAATGATTGCGGCAGCAGACCGAACGAATCATTGTCCGATGCCATCGAGCGGCTGTCCGTGTGTGCCGACAAGCTGAGAAATACGCTCTCTGCCGAACAGTGCATCCTGCTGACCGATTGCGAAAATGCCTACTCTGTGACAGACGGCGAGACAATGAACTGCTATTACCGTGCCGGGTTTTCCGACGCGGTATTATTTTTGCTTGGGTGGAGGGATTCTGAATGGAACTGAATTTTCATGTGAACGGTGCGGAGCGCAAGCGGCTGGTTAAGACCATCTCCGACTGGCTCGGCGTTCCCGCAAAGTACTGCGGCGCGCCCACATTCAACTATGAGGTAGATTACTTTACCATTGACCGAAACGGCAGCCTTTCCTTTGACGACCGTGCCGACAGCGAGGTCATCGAGCGGCTGCTTCAGCACATCTACGATGAAGGCTTTGATATCGACCAGAGCCACACCGAGGATGAGGACGAGCCTTGCGCCGTCTGCATTTCCATGCCGAGGAGCCTGTTCACCGACAGCAACCTGGAAAACCTCAAGGCACTCATTGCCGCCAAGGGTGGTCTTATCAAGAAAGCCCTCGGAGTCCCTGACCTGCCACTGGAAATCACGGACACGAAGGTATTCTTCCCTTGGTTCCCGGCGACTCCCACCCCGGACGAGATGAATGCCTACGATACTTTCATCTGCAAGCTGTGCGAAATGGCACGGAATCAGAAGCGTGTCAGTGCCGCCGAAAAGCCCACGGACAACGAGAAATACGCATTCCGATGTTTCCTGCTTCGGCTGGGCTTCATCGGTGCGGAATATAAGACCGCTCGAAAAATCCTGCTGAAGAACCTGTCCGGCTCCTCGGCATTCAGGAACGGAGGTGCACAGCGTGAGATTTCCGAGTAAAGAGACGGTCGAGCGTGTTCGTAAGGAATACCCGGTCGGCAGCCGTGTGGAGCTTGTTCGGATGGACGATCCCCAGGCACCGCCTGTCGGCACGAAAGGCACCGTGCGAGGTGTGGACGATATCGGCAGCATCATGGTTGCTTGGGATAACGGCTGCGGTCTGAGCGTGGCATACGGCGAGGATATCTGCCGGAGGTGCGACCATGACTGAGAAAATCCGAGAGCAGATTCTTGCCGTCCGCAAGACTGGATGCACGAATATGTTTGATGTGCCGATGGTACAGTACATTGCCAATGAGATGCGGTTTTACGAACTGGTGGTATTCCTCGAAGAACACCGCAGCGAGTATGTGCATTTCATTCTCACGGGAGAACCGCTGTAATATACACAGTTTTCGCTTCAAATGATTGTGTAGTATATTCTCCGAAATGACTGGATATATCCCGGACATGACGGTAATATACACTCACAACAAAACAAACGGAGGTACACGATTATGTGGAAAGAAAGCAGCATCAAAGTAACCGGAGACATTTTTCACTACTGGATGAAGTAGTACGACAAAGGCTCCGAGTGGGGCATCGACGGCGGACGCATTTCCAAGCTCATGCTCAAGCGGGATGGCAAAATCGTCTGCAACTACGACAGGGGCTGGGACATTGAACCCGCCGATGAAAACACCCAGCTGGCAACGGAGCTTCTGCTCCACAGCGAGAACTGGTAAAAAGTCAAAATTTCAAAGCAACGGCTCCGTGAGGGGCTGCTGCTCGTTATACAGAAGGTCGCACCGATTTCGGTGGCGGCTATTTTTTATGCCTTGGAGGTGAGCATTACGAGAAAACTGAAGAACTACAAGCCGACAAGGTTCATGGAGAAAACTTCCCACTATGATACGGACGCTGCGGATTATGCCGTCATGTTTATTGAGAGCCTATGCCACACCAAAGGCACCTGGGCGAGAAAGCCCTTCGAGCTTATCGACTGGCAGGAGCAGATCATCCGGGATATTTTCGGTGTCCTCAAGCCCAACGGATACCGACAGTTCAATACGGCATACATCGAGATTCCCAAGAAACAGGGCAAGTCGGAGCTTGCCGCTGCGGTGGCACTTCTGCTCACCTGCGGCGATGGTGAGGAACGCGCCGAGGTCTATGGCTGTGCCGCCGACCGTCAGCAGGCATCCATCGTGTTCAATGTGGCGGCTGACATGGTGCGGATGTGTCCGGCACTTTCAAAACGAGTCAAGATACTGGATTCCCAGAAGCGGCTCATTTATCAGCCAACGGGCAGTATCTACCAGGTGCTCTCCGCCGATGTCGGCAACAAGCACGGCTTCAATACACACGGTGTGGTATTCGATGAGCTGCACACGCAACCGAACCGCAAGCTATTTGATGTTATGACCAAAGGTTCCGGCGATGCACGAATGCAGCCGCTGTACTTTCTCATCACCACGGCCGGCAACGATACAAAGTCCATCTGCTATGAGATCCACCAGAAGGCCAAGGACATCATTGAGGGTCGCAAAATCGACCACACCTTTTATCCCGTTATCTACGGTGCGGAGGAATCGGACGATTGGACGGACCCGAAGGTCTGGAAGAAAGCCAACCCATCCCTCGGCATTACGGTGGGTATCGACAAGGTCAAGGACGCCTGCGAGTCGGCAAAGCAGAACCCAGGCGAAGAGAACTCCTTCCGACAACTTCGCCTCAACCAGTGGGTCAAACAGGCGGTGCGCTGGATGCCCATGGACAAGTGGGACAAGTGCGAGTTCGCCGTCAGCGAGGACGATCTGGAAGGTCGTGTCTGCTACGGCGGTCTGGACTTGTCCTCCACAACGGATATTACAGCATTCGTTCTGGTGTTTCCGCCGGAAGATGAGAACGACAAATACATCATCCTGCCGTACTTCTGGATACCGGAGGACAACCTGGAACTCCGAGTCCGGCGTGACCATGTGCCATACGATGTGTGGGAGCAGCAAGGATACCTCCAAACCACCGAAGGCAATGTCGTTCACTACGGCTACATCGAGAAGTTCATCGAAAGCCTGGGCGAACGCTTCAACATCCGGGAGATTGCCTTCGACCGTTGGGGCGCTGTACAGATGGTGCAGAATCTTGAGGGCATGGGCTTCACGGTCGTTCCTTTCGGACAGGGCTTCAAGGATATGTCCCCACCCACCAAGGAATTGATGAAGCTGGTGCTGGAACAGCGCATTGCCCACGGCGGGCATCCCGTCCTCCGCTGGATGATGGACAACATCTTCATCCGTACCGACCCAGCCGGGAATATCAAGCCGGACAAAGAAAAATCCACAGAGAAAATCGACGGTGCTGTGGCAACGATCATGGCACTGGATAGAGCCATTCGCTGCGGCAACGAGAATGTAGAGAGCGTATACGACACAAGAGGGCTGTTGTTTATCTGAAATTGTAAACTTCTTGCGAACCGCTTGCATATCGCAAGCAAAAGTGGTATACTATATTCGCAAGGAGGCGATAAGCTATGGCAAGAACTTCTAATGTATTCGCTCGTGTAGAGCCTGAAATCAAAGAGCAGGCCGAACAGGTGCTGGATCAACTTGGTATCCCCATGTCTAATGCGGTCAGTATGTTTCTGCGGCAGATCGTTCTGCAGCGTGGCATTCCGTTTGAAATGAAACTGCCGGAGCGCAAACCGGTAGCTTTCGGGGCTTTAACGAAGGAGCAGCAGGATGCAGAGCTTGAGAAAGGCATGGCAGACATCCGTGCCGGTCGCACCCATTCTGCGCAAAGCGTCATGGATGAACTGAAGCGGGACTACGGCGTATGAATTGGGAAATAGAATTCACCGACCAGGCAAAACAAGACCTTCGAGATATTCTGGACTATATCACCTATGAGTTGCAGGAACCGAAGGTCGCTGTAAACCTGGTGCGGCAAATCACAAAAGAGATCCTTTCATTGAACCAGATGCCCATGCGGTATCGGCTCTATGATGAGGAGCCTTGGCAAAGTCAAGGATTGCGCTGCTTCCCGGTCAAGAACTATCTCATTTTCTATTATCCAGACGAAACCAAAGGCACGGTCTATGCCGTGCGTGTGATTTATGGCGGGCGGGATATTAGCCGTCAACTGAGCGAAACCGAAACGATCTGAATTCGACACTACGAGAGCATCTGTCTACGGACAGGTGCTTTTCTTTTGCCCATTTTTAAGGAGAGTGATGACAATGGGTATCTTTTCAGGGCTGTTCAAATCCAGGGACAAGCCTCAAAACCGCACATCAGGCAGCAACTACGCCTTCTTCTTCGGCGGCACGACCTCCGGTAAAGCGGTGACAGAACGCTCCGCCATGCAAATGACCGCCGTGTATTCCTGCGTCCGCATCCTGTCCGAATCCGTCGCAGGACTGCCGTTGCACCTCTATAAATACACGGACAGCGGTGGCAAGGCAATGGCGCTTGACCATCCGCTCTATCACTTGCTCCACGATGAGCCGAACCCGGAAATGAGTTCATTCGTATTCCGTGAAACGCTCATGACGCACCTGCTCCTCTGGGGCAACGCCTATGCACAGATCATCCGAAACGGCAAAGGCGAAGTGGTGGCGCTGTACCCGCTTATGCCAAACCGCGTGGAGGTCAACCGGGATAAGAACGGCAAGCTCTACTACCTCTATTCCACCCAATCCGACGATGCGCCTACTATGAAAGGCTCAACGGTCTATCTCGACCCGTCCGAGGTGCTTCACATCCCCGGTCTGGGCTTTGACGGCCTGGTGGGCTACAGTCCCATCGCTATGGCGAAGAACGCCATCGGCATGGCTATTGCCTGCGAGGAATACGGCGCAAAATTCTTTGCCAACGGTGCCGCTCCGGGCGGTGTGCTGGAACACCCCGGCACGATCAAAGACCCGCAGCGTGTGCGGGAGAGCTGGCAGTCCACCTTCGGCGGCAGCGGCAACGCCAATAAGATCGCCGTACTGGAAGAAGGTATGAAATACACGCCTATCGGCATCAGCCCCGAACAAGCGCAGTTCCTTGAGACCCGCAAATTCCAAATCAATGAGATCGCTCGAATTTTCCGAGTCCCGCCCCACATGGTCGGCGACCTGGAAAAGTCGAGCTTTTCTAATATTGAGCAACAGTCCCTTGAGTTCGTGAAATACACCCTTGACCCCTGGGTCATCCGCTGGGAGCAGTCCATTCAGCGGGCGCTCCTGTCCAAGGACGAAAAAGCCGTGTATTTCGTGAAGTTCAATCTGGAAGGCCTGCTCCGCGGCGATTACCAGAGCCGCATGAACGGGTACGCCATCGGCCGTCAGAACGGCTGGATGTCTGCCAACGACATCCGAGAGCTGGAAAACCTCGACCGCATCCCGGCAGAGGAAGGCGGCGACCTGTACCTCATCAACGGCAATATGCTCCCGCTGCAAAACGCCGGAGCTTTTGCAAATATCAACACCGATAACGGAAAGGAGGAAAAATCCGATGAAGAAGTTCTGGAATTGGAAAAGCAGGACGGCGACCAACGAGGAGACGCAGGAACAGATCCAAGAGAGAACCCTGTTCTTAAACGGTACGATCGCTGAGGAGAGCTGGTTTGACGATGATGTCACGCCCCAGCTTTTCAAGGATGAGCTCATGTCCGGTAGCGGAAATATTACCGTGTGGATCAACTCTCCCGGCGGCGACTGCGTGGCTGCAGCGCAAATCTACAATATGCTCATGGACTACAAGGGTGATGTGACCGTGAAAATCGATGGCATTGCCGCATCCGCTGCGTCCGTCATTGCTATGGCAGGTACGAAGGTACTGGTGTCCCCGGTGTCCATGCTTATGATCCACAACCCCTTGACGGTCGCTATCGGTGACAGCGAGGAGATGCAGAAGGCCATCGATATGCTCTCTGAAGTCAAGGAAAGCATCATCAACGCCTACGAAATCAGGACCGGTTTGTCCCGTGCCAAGCTCAGCCACCTCATGGATGCCGAGACCTGGATGAATGCTAACAAGGCTGTGGAGCTGGGCTTTGCCGATGGTCTGCTGTTCAAAGCGGACGGCGAAAGCTCCGCAGCGGAAGACAGCTTCGTGTTCAGCCGCAGAGCCGTCACCAACTCGCTTATGTCCAAGGTCAAGAGCCATCACATCCCGTCCGAACCTGCGAAACCCGCAGGCACACCTATCTCCGAGCTCGAAAAGAGACTCGCACTTATCAAACCTTAAGGAGGATACAAACAATGAGTAAGATCAACGAACTGCGCGCACAGCGTGCAAAGACCTGGGAGCAGACGAAGGCATTCCTCGACTCCCACAGAAGCGATAAGGGCGTCCTCTCCGCCGAGGACACCGCTACCTACGAGAAGATGGAACAGGAGATCGTCGACCTCGGCCGTGAGATCGAGCGCCAGGAGCGTCTGGACGCTTTCGAGCGTGAACTGAACACTCCGGTCAATACCCCCATCACCCAGAAGCCCGATACGGCAAAGGTGGACACCAAGACCGGCCGTGCCTCCGACGCCTATAAGAAGGCGTTCTGGGCGCAGACCCGCACCAAGGGCGGTATGCTGACCGCAGAGATCCGCAACGCCCTGGAGGAAGGCGTGGACAGTGAGGGCGGCTACCTCGTTCCCGACGAATTCGAGCAGACCCTGGTGCAGTCCCTTTCCGCAGAGAATGTGGTCAGAAGCCTGGCTCATGTCATCACCACTGCCTCCGGCAGTCACAAGATCCCCATCGTCGCCACCAAGGGCACTGCTGCATGGGTCGATGAGGAAGGTACCATTCCCGAAGGCGACGATACTTTCGGTCAGCAGCTCATCGGCGCACACAAGGTCGCTACCATGATCAAGGTGTCCGAGGAACTTCTGAACGACTCCGCTTTTGACTTGGAAGCCTACTTCCGCACCGAGTTTGCCCGTCGCATCGGCAACAAGGAGGAAGAGGCGTTCCTCACCGGCGACGGCAGCGGCAAGCCCACGGGCATTTTCAATGCCACCGGCGGCGGTCAGCTTGGCGTCACGGCGGCTTCCGCGACTGCCATCACTGCCGACGAGCTGATCGACCTGTTCTACTCTCTGAACAGCGCCTATCGCAAGAACGCCGTGTGGCTTCTGAACGACTCCACCATGAAGAACATCCGCAAGCTGAAGGATTCCAACGGTCAGTATCTGTGGCAGCCCGCTCTGCATGAGGGCGGCTTTGATACGCTGCTCGGCAAGCGTATTTACACCTCTCCCTATGCGCCGGAGCTGGCAGCCGGTCAGAAAACCGTTGCTTTCGGTGACTTCAACTACTACTGGATCGGCGACCGCCTGGGTATCACCTTCAAGCGCCTGAACGAGCGCTTTGCGGAGACCGGCCAGATCGGTTTCATCGCATCCAAGCGCCTGGACGGCAAGCTCATTTTGCCCGAAGCCATCAAGGTGCTGCAGCAGAAGGGCACTGCCTCTTCCGGCGGCTAATGAAGGGAGACGGCGGTGATGGACGAGCTTCTTTCCAAAGTGAAAGCCAACCTTATACTGGAACACACGGCGGATGATGACTTGATGAAAAGCTACATCACCGCCGCTGTTTCTTACGCTGAAAGCTACCAGCACATCCCGGAGGGCTATTACAAAGAGAATCCCATGCCAGCCACCACAGAGCAAGCCGTCATTATGCTGTCATCCCACTTCTATGAAAGCCGGGACGGCAGCACTGGCGGCTTCTTTGCGGACAACACGGGAGCGGCACAGCAGGTGTGGAACACGGTCAATCTGCTGCTCCGCTTGGATAGGCGGTGGCAGGTATGAGTTTTGGAAAAATGAACAGCTTTGCCGACATCATAGAAACCCGCCAAGTCAAGGACAGCGAGGGCTTCACCCATTCCGAGGAAGAAGTCCTCGTTTCCGTCCGCGTATACCGGGAAGGTCGGCATGGCAGTCAGCGCTGGGCGAACCTCGCCGCATTCAGCGAAGCGACCGACCTGTTCCGCTTTCGGCGTATTCCTGGGCTGACAATCACCACAGACCAGTTTCTCATTTGCGATGACTGTCGCTACGATATTGTCTCCGTGGAGGATGTAAAGGGGCGTGGGATGTACATTGAGGTGCTGGCGAAGAAGGAGGTGCCGACCATTGGCAAAAGCTGAAATGAAAATGCCAGAGGATTTCCTGCTGAAGATCTCCAAGCTCGGCAGCAACTTTGACAGTGTGGCAGATACCGTCCTGCAGGCCGGTGGCGAGGTCGTGCTGAAAAGGGTCAAGAGTAATCTCTCCTCCGTTATTGGCAGAGGGACAAAATATGATTCTCGCTCCACGGGTGAACTGGAAGGTGCGCTCGGTCTTTCTCCCTCCAAGCTGAACCGGGACGGAAACCACGACATCAAGGTAGGTTTTGCCGAACCTCGCTCGGACGGCAGCAGCAATGCCAAGCTGGCCAACATTCTCGAATACGGCAAGCACGGCCAGCCTGCAAAGCCACTTCTGAAACCTGCGAAAACGGCATCCCGGCAGGAGTGTATCGATGCCATGACCAAGGCACTGGATGAGGAGGTGGAAAAGCTGTGAGCCTGTTATCCGATTTGCAAAACCTCGCCGAAAGCTGCGGCGTGTCTGTGGAAACGGGTGTGTTTTCCGGCAAAGCGCCGGACACCTATCTGGTCATCACTCCGCTGTCGGACAGCTTTGAGCTCCACGCCGACAACGCTCCCGGCTGTGAGACACAGGAGGCACGGCTGTCCCTGTTCACAAAGGGCAGCTATACCAAGCTGAAAAATTCACTTGTCCGCGCCTTGCTTGGTGCGGACTTTTATATTACCGACCGCCGGTATATCGGCTTTGAGACCGAGACCGGCTACCATCACTACGCCATTGATGTGGCGCAAATCTACGAACTGGAGGAATAAGTTATGGCAACGATCGGTCTTGACAGACTGTATTACGCAAAAATCACCGAGAACGACGCCGGTGAGGAAACCTACGGTACGCCGTCCCAGCTTGCCAAAGCCATCTCCGCTGACCTTTCGGTGGAACTGGCAGAAGCGACGCTCTATGCCGATGACGGTGCTTCGGAGATCGTGAAGGAATTCAAATCCGGCACACTCTCCCTCGGCATTGACGATATCGGCTCTGCGGCGGCATCCGACCTCACGGGTGCAACCATCGACAAAAACAAGGTGCTGATTTCCGCATCCGAGGACGGCGGTGACCCTGTGGCGGTTGGCTTCCGTGCCAAGAAGTCCAACGGCAAGTACAAGTATTACTGGCTGTACCGTGTGAAATTCGGTATTCCGGCGACGAACCTTGCCACCAAGGGTGACAGCATTACCTTCTCCACGCCGACCATTGAAGGCACCATTCTGCGCCGCAACAAGGCAGACGCAGGCGGCAAGCACCCGTGGAAGGCGGAAGCACTGGAGGGTGATGTGCCCACTGCGACCATCACGAACTGGTATAAGGAAGTCTATGAGCCGACCTATACCACGACACCCGAAAAACAGGGTTAACGGAGGTAACACACAATGGATAACGAGAGAACTGCAGTCATCACCATCGGTGACGAGGAATACACACTCCTGCTTACCACCAAGGCTACCAAGGAAATCGCCGGTCGCTATGGCGGGCTGGAAAACCTCGGCGAGAAGCTGATGAAGTCCGAGAACTTTGAAATGGCCATCGGAGAGATCGTGTGGCTCATCACGCTTCTGGCAAATCAGAGCATCCTCATTCACAACCTCAAGGACAAGGAGCACCCCAAGGAGCCGCTCACCGAGGATGTGGTGGAGCTTTTGACCACGCCCCTCGATCTCGCCGGATACAAAACCGCCATTACGGAGGCACTGTATAAGGGCACCAAGCGCAATGTGGAAAGCGAGAAAGACTCAAAAAACGCACCAGTCGGGTAACGGTCTCCGATGCGGAGCTGTTTACCCGGCTTCTTTATTACGGTCTTGCCCACCTGCATCTCAGCCAGGATGAGGTGTGGCTGATGCCGTTTGGACTGCTGCTTGATCTGTGGGAATGCCACAAGCAGTATAACGGGCAGGCTATTCCTGCTCATGAACACTACATTGACGATATTATCCCGGACGGCATTTAAGGAGGTGACGGCGAATGGCAGACAGTTTCGGACTGAAGATCGGTCTTGAGGGTGAAAAAGAGTTCAAAAAAGCACTTGCAGACATCAACCAGTCCTTCAAGGTGCTCGGCTCCGAAATGAAGCTCGCCACCTCTCAGTTCGATAAGAACGATAAATCCGTGGAGGCTCTCGCCGCACGGAATAAGGTGCTGCGAAAAGAGATCGACGAGCAGACAACAAAAATCGACACCCTTCGCAAGGCTCTGCAGAATGCCGCCACCTCTTTCGGGGAGAATGACCGTCGCACCCAGAACTGGCAGATCCAACTCAACAATGCCGAAGCCGCCCTCAACGACATGAACCGGGAGCTGGACGAAAACGAGAAAGCCATCAAGGAGGGCGGCAAGGCTGCGGAGGAATCTGGCAGCAAGTTTGAAGGCTTCGGCAAGGTTCTCAAAACCGTAGGTGTGGCGCTCGGTGCTGTGGCCGTTGCCGCAGGTGCCGCCGCCGTGAAGCTCGGCAAAGAGGTCATCGCCGCCTATGCAGACTATGAGCAGTTGGTCGGCGGTGTGGATACCTTGTTCAAGGACTCCTCGCAGGAGATCCAGCGGTATGCCGCCAACGCATACAAAACGGCAGGACTCTCTGCCAATGAGTACATGGAAACGGTCACGTGCTTTTCCGCAAGCCTGATCCAGTCTCTCGGCGGTGATACCGAGAAAGCCGCAAAGTATGCGGATATGGCAATCACGGATATGTCCGACAACGCCAATAAGATGGGCACGGATATGTCCTCCATTCAGAATGCCTATCAGGGTTTTGCCAAGCAGAACTACACGATGCTCGACAACCTCAAACTGGGCTACGGCGGCACAAAACAGGAAATGGAACGACTGCTTGCCGATGCGGAGAAGATATCCGGCGTCAAGTATGACATCTCCTCCTACGCAGATGTGGTGGAAGCCATTCATGTCATGCAGGAGAGCATGGACATTGCAGGAACGACCGCCAAGGAAGCGGAAGCCACCATTTCCGGCTCTGTCAATGCACTGAAATCCGCCGTGTCGAACCTCATCGTAGGCTTTGGTGATGCGGATGCTGACATGGAGCTGCTGTGTAACAACATGGTGGATGCCTTCAAGACCGTGGTGGCGAACATCACCCCGGTTATTGAGAACATCGTGGCGGCTCTGCCCACGGCGCTGGATGCTCTGCTGACGGCTGTGGGTGAACTGCTGCCCACACTGCTGGAAGCAGTCACCGAACTGTTCTCGCAGGTGCTGGAAACGCTGCTTTCTTTGCTTCCGCAGCTTATCCCGGCGGCGGTGTCCGCGCTCATGACCATCGTGAATACGCTGATTGAGAATCTGCCACTGCTTATTGAGGCTGCGGTTCAGCTGGTGTCTACACTTGTGACAGGCATTGCGGATGCACTGCCCACGCTCATCCCGACAGCGGTGCAGGCAATCGTCACCATCGTGCAAGGACTGGTGAACAGCCTGCCGATGCTCCTTGACGCAGCCTTACAGCTTATTACCGGGCTGGCGCAAGGCCTTTTGGATGCACTACCCGTGCTGATTGCAGCTCTGCCGGAGATCATCAACGGTATCATTACCTTCTTACTGGACTCCATCCCGCAGATTATCGAAACAGGCATTCAGCTTCTGACATCCCTGGTGGCTGCCTTGCCGGATATCATTATGGCAATCGTGGAAGCTATCCCGAAAATCATAGACGGCATTATTACCGCCGTGCTTAACGCCATTCCACAAATCATCCAAGCGGGCATCGACCTGCTGATCTCGCTGATACAGGCTTTGCCGCAAATCATTACGACCATCGTACAGGCAATTCCGCAAATCATCTCCGGCATTGTCAATGCCCTCATCGGGAACATCGACAAGATCATCATGGCAGGCGTTCAGTTGTTCGTTGCCCTGATTGAAAACCTACCTACTATTATCGTGGAGATCGTCAAGGCGGTGCCGCAGATCATTGCGGGCATCGTGAAAGCCTTCGGCTCTCTGATGTATAAGATCGTGGAGATCGGCGGCAACATCGTCAAGGGACTGTGGAGCGGCATTACCCAGCTTGCCTCGTGGCTGTGGGATAAGGTGTCCGGGTGGATCTCCTCCATCTGGGACGGCATCTGCGATTTCTTCGGTATCCATTCGCCCTCAAAGGAAATGGCATGGGTCGGTGAAATGCTGGTCAAGGGTCTGGCTGGCTCCATTGACGACAACGGTGATGAAGCGGTCAAAGCCGCCGAAGGTATGGCCGAGGACATCAACGGCGTCATGGGTGACCTTGCTCACGATATGCAGACGGCTCTGCCCACCGACTTTGACGTGAACGGCTCGATTCGCTCCGCCGTGGACGGCGTGGTCGGCAAGGCGGCGTCCGCTTTCACCATCGCCCTGAACATCACGAATTTCAACAATTACAGCAGTGAGGACATCCGTCAGCTCACCTCCGAAGTCATGGAAATGGCGAACCAGTTCGCCCAGCGGAAAGGAGTGGTATTCGCATGACCTATTTTACCTACAACGGCCGCAGTTCCGCTGAGTTCGGTCTGCATATCGAGAAGAAGGATGTGTTCTCCGCACCGGAGTACGATGCGGAGTTCATCTCCATTCCCGGCAGAAGCGGTGACATCATCAATCCGAACCGCCGCTTTGCCAACATCAAGGTGACCTACACAGTGTTCCTCGCTCGGAAGAATATAGCCGCACTTGCCGCTGTCCTGCGGGACATTAAGGGCTGGCTGTATTCCGAGCCGGACAGATACCACGAAATCACCGACTCCTACGATGCGGAGTATTTCCGCTACGGCGTCATCTCTGGCAATCTGGACATTGAGGAGCAGCTGAACAAGGTCGGCAGCTTTACCGTGACCTTCAACTGCAAACCCTTCAAGTATAGCTTTGCGGGACAGCAGACGGTGTCGGCTGACGCTTCTGAACTGACGATTACAAATCCCACTGCTTTTGAGAGTCGACCGTATATTAAACTCTATGGCAGCGGTACGGTGGTAATAATGATACGGCCCCAAGGCCGTGGCATGATGATTTCCAATCTGGATGAGTACATCGAGATCGACAGTGAGCTGATGAACTGCTTCAAAGGCACTGCCCTCAAAAACGACACAGTCAAAGGAGCGGAATTTCCAGCCCTCAAGCCGGGTATATGCACCATCAACTGTACCGGCGATGTAACGAGGATTGAGGTCATTCCGAGGTGGTGCTGTTTGTAAGGCCGTTCCCGATTGTAAGCGGTAGAAAAATTCAAAAAAGTATGGTATAATGTTTTTGAGTGAGAATGACAAGTCGGAATTTGCAGGTGTGATTGATGAGAATTGTAGAAGTTACAGAAAACAAAAAACAATATCTTGATTTGCTCCTATTGGCGGATGAGCAGGAAGATATGGTTGACCGTTATCTCTATAAAGGTAAAATGTATGTTCTTGATGATGACGGAGTAAAATGCGAGTGTGTCGTAACGGACGAAGGGACTGGAATACTTGAAATTAAGAATATCGCTACAGTTCCCCCATTTCAGCGAAAAGGCTATGCCAAAGCGCTGATTGAATTTCTTGTTGAAAAATACCGTGGACAATTTTCGATACTGCAAGTGGGAACTGGCGACAGCCCGTTGACGATACCCTTTTATGAAAAATGTGGCTTTGTACGCTCGCATATCGTGCCAAATTTCTTTACTGATCATTATGATCACCCGATATATGAGTGTGGTGTACGCCTCGTAGATATGGTGTATTTGCAAAGGCCTCTATAAAACCAATTCCGGTTTGTCCACAGAATCCCTTACATACAATAAGATATCGACAAAGCGGAATTCAGATAGGAGCTTTTAGAATGGAAAATGATATTTTATTGAAATATAGAATGTTAAATGCAGAAGAAGTTAATCGAGAGATATTTAAGGATTTTATTCGATATCAAAATGTCACAAAATGTTGGCGTAAAGAAAACGGCAAGTGGATAATCAAAGATGCTCCTTTTATTGATGATTGGACAGAAAAGGATTATCAAACTTTGATTTTCTGCCTGAAAAATACAATTGCTTCTGACGGATTTGTTTATGCCGCTTTTTATGATGGAAAATTGAAAGGCTTTGTTTCGGTAGAATCAGAAATATTTGGCGGTAAACAAGGATATTGCGACTTGTCCAGTATCCATATATCGGAGGATATAAGAAGAAAGGGAATCGGCAGAACGCTTTTTCTTGCGGCAAAAGAATGGGCGAAACAAAAAGGAGCTAAAAAGCTCTACATATCTGCACACTCAGCCGTTGAAAGTCAAGCCTTTTATAAATCAATGGGGTGTGTTGAGGCAGAAGTTTATAATCAAAAACATGTTGAAGATGAACCGTACGATTGCCAATTAGAATGCGGTCTTTAGGCATCAGTGTTCAGTATATAACTTCCAGTTTGTCGAGCTACAAGTAAATCATTTATACTCAACCACCAGGGAGAAATCCCAGGTGGTATTTTTATGCCCGGAAGGAGGTGACAGTCAATGATTCCAGTCCTATACACCGCAAATGCAACAGACTTTTCCACCTTCGGTATCGGTGTGTTGACGGACACCATTTCCTGCGAAGTTACCGAGGAGCGGAACGGTGTGTTTGAGTGCCTGCTCAAATACCCGGTGAGCGGTCAGCACTATGGGCTTATCACCAAGGAGTGCATCATCAAGGCAAAACCCAACGATACCGCCGCCGACCAGGCATTCCGCATTTATCGTATCACGAAGCCCTTAAACGGTATCGTCACCATCTACGGTCAGCACATCTCCTATGACCTCGCCAATGTTCCCGTGCTGCCGTTTTCGACCGAGAGCCGCTCTCCGCAGCTCATTCTCTCGCAGTTGCTTGCCGGAGACACACGCTTCACGGGCTGGACGGACTATTCGGACGCAAAGGCATTCTCGGTCACGCAGCCGAAAAGCGTCCGCGCCTGCCTCGGCGGTGCGGAAGGCTCCATGCTCTCCAAATGGCACGGTGAATTTGAGTGGGACAACTACACAGTGAAGTTCCATTCGCACCGTGGGAAGAAGACCGGCGTGGTCATTGAATACGGCAAGAACCTCACCGCATTGGAGCAGGATGAGGACAACAGCGGCGTGTATACCGCACTGCTCCCGTATGCCGTATACACACCAGAAGGCTCGGACACCGAAACGGTGGTCACGCTGCCGGAGGTCACGCTCCCCATTGTGACTTCGGAGATCGTCCGGGCGAAAACGCTTATCATGGATTTCTCCGACCAGTTTGACGGAGTTGTGACCGAGGAAGCCCTCAGAGCAAAAGCAAACAGTTACATCAAGGCAAATCCGCTGGGAGCGACTATCCCCACGGTGAAGGTGTCCTTTGAGCCGCTCTGGAAACAGCCGAAGTATTCGGCACTGCTGGAGCGGGTCAACCTCTGCGATACCGTCACCATCCGGCACTCGCTTCTGGGTGTCAGCGTGTCGGCTATGGTCATCGAAACCGTATACGACACCCTTGCCGAGCGGTACAAGAGCATTTCCCTCGGTCAGAGCAAGTCCAGCATGATCACCACCATCTCCGAGGTGCAGTCCACGGTCGACAAGGTGGAGTCCACGGTGGGACGCTTTCCGAAGCTGCTCCAAACCGCCATCGGCAAGGCCACCGGGCTTATCACCGGCCAGAGCGGCGGCTATGTGGTCATCCACACCAGCGAGGAAAACGGGCAGCCCTATGAGCTGCTCATTCTGGACGCTCCCTCCATTGACGAAGCCGTGAATGTCTGGCGGTGGAATGTGGGCGGCTTGGGATTTTCCCGTAACGGCTACAACGGCCCCTACGAAACCGCCATCACGGCGGACGGTCAGATCGTTGCAGACTTCATCACTTCCGGCTCTTTGGTGGCGAACATCATCAAAGTCGGTGTCATTCAGTCGCAGGACGGCTCGTCCTGGTGGGACTTGGAGAGCGGCGAGGTTGTGCTTCGTGCCTACGCCACCAGCAAGGAGGTCACCGAGGTCAGCGACCGCATTACCACCATTGAGGAGCAGAAAATGCTCCGACTGGTCATCATCTCATCCAACGGGAACATCTTCAAGAACGGTAATGTGAAAACGCTGCTTTCCGCTAAGGTGTACTCCTGGGACGAGGACATCACCGATACGCTGGATGCCAACCAGTTTATCTGGACAAGGGTATCGGAGGATACGGAAGCGGACAAAGTCTGGAATGAACAGCATTTCGGCGGTGCAAAGTCCGTGGTCATTACCGGTGCGGATGTCAAAGTCCGCGCCACTTTTTATTGTGACCTCATCGACACCACGACCAGGCAGAGCCTGTTATAACGGAGGAATTCACTATGGCAACCGCAGAACCCACAACAGAAGCCGGTACAGTGTCCGGTTCAGATACAACAACTTCAAAGGAGGCTTCTCACATGAGCAAAGCACAAGGTCAGTTTACCATCATCGACTACAATGACGCACTGACGCTGACGGGGTACATCGGCTCGAACCTCGCCAAGACTCAGATGTATAACCCCGACAACGGCAGTTACACCCCGGACTGGAAAACGAAGAACCTCGTTCTGACGCCCAGTCTGTATGTCATCGGCACCACCGCCGACCAGATCGCCACAGCCAATGTCACCTCGGTCAAGTGGTATGTGGGCGACAGCAACACCGCCATCACCGCAGGCGCGAACTACGCCCTCAGTGGTGCCAAGAGCCACATCCTCACGGTCATGGCCAATGTCATGGCGGAACTGCCCGGCATCGACTATCGCTGTGTCATCACTTACAAGGACGAAAGCACCGGTCTGTCGCTGACCCATCCGCTGACCATTTCCTTCTCCCGTGTGGTCAACGGTTCCGGCATCGTCGACCTGCTGGTCACCACACCCAACGGAAATGTGTTCAAGAATGAGGAGGTCGCCAGTCTGACCGCCAAGGCCGAGCTGTGGCGCGGCTCTACGGTGGACACCACCAAGGTCAGCTACAAGTGGGCGGTCATGGACGCTTCCGTCACCGCTACTTCTTCCACCGGCTATGATGCGGACTTCGGCATCGGCTGGCGCAAGCTCTCGGATACTGCCGACAAATACACCGGCACGGCAACCAATACCATCACGGTCTACGCCGCAGCGGTGGACAGTTACGCCGTGTTCAAGTGCTGCGCCCAAGATACAGATTCCGCATCCGCTTCCTACAACACGAAGTTCTTCGATGTAGCGACCTTCATCGACAACTCCGACCCGCTGCAGATCATCGTCACCTCCACGGGGGGCGATGTATTCAAGAACGGCCAGGGCACGACCGTGCTGACCGCCGTCTGCTATCAGGCAGGCTCCGAGGTTGACGCAGCCGGGAACGGCAGTTACACCTGGACGAAGTACAACAAGGACGGTGTCGTCGACACCTCTTGGGGAACCAACGGCAGCAAGACCGGCAAGACCCTGTCGGTGTCCAGCGCCGATGTGGATACCAAGGCAACCTTTATGGTCGTTGTGGCGCTTTAAGGAGGTGGTGAGATGATCGCATCGGCACAGTTCACGATTATCAGTCTCTGCGATGTGGTCACCTCGGACACGCCGCCGGAGAACCCCTATGAGGGGCAGCTCTGGGTGGACACCTCTGTGACCCCGCCGGAGACGAAGATATGGGACGGAAACGAATGGGTGGTGCAGAACGACATTGAAACGATCCGCACCACCATTTCCATTCTGACCGAGAAGGACGCACAGTTTCAGCAGACCATCGACGGGCTGAACAGCTATGTGGCGACCCTTACCGAAACGGTGGAAACAGTGTCCAATGACCAGGGTGTCCTGGAGGAACGGATACTGAATTCCGAGAGCAGGGTTTCGGAACTGGAACACACGGTGGACGGGCTGTCCGTCACCATGCAGGAGCAGTGCATCGGCGGCATCAACTATGTGCAGAACTCTTCCGGGCTGAACGGCATCACGGATGATTGGAGCTACTCCGGTACGGTAAAAAACGACACCTCCACCGATACGCAGAACAACACCATTTCCGACTCCTGCTTTGTGCTGGGCGCATACTCCTCGTTGTCGCAGTACATCCGAGGGGTAGTCCCCGGCACTTATACGATCTCGGTCCGGGCAAAGAAAACCTCGACCATGTCCGGATATTTCTATGTGACCTACAACGGAAACAAAACCAAGTACCTGTTCAATAAGTCCACGGCGTTTGACTGGACGGATTACTCCGTAACGCTCACGGATGTGACCGACCCTACGCTGCGCATTTACTGCTACTGTCGGGATGCGTCCATCTACCTCGCCGACATCATGATCTCCGAAGGGGCGATCCCCCGAAAGTGGACACCCGCACCCAATGAGATCTACACGCAGGAGGTCAAGATCGATAAGCGTGGCATTGAGGTATCCAACAGCGCATCGTCCCAGCGGACGGTTATCACGAACACGGAGTTCGCCGGTTACTACAACGATGAGGTGATTTTCACCCTGAACAAGGACGAAACGCAAACCAAGAAAACCACGGTGGACGGCGAGCTGACCGTGGGCAAAACGAAGTTTGTCCCGATGCCCACAGCGTCTGAGGGGCTGAACATTGTCATTCTGGATTAAGGAGGGAAAGCTATGGCAATGACGGGCGGCACTGCCTATCTGGTGAAATCCGAAAAAACGAATTACGGCTCCAACAGCTGGACGACCGACCTCTACATTTATGTGAAGGTCATCTCCCAGAATGTGATCGCAAACACATCCACCATCGCTCTGGGTATGTATGTCTATTCGAAATACTCCATAGCATGGTCGGACTTCGGCACCAACGGCACTTCCTATATCGGCACGGTCACCTCCGGTTCAAACTGCTTCACCTTTACAAACGGCCAGAGCGGTAGCGGCACGAAGTGGCTGATTGAGGACAAGCAGGTCACCGTGTACCACAACAGCAACGGTACGCTGACCCTCCCGATCTACTGGCACTGGGGCGTCAACAGCCCGTGGGGTCAGTACACCGGTCCTTCCGGCAGCTACAATGTGACGCTGAGCACCATTGACCGAGCTGCCCCTACCGTTACCTTTTCTGTTTCGGCTATTACCGCAAACGGCTTCAAAATCTCTGCAAACTCCACCTCAACAGTGGATATCTGGCAGTACAGCACCAACGGCGGCTCCACATGGACGACCTTTTCTACGACCGCATCCACCAGTGCCAGCGTAACATTGTCCTCACTTTCGCCGAACACAAACTACACGGTGAAGGTGCGGGCACGGCGGCAGTACAACCAAGTCTATGGCACCTCCGGCAGCTCCACGGTCAAGACGCTGGGCGGTGCGGTGGTGAACAGCGTCAACACAGTGACCGCAGACAATGCCAGAGTGACCATCACCTTCAATGTCACCGTGTACGAACCGTCTTACATCAATTCTCTGGCGATCAAAAGCGGGAGCACGACCATCCTGACCGTTACCGGGCTTGCATGGACGAAGGGTACGGCAAACCGCTCGGTCACCCTGTCATCAGCACAGAGAACCACGCTGCTCAATTGGATGGCCTCGATGAAGTCCTTCACGGGCACCTTTGCCGTTTCCTCCTTCAGCGGCTCAACGCAGATCGGCAGCACCTCAAGCAAGACTGCTACGGTGCAGACCACAGCGGCAAATTCTGGCCCAGCGTTGGATGGCTTCACTTACGCCGACAGCTACACGACCACAAAAAACCTCACAGGCAACGACCAGCTATTCGTTCAGAACTACTCGACCCTCAAGGTCACGCCCGGAACGGCAACTGCAAAAAACGGTGCCAGTATTTCCAACTACACAGCTTCCTGCAATGGGCTGTCATCCTCTAACACTACCGGTTCTGCCTTATCTGTTGGAAAAATCGCCAAGTCCGGCAGCGTAACGGTCACGCTCATGGTCACGGACTCCCGCGGTTATACCGCCAGCGTTTCCCAAACTATTACGGTCATCCCATACGCAAAGCCGAAGGTGTCCTCTGTGACGCTCCGACGAACCAACGACATTGAAGCGGAAATGCAGCTCAAATTCAGCGGCTCTACTTCTGCTGTGACCGTAGACGGGACGCAGAAAAACAGCGTGGTTTATGTCCGGTATCGGTACAAGAAAACCAGTGAGAGCAGTTACGGCAGCTACACCAGCATCTATTCCGGCACGAAAAAAAGCGGAACCTCTTTCAGCTACTCCAATTTGGAACTGTGCAGTCTGGATGCAAACAGTTCCTACGACTTTCATCTACAGATCCAAGACAAGCTCTATTCCTTGAGCAGTCTGGATCTGTATTTTACTGTCCCGCAGGGTACACCGCTCATTGCGCTTCGTAAAAAGAAGGTCGGCATCAACACGCCGGACCCGCAAGCCACGCTGGATGTGGACGGCAGCATCCACATGAACGGCGTCAATGTCCACGGCAAAATGGGTAGAGTGGACGGCTCGACCACCGACCTCAACAATGTAAAGACTCCCGGCTACTATTTTGCGTATTCCGCTTCCACGGAAAAGCACTTTCCGACCACCACAATCGGTATGCTGGAGGTCTTTCTGCCGGAGAGCTACTTCATTCAGCAGCGATACACCGTCTATGATGGCTCAAGGATGTTTATCCGTGGAAACTACGGCGGCACATGGTCATCTTGGCACACGGTGTCTCTGGCCAAGGTAACGTAACAATATCTCTATTTCTCGGAATCAAGGTGCTCTGCGGAGTGCCTTTTTTCATACACAAATTCAACATTCAAAGGAAGGCAAACAACATGAAAGAATTCTGGACGACCATTCAGGTGGTGTTCGCCGGAATCGGCGGCTGGCTGGGATGGTTCTTGGGAGGATGTGACGGCTTGCTTTACGCGCTTCTGGCTTTCGTAGTCATCGACTACATCACCGGCATCATGTGCGCTGTGGTGGATAAGAAGCTGTCCAGCGAAGTCGGATTCAAGGGCATTTTCAAAAAGGTGCTCATCTTCGCCCTGGTCGGCATCGGGCATATTCTCGACACCCGCGTCATCGGCAGCGGCTCGGTGATGCGTACTGCCGTCATTTTCTTCTACCTATCGAACGAGGGCGTGTCCCTGTTGGAGAACGCCGCATACCTGGGACTGCCCATCCCGCAGAAGCTGAAATCCGTGCTGGAGCAGCTTCATGACCGCAGTGAAAAGGAGAATGAATAATATGGCTTACACGAACAGCCCCCTGGTGTCCTACACCAAACTCAGCCCGAACCACTCCGGGCAGCGTACCCACAGCATTGACCGCATCACGCCTCACTGCGTGGTGGGTCAGTGCAGTGTGGAAACGCTCGGCAACATCTTCTTGCCGACCACACGGCAGGCAAGCAGCAACTACGGCATCGGCGTGGACGGTCGGGTCGGGATGTATGTGGAAGAGAAAAACCGCTCCTGGTGTTCCTCTTCCGCAGCCAACGACCAGAGAGCTATCACCATCGAGTGTGCCAGCGACAACACCGAGCCTTACGCTTTCAAGGATGTGGTGTACAAGAGACTCATCGAGCTTTGCGCCGACATCTGCAAGCGCAACGGCAAGACAAAGCTGCTCTGGCTCGGCGATAAGGCCAAGACGCTGAATTACACTCCGAAGTCTGACGAGATGGTGCTGACCGTCCACAGATGGTTTGCGAACAAAAGCTGCCCCGGCAACTGGATGTATGCCCGCATGGGCGATTTGGCATCCAAGGTCACGGCAGCTCTCGGCGGAAACGCTGACAGCGCCACGACCACGCCGACAACGCAGACTTCCGTGCTATACCGAGTCCGTAAGACGTGGGCGGATTCCAAGTCGCAGAAAGGCGCGTTCAAGATTCTGGAGAACGCCAAGAAGTGCGCAGACGCCAATCCTGGATACAGTGTGTTTGATGTAGACGGTGTAAACATCTACACAACGAACACAATATCCGATACCACAGCGGCAGTCCCGTTTCTCGTGAAAGTCAGCATCTCCGACCTTAATGTCCGCAAGGGGCCTGGGACGGATTACGACAGGACGCAGTTTATTCCCGTGGGTGTATATACCATCGTGGAGGTGAAGTCCGGCAAAGGCTCGACCGCAGGCTGGGGACGGCTGAAAAGCGGCGTGGGATGGATTTCGCTCGATTTCTGTACCCGCATCTAAAAATTCATATCGTTTTATACAATCGCCTGTGGGTGTTCTTCGGAATGCTCACAGGCTTTTTTGTTATGAGGTTAAAATCCGCCGCATATCTTTTGACTGTGACTTAGGAGGTCTCAGTCATGGATGGATTTCAGAAAGAACAGATTAAGAACCTTCGGGGAGAAGGTCTGAGTTATGCGGAAATTGCAAGGCAGGTCAATGTTTCCAGAGATGCGGTCATATCATTTTGCCGCAGGAATGGTCTGCAGGAAATAAAGAAACCAATATCAGTCGTGGAAAACGATACAGCAGATGTCTGCCGCGAGTGTAGAAAACCTCTGGTTCAGGTGGACGGGATGAAACGGCGCGTGTTCTGTTCAAAAGAGTGCCGTACCAAATGGTGGAAGGAGCATCCCGACAGATTGAATCGAAAAGCGGTGTATCAGTTTACCTGTCCGCACTGCGGGAAACCATTCTCTGCCTATGGCAATTCCAAAAGGAAATACTGCTCCCACGTCTGCTATATCTCTGATCGATTTGGAGGTGATGCGGATGAGTGAAGCGGAATTCCATGCGGAGAAAATGTATTTGCTTTGCCTGGGTACAGCAAAAGAGATGCTGAAACGCGGCATCATATCCGAGGAAGAATACTCAAAAATTGATACAATGCTGCGCCGAAAATACAAGCCTACTTTGTCTACATTATTATCGGGAAAACCCTTGATATAACTGGCTTTTAGAGTGATATATAGTGTCGGAAAGGAGTTGATTTTATGCCGAAAATCACAAGAATCGAGCCGATTATCAAGACGCTCCCGGCAAAGAAAAAAGTCGCGGCATACGCAAGGGTATCAAAGGACACCGAGCGGCTGATGCACTCCGTTTCCGCACAGGTAAGCTATTACAGTGATCTCATCCAAAAGAATCCCGATTGGGAATACGCGGGAGTGTACGCTGATTTCGGCATAACCGGAACCCTTGTCACGGGACGCAGTGAATTCGCTCGTCTGCTGGAAGACTGTGAGACTGGCAAAATCGACATCATCCTTTGCAAGTCCATTTCCAGATTTGCAAGGAACACGGTCGACCTGCTGAACACAGTAAGGCATCTGAAAGAAATCGGCATTGAGGTGCGGTTCGAGAAAGAACAGATCAATTCAATGAGCGGGGATGGAGAACTGATGCTTTCCATCCTCGCTTCTTTTGCACAGGAGGAGAGCCGCAGCATTTCAGAAAATGTGAAGTGGGGTATCCATAAGCGGTTCAAAAATGGCGAGATCGGTGCGGCAAACAAGCACATCCTCGGCTACCAATACGATGAGGAACAGAAAAAGTATGTCATCATTCCCGATGAGGCCGAGTCAGTCAGATGGATGTTTCAGATGTACATTGACGGAGTAACCCTGCGGGAAATCGCTGACAGAATGAACAAGGCGGGTATCCGCACTACGCTCGGCAATGATTTTCAGGAAGCCTCAGTGCGCCAGCTGATTTTCAACGAGGTCTATGCCGGGGACATTCGCAGACAGAAGTGCTACATCGAAGATCCCATCACCAAGAAGAAGGTGCCAAATCGCGGTGAGCTTCCGCAGTATTACATGGCCGACAGCCACGAGGCAATCATTGACCGCAGCGTTTACGCAAAGGTCAAGGCAGAAATGGAGCGACGGGCATCGCTGGTAAATCCGACATACTGCTTTACGGGAAAGTTTAAATGTGCTGTATGCGGGGCGAACTTCACGAGAAAAAAAGGCAGGGTCAGGGGCAAGGACTATGTGGATTGGATCTGCCGGAGCAAGAAAGAGCCTAGGGTTACCTGTAAGAGCCACAATTATCCTGAACACAAGCTGAAGGAAATATGTGCGGAGCTGCTTGGAACAGACGGTTTTGACGAGGAGTTTTTCACAGAATCGGTAAAGAGTCTCATCTCGCTTGTAGATGGCAGTATTGAGATGCAGCTTTATGGCGGCGAGGTCAGGCGGTGGCAGATGCCGCCCAAGCCCGTCAAACCGAAGAAAACAAAGCCGGAAAGCAAACGGCCAAAGCACCTATTTGACGGGAAAATCTTCTGTGGGCAGTGCGGCAGGCGTTTTGGACGAGCCATGAGCGATACAAAAGACGGCGGTCACCTTTATTGGTACTGCCGAGCAAAAAGCACACATGGGATCACCTGCGACAGCGTCAATTATCCCGATACGGAGATTAGGGACATATTCTGTAAGGTCATGGGAAAGAAATCCTTTGATGAGGATTACTTCACAAAGGTGATTGACCGCATGGTGGTTCAAGCCTCTGGCAGTATTGATTTTCATCTGAAGGACGGTTCGATCAGGACATACGAAACGCTCAAACTGCGGAGCAACAAACACGAAACCACATCTACAGATGAGTTTACGGGGAAAATCGTCTGCGCATCCTGTGGCAACACTTACCTCAGATACTGCGGAAGCGGAAAGTATGTTTACTGGCGATGCTCCGGCAAACACAAAGTCAGGACGGAGTGCAGCGGTCAGGACATGGCGGACTTCAACATCAGGAAAGTGACAGCATACATCCTCGGCATGGACGATTTTGACGGCACGTCATTCACGGAGCAGATCGACCGTATCAAGGCATTGGAAGACGGAAGTCTGGAATATATTTTTAAAGACGGGAGGACGAAAAAGTGGCAAAAAACGTAATCACAATACCCGCCACCATAAGCAAGTTCACCGCCTCTCCCCTTGGCAGCAGGAAAAAGCGGAAGGTGGCCGCCTACGCCCGCGTTTCAACGGACAGGGACGAACAGCTGACGAGTTATGAGGCACAGGTGGATTACTACACGAATTACATCAAAGGGCGAGACGATTGGGAGTTTGTCGCCGTGTACGCAGACGAAGGCATAACTGGCTGTAATACGACGCACAGAGATGGCTTTAATTCTATGGTCGAGGATGCCCTGGCGGGAAGAATCGATCTGATCATAACGAAGAGCGTGAGCCGATTTGCGAGAAACACAGTGGATAGCCTCACGACCATCCGAAAGCTGAAGAAAAGCGGGACGGAGTGCTATTTCGAGAAGGAAAACATCTGGACTTTCGATGGTAAGGGCGAACTGCTCCTGACCATCATGTCGAGCCTTGCACAGGAAGAGAGTCGCTCCATTTCGGAGAACTGCACATGGGGACAGAGAAAGAGGTTCCAGGACGGCAAGGTCACGGTGCCGTTCAAGAGGTTTCTCGGATACGACCGTGGCGAGGACGGAAACCTTGTGGTGAACGAGGAACAGGCTGTGATCGTCCGCCGAATCTACGGGCTTTTCCTTCAGGGGAAAACGCCGTATGCGATTGCAAGGCAGCTCACCGATGAGGGCATTCCGACACCGGGTGGCAAAAAGAACTGGGGCAAGAAAACGGTCGAAAGCATCCTTACCAACGAAAAGTACAAAGGTGATGCCCTGCTTCAGAAAGTCTACACTACGGACTTCCTGACAAAGAAAAAGAAGAAAAACGAGGGCGAGGTCCCGCAGTATTATGTCGAGGGAAACCATGAGGCCATCATCCCGCCCACACAGTTCGACAGGGTACAGAAAGAAATGCAGCGCCGTTTTGGAGACACCGACCGCCACGGCTGCGTGAGCATTTTCTCCAGCAAGATACGGTGCGGTGACTGCGGCAGCTTTTACGGCTCCAAGGTGTGGCATTCCAATGATAAGTACCGAAGAGTTATATGGCGCTGCAATCACAAGTACGATGACGGCAAGCAATGCTCCACGCCGCATTTGGACGAGGAAACCATCAAAGCACTATACCTCAAAGCCTTGCGGATTCTCGGAGAGGAGCGGGACGAGATCATAGCAACCTTCGATGCCATTAAGGACGAGATGTACGATACCACGGAGCTGGAAGTGGAACAGGTGGCATTGCAGCAGGAGGTCATGGTGGTGACGGAACTGGTCGAGCAGTGCATCAGCGAGAACGCCCATGTCGCACAGAATCAGAAGGACTACCAAAAGAAGTATGATGCTCTTTCCGACCGTTACGACAGGACAAAGGAACGGCTGGATAAGGTCAGCGGAAGAATCATAGAGCGGCAGGCAAAGCGTGAGATGATTGAGTCATTCCTTCGTGACCTGGCTGAAATGGATGCGGATGTGCAGGAGTTTACGGATGACCTTTGGTTCAACCTGCTCGACCATGTGACGGTTTTCTCTAAGAAGGATGTGCGTTTTACATTCAAGAACGGGACGGAAGTCAGTGTAAAATAAGGAAAACAGGAAACGGCCGGACACCTTGCGGATTGCGGGATGTCCGGCTTTCTCTATGCAAAATCAAAATGTACGGCAACACCCAAGCGAGGCAAAATCAAAAGGTATAAGGCAAAGTTAAAAGGTTCAAGGCAAAATCAAAAAGTATAAGTGCAAAATGTAATTGTATCGCTTTGGGATACTACTTAGACGATGGCATCACGGGAACGACCATGAAGCGTCCCGGTTTTCAGAAAATGCTGACCGCAATCGAGGCCGGGTATATCTCGGCGGTGTTCGTCAAAGATCTGTCTAGGCTGGGGCGCAACTATATTGAGGTCGGCAAGCTGACCGAGGAATTTTTCCCGCTCCACGATATTCGACTGGTCGCCGTTTCCGACGGCGTGGACAGCGACGAGGGCGAGGACGATTTTACTCCGTTCAAGAACATTATGAACGAGTATTACGCCAAGGATATTTCCAAGAAGCGCCGGATCGTGAACAAGATGAAAGGCAACGCGGGAGTTCCGCTTTCTCCGCCGCCCTACGGTTATATCAAAAACCCAGACGATCCCCGCTTTTGGGTAGTAGAGCCGGAGGCCGCCGAGGTGGTGCGCCGGATCTACTGCATGGCGCTGGAGGGGTACGGGCTGGCGGAAATTGCCGACCGCCTTGCCGCCGATGGCGTGGTCAATCCCACCTACTACTGGCGCAGCCGTGGGACGAGCCGGGGTGGGTCGAAAAGTACCGTGGAGCCTACCAAATGGGGACACACCACCGTCAAGAAGATCCTCACCTTGCAGGAATACTGCGGCGATGTCATCAACTTCAAAAGCTACTCCAAGTCCTACAAGATGAAAAAGCGGATTGAGAACCCGGAAGAGAACCGGGCGATCTTCCTCAATGTCCATGAGGCTATCATTGACCGCCAGACTTGGGAAAAGGTGCAGGCGCTCCAAAAAGGGACGCGCCGCAAAAAGCCCACGGTCACGCAGGAGCCCAGCGTATTCTCTGGCCTGCTGAAATGCCCGGAGTGCGGCGGCAACCTCAATTTCCACTTCAACCAGAACAACCATGACATCAAGTTTTTCAGTTGTCAAAATCATAACTCCGGCTATCGCAAGTGCAGCAAGACGCATTATATCCGGCTGGACTTCTTGGAGCAGGTCGTTTTGTATGAGGTCAAGCGGCTGGCCTGCTTCGCCAGCGAATACGAAAATGACTTTATCAAGGCCATGATCGGACGCTCGGCAAAGGTGGCGGAAAATACCGCGCTCCGCAAGCAGCGTGAGCTGGACACTCTGACCGCCCGTGACCGGGAACTGGATATGCTCTTTGAACGGCTCTATGAGGACAATGTGGCAGGCAAAATCGACGATGCCCGGTTTGCCAAAATGTCCAAACGCTATGAACAGGAGCAGGGCGAGAACGCCAAGAAGATCAAGGCGCTGCGGCTGGAACTGAAAAAGGACGAAAGCAAGCGCATGGACATTGACGATTTTCTTGAAACGGCACGGCGGTACACGGATGTGGCCACCATTACAAAGCGCATGGTCGCAGAACTGATCGACCACATTGAGGTGTACCACGCTGAAAAGCAGGACGGCATTACCAACCAGCGCGTCGTTATTCACTATAACTGCATCGGTGCCTTTGATGTGCCGGATCGCCGGAAGATCCCGGAGGCCGACATTATCATGGAAACAAGAAAAGGCGTAGCACTCAGCTACGCCCCGGAACAGGTTGCAGTATAAGGAGGTACGACACGATGAAAGCCTATTTCTATTGCCGCGTCGCTCACGATGATAGCTTTTCTTTGGAACGGCAGGCCGAGGAGCTTCGCCGCTATGCGGAACAAGCCGGGTACACCATCGTTGGTGCTGCCGCCGAGCATGGCTCTGGAATGACCCTTGACCGTCCGGCTCTGCAAGAGGTGATGGAGGCCGTTCTTGCCGGAAAGGTGGATGTGGTGCTGATAAGCAGCCTTGACCGTATAGGGCGGGACTGGGGCATGACAAAGCAATACATCGCCCTGCTGACCGAGCATAAGGTCAAGCTGCTGTGCCTGCGGGAACGGGTGAGCATCGACAGCTCCAGCTTTTCACCATTCTTCACATAAAAAAGCAGAGTGTCCATTACAGGATACTCAGATCCTATAAGGACACTCTGCATGGTCGGAGTATTGAGATTTGAACTCAAGGCCTCTGCGTCCCGAACGCAGCGCGCTACCAACTGCGCTATACCCCGAAAGAAAACGGCAGCAGATGCTGCCGTTTGGTTGCGGAAGAAGGATTCGAACCCTCACAATGCGAGTCAGAGTCGCAGGTGCTACCATTACACAATTCCGCATTGCATTTACGGCGTATCGCCGAAGTGCTTTATTATTATACGAAGAAATTCGCCCGATGTCAACACCTTTTTTTAAGAAAATCCACACGAAATAAAATCCCCTTGCGCAAGATTTGCCGTGTACCCGGCTTTGGGCGCGTGGTATAATAACCTCAAGCCCGCCGCTTGCGCGGCCGCGCGCACTTCGTGCGCTGATGCGCTTTCGCGCACGGGCTTGAGAACATTGAACCATGCAAAACCGCAGCAGGTGCGGTTTTGTTGGGGCCGCT
>OGYF01000160.1_pt1 | contig 75917 bp, 58 predicted proteins | sample 1576451 | NCBI WGS metagenome assembly OGYF01 (sample SAMEA3541505, study PRJEB24748) | human gut metagenome | biome: human gut; feature: human-associated habitat; material: faeces | place: China | collected 2012
GTTTTTGCGGCGTTTCCTGACTTTATCGCCCCCCATATCTCCGCGGAGCTGCCGGAGGCTATCGTCCTGCCGCTCGCGACGAGAAACGGAGAGGTCGAAGGCACGTCGGCCTCCGCCGTCATCTCCGAATGGCTGCCAAAATGCGCGGCGCTTGTAGCGGGGCCAGGATGCGGCCGTTCCGAGGGGGTGGAGGAGCTCTTCCTCTGGCTCTGGAAAAACTGCCGCCTGCCGCTGCTGCTGGACGCCGATATGCTCTGGTTCTATGGCCGAAATCTGTCTGAGCTGGCACCGCGGGCAGACGTCCTGCTGACGCCGCACAGCGCTGAGGCCGGACGCATTCTCGGCCTTACTCCCGCGGAGGTGGACTCGAAGCGGGCCGAGTGCGTTCTCTCGCTTACCGCTAAGACGGGACAGGCACTGCTTAAGGGGAGGAACACGCTGGTCGCCTCCTCGGAAGAGCTGCGTATGATCGCTGCGGGGTCGCCGTCGCTGGCCGTTCCCGGATCGGGCGACGTGCTGAGCGGTATCATCGGCGCGTTTATCGCCGCGGGGATTCCGATAGCCGACGCCGCTACGGCGGGCGCGCTGGCGCACGGATTAGCGGGAGAGGCTTTGGAGGCGCGCCTTGGGGTACGCGGAGCGCTCGCAGGGGAGATTGCCGATGAGATTCCGGCAGTGCTTAAGTAACAGTTTCATAATTACAAGCGAGAGTCCGGAAGAGACCTTCCTCGTGGGGAAGGCTCTGGGGAATGCGGCATATCCTGGACTGCTCGTTCTGCTCAAAGGTTCTCTCGGAATGGGGAAGACGAAGCTGACGCAGGGCGTGGGGCACGCGCTGGGTTACGAACGCGTAAAGAGCCCGACATTTATCATCATGAGCGAATACGAGGGCGCGGTCCCGCTTCTTCATGCCGACCTTTACCGGCTGGAAGATGAGGCGGAGATCAATTCTCTTGGAATAGAGGAATATCTCGAAGAGGGCTTCACGGCGGTGGTGGAGTGGGCTGAACGATGGACGGAGGCTCCGGATGGCGACAGGATAGACGTTGAATTTGAGGCGGCCCCCGGAGACGGTGAATCCAGAAGTTTGACATTCACAGGTTACGGAGAGGCGGCCTGCGAAGCTCTTCGGAGGGTTGTGGAGGAGATAAAAACGATGGTGAGTGCGGAATGAAAATACTGGGGATAAACTGTGCCGGACGCTGGACGAACGTCGGCCTTGCCATAAACGGAAATATCATCGGAGAGCGCAATCTTGAACTTGGCCGCCGTCAGTCCGAGGAACTGCCGCTCATAACGGCGGACCTTCTTGATGAGGCAAGAATGACGATGTCTGACTTAGAGCTTCTCGCGGTCGGTGTGGGGCCGGGGTATTATACGGGCATTCGTGCCGGTATCGCCTACGGGGCGGCCCTCGCGGAGGCGCTGCTTTTGCCCGTGGTGCCGCTGTCGTCGCTGGAGATCTTCATCTGGGACTTGAAAGATAGATATGACTGCCTCGTGCCGGTCTTTAAGGCAAAGCGCACCCACTGTTACGCTGCGGTCTACGATTCGCGCAAAGGCGCCGCCGCCGTCCCCCCTGTGTTCGTCTCCGAAGATGCGCTGCTGCAGACGCTTAAAGGATATCCCGACGCGGTGATCGTCTCTCCAGACGTCGCCCAGTACGGGAGACTGCGGGAAAGCGGCTGTCCCGTAATTGAACGCGAGAGCGCCTCCGGCGGAGCCTGCGCTCAAATGGGCTGGATCTACGCGGCAAAGGCGCTCTCTCCGCGGGAAGTCCAGGCGCAATATCTGCGCGAACCGGACATCGGCCCCACTGACAGATAAATTGTTCATAATATTTTAAAGTTATCAGAAAATAAAGAATTTAATCTTTTCCTTGAATAAATGCGCAAACTTTGGCATAATACGGGAAGTTATGCCAATCGAGTCTCAGTAGTTCTGGTTGACAGACAAAATCGATTAGATGTGTGGAAGGAAGGTGGGTCTTTTGGCGAAGAAGTTCAACATCGACGTTGTTGAGAAGTGGTGTAAAGGATGTGGCCTCTGTATCGCTATATGCCCCAAGAAGGTTCTGGAACTTAACGATCAGGTTAAGAGCGTAGCGGTTCGTCCGGAGGACTGCATTGGCTGCCGCCAGTGCGAGAATATCTGCCCGGACCTGGCAATCACTGTTAAGGAGTGTGAATAACCATGGCCCAGAACGAATTTTGGCAGGGTAATAAGGCCATAGCAATGGGCGCTATCGCCGCCGGCTGCAGGTTCTTCGGCGGATATCCGATCACCCCGTCAACAGAAGTTATGGAAGTTATGTCCGAAGAGCTCCCGAAGCTGGGCGGAAAGTTCGTCCAGATGGAGGACGAGATCGGCGGAATCGCCGCTACCCTTGGCGCCTCGATAGCAGGCCTTAAGGCGATGACGGCGAGCTCAGGCCCCGGAATTTCCCTCAAACAGGAGCTTCTCGGTTATGGATATATCGCGGAGATCCCGATGGTTCTCGCCGACATCCAGCGCGGCGGTCCCTCGACCGGGCTTCCCACGAAGGTTTCCCAGGCTGACGTAATGCAGGCCAAGTGGGGAACACACGGCGACCACGCAACGATCGCCTACGCCCCCTGCTCAATTCAGGAGTGCTACACGATCACGATCAAGGCCTTCAACATGGCCGAACGCTTCCGTCAGCCGGTACTCGTCATGGCTGATGAGGTCATTGGACACATGCGCGAGAAGATCGTCATCCCTGAGCCCGGGAGCTATGAGGTCGTAGACCGCAAGAAGCCGACCGTAGCGCCCGACGATTTCGTGCCCTATCGCCCCGATGCCGACGACGTTCCTCCGATGCCCGCCTTCGGCGACGGCTATCGCTGGCATGTGACGGGTCTCACCACCAATGAGTGGGGCTTCCCGACAAACGACGCTCCCGACATCGACCTCAAGGCTAACCGCATCATCCGCAAGGTTGACCGCTGCCGCGACGAGATCGTTGAATACAGAGAAGATTTCATGGAAGACGCCGAGATCGTGGTCGTATCATACGGCTCCGTCTCCCGTTCCTCGCTCCGCGCGATCCGCGAGCTCCGCGAGCAGGGAGTCAAGGTCGGACATTTCCGTCCGATCACACTCTGGCCCTTCCCGGATAAAGAAATAGCCGCGTTCTCGAAGAGAGTAAAGCACATCATCGTTCCGGAACTCAATGCCGGACAGATGGTGCTGGAAGTCGAGAGAGCCGTCAAGGCCAACTGCGAAGTACACAGTAAGAGCCTTATCAACGGCGAACTCTACAAGCCGGCTGAGATTATGTCCTTCATCAAGGAGGTGGCGTAACTATGCCACGCGAAGATGTAAAGAAACTTCTGCGCACTAAGTTCATGCCCCATATCTGGTGCCCCGGCTGCGGACACGGAATTATCATGCACTCCATCCTCCGCGCCATTTCAGACCTGAACATCCCGAAGGAAAAGGTCTGTATCTCATCAGGTATCGGCTGCTCAAGCCGTATGCCCGGCTATATCGACGCCTGCACGCTCCACACGGCGCATGGCCGTTCACTCGCCTTCGCGACGGGTGTCAAGCTGGCCAACCCCGAACTCACGATCGTCAACGTCATGGGCGACGGTGACGGCACCGCGATCGGCGGCAACCACTTCATCCATGCCTGCCGCCGCAATATCGGTATCACCGCCGTTCTGATGAACAACAACATCTACGGTATGACCGGCGGGCAGGCTTCGCCGACGACGCCGGAAGGCGCCTTCGCTGCAACGGCCCCCTATGGATCAATCGACCCGACGTTCGACATCTGCAAACTGGCAGCCGGCGCCGGCGCGACCTATGTCGCCCGCGCGACAGTCGCCAACCCCGTGATGTGCGAGCAGATACTGAAAAAGGCGATCGAACATCAGAAGAAGGGTTTTGCGCTCGTCGAGATCATCTCGTTCTGCCACACGCAGTTTGGCCGCAAGAACAAGCGCAGCCGCCCGACGGACAACATTAAGTTCCTCAAGGAGCATACTGTCCTCAAGGCGCAGGCTGACAAGATGACGCCCGAAGAGCTTGAGGGCAAGATCGTTGTCGGCGAATTCGTCAACATAGAGAACGCCCGCGAGTACACGGACCGTTACAACGACGTCATCGCGCGCGCGCAGGGAAAGGCATAGGAGGTACGGATCATGGGCGATCGTTTTGAAATTCGCGTTGCTGGATCCGGCGGACAGGGAGTCATTCTCGCCGCAGTGATCCTGGGTGAGGCGGCTGCACTCCGTACAGAGGGCCTCAATTCAGTACAGAGCCAGGCTTACGGCCCTGAGGCCCGCGGCGGCGCTTCCAAGTCGGAAGTTGTTTACGACCGCGGCGAAATAGACTATCCGAAGGCTGCCCATCCCAACCTTCAGGTCATCCTCACACAGAAGGCGTGCGACACCTACAGCCATGATACGGCGAAGGGCGCGACAGTCATCCTCGACGACTTCTTTGTGACGGACCCCCCGAAGCTTGACGCCGAAGTCTACATGCTCCCCATCGTCAGAACGGCGCGTGAGAAGCTTGGACGCGAGATCGTTGTCAACATGGTGGCGCTCGGTACGGCGGCGAAGGTGCTTGAGGACAAGGGACTGACAAAGCCCCAGGCGATCAAGGATGCTATCCTTGCCCGCGTTCCCAAGGGAACCGAAGAGCTCAATGAAAAGGCCTTCGACGAGGGCTACAAGATGATGTCTGAGGCGGTAGCGGCGAAGAAGTAACTTCGCGGCAAAAGCCATAGAATATCAAGAGAGGCTTCCTTCCGAGGGGGCCTCTTTTTTTAGTTTCAATATCACATGGATAAGACGGGTGCCGTATAAATGAAAAAGCCTCCGCGCCGGTCAATGCGCGGAGGCTGCGTCAGTTTTGCAGATGGCTTATGGACGGGCTGTGAGCCACTGCTGCACACGTTCACCCTTAGGCAGATATTCCATATCCTTCCACGTGTAGAAGAAGCCCTCTGCGGCCTGCACGGCGTAGCCGTCCTGGCGGTGGTCGAGCACGTCGTAGCTGTCCATAAAGATGATCACATCATCGGTGGTCTTTTCCGTGCCCATCGTATCGTAACCGATGATGACGCGCCAATGTCCGCCCCAGTACATATTTTCAACCATCACCGGCACGCCCTCTTTAAGGTTCTTGAGGACAAAGTCTTTGAACTGCTGAGGATTTTCAAAGTCATAGCTTTTGCCCTGAGGGCGGTCCAGACTTGAAGCCACTTTCCAGCCGATGGACTTGAAGAACTTTACCATGCCGGAGGTCGAGGTACCCATTTCGCCGCCTTTCTTAGGTTCGTGCAGCGTGTCCATAAGGATGGAGAGCATATGCTCGTCATACTTTTTGTTCCCGAAGTAATAGAGCACCGTGAGGGCGGCGGCCGGTCCGCAGGTGACCTCCGTCGTCTGCTGGTAGGTAGGGAAGCCGCTCAGTATAGTGAGGCCCTTGTTGCTGCTTGTTAATGTGAAGTAATCCTTTGACGGAAAATATGGGGAATCCTTAACATCGCCTGCGGCGTTATAGGAAGAGGCGCCAGCTGACTTGGTATCCAGCTCCGGCGGAAAGGGCACGACCCGCTCCGCTGCACCCGCCGCCGAGGTACAGCATATTATCAGGGCAGTTATCGCCGCGTTAAGTTGCAGTTTTTTCATGTAAGTGTGTCTCCTTTTTACTATAAACTTGACAGCCATAAATTTATGGCCGGTTTATTATATTCTGATAAAATCCCCAGTATATTTCAAGGGGTTAAGACTCATTTGTACCGCAGATGAGATTATAGAGCGTGCGGAAGAGCTGCTCCGGCTCTATCGGTTTTGCGAGGTGCGCGTTCATTCCCGCCCGGCGGCTGTCTTCGATGTCGGACTCAAAGGCGTTTGCCGTCATCGCGATAATGGGGATGCTATTCGCGTCGGCATTGCTCAGGTGGCGGATGTTGTTCGCCGCCTGCAGGCCGTCCATCAGCGGCATGCGGATGTCCATCAGTATGGCGTCGTACCAGCCCGGCGCCGATTTGCTGAACAGCTCAATGGCCCGCAAACCGTTTTCCGCATGTTCGACGGCGAAGCCCTTTCCTTCGAGCAGTTTTTTCGCCACTTCGACGTTCAGAGGATGATCTTCCGCCAGAAGCAGACGGTGTCCGCGGAAATTAAAGTCCTCCGTCCGCACGGCTTTTATAACCTCTTTTTCACCCAGGGCTCTCTCAAAGGCGGAGATGAGGGAGCTTTTATAGATGGGCTTGCCCATAAGGAGGTTGACGCCGGCCAGCTTTGCCTCGTGCTCTATCGACGACCAGTCGTAGGCGGTCATTATGATGATCGTCACCTCCGGGCCGACAGTAGCGCGAATGCGTTTTGCGGTCTCGATGCCGTCCATCCCGGGCATCTTCCAGTCAAGCAGGATCAAGTCGTAGTACTTGTTGTCCCGCCATTTTTCTTCGACGAGAGCTACCGCCTTTTCTCCGCTGTCGACCCATTCGGCCTGCAGCCCCATCTCTTTGAGGGTGGTCACCGTATGTTCGCACACGGTGATGTCATCGTCCACCACTAGCGTACGGAGGTTTGTGAAGCTGCGGAGGCTTTTCTTATGTCCCTTCACACGCGATTCTTCCGTGATGCCTAGCCGGACCTCCACGGTGAACTCGGTTCCCACGCCTTTGATAGAGCGGACGTCGATGTGCCCGTCCATCATATCGACGATACTTTTACAGATCGCAAGCCCGAGGCCGGTGCCGCCGTAGAGGGAGGTCGAACCGCTGTACTCCTGCGCGAACGGCTCAAAAAGCCGGGGGAGAAATTCGTCGGAGATGCCGCATCCGGTATCGTTTATCACGAAGCGGAGCAGGGCGCCGTCCTTAAATTTTTGGCGCTGTTCCACACTAAAGCCGACCCTGCCGCCCTCCGGCGTAAATTTAACGGCGTTGCTGAGAATATTTATCAGCACCTGCTGCAGTTTCATTGCGTCTCCAACGTAATAATCCTCCGTACCGCTCTTCACGAGACATTCATAATCGACTTTTTTCTCCTGAGCCTGTGCGTAACAGATAGAGTTGATACCGTTGATAAATTCCTCAAAGGGGATGTTTTCGTTTTTCAGCAGCATCTTGCCGCTCTCGATGCGGCTCATGTCAAGGATGTCATTTATGAGTGAAAGCAGATAACGCGAGGAGATGCCGATCTTTGAGATGCAGTCGGCCACCTCGCCGTCGTTGCCGATGGACTGCGCGGCGATGGCGCTCATCCCGATGATGGCGTTCATCGGCGTCCTGATCTCATGAGACATACGCGAGAGGAAGTTGCTTTTCGCGGTGTTTGCCTGCTCCGCGGCGGCAAGCGCGGCTGCGAGGATATCCTTCTGCCGCTGCTCCTCTTCATAAATGTCGGTTATGTCGCGTTCGGTGAGGAGTATTTTTTTTGTCTCCCTGTCGATATACGAAAAACAGAGTTTCTTTCGGCCCTGCGAGCCGTCTTTTTGTACGGCGGTGTAATATACCGTATATGTCGGCGCTTCACCAAGCTGGCGGCAGACATTATCCAGTGACTTTTCCATAATTACGCGCTCCCGGTCGCAGGGAACCGCGCAGTTTTCGATATGTTCTTTGGTTGCCCGCGCAAAATCGCTGCAGTGCGACGGAGGGAGCACTGCGCCGGAATTTTTGTTTCCAAAACAGGTGGCGTGCCCGCTGATGCCGTCGATGAAAGCGACGTAGTCATAGTCCTGTTCTACGGCTTTGTCTATCAGGCTCTTCATGAGCCGCTCTCCGGTGATGTCCTCTGAATAGAGGAATCCATGGAGATCGCCGCTGTTGGGGGCTATTTTCAGACGGAAAGTGGCCCGCACGAACCTGATGCTGCCGTCGGGGAAGAGCCGGTGGTATTCTGCGGATTTTGAATGTTCTCCTCTATTGAAATCGCGCAGCAGATTTTTCGCGGAATAGAATTCTCTCACCGTTTTGATATCGTCCTTACCTACGGCGAACCCGGTCATTTTGTCACAGAATTCGGAAAAAGTCTCTGTCTTATTGATATCGCCGATGAGATATTCAGGGCGGGAACTCTTTTTGCTGATGATCCTGTCCTGGGTTATGTTTATCCTGTAGTTGACCAGCGTGCTGGTTTCAAGTATCTCAGAGTAGGCCTTCTCTTCCTCATAACGGATTTCGAGCAGCTCCTGTTCGGTCACGTCGACGCTTGTTCCGATCGCGTGAAGAGGCCTGCCTGAGCGGTCCGGGACCGTAGTATATGTGACCCTCTCCCAGCGGTAACTGTCAGTATCGCTTTTTTTGACGCGTATGACCTCCGAAAGGGAACGCTCTCCGGCCTCCATCCTCTCATAGAGGCCGCGGAATTTTTCAACGTCGTCCGGGTGCACGAGTCCGAGGGAGATAATGCTCTCGGGCGCATTTTCAATCGTCTGGTCCAATTTATTGGCGGTCTCCGCGGTGTGGCTCCGTATGATCTGTTTTTTTGCGAAGTCGTAACTCCAGACGGTCATTCCGGACTGTGAGGCGGCGACTTTAAACTGCTCTTCCAGATCTTTGTACTCATCAAGCGAAAGCGCGGTGGCGACCGACCTTAAGGGCGTGCCCTGTTTATCGAAGATGTTAGTGTAATGCACCCTCATCCATTTATATGCGCTCCCGCCGGCTGCGCGAACCCTTAAATCGTGGACGACGTCTTTCTCCCCGGCCTTCATTTTTATGTGCATTTCACGGTATTTTTCGCAGTCGTCCTCATGGATAAAGCCGTTTTCAATGAGTTTCTCCGGAAAATTCTCTATTACTGCCGGCAATTTATGGATAGAATGTGAAAAGTCACGGATGTAAGCTTTGTCTGCGGCGATGTCATATTCCCAATATTCGAGCCCCGCGTGATTGATCGCCGCCGCAAGCTTGATCCTGCTCTCTTCAAGCTCATCTTCCGCCTGTTTCTGCTGAGTGATATCGACAAAAACGCAGAAGAAAAATTCCTCGCCGTTCTCATCTTTCATCAGCTCGCCGCGCAGGTGTATCCACTTGACGCTGCCGTCTTTGCAGACCAGGCGGTTCTCGGTCACGATCGTCGTGCTGCCGCCGGCGAGCTGGGAGCGTATCTTATCGTGTATCGCCGCGCCGTCTTCGGGATAGATGACGGCTGCTATACTGTTGCCCATCTGCATAAACTCCTCCCGCGTGTAGCCGAGGAATTTAAAGAGGCCGTCGTTGGCGGATATGATCGTCCAACGATCGTCAAAGCGGCATCTGAACGCCGCGCCCGGGATTGAGTTATATATTAGAGAGATCTCGTCCAGGCTTATGCGGAGGTTCTTGTATACGGAATCCATCTCCAGCCTTGCCATTCTCTCATCCGTTATATCATAAAAATACTCGACAAAGGCCTCTCTCCCGCGCCAATTCAGCTTTTTTCCGCTGACGGAAAAATATCGTCCCAATTTTTCGAGGTAAAGTTCGCTTTTGGTGATCGCGTTGGCGGTAAACAGCCCGACGGTACAGAAGCTGCAGGGCGAGGCCTCGTCCAGCATATAGTCATAACATTTTTTGCCCCGATAGCCGCCTGGTTCTTTTCCGGCCATTTTGTAGGCGGCGTTATTGACATATAGTATCTCATAGCTCTCCGCGTCACAGACGATGACCGCGATATCCGACTGGGCCAATACCTCTTGAAATAGCTCGGTATTTTCCGCACCGCACGGTGCGGCAGGGCACGAACGTCTTACCTCCAGAGACAAAAGTTTACCGCCGTTTGCCGCGGCCGCCAGTAAAAACGATGTTTCACCGCTTACAGCTTTAAGAAAGGCGGACCCGCCCTCGTTTGTTTCCATTTCATCCTTAAAGGAAACGACGGCGGGGAAGGACTCCTTGGCGAAAGCGGCCAGGGCGCGGAGAGAATCGTCCGAGCCCTCCGTCGTCGTTCCATCAATTACCAGCTCGAAGTCTTTTGAGAGAGATAACGCTGCCGCTGTCATATCTCCGCTGTTAAAGAGCGCTCCGCAAAGGCGTTCCAGCAGCTTAAGTGCGGAATATTTACCGTTCATTGTCAAATCGTCTCTTTTCCGTTTCCTCTGATGTGTACGGTATCTTCATCGTGGCCTCGTCCCATATGCAGCAGCAGTGCCTGCCTCTTCTTTTGGCCGCGTAGAGCGCCGCGTCAGCCTCTTCCATCAGCCTTTTCATATTCGGCTCGCCTTTGAAGACTGTAAGTCCCACTGAACATGATATGGGGTCCTCAAAACCGGACTGGCATACCTTCGTGCAAAAATCGCTGCCGCGTTGGAGCGCCGTCTCCTTGGAGGGCAGATTTTTGAGCAGAACGACGAATTCATCTCCGCCAATACGGGCCGCGATGTCGTATGTGCGAAGGTTCTCTTTCAATGCGTAGGCAAAGGCCTTTATCGCGCTGTCTCCCCAGCTGTGTCCCCTGGTATCGTTATACATTTTCAGATTGTCCATATCCAGCATATAGAAGGCGTGAAGCATCTCTTTGTCGGAAAAATCTCCGGCGCGCAGGGTAGTTTCAAAGCCCCGCCTGTTATAGATCCCGGTCAGGTAGTCGAAAAACGCCTCTTTTATGATCTCGTTCCGGCCCTCGGTCGCCCGCATTTCTGCGCGCAGCCGTGCGTTTTCCAGGACGGTCTCGACTCGCTGCCGCAGGACGGCGGGAACATAAGGCTTGGCGATGAATTCATCCGCACCCATCGCCAATGCCCGCTCTTCGCTCTTTTCCCCCGCCACCGAGGTGATGATTATTGGGATATTTTTTAACGTCTCGTCCGCTTTGATGAGGGCCAGCAGCTCAAAGCCATCCATGACCGGCATCAGCAGGTCGAGCAGTATTATCTTTACCTTCCGCCCGTGCCGTTTAAGGTATTCCAAGGCCGCTGCGCCGTTTTCCGCTTCGGCGGTGGCGTGGATGCCGCTGAACATCTTTGAGAGGATGGCGCGGTTGACCCATTCGTCGTCCACGATCAGTATCAAATTTTTGTCGGCGGATGTTTTGCCTTCCCCTTCGGGAAACTCCACCGTTTTCAGGGAGGAGGATAAGATATAGCCGTCATTATTATCTTTCGCCGCCGCACAGTATTTCAGATACCCCAGCATGGAGTCCGCAAAGATGGATATTTCGCTGGCGGAATCATACCCGGCGGTAATCCGGCTCATCGCGGCGATGTGTTGGAGCAGAGCCATAAGCGTGTTGAAGAATACCGACGAGGCACGCCCGATGTCAGTATCCTTCCGCACCGTACCCTCTTTGACGCCGATTCTATAGGACTCGGTGAGGCGTTCTCTTATGGGTAGCATGCCGTCGGTATATTTTTTCAGCAGATGATCTGAAAGCTCTTTTCTGGCAAAGGCGCTTTCCAGCTCCCTGAAGAAGATAAAAATCTCAGGGCTGTCGGCCAATATCTTTTCCTGCTGCGTTATATAAAGACGCAGCCTCTCTAAGCCGGAAAGATCTGCATAACCGGCGGAATCACAGGACTCCAGCATCTGCCCAGCAGTATATTGAAAGACTATCTCCAGCAGAGCGGATATTACGTCCTCTTTTGTCGTAAATGGGCAGCTTTTGACATCGGCGGTGCTTCCGCCGATGCCGGAGATCGTCTCCATCGATGTTAACGAAAGGCCGTCTCTTATAAATAGAGCAAAGGCTCTTTCAAGAAATTCAAGTGTCGGTTTTTCAAAAGTCTGTCGGCCGAATTTCAGGTCAAATATCCGCATTGAAGGAGGCCTCCGTATGATTTCAGCTTCACTGAAACCATCTATTTCATGATTGCAGTATCATTCCAACTTTTGCACCATAACATAACATAAACTATAATAATTATCAACAACATATGTTAGTATAGAAAAATCACCCCGCAAATGAATAGTCTACTGTAAAAATGACAAAATTTGTTGGACTTTTGTTGGACTTTATATAATATCCTTTTATAACTACTTTGCGCTGTGGGAGGCGGGCCATGTTCAAGCGACTGAAACTGAGATATTTTTTTACGGATAGGGCCCTATGTGTACTGTTAATTACCGCTCTCGCGCTTCTTTATATTCTTGCCTCCTGGCTCGTGACGCAGGAGAACGCAAAGCTGAGCCTCGATTCGCCTTTCTCGCACCTATATATCAGAGGTACTTACAGCGTTGACGGCGGCCCGGAAAAGGAGCTGCGTGAAGATACGCGCTTCGATTTAAGCGGTCATAGAAACATCGTTGTAACGGGACGTCTCTCCGAGAACGTGGAGAAAAAAGATTTTGTCATGCTGCGCATTACCGACCTGCGGATCAGGTTATTCAGGAATGGTACGCAGATATACAGCTTTGGCTATGACCGCTCGACGTCGCCATATGTCAGAAGCCCCGGCAATGTGTGGCATTTTTTTGCCTCACCGGGCATAGCGAAGGATGACGATATCAGGCTGGAGATATCAAATGTTTATAAGAAGGTGCACTACAGCAGCGTTAACGTCCTGCTCAATGAGATGTACAGCGGCTCTCCCGACGCGCTCTACCGAATGGTCTTCACAAAGCATGGTTTCTCCTTTGTGGTGGGAATATTCGTCTTTTTTCTGGGGCTGCTGGAATTATGCACGGCGCTGTTACTGCTGTTTTTGAAACGGCACAAGACGAAAGATCTCTTTTATGGCGCGGCCTTTACCATCAGCAGCGGCATATGGTTTTCCATACAGTTTGACATCTTGCCGCTTCTAGTGCCCTATCCGGCTTTCATCGGAAGTCTTGATATGTACGGGCTGTATTTCATGGGGATATTTTTTACTCTTTATATCTCGACATACACCACCGGCAGACGCCGTATGACGCTGATGGCCTACTCCATATTTCAGGCCGTGAGCGTTATCTTCGTCGAGGCCCGCCAGCTGGCTGGCAGAATAGATGTATATGACACCTCGTTCTATGGATCGAATATCCTCATGGGTGCGCTGGCGGTCTCGCTCCTGGCGCTGCTATGTGAACGGAGAAAAAGGCGGAAAACCTTCAGCACGGCGGTACTTTTCTCCGTTCTGCCCGTCGCTGCCGGCGGATGTCTTGATATTCTGTTCTTTTGGGGAAATCATTATAACGCCAATCTATGGACGCGCACGGGATTTCTCATCTTTGTATCGGTGCAGTGGGGAATAGTCGTCTGGCAGTTTAAACGAAACGCTGACGCCGCCGCCGAGACAGATTCGATGGAGAGGGCGCTCATCCAGAGCCGGGTGGCGATAATGCTTTCGCAAATACAGCCGCATTTCCTCTACAATGCCCTCGCGGCGATCAAGGCTCTCTGTGCCAAAGACCCGGAGACGGCGCGCGAGGCTATAACACGCTTTTCAAAATATCTTCGCGGCAATATGGACTCACTCTCACATGAACCGCTGATAACCTTTGACCGGGAGCTTGCCCATATGAAAAACTATCTCTACATAGAGGAGCTGCGCTTCGGAGATGACGTCCGGGTCAAGTATGATATCACGGCAAGCCGTTTTCTGATACCGGTGCTCACTATCCAGCCCCTTGTTGAAAACGCCATCCGCTACGGCATTACCCAGAAAGAGGGTGGGGGCACGATCACCATCTCATCGGCGGAGACCGGGAGTGGATACTTGGTTAAGGTCTCCGACGACGGCGTGGGGTTTGACCCGGAGAGGGTCAATAATGACGACAGAAGCCATGTAGGAATAGAAAATACGCGAAAGAGGCTGGAGACGCTTTGCGGCGGCAGCCTGTCGGTCATAAGCGCGGTCGGCGGCGGTACTGTGGTGGAAATCTTTATTCCCAAGCGTAAAGGCCAAGAACCTGGCGTTAGGAGTGTATAAGTTATGAAAATCATTGCGGTAGACGACGAAAAACTTGTCCTTGAGGATCTTGTGGAGCAGCTGGTATCGCTTCCCTACGTGTCAAAAGTCAAGGGTTTCACAAAACCGGCGGAGGCTCTTAAGTATATAGAGGAAAATAATATCGACGCCGCCTTTGTCGACATCAATATGCGCGGCATGGACGGGCTGGCGCTTGCCACGGAGATAAACAGAATATCGCCTACGGCCGCGGTGATCTTCCTCACCGGGTATTCCGAATACGCGGTGGATGCCTTTAAGCTTCGTGCCTCCGGATATCTGCTGAAACCGGCCTCTATTGAGGATATTGAGGCGGAGTTGGCCAATCTGCGTCTCTCCGTGGCGAAGGATAGGGGATGTCGGCTGCGCGTCCAGACCTTTGGCAACTTTGAGGTCTTCTCGGGCGACAGGCCAGTACATTTTAAAAGAGCAAAGTCAAAGGAGCTGTTCGCCTATCTGATCGACCGGCGCGGGGCGGGCGCGACGATGGCGGAGATTGCCGCCATACTATGGGAATGTAAAAATTATGACCGCTCTCTGTTCAACCAGATACATACCTTCATCTCCGACCTGATCGCGGCGCTGAGGGCCGAGGGCGCAGACGACGTCATTATCAAGGGACGGAACAACGTGGCGGTGAATCCCGAGATGATCGACTGCGATTATTACCGCTTTCTGCGCGGTGAGGTCGCCGCGGTAAATTCCTTTACGGGGGAGTATATGAAGAACTACAGTTGGGCGGAGTTTACGGTTGGATACCTGACAAAGGTAAGCGGGCGCGGGCGGAATAAAGTTTGACCGGCCTATGAGCCGCTTTTGTGCTCTTTCCAAAGTGCGAAAAATATCATCGCCGCTCCTGCGGACAGAAAAATATCCGCCGCGTTTATCCATAACCCGCCTCGGAAAAATATCTCCGACATAGGAAGCGGAAGCCAGTCGATCACCTGTCCGCAGGACAGTCTGTCCATGAGATTACCGGCGGCCCCGCCGAGCATAAAACCGCCGCCGAGACGGAAAAGCGGCCCCCGCCAGCGCGCGCAGTGTACACAAAGAATCAATAATATCAATAAGATAACTGCGCTGGCCGCCGTAACCACGGAAGATCCGGTCTCGCTGAAGAGCCCGAAAGAGAGACCGGCGTTAAGGCTGGTGTTCCACCCCAGCCTTAACGCCGCATATTTCGTCAGCCTGTCAGCGAAGAGAGAGATAAAAAAGGCGGCGGGGCATATCAGCGCTGCTTTCGAAGATATATATTCTCTCAATTCGCGTCCCCCTCCATATATATTTTATTTTTTGACGGACTCCGGCAGCCTATCAAGCGGCAGCGGCGGGCTGAAAAGGTACCCCTGGTATGCCCGGCAGCCTATCTCCTCAAGCGCCTCCATGATGGCCTCGTTCTCCACATATTCGGCGATGACCTTAAATCCGAGCGAGCGGGAGAGCCCCATGATGGAGGCGATTATCTCGCGGCTTCTCTGATTGTGCAGGATATCCTTTATGATCGCTCCATCGAGCTTTACCGTCCCAAAGATGCCGCTCTGCAAAAACTTGACTGACGTATGTCCCATGGAAAAATCGTCGATCTCCAGATGAAAACCCAAAGCGCATATCCTCCGGAGACGCTCCTCCGTTCGCGGGTCGGAGCTGAGAGCCATCTGCTCTGTGACCTCGAGGTTGATCTTTCCGGCGTTTATCTTTCCGCTGAGAGCGGCTTTTTTCAGGAACTGTTCAAAGGCGTCGGTCTCGATCGTCAGACCGGATACGTTGACGCTCACGGATATTTCGCTGCCCAAGGCATTCTGCACAAGCGGCAGATCCTTCGCGGCACGTATTATTATATTCTCTTCCAGTTCCGAGAGGAAGCCCTTCTCTTCGGCCAGCTTTATGATAAGTGGGGGATAGATAAAGCCGAAGCGGCGGTGGTTCCAGCGCAGCAGCGCCTCCGCGCCGATACAGCGCCTTTTGTCGTCAAACTGCGGCTGATAATAGAGCATCAGTTCATGTGAGAAAAGCGCGTAATCGAGATCTTCCGCCAGCTCCTTCGCCACGGCCCCCATCGTTCCGTAAAGCTCTGTCAGCATCACCGGTGAGCGTTTCACCTCCTGTTCCTGCAGCAGCCTCACAAGGGCGTTCATTTGTTTGTTGGAGATAAGCTCCTGCTCTTTGTCTGAAAAGAGAATAAAGGGACGGTAGATGAAGACGCCGACGATCATATTTACCAGCTGGAGCAGCACGCCGGCCATAGATCCTGTCGAAGCATAGCCGCCGTAGAGCACCGGCGTAGTCCATTCAACGGCGTTGACGGTGACCGGGAGCAGTTCAAAGTAAAAGGCGGCATATGAGATCAGACATGAGGTTATCGGCGTCAGGATAAAGGGGATCAGGAATATTGGGTTGAGCACCACCGGCAGGCCGATGAGCATGATCTCGTTGACATTGAAGAGCATCGGCAGAAAAGCGAGCTTGGCAAGGTTGCGGCTGCTGGGCCTCTTAGAAAAAATAAGTACGGCGGCCAACAGCGAGATAGCGCCGCCGCAGCCGCCCATATATACAAAGGTGTCAAAGAAGGTCTTCGTTAATATCTCGCTGGGAACCAGCCCTACGGCAAGCATTGAATGGTTTACCTCTATGCCGGGGTAAAAGACGGTTTTGATAACACTGTCGAGCACGTTGTTGCCGTGGATGCCGAAGAACCACATCACCCCTGAAGATACGAGGAAGAGTACCGCGCTTTTCAGTGAACGCTCCCTGCCGCTGAAAATGTGCTGTCCGCCCTTTACCAATAGTTCATACAGCCCTGAGACGCCGAATGACTGTACGATAATATAGTTAAGCGAAGAGACGAAAAGTACCGTTAGAAAGAGCGGAAGCAGGGAGCCGATTGCGAGGTTGAATATATAATCCGCCCCTTTGGTATATATCCTTCGCCTGCCGCCGAATCTCTTAACAAAGCAAAGATATGCCGGCGGTATGCATACGGCGCATAGGAGGGCTGTGAACATGCCGTTGACGCCGAGAGCAGCTATTGAGGGACGCCCGGAAAAAAAACCGCATAAAATGACGAAGGATATCAGCGAAGCGATCGGCACGCCGTAAAACATGAGCGGGTCGGAGCTGTTGTCCTGCGAATAATTCCTGCTCACCGCAAGCACCATATAGAGTGAAAATATCCCAAACGTCGCCCGGTGGGCGATGTCCAGAATATCACGAAGCGCGCCGCCGAGAAAAATCTCTAAAAAGCGCTGATAGGCCGGTATGGGAAGAGACTTAAGTATCAGCGAGAAGGAACCGATCATCAGAATGGGGATGGACATTACCAGGGCCGTACGCAGCGCCCTCGTCATTGGTAAAGTCTCTATCATTTCTATGGTATTATCTATTTTCATTTATATACTCTCCGTATATTATGGCGATATAGCCATATAATACTAAGGTATGGAAGAGGATTTTACCTACGCAAGAGGGCGGTTTTTAGTGTATAGTATCACCCATGATACAGGGAGATAAGATAAAGGTTACGATTTCAGATCTTAATAACGAAGGCGAAGGCGTCGTCCGCGCGGGCGACGAGCGTTTTGTTGTCTTTGTCGCCGACGCCCTTCCTGGCGAAGAGGTGGAAGCCCGTCTTGTCACAAAGAAGAAAAACTACGGGACGGCTAAAGTGCTGCGCAGGTTATCCGAATCGCCCGAGCGTATAACGCCGGCCTGCGGCATCTTTGGACGCTGCGGAGGCTGTCAGCTCCAGCACATATCCTACGGCGCCCAGCTGAGGATGAAGCGGAAGACGGTTGTTGACGCATTGGAGAGGATCGGCGGGATAGAGGCGCCGAACGTTCATGAGTGCGTCCCCTCGCCGGAGCTTTGGGGTTACCGCAACAAGGCTTCGCTGCCGGTGCAGAGCCTTGGCGGCGAAAGCCTGCGCGCGGGTTTTTACAGGCCGCGCAGCCACGATATAATCCCATATTCCGACTGCCCCGTGCTGCTGCCGCAGATAAATAGAAATCTTAACGGGCTTCTCGCGGCGCTGCGCGAAGAGGGCTTTTGCGGCGCGCGCGAGGGCAGGCGGTCACTGCCGAACGAGCTGATCCGCCATATCGTCGTTAGGCAGGCGCAGTTCGGCGAGGATTCGCTCTGCGCGGTGATCGGCAGACGGCCGCTTTCAAAAAAAGAGGAAAAGAGCCTGCGCTCCGCCGCGCAAAAGATAAAGGGACTGTCTGGGATGGTATATAACATAAACGACTCTCCCGGGAATTTCATTTGGGGCGGCCGTACCATACCCATATACGGCGCGGAGCTGATGAGTGAACGGCTGGGAAGATATAAATTCACCTTCGAGGCCAGCTCCTTTTTCCAGGTGAACTCCGCTCAGGCCCTCAGTCTTTACGAGTACGCCGCGGGGCTTGCCCTCGACGGCGCGCCCGGTAAAATACTCGAACTCTATTCCGGCGTCGGCAGCCTCACCGCCTTCTTAGCCGCCGGCGGCGCCGAGGTGACCGCCGTTGAAAGCTGGCTTCCCGCGGCGAAGTATATCGCCGGCAACGCCGAACGGAACGGCATAAAAAAGATCGTCCCGCACACAGCTCAGGCGGAGGATATCGCGGAAAGCCTAAGCGGCAGCCGCTGCGACGTCGTAGTGGTGGACCCGCCGCGCTCCGGCTGCGACGAAAAAGTCATCGCCGCGATGCTGAAGACGGTTCCGGAGAGGATCGTATATGTCTCCTGCAACCCGGCGACGCTCGCCAGAGATATCAAGCTCCTCGCGGAGGGAGGCTACACGCCGCTTGAGGCGCGTCCCTTCGATATGTTCCCGCAGACCGGGCACGTGGAGACGGTAGCATTATTGTCCAAACTTGATGTCGATAAACATATAGATGTTGAAGTTACACTTGATGAGCTTGATTTGACAAGTGCTGAGAGTAAAGCGACTTATGCACAAATCAAGGAATATATATTGGAAAAGTTTGATTTAAAGGTTTCGACACTCTATATTGCACAGATTAAAAAGAAATGTGGAATTGTACTGAGGGAGCATTATAATAAATCAAAAAAGGAAAAACAGGTTATTCCACAATGCACACCGGAAAAAGAAGAAGCTATCATGGATGCTTTAAGGCATTTTAAAATGATTTAGTAGAAATGGAGGGTATTTATGAGATGGATATTAAAAATATTTTTGTTTCCAATTAGCTTGTTGTTAAGTATCCTCACTACATTTCTGACATTTTTACTGGCTATAGGAACAACAATACTGTATTTGCTAATGCTTATGTGTGTCATTGTTGGAGCTGTATCATTGTTTCAAAAGGATTTTTCAACAGGCATAGAAGCATTGATATTAGGATTCCTGTTAAGCCCATACGGAATACCAATGGTTGGAGCAGCAGTTATAGCTTTTTTACAAGGTATCAATGAAGCAACAAAATCAATCTAAATAAGAATATAGAAGAGCGATGGTAGATATAGAGAACATAGAAAGATCTAAATAATGGGTTTGGTTATTAACGTCTTACAACATTGTTTATACTATCTAAAAATCAAATTATGTTAGGAGTTATTTTGATGGATGGAGTAAAAGAAATAATTTTGCAGACCAAGAATGTGGAATATATAAAGAGAAATTTAGGAAAAGAACAATGGATACAGGTATCCGGTCACAAAGATATGAATGGTGCAGATGCAAGATTTTGGTGTGGATTAGTTTCGCTAAATCATATAGATGATGTGTATAATGATGTTGGGTGGGATGTTTCTGCTAACGAGCAAGGAAATCCCGGATTTGAAGGAAATGGATACGCATATGAGTATAAAGCGAATTTGCTAAAAGATGGTTTTGAATCTATTTTATATTATCGTGATTTTTATGGTGTTGAGGAAGATTATATTGAGTTATCACAGGAGTTTATCTTATTAAACAATCTTCGATATAACAAAAATAGTAAATCATATTGGGCTATGTATGAAAATGGGGAAAGTGAAGAAGCGGTTAAATATATTGATGATACAACGATTCAAATTAAAATGAAGTTTTTACGTAATTATTCAGCAGCAAAACAGATGGCAATTCTACTTTTTTTTGATATTAGAACTAAGTTTGATGGGGAAATATCTGATTTTGGGCTAGAAGAGTTTAATATCGAATCTAAAGATAAGGGTCTGTTTTATGGATTATGGGGCGGTGATATGAATTTTCCAACATATGTGTATAGTGTCTTAATGGGTAAAAAAATTCTTATGCCAGCGCCAATTGAGGAATGTGGTTATTGGCCGTATGAAAAAGAAGAAAGTTACGAGGACTTTATTATTGGTGTTGACGAGTTTGGAAAAGAGATTTTTAACACGTGCAATCCAGATAAGCTGAATAATTATTTTGGGTCTAATCCAGATGCTCCTATGTATTTAACACCAGTATTTTTTAAGCGTGATGTATTACAAAAATATGTAAATAAACCTGAGCTATATGAGATTAGAGATGGATATTTGAGTTGTCAATCATTATGGGGTATTGAAATAGATAATCATCATAAAAATTGTATAGCAGTTTATTTGGGCGATTTAGGAAGAGATTTACCTGAAAGTGAGCGTGGATACTGGAAAAGTTACAATATAGTAGGTGAAGAAGGAGTAAGCCAGGTATCTTTCCAAAGGGATTTCTGTAATATATTTACGGAGTCAAATATGGAAGATCATAAATTTCAAGATCTTTATGGTTCTTTAATAAAGCAATGGAACGAAAAATATGGCTGGGATTTATATCTGCCATTATCTGCGGAAGATCAATATAATCTAACTCAAATTAGAATCCCGCTTGGGGAGAGTCAGCCAGAATTCGATCAATTAGTTTTGTCGTTAGTTAAAGTTTTGATTGATTCACTTAATGAAAAGCAATTAATCATTCCTGGAGATGTTCAAACTGATATTAAAGGAATAAGTAAACTTGAAAAATGGATAAAATCAAACGAGGCTGTTGGATATGAAAATCATATTAAGTTTTTAAGGGATTTACAGAAATTAAGATCTACTGGATCTGGACACAGAAAAGGCAAGGAATATAGTAAGATTTCAAATACATTTGGCTTATTAGAAAAAAGTAAAATAGATGTATTCGAAGAGGTTCTTCGAAAATCAAATGATTTCCTAAAATATATGAAAACTACATTTTTAGATTAATTAGAAGCATGATGTAAAAAACAAGTAGGGCAAGAATTCTTCTTATATAGATACTTTATATTATGCTTTAAACTAGGGATGGTACAGTATTCACATCATTCATACAAATTCCAGTTTTGTAAAATAAAAAATTTCATAAAAATGTTTAGCAAAGGCGATAGAGAAAAAACTATCGTCTTTTTCTTTACAAATTTTTAAGGAGGGAGGTGATCCTGTATGGACTTTGACTATTTCTATAACAGAGAAGCGGAAAGATTTAATTTCTTAAAAGTTCCGGAGATATTGGTTGATGGAGAAGAATTTAAGGGATTATCTGCCGAAGCAATTATCATTTATTCCATGCTTTTGAAACGAACAGGAATGTCCTTTAAGAATAACTGGATAGACAAGGAAGGTAGAGTATTTATCTATTTCACAGTCGAGGAAATTATGAAAAGAAGAAATATTTCAAAGCCTACTGCCATAAAAACATTAGATGAGTTAGATAGCAAAAAAGGGATAGGACTGATTGAAAGAGTAAGGCTTGGACTTGGTAAGCCGAATGTCATATATGTTAAAGACTTTATGAGCATATTAGTGGTAAAAGAAAATGACTTGCAGAAGTTAACATCTTTTACTTCAGAAGTAAAAGATGTTGACCTCAGAAGTAAAGAAAATGAACTTCAAGAGGTTAAGAATGTTGACCGTAACTATATAGAGAATAATAAGAGTAAGTATAGTAAGAGAAAATATAGTTTTGGTGAAAACGGACTTGGAACATTTCAAAATGTCTTTTTAAAGGATGAAGATATAGGCGAATTACAAATTAAAATGGCAGGAGAGCTTGATAACTACATTGAGAGATTATCAACCTATCTTCAAAGTACCGGAAAGACATATAAAGACCATAAAGCAACAATCCTTTCTTGGTTTTATAAAGATCAGGGAAGTAAGAAAACATCCAATATCCCTACATGGGAGGAATATAACAAAGGAGTACATCTATGATTAAGGAATTAGAAAAAGTGATGATAGGAGATGTAGAGTATTATTACGATCTTGAAAAAGAGTATATCAAAGATGGACACGCTTATTGCAAAGTGTGTCATGAAAGAAAAGATGGGAAAGCATTAGAGTTTTTCGGAAAGCAGATGAAATTTAAGACTGCTTGTAAATGTGATAGAGATAGAGAAGCAAAAGAAAAAGAAAGACAAGAGCAGCTTGAAATCGAGAGATTAAAAAATAATTGCTTCACATCCATTATTCAGTGGGCATATACCTTTGAAAACTATCAGGGAAAAGAAAATCAAAGTCTTATCATCGCAAAGAATTTTGTAAAAGACTATGAGCTTATGAGAAAAGAAAATATCGGACTCCTGTTCTATGGTTCGGTGGGTAGCGGCAAGACCTATCTTGCCTGCTCAATTGCCAATGCACTGATTGAACAGTATCAGATAAGCGTAAAGATTAGAAACTTTTCACAGATAATCAACGAACTTCAAAAAGGCGGATTTGACCTTGATAAAAACGCATATATCGAATCCCTTGTAAATACTTCAGTTCTCATCTTAGATGATTTAGGAATTGAAAGAGATACAAGCTATGCAAAAGAGCAGGTATATAACATCGTCAATAACAGGTATTTAAAACATAAACCGACAATCTTTACTACAAATCTTTCATACAGCCAAATTGAAAACTGTACGGAGAGTGTGGAATACCAAAGAATTTACTCAAGAATTATCGAGATGTGTATTCCTGTTATGGTAATCGGGGAGGATTTTAGAAAGGTTATTCAAAAAGACAAATTGAATCGAAATAAAAACAGACTGCTGAATGGAGGTGAAAGAACTTGATAAATGAAGAAATAGCAAGAAAAACGCTGAACATGGAAGTGAAAGCTGCTAAAGTAACGGGAAAACTGCTTCTTAATTTGCTGAAGAAATTGATGAAAGAGGCTGAAAAAATCGGAGGACTTGAAAAGCTCATTAATACAAGCGGAAATGAAGTAAAGCTAAAAGATATGGTGAAAAAAGGACAGCTTGAAGAAATTCCGGTTGAGGAGGCGGAGCTTAAGGAACTGAAAAAAGAACTGAACAGATATGGTGTTAAGTTCTCAGTGATGAAAGATAAAGAAAGTGGAAAACACTCCGTATTCTTTCAGGCAAAAGATATGAAAGTCATGGATAAAGCCTTTAAACACGCCCTCTCAGAATCGGAAAAGAAAACGGAAAGGAAAGAATCTATCCACAAGAATATTGAGAAGTTCAAGGAGATGGCAAAGAATTCTGTTTCTAAAGACAAAGTCAAGAATAAACAAAAGGAGCAAAGCCTATGATAGACAAGATACTAAAGGACATAAAAGGCTTATTTAAGGTGCAAGATAAGACAAAGTTTCTAAAGCAGAACATTCCCTATCTTGCATTTTTCTATGTTGGAAATATCTTTTCTCACCATGTAAGAGCATATACTGGTGGAGATATGATAGACAAAATCTTTCAAGGAATATTAGAGCTTAATACCATGAGCTTTATTCCGAGTATTCATCCAACTGATATTTTAATGGGCGTAGGGATAGCAGCTTTAATCAAAATTATCGTCTATACCAAAGGCAAAAATGCGAAAAAGTTTAGACAGGGGAAAGAGTATGGCTCAGCACGATGGGGAACGAGAAAAGATATAGAGCCATATATGGATGAAAAGTTTCAAAACAACATTTTGCTTACCCAAACTGAGCGATTAACAATGAATGGCAGACCGGCAAATCCAAAGTATGCAAGAAACAAAAATGTACTTGTTATTGGTGGTTCTGGCTCCGGAAAAACAAGATTTTATGTAAAACCGAACCTAATGCAAATGCACTCTTCATATTGCGTAACAGATCCTAAGGGAACGATAGTTGTTGAATGTGGCAAAATGCTTGAAGATAATGGATATGAGATAAAAATCTTAAATACTATCAACTTCAAAAAGAGCATGAAGTATAATCCATTCGCCTACCTTAGAAGTGAAAAAGATATATTGAAACTGGTACAGACAATTATTGCAAACACCAAAGGAGAGGGTGAAAAAGCAGGTGAAGATTTTTGGGTCAAAGCCGAAAAGCTCTACTATACGGCTCTTATCGGATATATCTTCTATGAAGCTCCAAGAGAAGAAAAGAATTTTGCTACACTCCTAGACATGATAGATGCTTCAGAAGTTAGAGAAGATGATGAAACATATATGAATCCCATTGATAGGCTATTTGAAGCATTGGAAAAGAAAGAACCTACGCACTTTGCAGTAAAGCAATATAAAAAGTACAAACTTGCTGCGGGCAAGACCGCTAAGTCGATTTTGATTTCCTGCGGCGCTCGTCTGGCTCCTTTTGATATTCAAGAGCTTAGGGACTTGATGAAAGAAGATGAACTTGAGCTTGATACACTTGGAGATAGAAAAACAGCACTTTTTGTCATTATATCCGATACTGATGATACATTTAATTTTGTGGTATCTATAATGTACTCACAATTATTTAATCTACTTTGTGATAAGGCTGATGATGTATATGGTGGAAGATTACCTATCCATGTAAGGTGTTTGCTTGATGAGTTTGCAAATATCGGCTTAATTCCAAAATTTGAGAAATTGATTGCAACAATCCGAAGCAGAGAGATTTCAGCGAGTATTATCTTGCAAGCACAATCTCAGCTAAAGGCAATCTACAAGGATAATGCAGATACCATTGTAGGTAACTGTGATAGCACATTGTTTCTTGGCGGAAAGGAAAAAACTACATTAAAGGAACTTTCCGAAACACTGGGAAAAGAAACCATAGACCTTTACAACACATCGGAAACAAGGAGTAATCAAAAGAGTTTTGGACTTAATTACCAAAAGACAGGTAAGGAGCTTATGAGTCAAGATGAGATAACCGTAATGGATGGTGGCAAGTGTATCTTTCAGCTTAGAGGTGTAAGACCTTTTCTATCGGATAAATTCGATATTACAAAGCATAAAAACTATAAGCTACTTGAGGATTATGATAAGAAAAATTTGTTTGATATAGAAAGTTATATGAAGCGAAAAGGGAAAGCAAAACTAAATAGAGAAACAGTTATTACAAGAGTGCAGTAAGTCTAAAGAACATAGATTTGCCGCTTTTTTTATTACTCAAAGTCAGGAGGTAAGATGATAAGAATACGAAATCCCACTAAGAAAAAAGTAAATAGTATTAACATTAGCGATTGGAAAAGAAAAAACTCCGGTCGCTTTTTTATTGAAAAGAAAAGGAGAAATTTTTAATGAAGCAAGAAATGATTAACATCAATGCCAACTTAGTGGCAGAACCAACTTTTTCAAGTTTTGACAAAGAGGGAGAAACTGTTGAGGTTGCAAACTTCACGCTTGTAAAAAAGTATGGGAAAGGTAAGGAGTATATCAACTGTGCAGCCTATGGAGAAAAAGTGGAGAAAGTAAAAGCCTTTGAAAAAGGCGATTTAATCCATATTTTCGGTTACTTTAAGAAGCGTGAAAAAGACGGAAAGACTTACAAAAACTTTGTTGTGAAGTCATATAACAAGATTGAAACGAAAGAAAAAAACGAGGAGGAATAAACAATGGAATTTTTTACACAGGCAGTAAATGTATTAAAGATTTTAGTTATGGCAGTAGGTGCAGGACTTGGAGCATGGGGCGTTATTAACCTGATGGAAGGTTATGGTAATGATAATCCGGGTGCAAAGTCTCAGGGCATTAAGCAACTTATGGCTGGTGGCGGTATCGTCTTAATTGGTCTAAAACTAATTCCGTTATTAGCAAATGTACTCAGATAAGAAGAAAAGGAGAAACTAAATGTTTGGGATATTCGACAAAATAGAGGAGTTTTTCAAAGAACTTCTATTAGGTGGTATCCAAGCAAACTTAGAGTCTATGTTTCTTGACATCAACGATAAAGTTGGTGCCATTGCAACAGATGTAGGAAAGACACCGATGGGGTGGAACGGACAGGTTTTCAGCTTTATAAAAAGCATTAACGATTCCGTTATCATCCCCATAGCGGGGCTAATCATAACGGCAGTCCTTTGTATCGAGCTTATCAATATAGTTATGCAAAAGAACAATATGCACGATACGGATACCTTTGAATTTTTCAAATACATCATAAAGATGTGGATTGCCGTATGGTTAGTGTCTCATGCTTTTGAGTTTTCTATGGCAGTCTTTGATGTGGCACAGCACATGGTAAATAAAGCGGCAGGGGTCATCAATACCTCTGCCGTTATCTCAGGAGATCAGATAGTAAAAATGGTAGATGGCTTAAAAGATAAAGGTCTTGGAGAGCTTGTCATGATCCTCTTTGAAACCTCGCTCATAAAGATAGCTATACAGGGAATTTCTATTGTGATTATGTTGGTGGTTTACGGAAGAATGTTTGAGATTTATGTTTACTCATCCGTTTCAGCTATTCCATTTGCCACAATGGGAAATAAAGAGTGGGGGCAGATTGGAACAAACTATATCAAAGGCTTATTTGCCATAGGATTACAAGGACTCTTTTTAATGGTTTGTCTTGGAATATACACAGTATTAGTTAAGACAATACAGATAACAGATATACACACAAGTACCTTTACGATACTTGGATATGCGGTTTTGCTAGGGTTAATGATGTTAAAGAGCGGAACACTGGCCAAAAGCATATTAAATGCACACTAAAAGAAAGGAAAGTTAATATGAACAAAAGAAAAACAGTATTTATAGTAATAATCGGAGCCGGTATTATGGCGGTGATGGATAGAATCAGGCTTCACAGTAAGGTAGAGGACTTGGAAGAAAGAATAAAAGACATCGGTCGCTGCCATAATGATTGTTGCTTAATGCAGGAAAGATATAACAGAAGTACAGATGAACAGATTGCAAGTATTCAGGAAGAAATCAGCTCCGTATATGAGCATATAGAAGAACTTTCAAAGGTAAAAGAAGATGGGAGGTAAGTTATGGCATATGTACCTATCCCAAAAGACTTAAAGAAGGTAAAAACAAAGGTAGCATTTAACCTGACGAAAAGACAGCTTATCGGTTTTACGATTGCAGGACTTATTGGAATACCAATCTATTTATTTATGCGAAAGGTCGTTCCAAATGATATAGCGGTCATCTTTCTCATTGTGTCCACTCTCCCTATATTTTTCATCACTCTTTTTGAAAAGGACGGACTTAGCTTTGAGAAATATTTTAAGTATATTTACTTTCATAAGTTTTATCAGCCACAGAAAAGAGTGAGAAAGGAGGTTTACCTTGAAAGACAAAAGAAAGATTCAGCAACTAAAGTTAGAGCAAAACAAAAAGAATTTAAGAAGTCAAAAACAGGACTTAAAGCAAAATAAGAGAAAGTCTAAAAAAGATAAGGGCGGACTACTTGATCTTGTCTTTAGAAAAGAGCCGAAAAGATACACCGTCGAAGATACCATTCCATATCTTAGACTTTTAAAAAGCGGGATATGTCAGATTGATGAGAAGCATTTTAATAAGAGTATCGCCTTTGAGGACATAAACTATCAGCTTGCATTAGAAGAAGATAGGGATTTGATTTTTAATCAGTTTGCAAACTTTATCAATTCCTTTGATCCAAGTATCAGCATAGAGTTTTCATATATCAATCAGCTTGGCAGAAATGAAGAAATGAAGACGGCAATTCAAATGCCTGATAAAAAGGACGGGTTTGACGATATACGCCTTGAGTTTCGAGAAATGCTGAAAAGTCAGATTGTAAAAGGAAATAACGGACTGAAAAAATCAAAGTATGTAATCTTTACGGTCGAAGCCGACAATTTGGAGCAGGCTACTTCAAAATTGGAAAGACTGGAGATAGATATATTATCGAGTCTTAAAAGCATGGGAGTAAGAGCAGAAAGCCTTAACGGAGAGGAAAGGCTAAAGATACTTCATGATGTTTTAAATCCGAATAAGACCTTTGAATTTTCATATAAGGACTTGAAGAAAAAGGAAAGTACAAAGACATATATCGCTCCTAATGAATTTAACTTTACACCATCAAGGTATTTTAAGTTTGGAAAGTTTATCGGAGCAGCAAGTCATTTTCAAATTCTTGCAAGTGAGCTTTCAGATCGTATGCTTGCCGAGTTTTTGGATATTGACGATAACATCAATATCTCTTTTCACATCAAGGCGATTGAGCAGTCAGAAGCCATCAAGATGGTAAAAAGAAAAAATACCGACATTGACAAGATGAAGATTGAGGAAAACAAAAAAGCGGTAAGATCGGGATATGATATGGACATTCTTCCAAGTGATTTAATTACCTATGGGGAAGATGTAAAAAGCCTCTTAAAAGACTTGCAGACAAGAGATGAGAGAATGTTTGTTGTAACTATCATCTTTATGAACTTTGCAAGGACAATTCAAAAGCTGGATAATACCATTTCTCAAATCAGCTCTATTGCGAATAAACATAATTGCAAGCTAAAAAGACTTGACCACTCACAGGAGCAAGGCTTAATCAGTGTACTTCCTCTTGGGGTAAATAAGATTGAAATTGACAGAGGACTAACCTCATCCTCTACAGCGGTTTTTATGCCTTTTACCACAGAGGAGCTTTTTATCAATTCAAGTAATAGCTTGTACTACGGATTAAATGCCCTAAGTCATAACTTGATTATGGCAGATAGAAAGAAACTGAAAAATCCCAACGGTCTAATCCTCGGAACTCCGGGAAGTGGTAAATCCTTTAGTGCAAAAAGAGAAATGGCAAATGCCATTCTTACAACCGATGATGATGTGATTATTTGCGATCCGGAAGGCGAGTACGGGAACCTTGTGCGTCAGTTTAAGGGAGAAGTCATAAAGGTTAGTAGTAAGTCAAAAGACTATCTCAATCCTTTAGATATAAATATGAACTATGGCGATGGGGATGCACCGCTGAAAGATAAGGCGAACTTCATTATGTCGATGCTTGAGCTCGTCGTTGGCGGCAGTGGTCTTACAGCAGAAGAAAAGTCTGTTATAGATAGATGCCTTCCTAAGATTTATGAAAAGTATTTTGAAAATCCGGTGCCTTGTAATATGCCTATTCTTCAAAACCTGTATGATATGTTAAAAAATCAGAAAGAAAAAGTCGGTAAAAAGCTGGCAACGGAAATGGAGATTTATGTAACAGGCTCGCTTAATGTATTTAATCATCAGTCAAATGTGGACTTAAATAAGCAGCTTCTTTGTTTTAATATTAAGGAGTTAGGCTCACAGCTTAAAAAAATCGGAATGCTTGTTATTCAGGATCAGGTGTGGAACAAGGTATCGCAAAATAGAGGAAATAAGGCTACAAGGTACTATATAGACGAGTTTCACTTATTGTTAAAAGATGAGCAGACATCTTCTTATTCCGTAGAGATTTGGAAAAGATTTCGTAAGTGGGGAGGGATTCCTACAGGTATTACACAAAATGTCAAAGACCTACTTATGAGTAAAGAAATTGAAAATATCTTTGATAATACGGACTTTGTGCTGATGCTTAATCAGGCTTCAGGTGATAGAGAAATTTTAGCAAGGAAACTTAAAATCTCACAGCCACAGCTAAAATATGTAACCAATTCCAATGCAGGAGAAGGACTTTTGTTCTTTGGAAACACCATTGTTCCTTTCCTTGATAAGTTCCCGAAAGATACAATACTTTATCAGAAGATGACAACCAAGCCTGAAGAAGTGAGGTAGGCTTATGGGAAAGAAACTGAAAAAGGACTTTAAGGAAAGGCAAAGGTCAAGGATTGAAAAAGAAATACTGCAAAGTAATAGTAGCATAGAGCCTGAAGAAAGTAAGTTAAAGTATAACGATGATTACAGGGGCAAAATTGTCCATGACAAAGACAGATTTCAAGATAAGGTGCATGAGAAAACAAGCAAAATCTCCTCTGACAGTGAACCGGTTCGAGGGATTTCCAAAAGAAATACAAGATATAGAAGTTCTGAAACAGGAAGTGTAAGTCGGGAAGAAATCGGAAAAGCTGATTATGCTACTGAGGTTAAGGACGGAAAAGTCTATGATCCTTTAGGAAAAGACCTTGATAATGACGGAATCATAGATAGATATGACAATGACTTTAGGGATAGCGACTATTTTGAGTCAACCTATGATGTAGAGGATAATCTTCATCATAAAGCAGAAGATACAAAAGGTTTCTCAAAAAGCCAAAAGGCTCAAAAGAAAGATTATAAGAGAAAAAACTATTCCGATAAGCAATATACCAGAAAAAAAGATATAGAAGTTAAAGTGGAAAAGGCAGACAATAAAAAAAGCGGAAAAGAAGCTATTCTTGATAGAGAAAAGAAAAATAGGCTTTCTAAAGAACAGGAAAGAACTTTCAAGAATAAGGCTTCTAAAGTATCTGCTTTATCAGGCTTGGCAAAAGGAAGTGAAACCGTAAGAGATTACTTATCTCATGGAAGCGATGAAAATCAAGGCGTAGAGGCAGGAGAAAAGACAGCAGCGACAAGCTCAAAACTTATTCATGGCATTAAGAACTATTCGGATAAGAAAAGATCTAAAAAAGGATATGGCCTTACGAATAAGGACTATAAAATCAGAAAGCGAAAATCCAAATTAGAGTTTCAAGATGCCAAAGAGAAACTGAAAAAGACGGAAGAGTATCAAAAAGCAAATAACTTTAAGCGATTTCAAAAGCGAAAGCAGATGAAAGATTCCATTAAAAGACAGAATACATCAAGGCTTAGAGATCGCATTAAGGAAGGGCTTATCGGCAGTCTTAAAAGTTCAAAGGAAGTTATATTAAGAAAAGCGAAGGGACTTATGATTATTTTCATAGGTCTTATTATTTTGGGAACTTTCTTTATTAACTTTGCAGGGACAGGAATGACAGGCTTTATGAACTCTACAAGTACGGTTCTTATAACAAGTTATTTATCAAAGCCTAATGTTCTAAGTGAAATCAATGAGAATTTTTCTGGGATGGAAAAGGAGCTGCAAAGTGAGGTTGATAATGTAAAAGAAAATTATCCCGGATATGACGAGTACATCCTAAGTAACACAGAGTACATCGGTCATAATGTCCATGAGCTTTTATCCTACATTACATCAAGGTGCGGAGAGGTAAAGAATATATCAGAAGTAAGCTCTGTATTAAATGAGCTTTTTAAGTCCATGTATGACCTTGAGTATAAGGAAGAAATTGAAATCAGATACAGGACAGTTACAGAAACCTATACCGATGAAGATGGAAACGAATATACAGAAAGCCATGAAGAACCTTACGAGTACAAGAAACTGATTGTAACCCTTCATAAAAGGGAAATGGACAGTATCATAAGGGAAGTCTTTGCAAACTATCCTGACAATTTGAAACACTATGAAGCCTTGTTCCTCGCTCAAGGCAATATGGGAGAAGCCTTTGGCAATAGCGATCTGATTGCTTCAAACGGAGGTATCGGAGGAGGAAAAGAGTATGAGGCTTCTACGGAAGTTCAAAAGAAGATTGTAAATGCTGCATACATTACGCCATCTCCGGGTGCAGGCTGGTGTGCTATGTGGGTATCGCAGGTCTATCAAAATGCAGGACTTGGATATATCGGAGGAAATGCCTGTGATATGTACCGAAATTATACCTTTACATCAGATAAATCAAAACTCAAAGTGGGAATGCTTGTTGCAGTTGAAAGCAGTAGTAGCGGAAGTACAGCCGGACTTACCTATGGTCATGTGGGAATTTATATAGGCGATGGCAAGGTAATAGATAATATCGGTCGAATCAGAGTAACAACTTTAGATGATTGGATAGCAACTTTCTGTAAGCACCATCCCGTAGGCTATGGCTTTCCGCCAAATGTAAACAGATGAGGAGGACACAATTTGAAAAAAGAACTGACAGCAGTAAAAAACAGAATAAAGAAATTGAAAGATAAAAAGGCTCTGATTGATGAAGAATTGGAGCCTTTGTTCATTCGTGAAGAAGAACTTGAAAACGAAGAAATTATTGCCATTTGCAGAAAGAACAACATTACAATCAGTGATTTAATGGCAAAAGTAAACAGAGAAAAAGCAGAAGTGAAAAAGGAGAATGGAAATGAAAAAAATGAAGAATAAAAAGGCTGTGGGAGTGGCTCTTGGAGCAGTGCTTTTGATTGTAGGAGTAGTAATCTCTTTATTTGCAGGTAGTAAGATTGTATTTGCACAGGGAGGTTTGCTTCCGACACTTGTAAGTCCGATAGAAGTCGTTGCTCAAACGGAAGTAGAGGTTAATGTTAAGTATATCTTTGAAAATGAAAAGGTCTTTAAGGAAGAAAAGATTAAGGCAGAAAAAGGACAGCTTCTTGATAGTGGTGATCTTCCAATGCTGCCTGATGATATGAAATTTATAGATGACTTTTTATTTTATGAAGTGAAGGGTGATGGGAAAGATGAAATTATCCGTAAAGTAGCAAAGGTTAATGTTAAGGATAAGGAAACGCAAACAGAAAATGAAAGCTCAAAATCTGAGCAAGGCTCTCAATCAAATTCTTCAAAGACAGAAAATAAGGGGACTCAAACAGAGCTTAGTAAAGATGATATTTTTAAAATGGAAAAGGAGTCTAAAGAACTTAAAGAAAAACTTGATAAGCTAAATCAGGAGATTAAGGATAAGGAAAAACTAAGTGATAAGCAAAAGGACAAAATCAAAGACCTTGAGGAAAAGATAGATAAGCTGAAGGAAAAACTTGAAAAGGGCAAAGACGATAAGGACTTATCAGCAGATATGAAAAAGGAGATAGAGAAGCTAACTGATAAGATTAAGGAACTTGAGAAAAAGGCTAATGAGGTCAGTAAAGCTCCTGTTACGCATAATCCTACTGTAACACCGATTAGCCCTATCTCCGGAATTAAACAAGGAACAGGAAATGTATCACCACAAACATCTATAAATAGCAGTGGTAAAGGTTCTGCCACGCAGGAAAGTAAAGGGACAAATACAAAAGATACAAATAGCAATGAATCAAAGGAGAAAGAAAGGCAAGTTCGTTATCCAAATAAGCTGACACCGAAGCAGCCTGACAATAACGGTAGTCAGGATTCTTCTCTGGATGGTTCAAGCAAGAATGTAAATACCAATAAAGGAGTTGCTTCAGCTCCATCAAAGGCAAGAGGAACAGTTACGGAAAATAAGGATAATGCAAATAAGGATTATCCTATCCACCATAATGACAGTAAAGATAATAAAGAAATAGATAAGTATTCTGCTGATGCAAGACAGTTTGTTACCTTTACAACTAAAAACGGTAAGACTTTTCATTTAATCATTAATCATGATGAGGATAACGAGAATGTCATGCTTTTAACTGAAGTATCTGAGGATGATCTTTTAAATATGGTAGAAAAGAAAGCTCCGGAGAAAGAGATCGTTAAAGAAGAACCACAAAAAGAAGAACCTAAACCAGTTAAAAAAGAAAAAAGCAGCAATACAGGAACTTACTTGATTCTCATTCTTGTAGTATTGGGAGCATTAGGTGCGGGATATTATTTTAAGGTCATTAAGAAAAAAGAAGATAAGGAGCTTGAAGGCTTTGAGGAGGAAGATGATGATTTCTTTTCAGAAGCAGAAGAAACCGAAAATGAAGTTGATGAATCAGAAACAGAAGATAATGAGGTAGAGTGAATTTGCACCCAAAACTATACAACATTTGGTGCAAAACATAGGGCGGGAGAGTAAAATCTTTTGCCCTCTTATATTGAAAATAGGAGGAAAATTATATGAAACTTGTAATTGCTGAAAAGCCAAGTGTAGCAATCTCTATTGCAAAGGTAATTGAAGCAACAAAGAAGAAAGACGGATATTATGAGGGAAACGGATACAAGGTAAGCTGGTGTGTTGGACACTTAATTCAGATGGCAAGTCCTGAAAGCTACGATGAAAAGTATGCCAAGTGGAATATGGCGGATTTACCGATTATCCCAAGAGAATATAAGTATGAGATCGCAAAGTCCACAAAGAAACAATTTACAATTCTTAAAAAGATGATGAACGATAAGGACATAGACATAGTGATAAATGCTTGCGATGCAGGGCGTGAGGGAGAGGCAATCTTCAGGCTTGTCTATAATCAGGCAAATTGTAAAAAGAAGATGAAACGCCTTTGGATTTCATCAATGGAAGATAGTGCAATTAAAGATGGTTTTGATAGCCTAAAAGACGGAAGTTCTTACGATAATCTCTTTGAATCATCACAAGCAAGGGCGATTGCGGATTGGCTTGTGGGAATGAATTTGAGCAGGCTGTATTCGTGCTTATATAAGCAAAATTACAGTGTAGGCAGAGTTCAGACACCTACCCTTGCAATGATAGTAAAAAGAGATGATGAGATAGCAAATTTCAAGAAAGAAAAATATTTTACAGTAGAGCTTGATTTAGATGGCTTTTCTCTTTCTACCGATAGAATTGATGATAAGACAGTTGCAGAGCAATTACTTAATTTGGTAGGAAATACCATTGAAATTACTGATATCATTCAAAAGGAAAAAATAACAAAACCTGAGCTGCCATTTGACCTTACAACGCTTCAAAGAGAGTGTAATAAGTATTTTAATTATAGTGCAAAGCAGACCTTAGATTATGCACAAAGTTTATACGAGAAAAAACTGATTACCTATCCAAGAACGGACAGTCGTTACCTTACAGAAGATATGATTACAGGTACAATCAACAGCATTATTGGAAAGTATGATTTTGATTCAGGGCGTCTTAAGACGGTATTTAATTTTAAAAAGGTTACAGACCATCATGCGATTATACCTACAGCAAGCAGTATGAATGAGGACTTAGCTTCTCTTCCTGAAAGTGAATTGAAGGTATATGAACTTGTCTTAAATAAGCTACATGCAAGTGTAGGCTATCCTTTAATTGAGAATACAACAAAGATTGTGGCTGAATTTGACGGATTTGAATTTACAAGTAGTGGCAAGGTTATTATAGATGAGGGCTTTACCAAATACCTAAAAGAATATGTAAAAAAGAAAAATGAAGATACAGTGTTTCCGAATGTAAAGATAGGAGATAGTATTGGTATTAAGGATAAAGGGATAAAAGAAAAATACACATCACCGGCTAAACATTTTACAGAAGATCTTCTCCTAAAGGCTATGGAGCTTGCAGGAAATGATGCACTTGATAAAAATATTGAAGTAGAAAGAAAAGGACTTGGAACACCTGCAACAAGAGCGGGGATTATTGAAAATCTAATTTTTAAAGGCTTTGTAAAAAGAGATAAGAAAAATCTTGTAGCAACACATAAAGGAATCAGTCTTGTAACGATTGTAGCAGATACCTTTAAATCGGCAGAAACGACAGCAAAGTGGGAAATGGAATTGTCGGATATTGCACAAGGAAAATCTTCAAAGGAAAATTTTTTAGATGCGATTGAAAATGAGATAAAAGAGGCTGTTTTGACATATCGCAAGTAAGGCAGCACTAATTTCAGAGTAGAAAAAATCCTCTAAAAATGCTATAATTTCTTGTAGGAAAAGTAGGGCGAAAGGAATTAAGCATGAAAGATATATTTATGGATACTGCAAAAGTTATGTCCAAGGGGCAGGTTACCATTCCAAAGAGGATACGAGATCTTTTGAATTTAGAAAATGGGGACTATGTAACTTTTATTGTAGATGAGGGGAGAATACAAATTGTTAATTCAAAGACTTTCATTGAGGATAATATACAAAGTAGGAAATAAATTATAAATGTCAGATACCTATAGGAGGAACTTATGGATAAAGAAAAGACTTCTTTGCAAAATATAAACGCAGAAAAAAACAGCAATCCGTTTGAAGAGATTGTTACGATTGTAGAAAATGCAAAAGATCGTGCATATAGAAAAGTTAATGAAGAGCTGATCTTAATGTATCAAGAGGTAGGGAAATACATTAGTAAAAAAACTGAGGAAGCATCTTATGGCTCCGGATTTGTTGATAATGTGGCAGAATTTTTTTCGACAAACTATCCTGAGCTGAAGGGATTTAATCGTAGAGGACTTTACAGAATGAAGCAATTCTACGAGTTATATAAAGATGATGAAAAAGTGTCACCACTGGTGACACAATTGAGTTGGACTAATCACTTGAAAATAATGTCAGCTTCTAAAAGCCAAGAAGAGAGAAGGTTTTATATTGAATTGGCAGTAAAAGAAAGATATTCAAAGCGTGAGTTGGAAAGGCAGATGGATAGCGGTTACTATGAACGCTTTATGCTTTCAAATGGCAATATGTTGCCGGCAATTCAAAAAGCAAAACAAGAAACACATAATTTGTTTTTAGACAAATATGTTTTAGAGTTCCTTGATGCACCAAAGGGTGGTAACGAAAGAGATTTTCAAAAATCAATACTTGAGAACTTGAAGAACTTTGTTTTAGAAATTGGAAAAGATTTTTCCTTTATAGGGAATGAGTATAGGGTACAGGTTGGAAGCCATGACTATTACATCGACCTGTTATTTTATCATAGAGGATTGTCATGCTTAGTTGCATTTGAACTCAAGCTTGGAGAATTCAAGCCTGAATATATAGGAAAGATGAATCTCTATTTGGAAGCATTGGATAGAGAAGTTAAGAAACAAACGGAAAATCCAAGTGTTGGAGTTATTCTTTGTGCATCAAAAGATGATGAGGTTGTAGAATTTGCACTTAGCAGAAGTCTTTCACCAACAATGGTATCGGAATACACCTTAAAACTGATAGATAAAAATTTATTGCAGAAAAAGCTGAAAGAGTACACTGAAATTGCAGAGGAAAAAGTAGAAGCAAATGAGGAATGAAAAAGGAATATTATAGGAGAGGCTTTAATTTGTAGCCAATTAAGATGTCGAAAGGAGTAAAAGGATGAGTGTTGAAAGCATACTAAATGGTGTAGAAGATACCCTGTATATCCCGCTTGTAGGAAGAATATATGCAACAAAAAAGTTCCCTGAATTTTTCTATGATGAAAAGGCTTTATCCTTAGAGTCACATATACCGACAGACAGCATAGACAAAAACAGCAACGAATATTTTTATATGGCGAGTGTTTGTAGACAACAGACAATAGATGAAAAGATAATAAGTTTTCTTAAAGATAATCCTGATGGAAATGTAGTGTTTTTAGGTGCAGGCTTAGAAACTGCTTATCATCGTATAGGAAATAAAACTGCCAACTTTTATCAAGTAGATTTGCCGAGTGTTATCGAAATTAGAAAAAGAGTGCTTGGAAATGGCAATAACGAAAATCTTATTTCAGGGGATATGTTCAAACTTGATTGGATTAAAGAAATAGATACAACACTTCCTACACTAATTTCTGCTTCAGGTGTTTATCAATATTTTAATAAATCCAAAGTTATAGAGATGATTAAAAGTATGAAAGCTCAAATTCCAAATGGAGAATTGGTCTTTGATGCTACAAATTCTAAAGGGTTAAAGCTTGCTAACAGATATGTGAAGAAAACGGGAAATACAAATGCACAAATGTATTTTAGTGTAGATAGCCCAAAGGAATTTGCAAAGTCTACGAACACCATTTTTTTAGAAGTAGATGGGTTTTTCCAAAAGGCATTAAAGGATTGTTATGGATTAAAGCCGGTTACAAAGATATATATGTACTTTGCGGATAGGTGGAACAGAACACTGGTTGTACATTTAAGATTTAACTGATAGAATTCTATATATTTAACAGGAACATATTAAACTTAATTTAAATAGAAGTAAGTTGCAATACATGGAATTTAGAGGTGATTAGAGTAAAATCTAACCACCTTTTTTATTTTGTAAAAAAGAAGGAGGTAAACATGCGAATAAATGATTTTCATAACATTTTGGAGCTTGTAAAACAAGATGTTTTGCAGAGCGAAGTAGAGTATCTGAAACTTCTAAAAGTTGTCGGAAACAATCAGAGGTATGATTTTAGAAGCCAGCTTAGTATTTATGATAAAAATCCTGAAGCGATAGCTTGTGCCAAGTTTGACTACTGGAGAGAACGCTTCGGAAGAACCGTCATGCGAGGTGAAAAGGGCACCCCTATTTTAGAGGATTATGGAACATACAAAAAGGTGGACTATATCTTTGATATAAGTCAGACTGTTTCAAAGAACAGAGATGTTAATGAGGTAAATCTTTGGAGATTTGATAAAGAAGCCCATCAAGATGTCTTAAAGGAAATGATAAAAAGCGAGGGCTATGAGGAAAGTGAAAGCACACTTGAAAACATCTTTTCTTTAAGCAGACTCTACGGTGATGAAAAGATAGACAGCCTGATGAATGAGCTTAGAATATCTGATGAGGATAGAATTTCCTTTACTAAATTTGTAAGGGACTCGGTAAGCTACGCAGTAGCTTCAAGATTTAAGTTAGACTATCCTATGGATAAAGAGCTTTTAAAGGAAAACTTTGCAATGCTTGACAGCATTTCTCTTATGAGCCTTGGAGAAACGGTATCGGATATTAGCGGAACAGTCATTGATGCAACCATTCAAAAAAGCAAAGATTTAGAGCTTCAAAAAGAAGTTTTAAGAGGTAAAGAAGCAGGATATAATAAAATAAAAGAAGAATTAGAGGAGGTAGAAGAAAATGTACTTCGACGAGATGGTCAGGAAAGAATTAGTGAAACCGAGCGAATTTTCCGAAATGAAGAGTACGGACGAGATAATAGAGAAAATCAAAGAGAATACACTGAATCAGTTAGAGGAAGAGACGGACTTTATGAGGGAATATCCGAATCCAGTGTACGCAGTGATGAGGCTGGATTATCTTTCCAACAGCGAGGAGCAGAGCCACTTCGAGATGTTAGTGGATCTATACAAGGAGAAAAAACTGACCAAGCACCTGATGGATACTCAGAAACAGGCGATAGAATTTATGAGAGCAGAGAAGCCGAAACTGATGATGGCTTGGAAGATAGAGGACGAGAGCCATCCGCAGTACAAAGCGATGATTTCAGCCCTCAAAGAAATGACAATCAAGGAAGTAGTGGAAATCTAAAAGAAAATACGGATAAAGAGATAAGAGAAGCTGACAAGGCTTCCTTTTCTTTGCCTGAAAACAGCTCAGGACAAATTACACTTACAATACCTCTTACTCAAAATGAAATTGACAGTATTCTTGTAAACGGAGGAAACCATGAGGGTGGCAGACTTCCTATCGTTGCTGAATTTTCTAAAGGAAAAACATTAGAAGAATTAGGAGAATACCTTAAAGATACATTCAAAGGCGGAAATGGCTTATCTCTTAATGAAATAGAAGTATCTTCCTGGTATTCGAATAAAGGCATTCATTTAGCCTACGGAACTTCTGCAAGAGAAGATATGACGCAAATTTTAAGCTGGAGTGATGCTGCAAGAAGAATAAATGAGCTTTTGGAAAGCGGAGAGTTTGCTACAAATGTAGAGCTTTTAGAAGCACAGGACTATGAAAGAGATAGAGTTTCAGAATCGCTATGGTATCTATATCACGATTTAAGCGAAGAAGGAAAAGCACATGGGTATTTTGATTTTATAGAAAGAAGTAGTGGCTTTCCGGAAGAAACGAAAAGACTATCTGAAACATTAAAAAATCCTGAGTATCTAAAGGAAACAATCGAAGAATATGGCAGGTTTTTGGAAGGATATAAAGAAAATAGAGATGTACTAAGATTTCATTATCACAAGGTAGATAGCCTTTATCAGAAATTGCAGGAGCTTGAACTTCCAAGAAAGGAATATACTTCTAACCTTACCGAACTTCCAAAGGTGCAGGGCTTTATCACAGAAGATGAAATTCTTTTTACGATTTCAAGAGGAAGCGGAGTTGCTCAAGGAAAAGAGAGAATTACAAAATATTTTAAAGAAAACCACACACTTCAGGAAAAAGCGAATTTCCTAAAAGATGAATATGGAATCGGCGGAGGCTCTCATGCTGTATCAGGCGAAAGAGGAAGCGGAGAATGGCACGATGCAAAGGGGCTGAAATTACAGAAGAATCATTGTAACGATGTTTTTCTTACATGGTCAAATGTAGCAAAGCATATAGATGAGCTGCTTTCTAAAAATCTTTATCTTGAAGAAAATAAAATTGAAAGCAAGGTAGAGATAGAAGAACAAAAAGAGTCGAGTTATTATTCTAAAGATGATCCATATAATCTAATGACTGATGAAATGCTTGAGCGAGTGCCTGAACTTTATGCACAAGAGGATGTAGCTTTAGCGGATAAACAGGTTCATGCAGCATACATCATTCCATTTAGAAGTAACTGGACTTGGTATATGACGGAATATGACAGGGAAAGTAAAGATGCTTTTGGACTTGTTTTAGGTACCGAACCTGAATGGGGATATTTTAATCTTGATGAGCTAAAGGAACTAAATGCCCAGAGGCTTGTTTTAGAAGATTTTCCAAAAACCTTTAGAGAACTTAAAGACAGTGAACTTAAAAAGCAGATGGATGAGCAGGAACTTCATCATGTCTTTAACGGAGAACTTAGTTTTGAGGAGAATAATACAGAGCTTGAAGCACCTGAAGAAGTAGAAGAAAGCATACAAGCAGAACCTCTTCAGGCTACCTTATTTGATTATATAAAGGAAAGAGAAGAAGTAGAGCTTAATGAAAAAGAGGACAGCCTTTCAGATGAGTTTGCAGTTAAAGAAGGCGATACCGTCTATTTAAATCATGAGGAGTACAAGGTAAGAAAGCTTTTTAAAAATCAAATCACAGGAAGAAATGACTTATGGCTTGATCCTGCAAGGCAAGGGAATCATCAAATACCGATTGTAGCCTTTACGGATAATGAGGATTTATTAAGACAAGTAAGTCTTGAAAGACCTGAATTTATCATCGGTGATGAAGTGAGATATAAGGAAAAGGAATATACCATCACAAGATTTGATGATATGGGAAATAACCTAAAGACTGTAACAGTCAAGGATAATACCGGATATCTTGGCGGTATGATTACAGGCTCCGATGTAATTCCTTATCGTAAGGAAAGTGAGCTTGATAGAATCTTTGAAAATCTGACTTATGTGAATCCCGAAAAGACTTCTGAGGAAGTAGAGATAAAGAAAAATCAGGCTCACAATTTCAAGATTACAGAAGAAACACTACCTGCAAAGTTATCTCCAAGCGAGAGGTTAAATAATAACCTTGAAGCAATCTCTATGCTTAATAGGGTGGAAAGCGGAGAACGAGAGCTTGATATTACCGCTCAGGAAGTTTTAGCAAAATATGTAGGCTGGGGTGGACTTTCCGATGTCTTTGATGAAAGTAAGGATGGGCAGTGGAAAGAGGCAAGAGCATTCTTAAAAGAAAATCTATCTTCATCAGAATATGAAGCTGCAAGAGAATCAACCTTAACGAGTTTTTACACACCGAAAACAGTCATCGACGGAATATATAAGACACTTTCAGGTATGGGATTTAAACAGGGAAATATCCTTGAACCATCGATGGGTATTGGAAACTTTATCGGTAATGTTCCTGATGAAATGAGTAAGTCAAAATTTTATGGTGTAGAGCTTGATTCAGTAAGCGGTCGCATTGGAAAACTGCTATATCCGGAAAGTGAAGTACAGGTAAAGGGACTGGAAGAAACGGGATTTTCCAATAACTTCTTTGATGTTGCAATAGGAAATGTTCCCTTTGGAGAGTACAAGGTAAATGACAGAGAATATAACCGAAATAACTTTCTTATCCATGATTATTTCTTTGCCAAGTCCATTGATAAGGTTCGTAACGGGGGTGTTATTGCCTTTATTACATCTTCAGGAACAATGGATAAAAAAGACGAAAGTGTAAGAAGGTATCTTGCAGCAAGAGCCGAGTTTTTAGGAGCAATCAGACTTCCAAACGACACCTTTAAGGGTGTTGCCGGCACAGAAGTAACTTCGGATATTATCTTCCTAAAGAAAAGAGATAGCGTATTAGAGCGAGATGAAGATTGGATACACCTTGCGGAAGATGAAAACGGGCTTGTATATAACAAATACTTTGTCGATCATCCTGAGCAGGTGCTTGGTTATATGCGTGAAGTAAGCGGAAGATTTGGGAAAACTCTAACTTGTGAACCGATAGCTTTTTTAGGGCAAGAGATAAATATGGCTTCATTAAAGGATCGTATAGAGATTGCAGGAGAAAGAATTTCAAAAGATGCCAAGTATGAAGAAATAGAGTTACTGGATGATGAAATAACCTCTATTCCTGCAACCGATGATGTAAAAAACTTCTCTTATACCCTGATTGATGATGAAGTCTATTACAGAGAAAACTCGCTTTTTATCAAAAAAGAAGTAAACGATAAAACCAAAGAAAAAATCAAGGATTACCTTGAGCTGAATGCTGCCTTAAAAGATGTGATTTACAAGCAGAAGGAAGATTTTAGTGAGGAAGAAATCAAGGATTCACAGGAAAAACTAAATGAAGCATATGACATTTTTTCAAAGAAGCATGGCTTTGTCAATAATTTAAGCAATACCAGAGCCTTGAAAGAGGATAGTAACTTCCCACTTGTTTCCTCCATAGAAGTCCTTGATGAAGAAGAAAATTTCAAGGCAAAGGGAGATATTTTCTCCAAAAGAACCATTACAAAAGCCAAAGTCATAGACCATGTGGATACCTCTTTAGAAGCCCTTGTTTTATCGGTATCCGAAAAAGGATATGTGGACTTTGACTATATGGAAAGTCTTACAGAAAAAGACAGACCGACTTTGATTGAGGAGCTTCGAGGGGAAATCTACTTAAATATCAGAGAAGAACAAAACTTTTACAGACCACTTTCCTTTAACTTGGAGGATGGTGATTTACCTTTTGCCTGTGCAAATGGTAGCAATTCATATAAATATGGCTATGTAACAAAAGATGAATACCTAAGTGGGAATATCAGGGACAAGATTGCCATTGTAGATAGCTATCTATCAAAACTAAGGCAAACGGAAAGAGAGCTTCCTCATCTTGGCTTTGCCGAGAATGGAAAAGAAAAAGAGCTGATAAGCTATGAAATGAACCGTTTGGAATATCAAAAAGCGGAGCTTACAAAAGTTCTTCCAAAAAAATTAGAAGCAAGTGAAATCAATGTGCGTCTTGGTGCAACTTGGATACCGATTAAAGATATTGAGAAATTCATCTTTGAAACATTAAAAACTCCGGGATATGCAAGATGGGATATTAAGGTTAAATTTTCAAACCTTACAAGCGAATGGAATGTAGAAGGAAAAAGCAGGGACAGAGGAAATGACCTTGCTGAAATGACTTTTGGTACATCAAGGGCAAATGCCTATAAGCTGATTGAAGATGCCTTAAACCTTAAAGAAACGAAGGTATTTGAGCATATTGTGAATCCGGACGGCTCTAAAACTTCTGTCTTAAATAAAAAAGAAACCATGCTTGCAGGACAAAAACAGGAACTATTAAAAGAAGAATTTAAGAACTGGATATTTAACGATCAAGAACGAAGAAACCGTCTTGTAAAACTCTATAACGAGCGTTTTAACTCCATCCGCAACAGAGAATATGATGGAAGCAATCTTTCTTTTGAGGGGATGAATACGGAGATTGATTTAAGACCTCATCAAAGAAATGCCATAGCAAGAAGCCTTTATGGAGGAAATACCTTGCTTGCTCATGTAGTAGGCAGTGGAAAGACCTTTGAAATGGTAGCTTCCGCAATGGAAAGTAAAAGACTTGGAATGTGTAGTAAGTCCTTATTTGTTGTACCAAATCACTTAACAGGGCAAATCGGTCGTGAGTTTATGCAGCTATATCCGTCGGCCAACATTATGGTGGCTGATAAGAAAGACTTTGAGCCGAAAAACAGAAAGAGATTTATCGGCAAGATTGCAACAGGGGAATACGATGCGGTTGTTATCGGACATACGCAGTTTGAGAAAATCCCTATGAGTAAGGAATATCAGGAAAAGCATATCCAAAATCAGATTAATGAAATCGTAAACTATGTAGAAGAATACAAGCATGATAGAAACCAGAACTTTACGGTAAAACAGCTTGAAAAGACAAAGAAAAAACTGGAAACAAGGCTTGAGAAATTAAATGATGATTTTAAGAAAGACGATGTGATTACCTTTGAGGAATTAGGAGTTGATAAGCTCTTTGTTGACGAGGCACATGGCTTTAAGAACCTTTATCTCTATACCAAAATGAGAAATGTCGCAGGTATCGGGCAGTCAGAAGCCTTTAAGTCCTCCGATATGTTCATGAAATGCCGTTACATGGATGAAATGACAGGAGGGAAAGGTATCGTATTTGCCACAGGAACGCCTGTAAGTAACTCTATGACAGAGCTTTATACCATGCAGCGTTACCTTCAGTATGAGAGCCTAAAGAAGAATAATTTGGAGCATTTTGATTCTTGGGCTTCCACTTTCGGAGAAACACAAAGCTTCTTTGAATTATCACCTGAAGGTACAGGATATAGGGTAAAGACAAGATTTTCAAAGTTCTATAACTTGCCTGAACTAATGAGTATGTTCAAGGAAGTAGCAGATATTCAGACTGCGGATATGCTTAATCTTCCTACACCTGAAGCTAACTATGAGGTTATTAAAACAGAGCCTTCTGAAGAACAAAAGGAAATCCTAAAGAGCCTTTCTGAAAGAGCAGACGATGTAAGAAATAGGGTGGTTGAGCCGGATGAAGATAATATGCTAAAGATTACCAATGACGGTAAGAAACTTGCCTTAGATCAGCGTTTAATCAATCCACTTCTTCCTGATAATCCCGATAGTAAAGTAAATGTATGCGTGAAAAATGTATTTGCTATTTGGGATAAGACAAAAGAGAGCAGGTCAACACAGCTGCTTTTTTCCGATATGTCAACTCCAAAAGGAGATGGAGAATTTAATATCTATGATGACATTAGAGAAAAACTTGTAGCAATGGGAATACCGAAAGGAGAGATTACCTTTATCCATGAAGCCAATACTGATAAGCAAAAGGACGAACTCTTTGCAAAGGTAAGAAAAGGCGAAGTTCGTATCTTAATGGGTTCAACGCAGAAGATGGGAGCCGGAACGAATGTGCAAAATAAACTAATTGCTTTGCATGACCTCGATGTGCCTTGGCGTCCTGCTGACCTTGAACAGCGTGCAGGTAGAATTGTAAGACAGGGGAACGAAAATGAGAAAGTAAATATTTATCGTTATGTTACAGAGAATACCTTTGATGCCTACCTTTGGCAGACGATCGAAAATAAGCAGAAGTTTATTTCTCAGATTATGACCAGTAAAACTCCAGTTAGAGTTGCAGAAGATGTGGACGAAAGCTCACTTAACTATGCAGAAATTAAAGCACTTGCAACGGGTGATCCGAAGATTAAAGAGAAGATGGACTTGGATAACGAGGTTACGAAACTTAAAATGCTTGAAGCGAACTACAAGTCCAATCGTTACAGATTAGAGGATAAGGTGGCGAAAAATTATCCTGAAGAAATCGCAAGAACGGAAAAACTAATTGAAGCTGTTAAGAAAGATATAGCAAGTGTAGAGCCTAAAGCGGAAGGTGAGGAAAAGTTTACTTCCATTACCATTGCGGGAGAAAAGATTACCGACAAGAAATTAGCAGGAGAAAAGCTGCTTGAAGCTATTTCTAAAGTAAAAATCAATGAAAGCAAAGTTATCGGTAAGTATAGAAACATGGATTTAGAGGCAAGTTACAACTTCTTCACCAATGAGCATAACTTCAGCTTAAACGGTGCTGCAAAGCATTCAGGAGAGCTTGGAACGAGTGCGGACGGTAACATTACAAGACTTGATAATGCTCTTGAGAAAATGCCTGAGAAATTAAAGAGGCTTGAAGAAAAACTCATCGGCACAAAAGAACAACTTAAAAATGCCAAAGAGGAATTACAAAAGCCTTTTGAAAAAGCTGATGAACTAAAGAATAAGGTGCTTCGCTTGGCTGAACTGAATAAGCTCCTCGATATGGGAGAAGTGGAAGAAAAGAAAAATGATAATCCCCTTGTAGAAGATGTAAAACGAGCCATCATTGACTTCTGCAACAGAGAATATGAAGAAAATCATAGTTATGACGAATTTAACATCTTGTATCCTGACTTAAAGCACATCGGCATCGCCTATACCAATACGCCTGACGAAAGACACAGCATCCAATATGAACTTAACTTAGAGGATAAGACATGGACACAATATATTGATGATATTCCTATCAAAACAGAGAGCTTTGATTACGAGAATAAAGGAGAAAATGAAGCTCTAAGGAATATGAAAAATGAAATAGAAATGTCCTCTTTTAGTGATTTGGTCTATGTCGGCTCGGAAGATTTAAGGGCAGCACTCGGACTTGATATTGATGATGAAGGCAACTTCTACGATCCTCTTTCTAAAGATATGGATAATGACGGCATTCCTGACAGATATGATAATGACTTTAAGGACAGCGACTATTTTGAGTCAACCTATGATGTGGAGGATAACCTGCATACCAAAGAGGAAGCTACACAGAAAACGGGTGATAAACCATCTATCTTAGGACAGATAAAAGCTTATCAAAATGAAAGTAAAACAGAAGAAAAGCAAAAAACAAAAGAACAGGAATTTTTAAGATAAGGGGAGAGAAATCTCCCTTTTACCATGAAAGGAGACAAAAACATGGATTACAAAACTATGAGAAATCAGATTGAAGATATGGTAAATGATAATCATAAGGACTTCATTAAGGCGATTATAAGCATGGAAAAAGGTATCAACGATGGAAGTGCTTTGGATAAGCTCTATGACGCTTATATGGACAATGACAGCCTTAATTTACTGCATGAGGAATTTGACTATATGATTGAGGATTTAAGAGAACAGGGGCAGATAAAAGATCTGCCCTATGTTCAGGAAGAAAAGAATAATCTTATCAATATTGTCGGAAATATTGTTGGAGAGGTCGATGTAGTAGAAAGGGAAAACAAGAATGGAGAAGTCTTTAAGGTGGCGAATTTCTCCGTAGTATCCAAAGATAATGAAGGAAACAAGGTATATCATAATTGCTCAGCTTATGGAGAAAAAAGTGATATTCCAAAGGACTTTAAGCAGGGAGATTTTGTTAAGCTCTTTGGACAAATCAGAATTTCCGTTGATGATAACGGTAAGGAGCATAGCAATATCAGGATACTTTCTTCAAAGCTGTTAAAGGCAAAGGAACAGATGAAAGGACAGGAAGAAAAGAAAGAATCTGTACTTGGAGCTATCAAAAAATATCAGGCTGAAGATAAGGAAAAGCCGAAAGAAAAGAAAGAAGCAAGCAAAGAAGCTGAGAGATAAATTTACGGTCGGTGTGGTCTTAGGACTGCACCGGCTCTTTTTTGTTTGCAAGAGTTCGAATAAAGAGAATATATTTATGAAAAAAGTATATTTTATGGTATAATGTAACAAATATAGTTTTCTTGAACGGAGGATAAGAATGAGGGCTTTTAGTTATAAAAGATTGTTCAAAAAACTCATTGATTTAGATATGACAAATAATGAATTGATGGAAAAAGCAAAAGTAAGTAAAAGCACATTCTATAAAATGAAGAATGGGCAGAATGTAACTACGGATGTTTTGCTTAGGATTTGCAATGCTTTGGATTGTGATACTTATGAAATAATGGAGTGCAGTAAGATACAAAGCGAAGTTGACACAGAAAATAATGATGATATTTAGGAAAGGGAAATATATATGAAATTTGATTTACATATCCATTCCATCGCTAGTAAATATAAAGAGAGTGATGGCATTGTGGATAATTCTACCATAGACAATACAGAAGTTTTATTGAATAAGTTAGATGAAAATGAAGTCGGATTATTTTCTATCACAGACCACAACAGATTTAATGTTGAGTTATATAATAAACTGGACAGTGAAATAAAAACTGGAAAGTATGAGAATGTGAAAGGTATAGTTGCTGGTGTTGAATTTGATGTTCAAATAGATAGTGATATGGGGAAATGCCATATTATTACGATTTTTGATGCAAAAAATAAAGAAGATAATTACAAAAAAATAAAAGAATGTATTGATGAAAATAAACTAGAGAAGAAAGAAGACTATTATACACGAGATAAATTTGAGTCTATTCTAAAAAAAATTGGTCTTGATGTGATATTGATTGCCTGTCAAAGAAATAGTTTAGATAAACATGAGGGTAAACATAATTCGTTGAGCGAATCGACTAAGGATTCAGCGAATTTAATTATGACTGGATATATAAATGCTTTAGAGTTTCAAAGACCAAATGTAGAAGGTATTTTAAAAAATAATTTGAGAGATATCCCTGTGAATCTTGGTTTAGTAATGGGTAGTGATTGCCATGATTGGAATGAGTATCCAAATCACGATAAGAAAAACGGAAATGTTCAATTCGCTCATTCTCGTGCTAAGATTTTACCAACATTTAAAGGGCTATTGATGGCTATTACATCTCCTGAGACAAGGATAAATCAACAAAATAGTAAAAATGTGAATTATATTGAAGAATTTAAAATAGGAGAAGATAAAGTTAAACTTGTAAATGGAATAAATGCAATAATCGGAGAAAATGGTTCAGGAAAATCTACATTGCTAAAACTTTTGAATAATAAAGTTAGTACACCAAAGCATGTAAAAAATCTAGTTGAAATCAATCAATTACATTGTGAAAATAAATATTCAGCAAAAAAGTTATTTATCGGACAAGGAGAAATTGTCCAGATGTTTGATAATAGCACATTATTCCCAAAAGATAATTTTCTACAGGTTTCACATGATTCTTTTAGAGAGACTTATTCTAATTATGCAGAAGAGATATTATCATACATCAAAAAAAATATAAAAAAAGAAGAAGCAATAAATGGATTAAGAAAAAATTCTTTAGAGTATAGTGAATTAAACAATATGAATACATACTTTATTCAAATTGAATGTGATAAAGACTTTTCTAATATAGATAATATTCATAGTACACCTAAAAAAGAGTTAACGAGTATTATAGATAAATTAGAAATAATGTTAGGTAAAGAGTATTTTAAAGCATATGAAACTAAAATGAAGGAAGCTATTGAGCTATTAAAGTCAATATTTGATGAGATAGATAAAAATTACAATATTATAGAGTTGGAAGAAAAGTTAAAGAATATTATAGCCTCAGAGCTTTCAACATATAATTTGAAAATAGAAGAAGCAGCTTCAACTCAAGAAAGGGATCAAAGAGATTTTAGTTTAAGGAGAGCTGATTTTATTGCAAATATTATTGAGGCAATAAAGAAAGAAAATGAAGATACAGAATTCCCTCAAAAGCCAAATATATTTGATGGATGTAGTAAAAAACCTAGTTGTGGATTCAGTTTTAATTCGGAATCTAACTATAATGGAAAAGATGTGCATGACGAATTTTTATCGAAGATGTTTAACCAAAATTATGCTGATGTAGAAAAATTAAAGACAATAAAAGATACGGAAACCTTAATATCAGCTATAACTGGTTGTACATCGTATGATCAGCTAGAAACCAATTATAGTAACAACTTAAATAAATTTTTGAGTAAGATGTGTGAATGTAAAAATTATATTGTAGATATATCTAATGAAGAGAAATCTTTGGGAAGTACTTTGGGAGAACAATCTTTGGCATATTTTAAATATATAACGGAATTTGAAAAAGAAAAATGCATTTTTTTAGTAGATCAACCAGAGGATCATATCTCAAATAATAATATTAGTAAAAAGCTCATAAAGTATTTAAACTCAATTAGAAATAAGAAACAAGTAATTATTGTAACCCATAATCCGTTACTAGTAGTAAATCAGGATGTTGAGCAAGTGATTTATGTTGAAAAAAACAATAATAAAATAAATATAACTTCAGGCTGTTTGGAATTTGAAGACGATAACATTAATATGTTAGAACTTATTGCAGAAAACATGGATGGTGGAAAAGATTCTATTGAAAAGAGGTTAAAAGTATATGGATAAAAAAATAAAACTTGAAATGAATAACAATAAAGATATCGTTATTAGCGTTAATAATGATGAAAAAATTACGATAAAAAAAGACAACCGAAAAATCCAAGCAAATGAAATTTTTGAACTTTTAAGTTATTCAAATGGTGATAATTTTTCATTTGAGATAGTGAATGAAAAAGAATATGACGCTCCTGTTTTGCAGTTTTTTTATGAATTGCTAAATGAAATTGTAAATAAATTAAATATAGAAGAAACTATAGGCGACGAAAATTGATTTCAATCTGTCAGAAAGTGAATGTCCTTTTTAAGGTATAGAGAGATGAAAAAATGTTTCATCTCTCCATCTCCTTGCCCATGTAAATTCCATAGTTCTTTCGTATTTGATAAAGCTCGTCCATAGTAGATTTTGAGGAAGAATACTTTTGCATAAGGGTATTCTTTTTTTCTTGTAATTTATCAAGCTCAGCTAAAATATCCTTTGAATTTGGCAGCTTGGAATAGGATTTTTTAAGCTCTGAAAGGGCATTTTCATATAGGATAATCTGAGCTTTGTACTCTTCAAAAAATGCCTTGTCAGATGGATTAGCCTTATATTCCTTGTAGCACGCCCTGTATTTTTTAACGGTATGAACTTGCTCCATAGTGGTAGAAAGCTTCTGCATTTCCTTATCAATAGCCTTGATTTTCTCCTGTATATTTTGCCTTTCATCGGCTGATTTTTGAATATACTCATCAAGCTGTTTAACGGATTTAATGCCATGTTCTCTGATATAAATAACAGACTCAGCCATTGTATTAAGATTATGTTTGGATGCCCAATATTCGTAGCCTTTGCTTTCTTTTACCTTTATATTGGTGTTCATGTCAATAACATTGCCGATGCGTTTTTTGACGGCAGGAGTCTTGATATACTCTCTTTCTGCAATGCGTTCTTTTAATCTTTCTTCGGTATAATCTTCTCCGATTGTTTTAGCCCTTGTAAATCTCGCCTTATCTTTTTGCTTAAAAGCAATGTGTCTGCCATACTTGATTTCGTAGCCGAGATCCGCCATTTTCTTTAAAAATTCGTCCCAGTCCTTTGACTGCTTTATCATTCTGTCAATGTCAAATTGAAGCCTACTTTTCCAAGAAGTCCCATGCTTTGCCTGTTCGTTTTCATACCAAGATTTACCGTTAGTCTTATATTTTTTCTTATAGCTTTCGTAAAACTCGTCAATAATAGATAGGTTATTTTCTTTGCAGAGTTTATCGCTCTGATAACGGATTTGGTGGTAGCTTTTCTTGTTAGACTGGTAGCACTTACCCGTTACCATATTTACATTATTGAAGATGATGTGATTGTGGATATGCTCCTTATCTATGTGGGTAGACAAGACAAATTCGTACTCATCTTTGAGTATCTTTTTACACAGCTCCATACCAATCTGGTGAGCCATTTCAGGACTTGTTTCTCCCGGTAAAAATGATTGAATGAGATGTCTTGCAAGAACATTTCCTTTTGTTCCTGCGTTTTCTCTTGTCCTTAAAAATTGAGTATGAGCAGTTGATTCGTGGCATTTATGAGTACTTACTAATAGCTGCTCGTCTGTTTTATCTCTATTTACAATGTAGTCGATAGCAAGATTAAGAGTCGATTTTATTGGGTGTATTTTTGTAATAGCCATTATTACTCACCTCCTGTTTCAGATGTTCTTTTCAGAAGTAGTGAATGAATTTGCCAAAGCTCTTTTGAGAAATGTTCAATCTCTTTTTTTATATCACTGATGTCCTCTTTGTAGATTACACCTGTCGAATTTACTCGCTTTGCAATCTGATTGATGTTGTTTGTTGCGTTGGAAAGCAAGCCTTGTAAATCTCTGAAAGGCTCTAAATCTATTTGATATATTTCCTTTTCTAAAACACATTTGCGAATGAAATGACTCATATTTTTGCACTTTGCAAGTTTTCTTTTCTCCTCAAAAAGAGCCTTTTCTTCTTCAGTTAGTTTAATTTCAAGTCTTTCGTTTCTTATTCTATTTGCCATAGGTAGTTCCTCCTTTGAATATATTTCGGGGTCTTAGGGTTCTCCCTAACAAGTTAAAAATTGATAAAAAAAGAAGCAGATCCCAAAGGGCTGCTTCGTCAATTTTTTCGTAAGTGTCCGTACACTTACTGTGCTTGCTACAAAAGAATGATTAAGATAGCAAGCATTAAGCAAATTTTAAATTTATAATTGATTATACCATAAAGATAACAAAACTTCTATAGGCAACTTGACAAATATTGAAGCATGATTTATTATTAAATATAAATTCAGTATTGGAATAGAAAGAGGTGTGCTATGGCACAGGTATTAAAAGAAGAAGTTAGAAATAGAATACTCGAAGCAGCAGAAAAAGTATTTTATAAAAAGGATTATAGAGGTGCCAAATTAACAGAAATTGCAAAAGAAGCAGATATTCCTGTGGCACTAATTTATACCTATTTCAAAAATAAGGAAGTTTTGTTTGATGCAGTAGTAAGTTCTGTTTATATAAATTTTGAGTCAGCATTTGATGAGGAGGAGTCTTTGGAAAAAGGGTCCGCTTCTGAAAGATTTGATGAAGTTGGAGAAAACTATATTCATGAACTTTTAAAAGGGCGTAAGAAGTTAATTATTTTAATGGATAAAAGCTCAGGAACGAAACATGCAGAAGCAAAACACAAACTCATATCACAAATGCAGGTTCATATTGAAGTAAGTTTAAAAAGACAATCGAAAGAGGAATATGATCCAATGCTTGCCCATATTTTAGCCAGTAACTTTACAGAGGGGCTTCTTGAAATAGCAAGGCACTATCAAAGTGAAAAGTGGGCAAAAGATATGCTAAAACTTATTGCAAGGTGTTATTACAAGGGAGTGGAATCCCTATAATCAGCACTAAAAAATAGACTTTGCGTAATCAGCAAAGTCTTACTTTAAACCTTAATACTGAATTTAAATTCAATATTATTCAATTTTGAAAGGAGAGTTGTTCATGCTGGAAAAAGAATTACGAAAAAAAGTGATTGGAAAAAATGGCTTATCCAATTTACTTCTTGCTTTAAAAATAGTGTTTGATTTGATACCACAAATCTTACTCGTATATTTGATTAGTTCTTTAATTACAAACAATATTAACGAAGGTAATTTAAAGTATATATTCTTGGGAATCTTTATATCGTTTGTATTAAAAGGCGTGTTTTACTATTTTGCAACAAAGGTTGCTCATGAGAAAGCATACGAAAAATTGACAGAACTTAGGGTAGATATTATTGGGCATCTAAAAAAACTAAATTTAGGATTTTTCAAAGAACATAATACCGGGGAGCTTACGAACATTGTTCAGCATGATGTAGAGCAAGTGGAAGTATACCTTGCCCATGGTCTTCCTGAAATAATGTCAGTTACACTTCTGCCTACTATCATTTTCACAGCCATGATTTTTGTAGACTGGCGTCTTGCTCTTGGAATGATTGCCGGAGTTCCACTCATGTATTTGGTAAAAGTTCTTTCACAGAAAACAATGGATAAGAACTTTGCTATTTACTTTAACCATGAAAACAAGATGAGAGAAGAGCTAATGGAATATGTAAAAAATATCTCTGTGATTAAGGCTTTTGCTAAAGAAGAGGAGATTAGCGAAAGAACATTAAAAACGGCAAGAGAGTATATTTACTGGGTTAAAAAGAGCATGGGAGCAATTACAATTCCAATGGGACTCATTGACATATTTATGGAAATTGGAGTAGTTATTGTCATGATTTTGGGAAGTATATTTCTTTATTATGGAGAAATAACAACACCTAAATTTATACTCGCAATTATTCTATCCTCTGCGTTTACAGCATCCATAAGCAAGACAGCAACTCTACAACATTTTTCTATTGTATTTAAGGAGGCTTTAAAGTCAATTGGAAAAGTTTTAACCGTTTCGCTTCCAAAGAAAAAGATAGAACAAGGTTTAGAATTTGGAAATATAGAATTTAAAGATGTGAATTTTGCATACGGAAAAGATAGTTTCGAGTTAAAGGATATAAATCTTATTTTTAAGAAAAACAGCTTAAATGCTTTTGTTGGAGCAAGTGGATGCGGTAAGAGTACAGTATCCAATTTGCTTATGGGTTTTTGGGATGCTGACAGCGGACGAATAGAAATAAATGGGAAAGATATAAAGGATTACAGTCAGGAAAATATTTCAAATCTTATTGGAAGTGTGCAACAGGAGGTCATCCTTTTCGATTTAAGTATTTTTGACAATATTGCAATCGGGAAACTTAATGCGACAAAAGAAGAAGTCATAGAAGCTGCCAAAAAAGCGAGATGTCATGACTTTATTTCAGCATTGCCAAATGGATATGAAACACGAGTAGGTGAAATGGGAGTTAAGTTATCCGGTGGAGAAAAACAAAGAATCTCTATTGCAAGAATGATACTGAAAAATGCACCGATTTTAATATTAGATGAGGCAATGGCAGCTGTTGATAGTGAAAATGAAAGACTAATCGGTGAAGCGATTGATGATTTAAGTAAGGATAAAACCATCATTACAATTGCTCATCATCTAAATACGATTAGAGATTCAGACCAAATTATAGTTATGGATAAGGGTGTTGTTCTTGATGCAGGAAGCCATGAAGAGCTGATGAAAAGATGTAATTTTTATAAGGATATGGTTGAAGCACAGAACAAGGTAGATAGATGGAATTTGAAAGAGGTGGTAACAGAAAATGTTTAGAGAAATGTTAAAACTACTTACAAAAACCGGCAAGAGAGATTTGATTATATCAAGTGTATTCTTTGCCCTTTATGGACTAAGCTCCATAGCCATGATAGTTATCGTATTTTCTATACTGTTTCAGATATTTGATGGGACGAGTTTAGATATGCTTTATAAATATTTTATTGCAATTGGATTACTTGTAGTCTTTAAAGGTATTTGTAATATGGTCGCAGATATGAAAAAGCATAGTGCAGGGTTTGATATTGTTCAGCAAATAAGAGAACGTATGATTATCAAATTAAAGAAATTCAGTTTGGGATTTTATACCAATGAAAGACTGGGAGAAATCAATACAATTTTACACAAAGATGTTGATAATATGTCCCTTGTTGTAGGACACATGTGGTCGAGAATGTTTGGTGATTTTTTGATAGGTGCAGTCGTATTTGTTGGTCTTGCAAGTATTGATTTCAAACTTTCTATTATTATGGCTGTATCTGTTCCGATTGCACTTATCTTTCTATATCTGACAATTAAGCAATCCGAAAAAATAGAAAATCAGAACAACTCAGCACTTCTTGATATGGTTAGCTTATTTGTTGAATATGTTAGAGGAATACCTGTATTAAAGAGTTTTTCAAACAATAAGAGCTTGGATAATGAGCTTATGAATAAGACAAAAAAGTTTGGAGAAACAAGCAAAGTAGCTTCAAGATTCAAGGCAAAACAGCTATCTATATTTGGGTTTTTACTGGATATTGGATATTTAGTTCTTTTAATTGCAGGAGCAATACTTGTTACAAAGGGAAGTCTTGATGTACTTCATTTTATTATCTTTGCAGTAATTTCAAAAGAGTTTTATAAGCCGTTCGTTTCTATGGAACAACACTATATGTACTATATTTCGGCGATAGATAGTTACGAAAGACTTTCAAGAATTTTATATGCAGATGTAATTCCGGATAAAGTGAATGGAATTGTTCCGAAAGATAATGATATAGCTTTTGAAAACATAGATTTTTCTTATGAAAAAGATGAATTTAAAATGGAAAAATTGAGCTTTTCTATTGCTGAAAAAACAATGACAGCCTTAGTTGGAGAATCAGGTAGTGGAAAGACTACTATAACCAACTTGCTTCTAAGATTTTATGATGTGCATAAAGGGGAAATTACACTTGGAGGAACTGATATAAGGGATATTCCTTATGATGAGCTTTTAGATCGTATCAGCATTGTCATGCAGAATGTTCAACTGTTTGATAACACGATTGAAGAAAATATCAGAGTAGGTAAAAAAGGAGCTACAAAAGAGGAAATCATTAAAGCTGCAAAGAAGGCAAGGATACATGATTTCATTATGAATTTACCAAAAGGTTATAAAACTGATATTGGAGAAAATGGTGGGATTCTTTCAGGTGGACAGAGACAAAGAATATCTATTGCAAGAGCCTTTCTGAAAGATGCACCGATTTTAATTCTTGATGAAATGACAAGTAATGTTGATCCTGTAAATGAATCTTTGATACAAGATGCTATTACAGAACTTGCAAAGAATAGAACTGTACTTGTAGTGGCTCATCATTTAAAAACAATTCAAAAAGCTGACCAAATTCTCGTATTTCAAAAAGGAAATTTACTTGAAAAAGGAAAGCATGGGGAACTTCTTGAGAAAGATGGTTACTACACAAAATTATGGAAAGCTCAATATGAGGTGTAATTATGATTTTGTTAAAAGATGTTTCTTATGAATGGGAAGATGGGCGAACTGCTTTAAAAAATATCAATCTTGAAATTAAAAAAGGTGAATTTGTTTTAATTTCAGGGAAAAGTGGAAGTGGTAAAAGCACTCTTGGAAGTGTAATGAATGGTCTTATTCCACATTATTACAAAGGCAAAATGAAAGGAGAAGCCTTTGCGTCCGGAAAAGATATAAGCAAATTATTACTTCATGAAGTAGGGCATATTGTAGGGACTGTATTTCAAGATCCAAGAAGTCAGTTTTTCACGACAACGACAGATGAAGAAATAGCTTTTGGGCTTCAAACTATCTGCAAATCAAGAGATGAAATCAAACAGAGAGTAGAAGAAGTATATGCAGAGTTGGATATTGAGGAACTGAAAGGAAAATCTGTTTTTGAATTATCAAGCGGACAGAAACAAAAGATAGCTATTGCAAGCATCTATGCGATGAATCCGAAAGTTTTAATTTTAGATGAACCTTCAGCAAATTTGGATATGAAAGCAACATTTGACCTGTTTTTAATTTTGGAGAAATTAAAGAAAAAAGGAACAACGGTTGTTCTAATTGAACATCGTTTGTACTATGTAAAGTCTTTATTTGACCGTTTTCTTTTGATGAAAGACGGAGAAATTACGAAAGACTTGAGTCGGGAAGAAGTTATCTATCTTGAAAGGGCGTTTTGGGATGAAAATGGACTAAGAACTCTTGAATTAGAAGAATACAGGATAAGTGAGAAGAAAGATTCATATCAATTAAATGATGAAAGTATCATCGGAAAAGACTTGAAATTTTGCTATCCGAATGTAGCTAAGGATGGAAAGAAGAAAAAACAGTACATTTTAAATCATCTTGATTTCAACATGGAGTACGGAAAAGCCATTGGTCTTATCGGCTTAAATGGTACCGGGAAAACCACCTTTGCAAGAGTGCTTTCAGGACTTGAGAAGATAGAAGAGGGAAAAATATGGGCGAGGAAAGATAAGTCGCTTAATCATAAAGATTTAATGGATATGTCATATTTTGTCTTTCAAGATTCAGACTATCAGTTGTTTTCGGAAAGTGTACTTGATGAAATGCTACTTGGTATTTCAAGTAAAGATAAAAAAGAAAATACTCAAAAGGCAAAGTCTATTTTAAGTGTACTTGGCTTAGACAAATACATTGATAAGCATCCGTTTGCTTTATCAAGAGGAGAAAAACAAAGACTGACAATAGCTTGTGGAATGATGAAACAGGCAAAGATTTTCATCTATGATGAACCAACATCAGGTTGTGATAAAGACTCAATGCTTTCCGTCACAAAACTGATTGAAGAACAATTGAAAATTGGGACAACAGTTTTGGTAATAAGTCATGATTTTGAGTTTTTAGCAAACACAGTGAGCAAGCTATGGGTAATGGGAGATGGAAAAATAGAAACTGTTTTAGATATGAGTGAAAGTAATAAATTTCTCATATTAGACAAGATGAGAGGAGGTAGAGAGCTTGTCAGATAGAAAAACTATAGATCCGAGAATAAAACTTACTCTACTTCCAATTGTTGGATTTACGAGCTTTTTTATAAGTGATACAATTCTACTTTTTGTACTAATTGTTTTTGCCTTTTTTCTATATTTATATAGCGGGATGTGGAAAAGAGCGTTACGCTTTATCTTGTTTTTTGTGATTTTATACTGCATAGAGTTAGGGCTTGGAAAATTTTGTGAAGCAAGTATTGTATTTGCAATATATATGTTTATTTACTTTGCATCAAGAATGACCTTAATCGCTATGTTTGGTGGATATATAACAAAGACTACAAGTGTAAGTGAAATGCTGGAAGCGTTAAATAGAATGAAAGTACCAAGAAGCATTGGTATACCTTTTAGTGTTTTGCTTAGGTTTGTACCAACTATAAAAATAGAACTCAAGGCATTAAAAGAGAATATGAAGATTCGAGGAATTGTAACAAGCAGATTTTTCCCATTGCTACATCCAATTAAATATATTGAATATACGCTTGTTCCGCTTTTAATGAGAATGATTAAGATTTCAGATGAACTGTCAGCTTCAGCACTTATTAGAGGACTTGATAGTGATGAGAAGAGGGTAACATTAACAGAATTGCGGTTTAGAAAAACAGACTTAATGATTGGACTATTAGGAGCTTTGATGATTGCTCTTGTGATAGTAATACAGAAAATTTATTAGGAGGACTTTTATGAAAAACAAATTGAATGGTCGTGATTTTATTACAATCGGAATCTTTAATGCAATTGGAATTGTCATATACATGGCGGTTGCATTTGCTATGGCAACAACAGTTATTGGAGGATTTATTGCTTCAGGAGTTAGCTTTATGGTAGCTGCTACCGTTTATATCCTTATGGCTTTGAAAGTTAAAAAGAATGGCGTATTTACAATATCAGGAACGCTTCTTGCTTTAATTGCATTGTCAGGAGGACATTTGCCTCATGCAGTCTTTGCTGTAATCGGTGGAATTATATGTGATTTGATTATAGGAAATTATGAGAGCAAGGGACGAATGATTATTGGATATGGGACATTTGCATTAGCAGATTTTTTAGGAACAGTAATTCCTGTAATTTTATTCGGAACAGCTTCTTTTGTGGAAAGAGCATCAAAATGGAAAATGAGCGAAGCACAAATAAATGAAGCATTATCTTATTTCAAAGTTTCGTGGGCAGTAGGATTTGGCTTGATAACTTTTGTTCTTGCTTGCATAGGAGCATTTGTTGCAACAAGGATACTTAAAAAACATTTTGAAAAAGCAGGAGTGATTTAACCAATCTTTGTTTGTGAGGGAAAAATGGATTAAATAATGGAGATAATTGCTATGTATTATTTAGGGTCTGTTATTCATAAAGGAAAAACTAATAGACCTTTTTGATACTGGTAATTATCATAAAAAATCAAATTTAAAATATAGAGAAAGAGCAAGTTTCTTTCATTTCAGAGGACTTATTATGCCTATGTGCAGAAGTCCTCCTTTTTTGTCTAAAAACGCAGACAAAAAAGAAATGGAGGAAATAAAATGTCAAAAGAATATTACCTTTATGTCAACGGACAAAGGGTTAAAGTCAGCGAGCAGATATATAAAGTCTACTGGCGAGAAAAAGAACACGAAAAGTATTTAGAGCAGGTGGACAAGAAAAACCACTTGCTCTTTTTTTCATCATTGGATCATGACGGACACTTTGTAGATAATATTGTTGATGAAAGTGTTGATGTAGAAAAGATTGTTGAAACACAGATGATGATCGAAGCAGTCAGAAATGCTATATCAAGACTCAATGCAGAAGAAAGAGATATTATTGAACGCTTGTATTTCAATGATGAAACGGTTCGTTCAGTGGCAAAGCTTAAAAGTATTACACATCCAGCCTTAATCAAAAGAAGAAACAAAATTCTTGAAAAGCTGAAAAAATTCATCGAAGAACTTTAAAACTTCGGTAACCAAAGGGGTCAAATTTTCCTTATGTAAAGTGAAGGGGAGTTTGACCTCCTTTACTTTCTTGGGTAAGAGATACGCCTGCTTATGGCAAATAGGAAAATGTAGAGAAAACAATCCCTTTCAAATATTGCTCTTTGACAACTGAATAGACCAAGGTAGGACTTTATCCATTTACTGAGAATTATGACCTACGCCAAGACTTTTCTGCTGATGAAAATTGGTTTAAATGAATACCGGCATATTGCCGAGGTTAGAAGAAAACGAGCGATAGATAGGAATACATAAAAGATAAGCGTGGCAGCTTATTTCGATGATGTAAGTGGTGATAATGATACTTCAATAGTTTAAGCTGCCTCGTCTGGAACAAGGGGCGGAGGTGAGATTCCTATGTAGCAGCCAATGCACCTGCCAATGTCATAAAACTTAGTAAGAAAAATAATGTTTGATTATAAAGAATTTAAAGCGGAGGAGGTGTATTAGTGGATAATGACTGGAATGGATTGGCTGATTTGATAGCAAATCTGATTACAAAGTATGCTGGAGTTTTAGATTTAGATAATCTTCCAAATCCAACTCCAGTAAAAAGTACAGAAGGTAAAAATAAATTTGACATGGCAAGAACGCAGATTGAGAAAAAGTAATAAAAGTGATATAATATACTTGATATATGAGTCCAAACCATAATTGGTATAAATATAAAGATATAGAAAAAAGGATATTGAGGTTAATGCTATGTCAAAAGAAAAAATAAAAGTATATCTCTATACAAGAGTATCTACATCAATACAGATAGACGGTTATTCTTTAGAGGCACAAAAATCAAGAATGAAGGCTTTTGCTCTCTATAATGATTATGAGATTGTTGGTGAATACGAAGATGCAGGTAAGTCTGGAAAATCTATAGAAGGTAGAGTTCAGTTTACTCGTATGATGGAAGATATAAAAACCGGAAAGGATGGAGTGTCTTTCGTTCTTGTATTTAAATTATCGAGATTTGCAAGAAATGCTGCTGATGTTTTATCAACTCTACAAACAATGCAAGATTTTGGAGTCAATTTGATTTGTGTTGAGGATGGGATTGATTCATCCAAAGATGCAGGTAAATTGATGATTTCAGTTTTATCAGCTGTGGCTGAAATTGAAAGAGAAAATATTCGTGTTCAAACAATGGAAGGGCGTATTCAAAAGGCAAGAGAGGGCAAATGGAATGGAGGTTTTGCTCCTTATGGTTATCAACTTATTGATGGGAAATTGATAATCAATGAGGAAGAAGCAATTGCGATACGAACTATTTTTGATCAGTATGTAAATACAACCATTGGAGCGAATGGACTTTCTAAATACTTAGAAAATCATGGTATAAGAAAAATACCAAGACAAAATGGGAAAAATCCATTGTTTGATGCAGGTCTTATAAGAAAGATATTAAAAAACCCTGTATATAACGGGAAAATAGCTTTTGGAAGAAGAACTTTAGAAAAAGTTCATGGAACAAGAAATGAATATAAGCAAGTTGAACAAGATGAATATTTAATAGCTGAAGGTATTCATGAAGCTATAATTTCTGATGAGCTATGGCAAGCAGCTCAAGTTAAGTTAAAATCTCAAGCAAAGAAATATGAGCATGTGAATAAAGGGAAAGATACACGCACACATCTGCTTTCAGGAATTGTAAAATGTCCGATATGTGGAGTGGGAATGTTTGGAAACAAGTGTATCAAGAAAAAGAAAGATGGTACAAAGTATAAAGATTTTTATTACTATGGCTGTAAACATAGGCATATGATAAGAGGTCATAAATGTACTTACAATAAACAAATCAGAGAAGAATTGTTAGATGATGCAGTTGCTGAGGTAATTATAAAGATAGTAAGCAATCCCAAATTTGCTTCTATGATGCAAGAAAAAATTAACATGAAGGTAGATACCTCTGAAATAGAAAAAGAGATAGATAATTACCAGAAAGAATTGAGGAAGAGCCATTCTACGAAATTTAAGCTAATTGAGGAAATAGATAATTTAGATGCTGATGATAAGCACTACAAACGAAGAAAACAGGACTTAGACGATAGACTTTATCGTATGTATGATAAGATTGAAGACTTAGAATCATTGTTAATTGATGCGAAAGCAAAGAAACAAACTATTGAAGCTGAGAAACTTACAGGAGATAACATATATAAGATTTTGATCTATTTTGATAAACTCTACAAGGTAATGAATGATGTAGAGCGTAGACAGTTAATTACAGCTTTGATTTCTGAAATTCAAATTTACGAAGAAAAGCAACCGAATGGGCAATGGCTAAAATCAATTACTTTTAAACTTCCTATCATCGATGAAGATTTAAATATAGGTTTGGACAATAATGAGCAAGTTGAGACGGCGGCGCTGCTAGTTAAAACAGGGAAATAAAGTCCTTTACAACTTAAAACGTTCCTGCTTTATTGTAATAGCTGCCTAAAATGCATCCTTTTCCGGAAGGCCCGGAGTTTTTCTTACGCAGCGTCCCCGGCCCTCATAACTTACGGCGTGGGCGTGCCGGAGCGGACATATGCCGGCGTCACGGCTCCGCCATATTCGGTATTTCAGATAATGTATTGCTGCTATCACTGAGGCGGCGTCTTTCATTTTTATTTAGTATGTTATAATGAAATTTACTAAATTGTCCTTATGCGAGGAGTAGATGTATCCGTGGAAAACGAAAACAAGACAACGGAAATACAGAGTGAGCCCCAGAATGCCGAGAGCAAAAAATATATAGTATACGTAATCATCGCATTCATAATTATCGCCGCCGCCGCGGGCTGGTGGTATTTTAAGAATGAAGAAAAGAAAAAGGCCGCTGCAGCCGCCGCTGCGATGGTCCCGCCTCCAGTCGTCTCTGAAATGACGGTCAAACGTTCCAACATGCCGATCACAATGGAATACACTGGACAGACGGCGGGTTTCAAACAGGCGGAGCTGCGCGCGCAGGTCGGAGGCATCATAAAGAAAAAATCATATAAAGAGGGCATGCCTGTAAAGGCCGGTCAGGTCATGTTCGTCATCGATCAGGCACCCTACCGCGCCGCCGTCAACAGGAATTACGCTTCGCTGAAGCAGAGCGAAGTGCAGATGAACCTGATGAAGTCGGATTATGACAGAGCGTCGGCTCTTTATAAGAAAAACGCCGTGAGTAAGGCTGATTTTGATACGGCGGAGTCGAACTTCAAGGCGTCGAAATCAGCGGTGGATGCGGCACGCGCCGCGCTGCGCCAATCCCAGATAGATTTGGAATGGACGACCGTCAGAGCTCCGATCGCGGGTCTGAGCGGCAAAGAAAATTATTCCGTGGGGAATCTCATCGAGGCGGGAGGGCTGCTGACGACGATCGTACAGTCAGACAAGGTCTACGTTGATTTTGCGATACCCGCCGACACATATCGTAAAAGTAAGCAGCTCGCAGAACAGGGTTTCCTTAAAACCGAAGAGGGCGGACCCTATGTGGAGCTGGCGCTGGGTGACGGTACTAAGATAGATAAAAAGGGAAAGATAGACTTCCAGAACCAGTTCGTCACGCCGCAGACCGCTTCGATCAACGCGCGCGCCGTATTTGACAACAAGGGCAACTCTCTCTATTCAGGGCAGTTTGTACGCGTCTATGTAAAAGGATATTATGTCCCCAACATCATTCAGGTGCCGCTTAAAGCCATCCTGCAGGCCAGCGAAAAATCGTTCGTTTACAAACTTAACGACGAAAATACGGCGGAAAAGGTCGAGATAACGATACTCAGGACGATAGACAATACCTGCCTTGTGGGCAAGGGACTCGAAGAGGGAGAGAGAATAGTTCTTGACGGCGTCGGCAAGGTGCGTCCCGGCGAAAAGGTAGCAGTAGAGGGAGCAAAATAAATGTTTTCCATAATGTTTATAAAACGGCCCATTTTGGCGACCGTTTGCTCAATAGTTATCGTTATCGCGGGGATAGTGTCCATCTATACACTTCCCATCGCGCAGTTCCCTGAACTTGTGCCGCCGCAGGTCACCGTCAGCGCGCAGTATCCGGGAGCGACGCCCGAGGTCATAGCGCAGGTCGTGGCCGCGCCGCTGGAGACGCAGATAAACGGCGTCGACGATATGATATACATGAACTCTGTCAGCAACGGACAGGGAAACATGGTTCTCACCGTCACCTTTGAGCTTGGGACGGACCCCGACCAGGCGACGATAAACGTCAACAACCGCGTGCAGATGGCCACGCCCTCAATACCGGCGGAGGTTCGTCAGTACGGTATCGTCGTGCAGAAGTCGTCTCCCAACCTGCTGCTTATCTTCTCGCTCTTCTCGCCGCAGGGAATATACGACACGACCTATATAAGCAATTACGCGCTGCTCAACGTCGTTGACGGGCTCAAGCGCATTCCCGGAGTCAGCGACGTCAATATATTCACAAATCAGGATTACGCTATGCGTATCTGGCTAAAACCAGACAAGATGTCGCAGCTGGGGATAACCCCCTCCGATGTCGCCGCCGCGATACAGGACCAGAACAGCCAATACGCGCTTGGCCGCTTCGGTGACGCGCCAACTAAAGCCGATATCCAGAAGACATATATCATGACGACGACCGGTCGTCTGACGACGGAAGAAGAATTTGAGAATATCATCATTAAGAGCATCCCCGGCGGAGAGACCGTCTATCTCAGGGATATCGCGCGAGTGCAGCTTGGCGCGAAGAATTACAGTTTCTCTGGAACGCAGAACGGCACGCCCGCCGTCCCCGTCGGGGTCACTCTCGCGCCGGGAGCCAACGCCATACACGTATGCGACGAGGTCAAGGCTCAGCTTGCCGAGGCGCAGAAAAAGTTCCCCAGCGGACTCGTCTATGATATCCCCTATGACACTACGACCTTCGTCCGCGTCTCAATAGAAGAGGTCATTATCACGCTCATTGAGGCGCTGGTGCTGGTATTCCTTGTCGTCCTGCTCTTCCTGCAGGACCTCCGCGCCACGATAATTCCCTGTCTCGCCGTCCCTGTCTCCATAATCGGGACCTTTGCGGGACTCAAAGCCTTCGGCTTCTCGATCAACACGCTGACGCTCTTCGGCGTCGTCCTGGCGATTGGGCTGGTTGTCGATGACGCGATCGTCGTCATAGAAAATGTCGACCGCCATATGGAGGAGGACGGTCTGTCTCCCTTCGACGCGACCTGCAGGGCGATGGAAGAGGTCACGGCGCCTGTCATCGCCATCGTTCTCGTGCTCACCTCCGTCTTTGTGCCGATCGCCTTCCTTGGAGGGTTCACAGGTGAACTTTATAAGCAGTTTGCGGTTACGATCGCGACCTCGGTCATAATCTCCGGCTTTGTGGCGCTCTCGCTGACTCCGGCGCTCTGCGCGATGATCCTGAAACCCTCGGACCACAAGCCAAAATTTATCTTATTTAAATGGTTCAACTCCTTCTTTGACCGCCTCACGCACGGTTTCTCATCTTCCGTGCGTGTAATGCTCAAACACGGCGTTGTCGTCTTTGTCGTCTTTCTGCTCTTTCTCGGAGCTACGGCGCGGATGGCGGTGACGCTGCCGACCTCCTTGGTTCCCGACGAAGACCAGGGGATCATCATGGAATCTATGTCCCTGCCTGACGGGAGCGCGCTCAACCAGACCGAGGAGCTGGCTAAGAAGGTCTCCGAGATAACATCCTCCATGCCGGAGGTGGAGACGGCGCTCGTCTTTGCTGGATACAACATCCTCAACTCTTCCAACCAGTCCAACTATGGCGCGGGATTCATCCGGCTAAAAGACTGGGATCAACGCAAGGGGGCGGGAGAGGATTCGTTCTCCGTGGCGAATAAAGTGATGGGGAAGGCCTGGAGCATTCCGGAGGGGCAGGTCTTTGCCTTTAATCCGCCGGCGATCATCGGCATGAGCACCACGGGCGGCGTCGAAGGTTACCTGCAGAGCAGGATCACCACGGATGCCGATGAAATTGAGGCCATTGTCCAGAAGTTCATCGAAGAGGCCGACAAGCGGCCGGAGATCGCGAGCGTGACTACGACCTTCTCAACGAAGGTGCCGCAGTATTACGTCTACATCGACAGGGTGAAGGCTAAATCGCTCGGAGTCAGCCTTGCGGATGTCTTTGGGGCGATGGGCAGCATCTACAGCAACTACTATGTAAATGACTTCGACAAGATGGGGCGCACCTTCCAGGTGCTCATCTCCTCCGAGTCGAATTACAGGGACAGGCCTGACGGCATCAAGTATACCTATATCCGTTCGCAGAACGGCGACATGATACCGCTGGAGTCGCTGGTCGAACTGCGGCCGACGACGGGACCGGACACGATGGAGCGTTTCAACGTCTTTCCCGCTGCGAAGCTGACTGGACAGCCGGCCGCTGGTTACACCTCCGGGCAGGTGATTAAGGCCCTGGAGGAGACGGCGGCGACGCTGCCGGACGGCTATACGCTCGCCTGGACCGGTACGGCATATCAGGAGAAGCAGACCGGATCGGCGACGATGATCGCCTTCGTGCTGGGAATTATCATGGTATTCCTCATTCTGGCGGCGCAGTACGAGCGGTGGAGCCTGCCCTTCGCGGTGGTCCTATCCGTTCCCTTCGCGCTCTTCGGCGCCTTTGCCGCGACGATGCTGCGCGGCCTCTCAGACGACCTTTACTTCCAGGTGGCGCTGGTCACGCTGATCGGCCTATCCGCGAAGAACGCCATTTTGATCGTTGAATTCGCGCTGGAAGAGCACCAAAAAGGGGTGCCGCTGATGCAGGCGGCGGTAAACGCCTCGCACCTGCGCTTCCGGCCGATCATCATGACATCGCTGGCCTTCATACTCGGAGTCCTGCCGCTCGCCATCAGTACCGGCGCCGGCGCCGCCAGCCGACACTCGATCGGAACGGGTATAATAGGCGGTATGGTGGCATCCACCGTGATCGGCATATTCTTTGTACCCTGTTTCTTTATGATGGTCATGCGGCTCTCTTCACATAAAAAGGATTCCGCAGCCGAAGATGCAGTTTCAACAGCGGAAGGGGAGGCGAAGTAAATGACTACCAGCGCGCTTTTAGCGGCACTTTTTATCGGGTCGTTTTTTCATATAGACCTGGGGCCGAAGATAACGTCTCCGCTGGCGTACGATATGCCGCCAGCCTATGTGAGCTCCGTCTCCGGCGACATCCGGGCAGACAAAGCTGCTCCGGTGGAAAAGATAACGCCAGATACCGCTTGGTGGACGCTATTTAACGAACCGGTCCTCAATCAGTGCATTGACGAGGCCTTCAGGCGCAACCGAGATCTCGAAGGAGCCCTGGCCGCTGTTGCCCAGTCGCGCGCCGCATTCAAGGTGGCGCGCGGTGAACAGCGCCCCTCCTTGAACGCCCAGCTTGACGCTTCTCGTTCATATATTCTTGGCGGCGCGGAGGGTAAACGCGATGAGACAAATTTGCTTGAACCCGCCGGCGGCGTAAGCTACGAGATGGACCTCTGGGGCAAGCTCCAGAAGGCTACCCGCGCGGCGAGAGAAAACATCCTTGCGACCGAAGCGGCGAAGAACACGGTCCGTCTGTCATTGGCTGGCGCGGGGGCGAAGAATTACTTTTCACTGCGCGCCGCCGACCGGCAGATACAAATCGCCCAGGAAAACCTCAAGTCACAGCAGCGGACACTTGACCTGAGCAAGTACCAGTACGAACAGGGACAGGTCAGCGAGCTGGAGGTGCGGCGCAACGAGGCCCTTGTCGCCTCTACGGCGGTACAGGTCCAGCAGCTGCAGCTGGCGATGACGCAGTACGAAACCTCGCTGCTGCTGCTGATGGGACGCGACCCCAAAGAGTTCGCCGCGCGCGAAGTGCCGCGCGGGGCATACATAGCGGAACTTCCGCCCTGTCCCTCAATTCCCGAGGGGCTCCCTGCGGAGCTGTTGACTCAGCGCCCCGATATACTGCAGGCGGCCTTCAACTACCGCACGGCGCTCGCTAACATTGGCTCCGCTAAGGCGGCGCAGTATCCGACGATCTCTCTCAGCGGCCTGATCGGAAACGTCAACAACTCGGTGAGCGATATGCTGGACGGCCCGACGGGCTGGGCGGCGGCGGCCGGGATCGTAGCGCCGCTCTATAACGGAGGGAAGCTTGAGGCAAACGTAAAAAAAACAGAGGCGGCGGCCCAGCAGGCGCTCGCCCAGTACTATAAAACTGTACAGAACGCGATGAAAGAGACTATCGACGCCATCAACGCCAACGAAAAGAGCGAAGAGGTCGTAGCCCTGGAGATCAAGCAGGAAGAGGCCCAGCGCAGGGCCTTTGAACTGGCGCAGAGCCAGTACCTTGACGGAATGACAAGCCAGCTTGACCTGCTGGACGCCCAGCGCAGCCTGCTCGCCGTACAGCTGCAGCTTGAGGGCAGCCGGGCGGACCGTCTCAATTCGGCGGTCGGCCTTTGTCTCGCGCTTGGCGGAGGCTGGCAGTACCGCGCGGGCGATGATCTTGAGACGAAAGAGCTGCCAACTCCCTGGAAAGATAAAAAAGAGGCGGGAAAAAAGCAATAATTTTTCAAAAGGGGCTGGCATAGTTCGGGAAGTTATGCTATTATATCTCCCGTTGATTGCGCGGATATAGCTCAGCTGGTAGAGCATTAGCTTCCCAAGCTAAGGGTCGCGGGTTCGAATCCCGTTGTCCGCTCCAAAAGAGGCCAACGTGGCTCAGCAGGTAGAGCAGCGCACTCGTAATGCGCAGGTCTCCGGTTCGAATCCGGACGTTGGCTCCATTTAACTATTAAGGGCTTGGGTGAGTTATCCCAGGCCCTTTTTTGTGGCTATCCTATATGATGATTGGACTTTCAGGATACGGGGGAAGGGACGGAGATATGATACTAAGTGTAAGCCGAAGGACCGATATTCCTGCTCATTACGCGGAATGGTTTTTCAACAGGATTCGGGATGGCTTTGCTTTAGTCAGGAATCCGATGAACTTTCACCATGTGAGCAGGATAAATATTACGCCGGACGCCGTCGACGGCATAGTATTTTGGACTAAAGATCCCACGCCGATGCTGCCAAGGCTGGGAGAGCTTGCGCGGTATCATTATTACTTTCAATTTACCTTAAACTCATACGCTGCCGACGTGGAACCTGGAGTTTGCTCGAAGGCGGGGCACATCATTCCGACGTTCAAAAGGCTCTCCGATATGATCGGTCCAGAACGCGTGATCTGGCGTTATGATCCGATATTGATAAATGAAAAATACACGTCTGCCTATCACATAAAATACTTTGAACGCCTTGCCCGCAGTCTGCGTAGTTATACGAAAAAATGTGTCTTCAGCTTCATAGACCTTTATCGCAGCACACGAAAAGACCTGGCGGAGCTCTCAGTTCACCCTCTCGTGCCGGAGCGGAAGTCCATGCTGGCGAAATCCATCTCCGATATCGCTTCCTCCTATGAACTGCGTTTGGAGAGCTGTGCCGAAGACATCCAGCTGGAGTACTGCGGCGTCGCTCACGGACGCTGCGTGGACGCCGATCTGCTGGGGAAAATCTCCGGCCGCAGGATTGAGGCTAAAAGAGATAAAAATCAAAGGACGGCGTGCGGCTTGCGGAAAGCGTCGATATCGGGATGTACGGCACCTGTCCCAGCGGCTGCAGATACTGTTACGCGAACAGGAGCATGAGGAATGTCGCGCGAAACGTCGCGAGGCACGATCCGGTCTTGCCGCTGCTGTGCGGAGAGATTGGCCCGGGGGATAGTATCTCGGAGCGGAAGACGCCTCCGTGCCGTAGATGCCGCCAGGGCAATATATTCAGCTGATTTTGCGTGACAGACGCCGGTACTTTACGTATAGCTCCGGGCTGACTTTTACCGCCGCCATATGATAAGATATTTCAGATGCCGCGGTGCTATTTGAATGGGCATTTTATTGTGGATAACGAATATGGCATGGGCTCTATAAAGTCTGTCGTATATAGAGAGAGGGCATATCATTGGATAAGGAAAATGTGGTAAACGAGGCTCCGGGACTCAGCGCGCCGATCGCGGGCAAGAAGATCTTTTTTGTACGCCATGGAAAGACGGAATGGAACAACCTGTTTCGTTATCAGGGCGTCACCGATATCCCGCTATGTGAGGAGGGACGCGAGCAGGCCCGCAAGACCGGGCTGCGCTTCGCCGGTGCGGAGATAGATGCTGTGATCAGCAGCCCTCTTTCCCGCGCCTATGAGACGGCGGAGAATATCGCGGCTCACCACGTGGGCATTAAAGTGGAAAGGCTGAATCTTCTGGAAGAGGTAAACTTTGGCGAGTGGGAGGGGCTTACAGTCAAAGAAATAAAAGAGCGCTTCGGTGAAGAGCTCTTTTATAAATGGCGCAGCAACCAGCTGCATGTCGACGCCCCCGGCGGAGAGAGCATGGAGAAGCTGTACGAGAGGTCCGCGCAGGTCGCAAAAATACTGCTGGAGCGGCCGGAGTATAATATCGTCGTCGTCGGCCACGGCGCGATGCTGCGCGGGCTGTTCCTGCCGATGCTCGGGCTGCCGCGGTCAAACATATTTTGGAAGACGCGCATCGATAATTGTTCCATCTCCGCGTTCAGCGTGGAGGCGGGAAACAGATTTGTCCTCGCCTATCTAAACGATACGCTGCATCTGAAGATGAGCGAGGCCGTGATAACTTCAATGCCGATATTATAGAGTCAATTTAAATATAATGTGGTAAAATGTCTAGAGTTAGTTACCTTGTCTCTGAGAAAAGAGTGTGATGAGATGAGTACAGGTACGGAACATAATATCGATCAGCGGCGCGACGACTCCCAGTTATGGAGAGAATGCGCAGCCGGAAGCGAAGAGGCGAGGGAAGAATTGATCCTTGCCAATCGTCCTATGGTTTATTGGCTCGCAAAGAAATTAAAGGTCCCCTACAGCACATATCAGGATCTCATTCAGGAGGGGATGCTCGCTCTGATAAATGCAGTCGATTCTTTCGATGTCGAAAGAAATATCCGTTTTTCCACCTTTGCCTATTACAAAATTCGCGGAAGAATGATCAACTTTCTCCAGCGTGTGGAGGCCAAAGCACCAATTCCTGTTGACGAGGCCGTGTTTATTGACGAGAGTACGGATAATTCTCTGCTCTATAATGAGTCGAGCCGCAGCGAATGGTCTATAGATCTGGAAAATGCTCTTTCGCAGCTTTCAGAGAGGGAATCGGAGATCATCAACGCCCTTGTCATGGAGGGGCGTGTTGCCCGTGAAGTGGCGGATGAAAAGAACATCGACATCAGCCATGTCTACCGTATAAGAAGAAAAGCGCTCGCGAAGCTAAAATCGTGGCTGGGAATAAAAGAATCCGAGGCCACATCGGGGATATAAATCGGGATAATTCTATTATCTTGAATTTATGAGGATGGATGCTGATGAAACAGAAGACAGCCAGACTTCAAAGATGGCTCGACCGTCTTACGGCGGCCTGTGAAAATCATAAATGGAAATCGGCGGTCGCCGAGGCCGACTGTCTCTCCGCTGAACTTAAGCAGGTGAGGGAAGAGCTTTGGGATCAGGCCGAAAATGAAGCGGTGCCCCGGCCGGCATTTTTTCGGCTTCGGAGCTGCGCTTCCTTTGGTGCAAAATCATTCGGTATCGCGATAGTAATAATCTGCCTTTCGACATTCCCCATCGCCGTAGAGAGCGGAAATCCGCAGCGTGTGGCTGCTCTTGCCACCGGCGCGGAGAGCCATTTTGAAGAATTCGCCCTTGTTACGACGGAGGAAAAGGAGCTCCTTCAGCTTCTGCGAAAAAATCTCAATGAAAGTAATATCGCCATTAAAACAGCGGAGGAAAAATCTCCCGGGCTTAAGAAGAATTTTACAGCCAAAGCTGTGGAAAAGCCTGTGGTGCAAATTTCCGCCGAACGTCCCACTGTCAAGCAGAGGGCCGAAAATAAGATAAAGGCCGAAGACCTTCTTACGCTTATTCAGATAGGCGAGAAGAGTCTGAGGGGCAGTGAGCCTGCAATCAAAATCGTCAATTAATTTTTTAGCCCTTGTATTTGAGGAGTGGTGTGTGTGTTAAAACGAGCGAAGCCTTTTGCTCTGGCATTGATTATTGTCGCCTTCGCGGCGACTTCCGCATTATCAGCCGAAGAAAACGCGCTGGAGAATGCAGCGGGAAACATCCCTTCGGCGCAGACTGAGACCGTCTCTGCGGATAAACCGCAGGAACCGGCCCCCGCTCCTGAAGAGGAGGACCTTACCGGCCCCGTCATCGTAAGTATGGATCTCCAAGGCAATCAGGAGGTCAATCGTGACCATATAATGAGCGTGGTGACCTCGAAGGTCGGGCAGCACGTAGACGAAGAGAAGCTGCGCAAGGATGCCGAAGCTATCTTTGAACTCGGTTTCTTCAATGCGACAGACTATAAGGTAACCGACGAGGGCGACGGCGTAAAGGTCACCTTCCTCGTACAGGAAAACCCTAAAGTCGGAGAGATCAAATTTGTTGGCAACACCGTCTATTCCGAGGATAAGCTCAAGAGCGCGATCTTTACGCAGCCGGGCATGATATTCAACAGGACCTTCTTCCGCAACGACCTCCAGAGGATAAAGGAAAAATATCAGGAAGACGGCTACGTAATGGCAAATGTGAAGGATGTGAAGATCGACGGTGACGTCATCACTGTCGAGATCATCGAGCCCAAAATATCCGAGATCGTCATACAGGGAAACAAAATCACCAAAAAGAAGATCATCGAACGCTATTTAAAGATAAAGGTTGGAGAACTCTTCAACGCCAACAAGCTTCGCCTGACACTGAACCGCCTGCAGGGGCTGGGATACTTCAGCGACGTCAATGTGAACTTCGAGCCGGGGGAGAATCCCGACGACGTGATAATCGTCCTTACCGTTGAAGAGGCGCGTACCGGCAAGCTTGGCTTCAACGTGGCCTACGGAACGCAGAGCGGTTTTGGCGGCGGTATGAGTTATGAAAACTTCAATATCGGCGGCGCCGGCCTGAAACTCAGCGTCGGCTTCGAGCTGGGAGACAGAGAGGAATACTGGCTCTCCTTCGAACAGCCCTACATGAGTGGCAAGATTGCGGCATGGAAGGTCGGTATTTATAAACGGGCCTGGGACGACGTCTACTATTATGATAATGATAAACAATACTTAGAGTATGACAGGGATAAGTATGGTGCCTTTATCGGCTTTGGTAAGAAATTTAGAGACGAGTCCAAATATAACTGGTACATGTTGCTTGACTGGCATAATACTAAAAACGACAATGTTAGGGAAAGGGACGGTTTCCGTGAAGATTTCCCTAATGATGCTGAGCGCGCTAAAGAATTAAAAAGAATAAAAGAAGAAGAACTTGGCGAAGGTACCTATTACTCGGCTACTCTGTCTTTCCGCCGGTTTAACATCGACGAATATCTGCCGTATACGCGTGGAGATGTGGAGAGCCTCAGCTTCCAGTTCGGCAAGGCCAACGTTGAAGATACAGATTACAACTACATGAAGTACTGGCTGGAGAGTAAATTCTACTTCCCGGTGGGCAATTTCCTCAAGGATATCTTTGAGACTACCTTCCTCAACGGTTATGAGGACAAGCCGGTGCTCTTCGCCGCGCGTCTGATCGCAGGATCGTCCACGGGGGACGTACCTTATGATGAAATGTACACGGTCGGCGGCGATACGACGCTGCGTGGTTATGATGACGATTATTACCGCGGACGCAATATGGTCCTTGGCAACTTCGAACTGCGTATCCCGATGCAGAAGATGCTGAGCTTCGTGTTGTTCTACGATGTAGGTCGTGCTTGGGATATGGGATCATATAGTTCAAAAGGCAACGACGACTGGGGCTCGTCTCCCGGTATCGGTATCCGTCTGAATACCCCTCTGGGAAATCTGCGTCTTGACTACGCGGACGGTGACGAAGGCAGGTTCCATTTTGGCTTCGGAGAACTGTTCTAAGAAGACAACAAAAGAACGTATAAAAATAGTTGCGGCAATTTTAATTGCCGCGACTTTTATTGTGTTCTCAAATTTCAAAGAGGCCTCCGCGTCGATTCTCGTAGAAGGGCTGCCTCTTTGGCAGAGTACGCTCGCCGAGCAGAGTCTGAAGGCCGTCCATGACAGTATGCCCACGGGACAGAGGGCCGACTATCAGGCTGAAATTTTGCAGACTGTCGCCTCAAGGCTCTTCTCAGGTTATAAGATAGATGCCTCCGCAGGCGAGGACGACAATATAACCGTCCAATTTTCTCCCGAGGGAGAAATAACCCCTTGGAACGTGGAGGTCAGGACTCCGCAGCTGCAAAACCCGCCGCTTGAGTGGTTCAGCGAAGATGTCCAGTATTTGCGCGGAGAGACAATGATCCTGCTTCAAGGAGTCCCGCTTGAATCTTTGAGTTGGTCCGATAAGGCATTACAGGAAGAGATCGAGAAACTCGCTGGCACGAAACTGCCCGGCTGGGCCCCCTCTCTGTTGCTGACTACGAAGGATGAGCGGCATCTCTTGACGATAACCTTCGCGCCGCAGATGCCGATGATATTGGCTGTTAATCCGACACTGGTATCCAACTCTCTGCCGACGCTCCTTCACGGAGAGCTGCGCGAGGGGCTGATGGGGCAGTTCGCGCCGTTTATCGGGATCCCCGTTATCTGGGCTTCGAAGCATTCCGCGGACATGAGCCGCTGGGCGGAGGACTATATAAATGAACGCCGTATCACGGAACGCTCCGCCTCGAAGGCCGAGGCAGAATTTCAGCCCTCGCAGATATCACAGCTCAACGTCAGAGTTGAGAGCCGCTACTACACCATCGGCGCCTGGGCGGCGATATATGCCGGAACTGCGGATAAATCAGCGGAGCTGGGAGTACATATTGGCCGTAAGGTAGAGCTCTTTCCTGAGGTTGATATGGAGGCCTACGCTGAGGGTATCCTCGGACTGCAGGAGTGGAATATAAACGGCCGCTTTGGTCTGCGCTGGCGGTCTATCCGTGATTTTTGGATCGGCGGTGAATGGGATACGAAGGACGAAATGATGTGGGGAAAGCTTTCCATGGACCCACAGCTTCGTAAGCCCTATTTCTGGCTCAGATTCAGGGAGGACGGCAAGTTCAACGGCGCCATCGGCTGGAGGGCGACGGAGAACATATCTTTTGAGGTTGAATATGATGCCCGCGACAATGATCGTTGGAGCCTTAAAATGCTTGGCAACCTATAGCATTCTATAGAGAGGATTGAGTACGATAGCAAAGAGCATTACGCTTGGCCAGATTGCAGAGATGACGCACGGAGAGGTGAAGGGGGATCCAGAAATAAAGGTCTCCTCTATCTGTGCGCCGGAAAAGGCCGGAGAAAACAGTATTTCGCCGCTGTGGGAGAAAAAATTCGTTCCGCAGGTGAAGAAAGGGACCGTTCTCTTCACTAAAAGAGGATGGATCAACGACAGCTGTGCCGGCGTGGAGGTGGATGATCCGCGTGTAGCGCTGATCGCGCTGCTCAGCTATTTTGACGATACCCCTATACGCACAACTGACATATCCGAGCGCGCGATTATTGCCTGTTCCGCGCAGCTCGGCGACAACGTCTCAGTGGGAGCTGGCGCGGTGATACGAGACAACGTGAAGATCGGCGACAACACTGTAATAATGGAAAACGTCGTCATTGACGAGTATACGGAAATCGGCAGCAGCTGCCTTATCGAGCCGGGAACTATGATATACCACCATACGAAGATCGGTAACAGATGCGTACTTCATGCAAATTCCGTCATCGGTTGTGAAGGCTTTGGTTTTGTCCCTGATCCCAAGGCTGGACTGATAAAGATTCCCCAGATAGGCATCGCTCACCTTGACGACGGGGTGGAGATCGGCGCCTGTTCGGCGGTTGACCGCGCGACCTTTGGAGAGACCTATATCGGTCCGTATGCAAAGATTGACAGCCATGTGAAGATCGGCCATAACTGCGAGATCGGCGGTTATACGATTGTCGTCGCGCAGTCCGGCATCGCGGGCAGCACGAAGATTGGCAGGGGCGTTATCATGGCGGCTCAGTCCGGTGCCTTGAACCACGCCACCATCGGGGACGGCTGCACGGTAGGCGGTCGGGGCGG
>OGYF01000161.1_pt1 | contig 75578 bp, 95 predicted proteins | sample 1576451 | NCBI WGS metagenome assembly OGYF01 (sample SAMEA3541505, study PRJEB24748) | human gut metagenome | biome: human gut; feature: human-associated habitat; material: faeces | place: China | collected 2012
CTGACTGGCAAGATGTCTGGCATTCACCACATCCACCTTTTTTCACTGTGTTCTGTAATGTTTTATTTGTCAGAGTTTTAATATGTTTCATCTTATCGTCCTCCTGATTCTCATAAAATAACTTGCTATATTGTATCATATTCATTTTCAAATAGCAAGCATTCCACCTAAAGTTCCTCCTGCAATACATAAGAAACATGCTGTGATCCTTTCTGTGGAAAACAGAACGATATTTTTTTGAAAAATCCATGAGATCAAAGTCAAGATCATAAAGTATAACATTCCTGCTGCAAATCCCCATAAAAACTTCTTTTTTCCGATCTTACTTCCGATCAGCATGCCAGCAAAAACAGATGCAAGAATATATGTAAGTGTGATTCCAAGATTCGCGATCTTCATTCCTGCATTGCTTTGATAGATGATAAATGCAAGAAGACACAATAAAATTCCTGTGGCAATGTAGGCAAATACCAGACTTTGTATCATATAGAGTCCCTTTTTCCCCATGTCCATAACAATTGCTCCTTTTTCTATTTAATCTATGACTGGTATTTTGAATCTATACCTTTTTGTGATAAACTGACATTAAAAATACGAAAGGAGTTTTCCTATGATCGATCTTCATATACATTCTACTTGTTCCGATGGAACTTTTACACCAAAACAGATTGTTCAAAAAGTGATAGCAAAAGGATTATATGGATTTTCTCTGACAGATCATGATACTGTCGATGGAATTCCGGAAATTCTTGCTATGGATCTTCCAGATGATCTGAAATTCATTCCTGGAATTGAAATTTCATGTGATGCACTTCATCGTGAGATTCATGTATTAGGATACGGAATCAACTATAAGGATCAGCAGTTAAATCAAACTCTCAACATGCTCCGCGACAAACGGTTTCAGAGAAATCTTGATATGATCGAACTCTTTCAAAAAGACGGTTATCCGATCACGCTTGAAAAACTGCAAAATGGTGATCCTCACACTGTGATCACACGAGCTCACTTTGCAAGAACTTTGATCGCAGAAGGCATTTGTTCTTCCATGGATCAGGCTTTTTCCAAATATCTTGGTGAAAAGTGTAAATATTATGTCCCAAAACCATTTTTTGATCCAAAAGATTGCTTAAGATTAATCCTTGATGCTGACGGAATTCCGGTTCTTGCACATCCATTTTTATATAAATTCTCAAATGAAGATACCAAACATCTCATTCATGATCTGAAAGAAGAAGGGCTCGCAGGAATCGAAGTTTATCATTCTTCCCATCATATCGGCCAGATCACAAAACTTCGCCAATGGCAGAAAGAATATGATCTTCTTGCAACTGGAGGATCAGACTTCCATGGAACGAATAAACCAGATATTGAAATCGGAACCGGACGCGGACCGTTATTTGTCCCAGATCATTTGATTGATGATCTGATGAATTAATATTAAGAAACAAAAAAAGAATCTGAAATACAGATACTATTCTCTGTCTCAGATTCTTTTCTTTTGATCAAATATTCATCTTATTCTTCAGATGATGATGCGTTCGCTTTTTCCATTGCCTGGATTGCTGATTTCTCCATTGGGATACGGCAATGTTTGTCGTTACCAAATTCAACAATGATCGTTGTTTCATCAACTTTATCTACAACAACTCCGTAAAATCCGCTTGTTGTCAACACGCTGTCTCCAACTTCCAGAGTTTCCATCATCTGTTTTAATTCTTCTTCTTTTTTCTTCTGTGGTCTGATCGTTAAAAAGTACATTAATCCAAAACAAACAACCAACATCAGAATTGTCATTGTAACCTGATCCATTTTCTTCCTCCATCTTTCTAATAAGATTACTGGTTCATCATGCCATCGATCTTACGTTTCTTGTATTCCTTATAATTGCCTTCTTCGATTGCCTGACGAATCTCACTCATCATTGTATTATAAAAATACAAGTTATGCAAGACACATAATCTCATTCCTAGCATTTCTTTTGCTTTTAAAAGATGTCGGATATAGGCTCTGCTGTAACTTCTACAGGCTGGGCACTGGCATCCTTCTTCGATCGGACGATGGTCCAGTTCGTATTTTTTATTGAACATATTAAGTTTTCCCTGATTCGTATATACATGTCCATGACGGCCATTTCTTGTTGGATATACACAATCAAAGAAATCAACTCCACGGTCAACTGCTTCTAAAATATTTACCGGTGTTCCAACCCCCATCAGGTAAGTTGGTTTATCTTCTGGCAGATATGGCACTGTCTTTTCAAGGATATTGTACATCTCTTCATGTGTTTCTCCAACCGCAAGTCCACCTAATGCATATCCATCTAGATCCATCTTGGAAATCTCTTTGGCGTGTTCGATTCGGATATCTTCAAATGTTCCACCCTGATTGATCCCAAATAACATCTGATGTGGATTGACTGTATCTTCCAGAGAATTTAAGCGGTCCATCTCTTTTTTGCATCGTCTCAACCATCTTGTTGTACGATCAACAGAATTCTGCATATACTCTCTTGTTGCAGGATGTGGCGGACATTCGTCAAATGCCATCGCGATCGTTGATCCTAAGTTTGACTGGATCTGCATACTTTCTTCTGGTCCCATGAAAATCTTTCTTCCATCAATATGAGAAGCAAAAGAAACGCCTTCTTCTTTGATCTTACGAAGCTTCGCCAATGAAAACACCTGAAATCCGCCAGAATCTGTAAGGATTGGGCGGTCCCAGTGCATAAACTTATGCAGCCCTCCAAATTCCTTGATCAGCTTATCTCCTGTTCTTACATGCAGATGATATGTATTAGATAACTCCACCTGTGTTCCAATATCTTTGAGATCATCTGTACTGACTGCACCTTTGATCGCTGCCACAGTCCCGACATTCATAAATACTGGTGTTTCGATCACACCATGGACCGTTGTTAAACGGCCTCTTTTTGCTCTTCCGTCTTTTTTGATTAATTCATACATTCTTATTCACCATAAATTTTCTTAATATTATCCATTGTTGCACCAAGATTCTTTAAAACTCCATCAAGAATCGTAACAGCTGCCATTGATTCTACCACAACTACAGCTCTTGGCACGATCATTGGATCATGACGGCCATGAATTTCAATCTCTACATTATCAAGATCACGATTGACTGTCTTCTGTGTCTGTGCGATCGATGGTGTCGGTTTGATGGCTGCACGGAATACGATCGCACTTCCATCACTCATTCCTCCAAGAACTCCTCCAGAATGATTTGTCTCTTTTTCTATCTTCCCATCAACACAGATAAAATCATCATTATTCTCTGACCCTCGCAGGTTGGCAGCCTCAAATCCATCTCCGATCTCGAAGCCTTTTACTGATCCAATGGACATAATGGCTTTCGAAAGTTCTGCATCCAGTTTATCAAAAACGGTTTCCCCGATTCCAACTGGCATTCCTGTGATCTGACATTCAATGATACCACCGATGGAATCCATCTCTTTGATCATCTGGTCTGCTTTCTCCTGTACAAGTTTTGCTGCCTCTTTATCTGGCATGTTAAATGGATTGTTATTCATCTCCGCAAAGTCAAAATGATCCTTAGATACTTCAATTCCGGCGATCGCTTTTGCATAAGCTTTGATCTCAATTCCCAGTTCTTTCAAAACTTTCGCTGCTACAGCTCCTGCTGCTACACGTCCAATCGTCTCTCGTCCAGAAGATCTGCCGCCACCGCGGTAATCTCTGAATCCATATTTCATGTCAAATGTAAAATCTGCATGTCCTGGACGGTAAATATCTTTGATATTGCTGTAATCTTTAGACCTCTGATCCTTGTTATATACAACCATGGAGATCGGAGTCCCTGTTGTTCTTCCTTCGAAGATACCAGAAAGAATCTCAACCTGATCTCCTTCTTTTCTCTGTGTTGTATACTTTGACTGCCCTGGTTTTCTGCGGTCCAGATATTTCTGAACATCTTCTCTCTCAAGAGGTAATCCAGCCGGACATCCATCTACCACGACACCTACGCCTGCACCATGAGTTTCCCCCCATGTTGTAATTCGAAAATTTGTGCCAAAACCTGATCCTGCCATATATGTTCCTTCCTATAATTTGATATTTGCAAGTAAGTCACCAAGACTTGTTCCAGCTGCATCTTCTGTGTATTCCACACCAGTTTCTTCTGCTTTCTTAGCTGCTTCTTTATCATCTTCTAATGCTTTGATACTTAAACTTACTTTTCCATTTGCGACTTTAATGATCTTAACTGTAACAGCATCTCCTTCTTTCACAACTTCTTCTGGAGATTTTACTCTCTTCTGGCTTAACTGTGAAATATGAACTAATCCACTGATTCCATCACCGATATCAACAAATGCTCCATATGGCATGATATTTTCAACTGTACCTTCTACAACTGTACCAACTTTTAATTCATTGATCTTATTCTCGCGTTCTTTTCTTTCTTTTTCCTTCTCAACAGCTTTTGCAGATAAGACAAGTCTTTGTTCTTCTGGTTCTACTGTGATGATCTTTGCTTCCACATCTTTCTGTAACCATACGTTCAGATCTTCTACATATTTTGTTGATAATAAAGATGCTGGAATAAATCCACGGATTCCTTCGACATAAACGATAACTCCACCATTTACAACACCGCCAACTGTCAATGCCAGAACATCCCCATCTTCTTTCATCTGCTCTAAACGGTTCCATACTGCGTCTTCATTTGTTGATGCTTTATTTAAAGATTCTTCTAACTGTGCTTCGAAATCTTCTCTTGTTTCTTTTACTTCTTCTGCCATAATATCCATTCCTCCATTTGATTGAACTATATACGTAACCTTTATTATAACATAGAATGAAAAAGATTCAAGAATGCCTGGATTTCCTATAACTACAAAACATTTTTACAGATACGAAAATGCTTGTTCCTATGAGAAATAAAAGCCATAAATTGGGATATTTTTGTTTTTTTTCATCTTTTTTTGATGGTATTTTATCTTGTTTTATCACAATTTGTTTCACTGCTTTTGGAAGGACTTTTGTGATCTTAAATGTGATCCTTTGATCAGTTTTATTTCCTGCCTGATCCACTGCTTTCAGATGAAGAATATGCTTTCCAGGAGCCAATTCTTTCCATGTGATCTTATGATGTTCCAGTTTTTGTTCTTTTCCATCCAAAATAACCTTCTCCCACTGATCTGTTTTATTTTCCAAAAGGATGCCGATCTGTTTTCCATATTCACATTCAGATTTCTGATCAAGCCCTTCTATTTTGATCACCGGTTTTTGTGTGTCATAAAAAAACTGTATTTCTTCACTTGTTTTTTCATTTCCGGCACTGTCTTTTACATGCAGACTGACACTGCATTTCCCATTTTCTGTGATAGGATCTTTTATATAAACTTTATCTTCTTTCCATTGATATTCCTTTTTTTGCCCATTCACAAGAAATGCCATTACCTGCACTGGTTCCAGACTTTCAATGCGAAATCCTGGCTTCAGATTTTTTGTTGATATCTGTTTTTCCTTTAAATCCTCCTGCAGGAAATGAATCTGTATGCCTTTTTGATTGACAGTAAATTTTCTGCTGCACCTATTTTGATTTCCTGCAAGATCTTCAGTTTTCACATCAATGGTATAATATCCATCCTTTTTGATCATAACGGAATTCATCTTCTTTCCGTTAAGATAAATATATGTCTTATCTGGATTCAGATTTTGATCTTTCACATCTACTTGAATTTTTACAGGCTTTGAATATGATCTTCCATTGTCAATTCCTTGAATTTTAATCCTTGGTTTTTGTGTATCAATGATAAACGACTTTTCCTGTATGATCATCTTATTTCCTGCCAGATCTTCTGCCTGAACAGACAATGTCTGTTTTCCGTCCTTTAAAAATATAACTTCTGTTTCATAATGATCACCTTTCAACTTCCATGGCTTTACCTGTTTCCCCGATGTTCTTAAGATCATATTTCCCTTTTTCAGATTTTCATCCTTAACTATGATCTGAGCTTTCTGGTATTTTAAAATTTTTGATCTTGGATTTTGATAGCGAACAAAAATCTCTGGATTATCTGTATCCACAAAACAAGTCGTTTGGTAGAGTTGTTCTGATCGATTTCCAGATTCATCTTTCGTATAGATGTCAAGCTGATATCTTCCATCCTTCCTGATCCTAGGAATCTGATCGATTCCTGTCAGTCTCTCTTTTGTCTTCAAATCTGTAAGCTGCGCATAAAGATGCACCTGTGGTCCTTCTTTTTCCTTCAGATCATATGAGAAAACAGGAATTTTCGAATACCATCCACCAATAGGTTCCTGATCACATTGGATCTTTGCAAGTTCTGGTTTTTGTTTCCATACTCTCACTGGAATCTGACTGATCACTCCTTCTCTTCCAGCCTTTGAAACTGCTCTGATATAAACAAGATCATCAAAATCTTTGCTGATCTCTAACTTGTTATTTTTCATCTGCTTCCATTCATCTTGTCCTATTTTATATTCATAAAATTGAATATCAGAAACTGCTTTGGCTCCATAAGCTTCCAATACCACATTCTTTTTGCTCCATGCTCCTGGAGTATACGCTCCCGCTGTGATCTTGGCTGTTGTTGGATTATTTAATTCGACCATAACCTGCCTTATTTCTTCATATCCATTTTTATGAACAATATGAACCTTATAAATCCCTTCTTCCTGAAAACTGATCTGTGTACTTTGTTCGTAATCCCAGATTGGATTTATTTTCTGTTGATTCACGAAAACTGTAATATCCTTTGGTGCTGTCCCATTTTTTAGAAATATTTCCATCACTGTACTGCTTCGAAATGCAGGATCATTCCCTTCTCCTTCCAGAGTAATATCCCAAGGGATTTCCCAATCTCCCTTCGTATCGACCGGTAAAACCATAAAAAGAAGAAGTACTGTGATTCCCATGATGATATATATCTTATATTTTCTGATCATAACCCAAGTTTCCTCCTCAATTCCTCTGCTCTTTTGCTTGTCATTCCTGTCCGTTTTCTACCTTCCCTATAGACCCTTTGTGCCTGTGTCATTTTATTGTTCCTGCATAAATAAATACTATACTCCACATAGGCATCCATAACTTTTGGATATTTCTTTAGAAATCGTTCAAACTCCCTGCTGATATCTGGCTGTTTTGATTCCAGATAAACAAGCTTTCTTTCATACAATTTCCATGCAGGATCTCCTTTAAAATTTTCTTTGAAAACTCGGTCTGTTTCCTCTAAAAACTTTCTATCATCTCCTTTTTCTGCTTCTCTTTCATATAAATTGATCCGGTCTGCTTCCACTAATTTCTGATATTCTTCCTTTTGTGGATATTTTTGTATCTGTTCTAACATTTTTTCTGCTTCTTTCCATACATTCTCTGACAGTTTTGCTGTATTTACTGTATAAAAATGAAGATAAAAATATGCCGACCAGAAATCATGCACATCGGTCTGACAATCCTGTACGATCTTCATAAGTTTTTCCGCACTTATATCATTTCTCCTGCCATCTAAAACATCTAAAAGCACCAAATACGATGACACATTCTTTTTCATCCCTCTACATCTTTCAAGATACACTCGTGCCAATTGTGTATTCTTTTGTATCTGATCCGTTCCATAAAAATAAGCCATTGCCTTTTTTATCTCTCTTTGAGACTTTTTCTGTACAATGACTTCTTTCTCTCTTTGCTCTTCCCTCTGTATCTGATTCCAGAGATTCTGGATACAAAAAACAGCAATCACCACCATGAACCCTTTCTTCATACGACAGATTCTCAATATTCTCTCAAAATCTGCCTGAATCTGCCTTGTGTTGTGATATCTTTTTGCATCATCATCGATCAGGCATTTTTCTATGATCTTTTGGACAGCATCTGTTGCTTTCAATAAAGATTCCATTGTTTTTCCTAAACTATATATATCAAAATAAATGTCTGCTCTTTCTTCTGTCTTTGCCTGTTTTTTCGATGCATAGTTTTTGGTTCCATATCCACTTAATTTTTCTCCCGCAAACAATGCCGCTCCAAAATCGATCAAGTATATATTTCCAGATTGATCAAGCATGATATTTTCCGGTTTCAGATCCATATGAATGATTCCTTGTTCATGAATCTTATTCAGCACTTTGCAGATCTTGATCATCCACAATAAACTTTTCTTTTTATAAAGTTTTCCACAGACTCTGCCATATCGTTTTAACGAATTTCCAAGAATATATTCCATCACCAGAAAAAGTTCCTTTTCCTTTCCTGCAAAAAATAATTCCGGCACACCTTTGGTATGTTTTAATTTTTGCAAGATCACCCTCTCCCTGTCCCACTGTTTTTGATCCTTTACGATCTTCACAGCAACCTCTTTTCCTGTCTTTTGATCCAGTGCAAGAAAAACTTTACCCATTCCGCCTTCTCCAAGTATTTTTCGGACTTGATAACGTTGGTGATAAATCTTTCCTATTTCTTGTTCGGAACTTTGACGATCACACAGGACAGATTGTCTAATTCTCCTCTTCTTTTTACTTTCTGAAAACATTTCTGCACCCATTCTTTGATCTGTTCTTTTGATGCCTCTACCTGATAGATTTCTTCTTCCTCAAGCAGCCCATAAAATCCATCGGTACATAATAAAAACTCCATTCCTGGATTTAATCTGCCTTTGTAACAGTCAATTCGGATATCTTTTGTCACACCTACACACTGAATCAAAATATGTCTTCTCGGATCTTTTTTTGCCTGTTCTTTTGTGAGATGTCCAGCACGCAGTTCCAACTCTACCAGAGTGTGATCTGTCGTTACAAATTTACGGTCCCTGTCAAACCAGTAAGTTCTCGAATCACCGACATTTAAAACAAAAAATTCATGTTCTTCAACAAACAATAAGGTTAATGTGCTTCCCATGGATTTTGTTTCTTCCATCCGACGACTCATTAACAAAAGATTCTGGTTGATCCTGCGGATCAGATCGATCAGATTCTGCTCGATCATATCAATTCCCATAGTTTCTAATCCATCAAACAACGTTTCGTCAAACCATTGTTTTAATACTTCCACGATATAATGACTGGCAATCTCTCCTTTTTTCAAACCTCCCATGCCGTCACAGACGACTGCGAGCAGATAAAGCTTTCCGTTCTTTTCCTTCTGACGCAACAGATAAGCATCCTGATTGGATGGTCTCCCATTCCCAATATCTGTCATTCCAATTGTATCTATCATAAATTCCTCCTAAATGAAAAAAAGCTCATAAAGATAAATCTTTACAAGCTTCTTTCACTGTTTTGTTGTGTTTGTTAATAGTTTATTCCTCGATATCTTCGATATCTTCTTCCGCCGCTTCGTCGTCTCCTCCGTCAATCTCCTGCTTCAGGATTTCGATATCTCCACGAAGCTTCTCGATCAGATTAAACAGGTCAATATACTCTGCCTGTGGGTAATCCATATGTTCTTCAAAATACTTCTCTCCCACCTGACGGTACAGATCATTTAAATCTCTCTTGGCGACTCTTAGATCATTGTGTCTTTTTGCGGAATCTGCGACTTCTTTAGCTTTCTGCGCCGCTGCTTTCCCTGTGGTCTGAATCGTTTCTTCCAGACGTCCGAAAAAATCTTTTGCCATATACGCTCACTCCCAACATTTTTCTTTCATTGTACCTTATCCTCAGTGTTTCGTAAAGGCTTTGTCCCTAGAATTACTAGTGTTTTTTCTTCTTTTTCCAATATATAAAACTTCCACCTAAAGATGCTGCCAACAATGCAAAAATCCATTTCTCATCGAAGGAATCTCCTGTTTTTGGTGTGCTCGCTGCATCCCTTGTTCCTGGTGATCTTTTATATTCAGAAGTATTGGATCGATCTGCTTTATTTCCCGTTGTCACTGTTGATTTCGATTCTTTTTTGATCTTCACTAAACGTACTGCACTGACTGGTTTGACAAAATCTGCTTTTCCTGTCGCTGTATTTTTTAATGTCTTTCCAGAAAGTGATGCTTCTTTTAGTTTTACCTGATACGATACTTTTATGGATTCATCATAAGATAAATTCTTTCCTGTCTCAATGACATACTTATTTTCTCCTGCAGTGATCGTGCACTGTCTGGTAATATCTGACCCATCTGGTGCATAAATCTTAATGCTGTTCTTGATCACTTTAGCTCCATTTCTTGAAAGCTGATCTTCGATCACAATATTTTTTGCGATCGCATCTTTGATCGTCTGCGTAACAACCAGCTGATACTCGCAGATATCACCAACTTTATATGTTGTTTTATCAACCTTCTTGGTAATCATCAATACTGGCTGTACAGCTTCCATTACTACCACTTGATCATCTCTGACTTTATCCGCATCATCACTATAGCTTTCCGCAATGTTTTTGATATCTCCTGTGATCATCTTCTTAAATGCTGTCTGATATATTACCAGAAGTTCATCTTTGTCACTGACATCTTTTCCTGTGATGATCTTAAATTTTCTAAGATTCTCATCTATTATGATCTCACATTGCTTGGTGATATCTTCCCCATTGTATTTTACACGGATCTGTGAAATCTCCATTCCTTCTTGTTCAAAATGATCTTCTACGACTACCTGATGTGCTGTCATATTCTCATTTCTCTGTGTCACACGTATCTTGTATTCTCCGCTTTGTCCTTCTTTGTAAGACTTATGCGCAGTACTTTTTTCAATCTTTAACACAGGTGGTTTTACAACGACTGTATTTTCATTCTGATCATCTTCTGTATTATCACTTCCTACAACTGCTGTATTCTTCACGGCTCCTTCAATCCTCTTTTCAAATACAACCTGATAAGCTACCGTCATCACATCATTTTCACCAAGATCTTTTCCTGTTTCAATCGTAAACTGATGGTCTTTCGCATCAATCTTGCAATCCGATGTGATATCTTTTTCATTAAGTTTTACTTCGATCTTCTGAATCTTCATACCTTCTTTTTCGAACTCATCCACGACTTTTACATTCTGTGCTGTCATGCCTTCTTTTCCTTGTGTGATATGAAGTTTATAATATCCAGTTTCTCCTACTGCATAAACCTTTTTATCCGATTGTTTTGTGATTTGCAGTTTTGGTACTTTCACCTTGATCGTCTCATCTGCCATCCCGCTTCCTGACGGAATCTCTTTATCTTCCCGGATCAAATCTCCATTACTGTTTTTTGTCGCAGCAGCGTACATGATATTCTTTACTTCCTGTCCTTCGAGTCCATCTTCTTCGATCACTGCCTGATAAGTGATCTCTATCTTATCCGTCATACGAAGATTTTCATAAGATCCTGTTTTCTTTCCTTCTTCCGAACCCATTGCTGGAATCGTACCATTTTTCAGTGCAAGTGGTGTTATGATCTCATAACTTCTTCCACTTGGATCAAATGTGATCTTACACTCAGATGCAATGTTTTTCCCACCAGATATAACCGCTACGGTTCCTGGTATGATCTTGATCCCTTCTGCCTGAAGTTCATCCTGAATCTCCAAATTTCTCATAAAAGTTCCCGGATTTGGATTGGTGATCACTGCCTGATAAGTTACATGATCTCCTTTTTTATAAAGCTGTACTGGAGCTGATTTTATCACATTATTTTTTGGCGAGTTGATATACACCTGCCTTGATGCCTTTGTTTCTGGAATTCCTGCTGCCCATGCAGATACAGTATTATCGATTACTTTTCCATTTGTAAGGACTCCACTTTTTACTGTATATGTGATCTCGATCGTCTGTCCATATGGAAGGGCATAATCACCTTTTGACTTCAAAATAAATCCATTATTTTCTGTCTGTAATATGTAATCCTTCTTATCAAGACCATTGATTTTTATATCCTGTAACTTCATATCCATCACACTTGCAAAGGATGTATCCTGAATCGTAAAATAAGCTGTCTTTGCTTTTTCGTTTTGATTTTTCACTGTTACCTTATAGGTGATCTCATCTTTTGCCTGATATTCATATTGTTTTGTCTCTTTCCTGATCAAAAGACCCGGCGTATCTACATTTTCTTTTGGCAGCTCGATATCTACACGAACCTCATTGGTCATTTCTATCTTATCATTAATGATCGTTTTCGCTGTATTTTTTTCTGTGATCATCGTTTCCTTTGTATTATAATGCCCATGTTCTTTCCATATCTTACGCAATTGATCTAACTGTTCTTTGGATGCATTCTCCGGAATATTCATCTTTACTTTGATCTTTAATTTATAAACAGATTTTTTATAAAATTCGGCATCTTTCGGATTCTTAAGTTCTGCTCTTACAAGATTGCCGTTTTGTGAAATATCAAACTGACTGCTTACATCCTCATCATCTCCGTAAACCTTGATATCCAGAATCTTTAAACAGGATTCGATCTGATCTTCAAATGCAAACTTATCAAAATAATGTGCCTTTGGAATTTCTCCCGCAATTACCTGACTGACTTCATAATCCCAAGATTTTGCCAGATCTTGCACTCTTAGATGTTCCGTCTTGGTCCCATCTTCTCCGATCACCTCTTTGGTTGGGTCAACTGGGTCAAAGCGGATCATATTCTGTCCATATCCTACATATTGCTCCTCTTTTGTTGGTGCTTTTTCAAGACTCCTTCCGAATGTATATTCAAAAGAATCTGATGCAAATGTAAATCCTACACAAGTAAAATCTTCACTACTGTAATTGTCTGGAAAATCCGCATAATAAATACTAGTTTCCCCTGATCTTTTACAGCTTAATTTTGTATTCTTTGATACATATTCTCCGTGAATCTTGTTTGCTTTGATCCCAATATACTGATATGTATCAATATCCTTTAACGTCATATTACTTTTGATCGTTACTGGTGTATTCGTTCCTGCTTTATAAAAATCACTTTTTAATGTCATCTCTTCGATTCCAACATAAGCACATCCATTGATGCCGCTTCCAATCGCCACATAACCGTCTTGATTCTTATACTTTTCGATCCCAGTAACCGTCATGACCAAATCTAATTTTTCCCAATGGCCATTACTTCCATCGGCTTTGCATTGATAGATCTCCATATTTGTTTTTCTGATCTTAATATTCCCTACGGTATTTTGTGAAGTCTGAAACCATGTATACTTTTTAAGGAAATCCGGCATCTCGATCTCTGGCAATTTTGCTGCTTTCTTTCCTGCTTCTATGATCGTCTTCGTCTGATCTGTTGCATGCATCTTAAAACCGTAGGATGCATCCACTGAAAGTGCTTTTTCATCGTCAAATGATGAGAAAATATGTTTCTCATCTGCCCAGCTGCTTGTGATCTTCCCCGCATTCTCAGTATTTAACTGTGCTTTCACCTTTCGCTGTCCAAACACAGATAAGATTACGGATGCCGTAAAAACTCCGATCATCCCAAGGCACATGAACCATTGTCTCTTTTTCTTCATAATGTACTCTCCTCCTTGTCATATCTTTATATTTCCCTCATTCTCCAACAGACAAAATGTCTCATAGCCTCCCGGCTCCCCTCATTCTTATGACAGGCTGCACTCACCTCCATGACCATGCAGAAGTCTCATTATCATATCCTTGTTCGCTCCCTGTGCTCTTCGTGGTATCATAAAAGAACCTCAATCCTATTGTTCATGGCATAAAATTCATTGCCCGCAGATCATGGCGGAATATGTCCTCCCGGACTGTGCCGGAAAATGGTCTTATTCAATTGTCAGTTTCCCTTGGATTCATCATCATTCGATCATCATATGTCGTGAATGGATTTGTCAGATCTGATCGATCTCATCTTAGATTTATCTTGTTGATATGTTTTTAGAATTATCTGATATTGTATTCTCTTCCATTTATTCCCTATCTTGGTTTATCATAACATTTTCGCATAAAAAAAGCAACCCATTTTCTTCCATGGGTTGCTTTTTTATGATTCATTAGATTCCAAGAATCTTCTTCACTTCGTCTTCCATTGCTGCTGTCTCACATACCGTATCATGAAGAACTGGTGCAGTTCTGATCTCTTCGATCGCTTTTGGAATTGCTGTCTTAGATACTTTGTTAAGTTCATCAACTAATTCAAAGTCATCTTCTGCATCGTATGCTGGATCGATCGCATCCATAACACTTCTTGTGAATTTGTATGGACTTGCTGTAGAAGCGATCACTGTTGGAGTCTTGTCATCTCCTGTCGCTGCTTTGTATTTGTCATATGCAACTGCTGCGACTGCTGTATGTGTATCCATCACATATCCTTCTTTGTCATAGACTTCTTTGATCTTCACTGCTGTTTCTTCTTCACTTCCGAAAGCTCCAAAGAACTCAGATAATTCTGCTTTCATGGCATCTGTGATCACATATTCACCGTCTTTTGTCAATGCTGCCATAAATTTGGCACACTGTTTTGCATCATTTCCTGCGATTCTATAGATCATACGCTCTAAGTTACTTGAGATCAGAATATCCATAGATGGAGATGTTGTAACATAGAATTCTCTGTTACGATCGTATTTTCCTGTCTCAAAGAAATCAAATAATACTTTATTCTTATTAGATGCGCAGACAAATTTGCCGATTGGAATACCCATCTGTTTTGCATAATAAGAAGCTAAAATATTACCAAAGTTTCCTGTTGGAACGACTACATTCATAGGTTCTCCGGCCTTTAATGCACCCTGTTTTAATAAATCAGCATAAGCCTTTACATAATATACAACCTGTGGCACTAAACGTCCGATGTTGATTGAGTTTGCAGATGAGAACTGGAATCCGTTGTCATTCATCACTTTCGCTAACTCTTTGTTAGAGAACATCTTCTTAACACCTGTCTGAGCATCATCAAAGTTTCCTTTGATTCCGATCACGTATGTATTGTCACCCTTCTGTGTTACCATCTGTTTTTCCTGAATTGGGCTGACTCCAGCCTTTGGATAGAATACGATGATCTTTGTTCCCGGTACATCTGCAAATCCTGCTAAAGCCGCTTTTCCTGTGTCTCCGGATGTTGCTGTTAAGATCACGATCTCATTCTTTACATTATTCTTTCTTGCTGATGTTACAAGTAAATGTGGCAGAATAGATAATGCCATATCTTTAAATGCGATGGTTGCTCCATGGAATAATTCCAGATAATATGCTCCATCTACTTTCTTTGTCACTGCGATCTCTTCTGTATCGAATTTACTGTCATATGCATTATTAATGCATGTCTTTAATTCTTCTTCTGTAAAATCTGTAAGGAATTCTTTCATGACTGCATAAGCAATTTCCTGATAGGACATCTTTGTCAGATCTTCCAACGATACATTTAATTTTGGAATGCTGTCTGGTACAAATAATCCTCCATCGCTTGTTAATCCTTTTAAAATAGCTTCAGAGGCGGTTGCTGTTTCTTCACTATTTCTTGTACTGTGGTATACTAAATTCATATTTCCCTACCTTTTCTTCTATTAAATATACGTGTTTCTGTTGGTTTTTGATTATATCATATGTTGTTCCTGTCTACAACTGATTTTCATGAACTATATCTTATACAATTACAAATGTCAGCATGAGACGGACACCACTGATCAATGCTTTTTCATCAAAATCAAACTTTCCATGATGGTTTGCAGGGTGGTCGCCGCCACCGATAAATGCAAAACATCCATCCATTTCTTCCAGATAATTTGCAAAATCTTCTCCTAACATCATTGCTTCAACATGGGTAAACTCTGACGGATCAAAGACTTCCCCTGCTTTCTCCATGACATCTTCTACAACACCCGGATCATTGATCAGTGCCCCATGGCTTGATTGTTGAAAATCAACCGAAACATCTACTCCATACATCTGTTCATGGGCTTTCGCGATCTCTTTGACTCTGCGCTCGATCATCTCCTGAGCTTGTCTGGAAAATGTTCTTGCAGTCCCTTCGATCTTTGCTTCCCCTGCGATCACATTTCTCGCTGTCCCGGCTTCGACCTTTCCGATCGTTAAAACTGCTGGATCTAATGGATTTAAATTCCTGCTGATGATGCTCTGAAAATTCATAACCATGGAAGATACTGCCACTGCAGTATCAATCCCTTCATGTGGTTTCCCTGCATGTCCTGATCTTCCGTATAAATGAACTGCCAGCCAGTTTGTCGCTGCCATTCTTGGGCCTGCTTCCAGTGAAATCTTGCCAGACGGTATACCGTTAAAAATATGGACTCCATAAATGCGTTTCACACTGTCCAAAACTCCTGTCTTCAACATGAATCTGGCTCCTTCTGCGGTTTCTTCCGCAGGCTGAAATACAAGATATACTCTGCGGTCAAGTTCTGATTCATGTTTCTTCAATATCTTTGCTGTTGCAAGTAAGATTGCTGTGTGTCCATCATGTCCACATGCATGCATACATCCGTGATTCAAAGATGCAAAATCAAGTCCTGTCTCTTCCTGTACTTCCAGTGCGTCCATGTCTGCCCTTAATGCGATCGTTTCTTTCTTGCCATTGCCAACAACTGCAATGATTCCTGATGGATCAAAAATCTTATAAGAAATCTCCCATTCTTCCAGATGTTCTCTGATATATTCCATCGTCATCGTTTCATGAAATGCTATCTCAGGACAACGGTGCAGTGCTCTTCGAAATTCGACCACTTCTTCCTGTATCGCATATGCTTCTTCATTTATATCCATATTGATTCCTTTCTTTGTTTCCTTACCTTCCTGTGATCTTCATGATCAAAGCTACGATCACACCGATAATAATCACGGGGCCTAACACAACCATCATTGCACTAAATACATGAAATAGTAAATAAATGATAAAAATAAATATGATCACTGACAGTAGACATCCAAGTTTGAACTTTGTAGAATTCATCGTAAAAATATGTGTGTTACCACCAAACATATCTTCTGGTGTTCCTTCATCCTGTTCCTCTTCGTAATACTCTGTCTGTACATAGTCATCATCCTCACCTTTGGCATCAATGATCGATCTGGCGATCAGTCTCGGACTTCCTAATTCATTCAATACATCCTGTTCGTTCTTTCCATTTCGGATCTGCTCATTGATATAATCCTCATAGTAATTCATGTTCTCCTGAATCACTGCCTGTGATACCATTCCCTCTAAGGAAGATCTTAACTCCTCCATAAATTGTCTTTTTGTCATATATCATTCTCCATCTTTATTGTAGAAAATCTCTGATTCCTTTAATACATGGCAGACACCATCTTCAATCTGGATCGTTGTCACACCACAGTTTTCCTGTCTTGGCGCATGCCAGTATTCCTTAATCTCTCTCTGATAAATATATGTAAGTAAGCTGTGGATCCATGCTCCATGAGAAAATACTGCTATATGTTGATATTTTTTCTCATTTGGCAAGATCATATCATTGAAAAAATCAGATGATCTTGCGATTACCTCTTCGTGTGTCTCACATCCTTCAATTTTTTTAAATTCTTCTGGCGCATCAAAGAATTTGAGAAATGGATCCTGTCTTTCTCTCAATTCCTTTAATGTTGCACCCTCAAACGATCCAAAACACGCTTCTTGGACCCGTTTATCTTCATATAGCGGAATATTCCTGCCTCCAAGAATGATCTCTGCTGTTTCCTTCGCACGTTTCAACGGACTGGTATATGCGATATCAAATGGAATATGTCTAAGACCTTCTCGCGTAATAAATGCCAATTCTCTTCCATATTCATTCAATTCGATGTCTGAACTTCCCTGAATCTTAAATTCCTTGTTCCAATCTGTTTCTCCATGTCTGATCAAATATAATTTCAAACCAAGCACCTCCAATTTACCAATAGCATACCTTATTTTTTAAATCGAGTCCAGTCTTTCTTCCTTGTGCAATTTTTTGTAAAAATGTGAAAAAACTATGGAATTTTTAACGAACTTTGCTATACTAAAGATATACATATAAACTAAAATTTTAGGAGAGAAAATTATGAACATTCATGTTGGAGACGAAATCGAATTAACAGAAGAAGTAGTTCCAGAAAACACTGCTGAGAAATGGGGAAGCGGAAGCCTTCCTGTTTATGCCACACCTGCCATGATCTCTTTGATCGAGCAGTCTGCAGTTAATCTACTGGCTGGAAAACTTGATGAAGGACAGACTACTGTTGGAACAAATTTAAACATTGCGCATGTTTCCGCAACACCAGTTGGTGGAACGATCAAATGTCATTGTTCCTTAACAGAGATCGACCGCAAACGTCTGGTATTCCATGTAGAAGTAACTGATAACAAAGGACGTGTTGGAATCGGTACTCACGAAAGATTCATCGTTGCCAGTGAACCTTTTATGGAAAAAGCAGCTAAAAAATTAGAAGATTAATTTTTAACTCTGTGTACGCAAAAGGTGCCGGAATTCTTATTCCGACACCTTTTTCTTATCTTCTTATCTGCTTGTTCCCTTTAAGATTGGAGAAATCTTCTTGTAGATAAAGAATGTGATCACAACACTGCACATTCCTTTGATAAATGTAAATGGCATATTAAACCAGATCAATGCATCCCATAATGTCTTTACATTCTTGTTGATCGCCTGATATGCTCCAAGAATTGCCTGCATTGGCATGAAGTTTGTGTATACTGGATATACAACAAAGTAGTTTGAAAATACACTGACTACTGACATCAGGACTGCTCCTGCTAATGCTCCGATCATTGCACTCTTCTGTGTTTTCTTTCTCTTATAAATAAGTCCTGCTGGTAATACAAAGCATACACCTAAGATAAAGTTAGATAGTTCTCCGACTCCACCTGTCTGTGTATGAAGAAGGTTGATCACATTCTTGATAAAACATACTGCAATTCCAGATACCGGTCCCATCGCATATGCTGCTAGTAATGCTGGAAGTTCGGAAAAGTCAAACTTGATAAATGGTGGTATCAACATTGGAATTGGAAATTCCAAAAACATCAGCACAGTTGCTAATGCTCCTAACATACCTGTCACTGCGATCGTTCTGATATTGAACTTCGTTCTTTTCATTGTCATTGTGTCTCCTGCCATGATAATTCTCCCTTTCTGATTTAAAATCTTAGATTTATAGGGTCTCCCTATAAATTAAAAAATCCTGTCCATTTATCTACATAAACGACAGGGCTTCTGACTTGATCACATATCTTCTATCTGCATAACATCTTAAGATATGTCATCCAACTACTTCTTTCATCCAGACTATACTGTTGGTTCAGGATTCTAACCTGATCGGCCAAACGCTCGCGGACTTGCCTCTCTTGGAGTATCACCGCCAGTCGAGAATTGATACTTTCGTATCTCACTCTGCCCTGAAGTTGGAGAATCAATCTTCTCTACTTCAATATTCAATTACCAGAAAATGAAAGTGTTTCCTGTTTATAAATTTTATTATAATAACTCCTGTCTGTTTTGTAAAGTCCCATTTCACATTTCCTTATCTTTACACAAAGATTATTATTTGTTAAAATATACACAAGCAAATTTGCTTTATTGTATGAATTGTTAAGGAGAAAACAACTATGGGAATGCACAAAATCGCTAAAATGCCTTCTCCAGAGGAACTAAAAGAAGAGATGCCTCTGAGTGAAGAAGCAAAACAAATCAAAGCTGCAAGAGACAAAGAAATCCGTGATGTATTCACAGGCGCATCTGATAAATTCTTAGTTATCATCGGGCCATGTTCTGCAGATAATGAAACTGCTGTTATGGATTATCTCGGACGTTTAGCAAGAGTTCAGAAAGATCTTGCTGATAAGTTACTGATCATCCCTCGTATTTATACAAACAAACCTCGTACAACAGGTGACGGATACAAAGGTATGGTTCATCAGCCAGACCCTGAGAAAGCACCAGATATGGCTAGTGGACTTCGTTCTGTCCGCAAACTTCATATGGAAGCATTAGAAGAATTCCATATGCCTGCTGCAGACGAAATGCTTTATCCAGGAAACTGGCCATATATGGAAGATCTTTTATCTTATGTTGCCGTTGGAGCTCGTTCTGTAGAGAACCAGCAGCATCGTTTAACAGTTAGTGGATTTGATATTCCTGCCGGAATGAAGAACCCAACTGGTGGTGACTTAACTGTTATGATGAACTCTATCACAGCTGGACAGCACCAGCATGATTTCATTGCAAATGGATATGAAGTCAAGACAGATGGTAACCCTCTGACACATGCCATCTTGCGTGGATCTGTCAACCGTCATGGAAACAATATTCCAAACTACCATTATGAAGATCTGACTCGTGTTGCTTATATGTACGAGAAATTCCAGTTAAAGAACCCTGCTGTTATCGTTGATGCAAACCACTCTAACTCTGGGAAACAATGGGATCAGCAGCCTCGTATCGTACAGGAAGTTCTTCACAGCAGAAGTTTCTTACCTGAGATCAAATCTCTTGTTAAGGGTATCATGATCGAAAGTTATATCGAAGATGGCAACCAGTCCATCGGTAACGGTGTATATGGACAGTCTATCACTGATCCTTGTCTTGGATGGGACAAATCTGCTGCTCTGCTTTACCGCATGGCAGATTATATATAGAAACATAGAAGATCCTAGATATATCACTTCCAAAGGTTCAGGATTCCTGACATGATCGACGGATTGATGAAACTTTCCAGGATGCATCCCAGTATTATAAATGTTATTTCAAACCAAATACTGAAACGAAATAAGAAGGAATGTCTCTGTTCATAGAGCATTTCTTCTTTTTTTTGGGCATAAAAGTTTCGCTTGATCAGCAACAGCAAGGTGATCACATAACAGATAAAATGTGGAAATAAACTCATAAATACAAGAACCAGTCCTTTGATGCCCATTTGCACGATCTGCAAAGATAACATGGATCCAAAGAAAAATGCCATACAAAATGCAAAACTGTATAAAAAAATCCAAGGTTGCAAAAGATATGCCCCCAGATAAATAAATGCATATTGTTTTCCCCTTTTAAACAAAATATAAAAAAACAGACTAATACTTGCTTTATATAGATCCGTATTATTTAAAACCAGTGATCTTACGGTACCTCCATATGCGAGATAATCCTGGTATACAAAATTCGTAAATACACTCCCAAAGATTAACCCAATGATGATCCATAATCCTGAAAAGAATTTCTCTTTTTCCACAATTTTTTCCTCCTGTCATATCTTATGCAGTGCCTGTCTTTTATATTCTGTTTTCCTGATCTAGTCTTTTATTTCTCCATATTCAGATATCCAAGAACTCCTGAAATTGTTTTTGCATCAATGATCTTTCCAGAAAAGATCATATCTTTGATCTCATCGATTGTATATTCTTCTACATCGATAAATTCATCCTCATCCAAATGCTGTTTAGACAGCTTTAGATCAGTTGCAACATAAATCGGAATCTTTTCATCACAGAAACCGATGGCTGTGATCACAGTCATTAGGTGGGTCATTTTTCCAGCAATAAAACCTGTTTCTTCTTCAATCTCTCTTGTGACACACTCCAGAGGTGTTTCCCCGGGTTCAATTCCACCTGCCGGGATTTCCAGTGTTTCCTGATCAAGGGCATTACGGTATTGTCTTACAAGTAAGATCGTTCCTTTGTCTGTAACAGGAACAACAGCTGCTGCCCCTTTATGTTTGACCAGATCCCATGTGACAACTTTGCCGCTTGGAAGTTTTACAATATCCTCATAAAATCCAACAACTTTTCCCTGATGTATCAGATGTTGTTCTAGTTTCTCGTATCCTTTCATAAAAAATCTCCTTTATTTATACTTTTGACACTCACGTTATAAATTGGAAAAAGCGATAGATTTCTCTATCGCTTCTTGTTATTTCGCATAGTCAACAACTCGTGACTCTCTGATCACATTGACCTTGATCTGTCCTGGATAATCCAGATTCTCTTCGATCTGGTTTGAGATATCTCTCGCCAGTAAGATCATATCATCGTCACTGATTTGTTCAGGAACTACCATAACTCGAATTTCTCGACCTGCCTGAATTGCAAAAGTTTTATCAACACCCTGGAAGGAGTCTGCGATCTCTTCCAGCTGTTTTAATCTTGTTGTATAACTTTCCAGTGTCTCGCTTCTTGCACCTGGACGTGCTGCTGAGATTGCATCAGCTGCCTGTACCAGACATGCGATCAATGATTCTGGCTCTTCATCCCCATGATGAGATGCCACTGCATTGATGACAATTGGATTCTCCTTATACTTCTTACACAGATTCACACCAAGTTCTACGTGAGAACCTTCTACTTCGTGGTCGATGGATTTACCAATGTCATGAAGCAGACCTGCTCTCTTGGCCATTCTCACATCGACACCGATCTCTGCTGCTAAAAGTCCGGATAACTGAGCAACTTCCATGGAATGCTTTAACGCATTCTGTCCATAGCTTGTACGGAACTTCATTCTTCCAAGAAGTCTGACAAGTTCTGGATGGATTCCATGAACCCCAAGTTCTAATGTTGCTGCTTCCCCTTCTTCGCGCATCATAGTTTCGACTTCTTTTGTAGCTTTCTCAACCATCTCCTCGATGCGTGCTGGATGGATTCTTCCATCCACGATCAATTTCTCTAAAGCGATTCTTGCGATCTCGCGTCGAACCGGATTAAAGCTTGACAGTACAACAGCTTCCGGTGTATCATCGATGATCAATTCAACTCCCGTAGCGTTCTCAATGGAACGGATATTACGTCCTTCACGACCGATGATCCTTCCTTTCATCTCATCGTTTGGAAGCTGTACCAGCGAAATCGTTGTCTCTGCCACATGATCAACTGCACACTTCTGAATTGCAGTTACCACATATTCCTTGGCTTTCTTTCGGGCATCTTCTTTCGCTCTTGTCTCCATTTCTTTGACATACATTGCTGTCTCGTGTTTCACATCTTCTTTTACTGCTGATAATAATTGCTCTTTTGCCTGATCAGAGGTCAACCCAGAAATTCTTTCCAGTTCCTGTAGATGTTTTGCCTGCAGTTCCTGCAACTGAGCTTTCTCTGTATCGATGTTCTTTTCTTTGGCTGTTAATGACTGTTCTTTGCGTTCCAGCACGGTTGCTTTCTTCTCGACAGTCTCTTCCTTAGAAAGAACTCTCTGCTCATACTTCTGCAGTTCTGCCCTGCGTTCTTTTGTCTCTTTTTCGAAGTCATGTCTCGCTTTTATAGTTTCTTCTTTTACTTCCAAAGAAGCTTCACGTTTCTTCGCATCTGCTGCTTTGATTGCTTCATCTATAATCTCTCTTGCTTTATCTTCTGCATTCCCGATCGTAATTTCCATTGCCTTCTTGCTTCTTGTATTCGCTACATAGGCAGATACCGGAACTGCGATAACCAGAGTTGCGATAATGGCTATAATAATACCAACCACAGGTTTCCTCCTTATTCAATTTTTTGTGTATTCACACTCATTTAATTTTATATGTTTTTAACATAAAAGTCAAGGAAGGGATACCTCTTCTGTTCGAATTATCATTGCTGTTTTTCCTTGGATCGTAAGTCCCCCTCCAAAATCAACGGAATCTCCTGTGATCAGATCAATCCCGCATCCTGCCTGAGCATCAAAATGTGCTGTAAATTCGCCATCACCACAGTTCATTGCAAAAATGATGCGGTCTTCATTCGTTCTTCTCTGGAATACAAGAACATCTGGTGCGATCGCTAATTGTAAGTAATCACCGTATTTTAAAGCTGGTGATCCAGCTCTTACTTTTGCCAATTGTGCGATATAATTTGTTAATTCATTTTCTAATAAATCTTCTTTATGGATTCTTGGACGCAGGCTGTCATCACTTCCCTGTTCTTTCTTTCCTTCCATTCCCCATTCACTTCCATAGTAAACACCCGGAACTCCTGGCATCGCAAATTCCATTGCATAGATCAATGGTAAATGCTCTTTATCCTCTAACTGACTTGCGATTCTCTCCACATCATGGTTATCTACAAAATTATATAATGGAAGTCCTTTGTACAACGTCCATTCTTCTGGTCCAAACTGACGGTTTAGGGAATATCCGATCTCATGCATATTGTGTGTATTGAAACTTGAATACAAACCTTTATAACATTCATAATTTGTCACAGAATCCAACAGCTCTGGATTTACAAGCTGTGTGTAATCACCATGAAGCATTTCTCCGATCATCAAAAATTCTGGTTTCTTGCTGTGAACAAAGTCAACCAACACTTTCATGAAATTGCGGTTTAACATATAAGCAACATCCAGTCTTAATCCATCAATCCCTAATTTATCGATCCATATTCCGACAGATTCTAATAAATAATTTCTAACCTGTTCGTTGTCAAGATTTAATTTGACCAGTTCAAAATGTCCTTCCCATCCTTCGTACCAGAATCCATCATCATAGCAGCTATTCCCATCAAAATTAATATAGAACCAATCTTTATATGGAGAATCCCATTTCTTTTCTCTCACATCTTCAAATGCAAAGAACTCTCTTCCGACATGATTAAATACCCCGTCTAAGATCACCTGGATTCCTTCTTCATGCATGGCATCACACATCTTTTTAAAGTCTTCATTGGTTCCAAGTCTCTCATCGATCTTCTGATAATCTTTTGTATCATATCCATGATCACTGGATGAAAATACAGGTGAGAAATATACTGCATTCATTCCTAATTTTTTAATATGTGGAATCCAGTCTATCATCTCGAGAATTCCATGAGATGGCTGCCCATCTGTTAATGCTCTTAGTGGAAACACTTGATAAATCATTAATTCGTTCATTTTCATAGTCTCTTTTCCTTTCTGTCACTCTGTGCTTTTTAACGATTCAACCATGTCGATCTTCTTCAATTGGAAATACACGAAGGCATTTACAAGAATCGAAAAAGCGATTGTTAGTAAAATACTGTAAATATAGCTTTGCACATAAATCTGCCTTCCAAACATGATCAAGTCAACTTCTGTTGTGAAGATTACGTATTTGTGTAAAATAATTCCTAAAACAATTCCTGCGATTGTTCCAAGGATCGTTAAAAGGATATTCTCTCGATACACATACGCTCCGACTTCACCGTCATAGAATCCAAGAACTTTGATCGTTGCAAGTTCCATTCTACGCTCGGAAATGTTAATGTTATTTAAGTTATATAATACCACAAATGCAAGAAGTCCTGCAGATACGATCAGAACAACCACCACAATATTTAAGTTATTGACCATATCTGACATTGTCTTCTCATCATCGGCACAAAAATGCAGTGTTGAGGCTTCATCTCTTGCAAGAATCTGTTTTCCATTTTCCTGCATCTTTTTCTTAGATATATTCTTTTCAATACAATATATACCTGTCGTTTGTGCTTTTTTATGATACAGTTTCTCATAAAGTTTTGGTGTCATGTAGACTTTATGCTGCATGTAATTTTCTGTGATCTGACTTATTTTTGCTGTGATCTGTTTATCTCCAGACCGTTGGATCTTGATCGAATCTCCTTTTTTCACACCAAGCAGGGACGCTGCCTTTTCTGTTAAGATGATCCCATCATCATCTAACTGATACTTTGTTTTACTCTTTCGATCCTGAAGGCTGATATAGCCATTCAGATCTTTTTTGGACATTGGCTGGATCATCGTTGCATCCTGCTTTTTCCCATTAGCACGGATCGTCACTGCAGATTCGCTTACTTCTATCAAATCTGTCATATGTTCTTGTTTCTTTGCATACTGGATCAGATCTTCTTTCTTTGTCTCGCTGATCCCGTCTTTGTGTGTGATCGAGAAATCATAAGTAATGATCTCCCCATACTGCTTTTCTGAGATTGCTGAAATCGAATCTTTGATTCCAAATCCTAAGAGTAATAATGCCATACATCCGCCGATTCCAAAGATCGTCATAAAGAATCTCTTCTTGTAGCGGAAGAGGTTTCGCATCGTTGCTTTCCAGATAAAACTTAATCGTTTCCAGATAAATGGAATCCGTTCTAACAAAATCCTTTTTCCTTCTTTTGGAGCAACTGGACGCATTAGCTGTGCAGGTTTTTCTCTTAATTCTTTATAACATGCAGATAATACTGCTAAAACAACAACTCCAACCGCCAGTCCACCTGCCATCACAGAATATTCGATCTCTAATGGCGTATAGACAGCTCCCAGTCCTGTATACATCATTTTATAAGCGTTAATGATGATCCATGGAAGCAGTTTTTCACCGATCACTGCCCCTAGAATACTTCCACTAAGCGTTGCTGCGAGGGCATAGGTCACATATTTCATTGCAATATGAACTCCACTGTATCCCAATGCTTTCATCATACCGATCTGTGTTCTCTGCTCTTCGACCATACGTGTCATCGCTGTTAAGCTTACCAGTGCTGCAACTAAGAAAAAGATGACCGGTACCACTCGTCCTAACGCTGCAATCCTGTCTGCTTCCTGTCCGTATTCCACATAAGACTGCATCTTCTCACGGTTTAAGACATACCATTTCCCTTTCTTGATATCCTTAACATCCTGTCTGGCATCTGCAATCTTCTGCTCGGCTTCCTTGAATTTCTTTTCTGCTTTCTTTCTTGATCTCTTTAATTTTTTCTCCCCGGATGAAAGTTTCGATTCTGCTTTTGCAATCTTTTTTTCTCCGGAGGTGATCTGTTTTCTTGCTGATACTAATTTTGCTTCATTTGTTTTGATCGTTTGCTTTGCTTTCTTTAGCTCGCTGCTTTTTTGATCCAAGGTTGTTTCAGCCTTTGCAATCTTTGTCTTTGCCCTGCTGATCTGTTTTTTCCCTGCATTAATCTTGCTTCTTGCTGTCTTGATCTGTTCTTTTCCTGCATTAATCTGTGCTAAGGAAGCTTTCGCTTCTTCCTGTGAGATCATTCCAGCCTGCATGGCACCCTGAATCTGCTGTTCTTTTGTCTGTAAGTTCTTCTCCTGTGTCTTTAGCTTTGCCTCCTGTGTTTTTAATTCTTTGCTTTTTGACCGAATTGTTTGTTTCTGTGTCTTTAACTGCTTTCTGGCATTCTGAATCTGTCTGATCCCTGACTGATACTGAGCTTTTGCATTCTTAATCTGCTGCTCTCCATCAGAGATCTCTTTCTTGCTTTTCGCTAATTTTACTTTGGAATCTTTGATCTTTTGTCTGGACTTCTTTAGCTTTTTCTCGGCCTGATCTAGTTTCTTATATGCTTTTTTTCGTTCTTTTTTGAATTTCTTTTCTTTCTTGTCAATCTTCTCTTCGGCTTCTTTCTGAACAGATCTTAACCGTTTCTCATTTTCTATTTTGGAAATATCTTTGATCTCTTCTTCCAGCTGTTTTACTTTGTTTTTGTAAGCATCACTGTAAGCTCTCTCTTGCTTCGCTCCCTTCGCAGTCAGATAAACTTCTGTATAGATATCTGAGGAAAATTCTGATGGTTGCACCACAATAAAGCCTGACAACGTTCCCGTTCCAATGCCAGTGCTTCCTCTGGATCTTGAAAGATATTCTGATGAACTTCCGATTCCTGTGATCTTATAGGTTGTATCTTTCAGAGTATCCTTAAGATCATCTTCATTTCCAGAAGATAAATTTAAAACATCCCCTTTTTTCAGATCATTTTGCTGGGCATACCATTCATCTACCAGACATTCTCCCGATGCTTGTGGAAGTTTTCCATCTATGATCGTTATCTGGTTTAATTTATCAGTCTTCCCCATAACTTTGATCGCATGTTCTTCATCACTTCCCTGCTTCCTTGCGATCACATCTACAGAATGTCCTCCTTCGACCGACTGCACATTTTTTAACTTCCGAAGGGCTGTCAGATTCTCTTCTGAAATTCCAAGTGTTCCCATGACTTTGACATCCATCAGCCGACTTCCATCAAACTGGTGGTCTGCTGTGATATGCATATCTTTTTGTGTCACACGGATTCCTGAATAGAATGCAACGCCCAGTACAACGATAAAAAAGATTGATAAAAATCTCGGAAGGGTTCCTGTGATCGTTCTGTATATATCTTTATGTAATGCCGTTTTCTTCATACGCATTTCCTACCATTCAATCGTCTCCACCGGCTGAGGGTGTTCGTTTATCGTAATGTTGCTGATCTTTCCGTTCTTCATCTCGATCACACGGTCTGCCATCGGTGCGATCGCAAGGTTATGTGTGATCACAACCACTGTTTTTCCTTTCTTGTGACAGGTATCCTGCAATAATTTTAAAATAGATTTTCCTGTCTGATAATCCAGGGCACCAGTTGGCTCATCACAGAGCAAGATCTTTGGATTCTTTGCCAATGCACGTGCAATAGAAACTCTCTGCTGTTCCCCACCAGATAACTGCGCAGGGAAATTATTTAGACGGTGTCCAAGTCCCACATCTTTTAATACTTCTTCTGCTTTCAGAGGATTCTTACTGATCTGAAGTGCCAATTCTACATTCTCTGTTGCAGTAAGATTGGGCACCAGATTGTAAAACTGAAATACAAATCCTATGTCATCTCTTCGATATCCTGTCAGTTGTTTTTTATTCCATTTGGAGATATCTTCTCCATCAATATAAACAGCGCCACTGGTCGCAGTATCCATACCTCCTAAAATGTTCAAAACGGTAGTTTTTCCTGCACCACTGGCGCCAATGATCAAGGCGAACTCACCCTGATTCACCGTAAAATCGATCCCATCTACGGCTTTGGTGATCACCTCTCCTGTCTGATATATTTTCTTTACATTTTCTAACCGAATCAACTCCATAAATATGTTCTCCTTTACGTACAATTTTAACATATTTTCATTGATTCGACTAGTCTGCTACTTAAACTGATTTAATGATTCATCATATTCGTATCCGATCATGGAAAGCTTTTGTTTTACTTCATTTTGATCGAGATCGAGTGACTTACACAGGTCTTCGTATGAATCGTAAAAATCTCGTAATTGTGTATTGATGTAGCTTAATAACATCACTGGGTCTTTTGGTATCATGTCTGTCTCCTAATGTCTTTGTCTTTATAAAATGTTATTTAAAAAATTGGTTGTAGACCCGCCATTGTTGATCAGTGATGATAAAACAAACTCTTTCAAAACAAAATATGATATGAATGTTGCGACCAATATAGTGATCAACACAACATACGCGATCATATCTTTCTTCGTATTCGGATAGCTCATCATTGCAACGATCATATAGATCATCCCAAGGACTCCTCCAACTACAATGATCAGAATCGCAAACTGATACATTCCTAAAAACAATCCTAAAATTCCAAGGATCCATCCTAGACTTAATCCCAAAGATCTCATTCCTGCGATCTGACAGCTTTGAAACCAATTGATATCCGCTTCTGCCATCGCTTTCATTAATCCCATGACAAGTGTTGCGATCACAAGTGATACGATGATCGCAATAATGATCCCATATCCAAAGAATCCTCCAAGTGAAGGTGTCTGTGCTGCCATTCTTGATGTTCCGAAAACACTGTTGATCCCGCTCATTGTTGCAGATACGATCTTCTGTAACAGAACATATAGATATAAACCTGTTAAGACTGCTTCAATTCCCATCAGGATCAATCCGTTTTTACTGTCCTTGTCTGATACAGCTTCCACAAATCCTGTACTTGGATGTTTGATCATCTCTAGTGCCTGTGTACAGAAATTCTTTGCTTTATCTTTTACTTCTTTCTGTACAGATTCCTGCATATCATGCACTGGCTGCTGTGTCTGTGTACAACTGCATGGCTGACCATCGATCAGTCTTCTTCCACATTTGGTACAAAACTTTGCCATAAATATATTCTCCTTTTCTTCTCTCATCATAGCATCTAATAATAATAGTATGAAACGCTGTCGATCACCCATTTTCCATTCTTCTTGAGCATCTTGGCCACACCGTTGATCGTACAGGTTTGTTTCTCATAGGACCCTGTCCATCCATTTTTATATTTGTAGTCTCTTGTTCCCTGAACTGCTACTGGGATTCCATCTGCGACTGTATAGTAAGATGATGTTGCATCAACAGCCTGACATTTTGTTAATTTTACATTGCCTAACGCTTTCGCATCCTGTCCATAATAATAAATATATCTGCACAGACTTGTTCCATAAGAGTTTGCTTTCTGATCCGATGTAAAATAAGATGTCAATCCTGAATTGCCAAGATTTCTGATCTTTGCTTCTGTGATCTTTGGAAGATAATTTTTTAGCTCTTTCGCTGCCTCTGCTTTGGCTGAATCAGAATATTTGATCTTGCTTAATGGATTTTCTTCTCCTGTTTTAAATGTGTAACTTGTCTGATCAAACAAGCCGTCTGCTCCATGAAATGTGATCTTATGTGTTCCTTCAAACATCCTTGTATAATATGTATTTCCCGAAGTATTTTCTGGAACTTTCGCTGCGATCCCATCAACTTTCACTGTCACTCCTGGCATTGTAAATAATTTCACAGTCTTGATCGTTGCTGAAGTATCTGTGATACTTGTTACCTCATATTTATCAAAGAATAAGAAATTCTTCTTTGCTGATTTTGCTACATGGATCGTTATCGTGTCTGAACCTTTTTTCGTCTGGTAGATGTACTGTCCTGCATAAGTTCCATATTCCGTATATCCTCCAGTTGGTGCAGATAATGTCTTTGTCTCACTTTGTTCCATAGTCTGCTCATAGGCTTCTTGATTGATAAATGTATCTTCTTCAAAATTATACAGATCATAGCTCTTTGACCATCTTTGGCTGTTATAATCTTTGACAAATTGATTCGCTGCTGATTCTGGACTGCTTTTTTTATTTCCAAGATAGAAAAATGCTGCGATCAATACAACCAGAACTGCAATTTCTGCTATGATGATCTTCTTTGCTTTATCACTAAATCCTGCTGCTGTTCTTACTGATTCTGACTGTGGAGCCGCTTCTTTTTTTACAGGCTCTGATTCTGGTACCTCCGTGCGCTCAATCTTAGCTCCACATTCTCCACAAAACAAATCGTCGTCTTTTACTTCACTTCCACAATTTGGGCAAAACATACTTCTTCATCTCCCTTTTTTATCTAAGTCCGCGTTTCTTTAATTCTGCTGCCATGGTATCAACATTCTTTTTCTCATATTTGTTCAAAGAAATATCATTCTGATCGTCCACGGTTCCAACATACCATTCTTTTTTCTCAAAACGCTCTTTATTCTTCTTCTTAGTGAATTTTAACCCATGTCTTGCATAAACCTCATTCACTGCATATTGAAGTTCTTCATCAGATAATTTCTTTACGGAAGATTTGCTTACGTAAGAAGTGTCTGCATCTGGGAAAATATATCCATCATCCGCATCCATTACATTGCTTGCTGTATTATTTTTTGCAGCTGTTGTTGCTTCTTCTGTAACTTCTTCTGTTGTTGTTTCCTGTGTCGTTGGCTGCTCTGTTGTCATATTGTCTCCTGATTCCCCTGCATCTTCTTCAGATACAGATTCACCCGCATCAGATTCACTGACATCATCACTTCCATTACCGTTTGATTCTTGTTGTACGGCATTTTTTAAAGATGATGATTGCCCATTATCACTGTTTCCACTCGTGATCATCATAGCGATCAGTGCTATGGCTACGACTGCGATCACCACTCCTAAAGAAATGATGATCTGTTTTTCATTTTTCTTCATTCTTTTCTCCTCTTCTCTCATAATACCGGTCAACACCATCTGCAATTCCTTCTGCAAGCATTGATTGATAATGATTGTCCGATAACTTCTGGTCTTCCTCTGGGTTTGACATAAATCCCATCTCAACGATCGTCACTGGAATCTTACTCCAGTTGATCCCTGTCATCTCATCTGTCTGCGTTACACCGCGGTTCACTGCCCCGGTCCTTCTGCATAATGTACTTACCACACATTCTGAAAGTTCCTGACTATCTGCAGCGATCGATCTGCAATATGGATTCGATAATGTCGGACTCATTGTCAACGCCCCATTTGCAGACTGAGAATCTGCACTATTGCAATGAATCCTTAATAAAATATCTGAACCACTTTCATTTGCCATAAGAGCACGCTTTTTATTGCTGAGTGACACATCATTCGTCTCACGGATCATATATACGTCATATCCTCTCGCGATCAATGCACTTTTTAGCTTTAACGAAACTTCCAAATTCACCTGATATTCTGTTCGTTTTGTGACAACACCTTCGGTTCCTGAGGATACCATCGGTTTTGTCTTATCAGAACCAGGTCCGATCGCTTCTTTTTCACTCATCTGTTTCCTTTGGTGTCCTGCATCGATTGCAATCTTTATACGATCTTCCTGTTGTTTTGATTGTTCCTGATCAACCGTTACTTCATTCTTTTTTTGTGTTGTCTTTTGCTTGATGATCTCTGTTCTTTTTTCTGTCGTTGGTTTTGGATGATTTTCACTGATCATTTCATCATCATTGCTGCATCCAGCACAGAAAAAACAAAGGATCATACATAAGATCATGATCTTCCATATCTTTTTCATACCTTTTATCCCTCTCATTTATAATACTGCAGTTGTTCTATGGCTCTACAACATGAAGCTCTCCTGTCACAGAATCCATAACATATCCAGATATCTTCACATCTTTTGGGATCAATGGATGTTTTCTCAACATTTCCACAGAATCTTTTACAGAACTTTCCACACAGTCAAATCCTTCCAGCCATGTATCAAAATCAATACCACAATGACGGATCAGCTCAATCTTCTCCTCATCGACTCCTCGATCCATCATATGTTTTATCATCATATCACTATTAATATGCTGTACTCCACAGTCAGTGTGTCCAATGACCATGACTTCTTCAATCCCAAGTTCAAAGATTCCGACTAAAACACTTCGTACCACACTTCCGAAGGCATGACTTACTACCCCACCAGCATTCTTGATGATCTTCACATCCCCATTCCTGATCCCAAGGGCTGCCGGCAAAAGTTCTGTCAACCTTGTATCCATACAAGTGATGATTGCGATCTTCTTGTCTGGATATTTGCTTGTCTTGTATTGTTCATACTTCTTTTCTTCTACAAATTCTTTGTTATATTTTAAGATTTCATCTATCATAACTTCTACTCCCTACCTCAATGTAATATCTGCCGTTTTTCCCTTGCAGGCTTTTAAATAATCTTCGGTCGTAAGTTCAATCTGGATTCCATTTTTACCGCCGCTTACAATAATCTTCTCCTGTGCATTGGCACTTTCATCAAGCACTGTTGGATAGTCTTTCTTCATTCCGATTGCTGTACATCCACCGCGGATATATCCTGTGATCTTGTTGATATCCTTGACATGGATCATCTCCACAGACTTCTCACCTGCTGCCTTCGCTGCTTTCTTAAGATCTAATTCCTGATCGATCGGAATGACAAATACAAAATACCCTCCACCTTTTCCTTCAGTCACGAGGGTTTTAAATACTCTTTCATATGGTTCATTTAACATATCTGCGATGGTAATTCCATCAATAAATTCTTTACATTCATAACGATGTACTTCAAATGGGATCTTTGCTCTCTCAAGCATCCGCATTGCATTTGTTTTTGGTTCTTTCTTTGCCATCTTATAATGTCCTCCTTACTGATCGTTTTATCTGGCAAAATTTACTTTTGACATTCTCATCATATTTTACCTTGCAAATACTCCATAGATCAAAGAAACATAACATGCAAAATCTCCGATTCTTTTTCTTTGATATCCAAGTTCTTCTCTCCATTTTGCTTCTTTGCCATGCTCTTTTGTATATGCTGCCAATTCATCTAAAGAATGGATCACGCTATCGTGCATCACTGTCCTGTCATCATTGCTTCTGTCTGTCTTCGGTGTGATCTTCCAATGTGCGCGGAGGCTTCCATAATCGATCATACAATGAAGTGCATGATCCCATAACTTGTCATAGATCTCATCTTCTTCAAGATTCTCTTCTAACAGTTCTTCATAAACCTTCATCGCCTGCTCAAATTCAAGATCATCTGGCATTTTTAGATAATTCTCATATATAAAATCTTTCTGCATAATGGCCTCCTTTATTTCTTTGGCATACATTTTTACACTACTTGTGCACATTATATCATATTTTCTCATATAGTGAGAGTAAAAGATCTTCCGAGGATATTTTTATGCCAGAAATACAAACTAACAATCTTGTCGATCGTGGACAGTTAAAAATACAGGTAACTTCAAGACAAAGAGCCGTCCCAATCCCTAACGCTACGATCGAGATTTCTTATACTGGTGATCCTGATTCTGTTCTTGAGACTGTATCTACTGATGAAAATGGGCAGACACCTGTCGTTGACCTCCCTGCTCCTCCCGTGGAATACAGCATGTCTCCGAGTGAAAATCAGCCTTATTCTGAATATAATCTAAAAATACATTCTGATGAATATAAACCTGTCACGATCTCAGGTGCACAGATTCTTTCTGGTGTGGAAGGCCTGCAGCCTGTTTCCATGATTCCTGAAGAAACCCACACTCCAACAGAAGAACACCCGATCGTGATCGGTCCGCATACCTTATGGGGTAATTACCCTCCCAAGATTGCGGAATCTGAGATCAAGCCAGTCAACGAAAGTGGTGAGATCGTTTTAAGCAGGGTTGTGATTCCTGAATATATTATTGTTCATGATGGTCCTGTCGGTGATAAAACTGCGCAGAATTATTATGTTCGCTATAAAGATTACATCAAAAATGTTGCCGCCTGTGAGATTTATTCCACTTGGCCAAGGGCAACGCTTGAAGCAAATATTCTTGCGATCATGTCATTTACTTTGAATCGTGTGTATACAGAATGGTATAGAAATAAAGGGCATGATTTTACGATCACATCTTCTACAGCTTATGATCATAAATTCATTCCTGGAAAGACAACTTATAATTCTATTAATACGATCGTTGATGAGATTTTTGCAGATTATCTGTCTCGTCCGAATGTGAGACAGCCGATCCTTACTCAGTATTGTGATGGGAAGAAGGTGTCTTGTCCGGAATGGATGACCTTACTGTAAGTGCGTATAAAGTTTTTTATAAGAAAAAATAGCCAGGAAATCCCTGACTATTTTCGCTTTTCAACAAACTCTTTCATCATCTTTGTTAACTGGCTTGCCTGGCTGACGCCTTCTTCTTCACAAGCTCTCGCAAATTCTTCTACTACTTCTCTTTTTAATTTATAAGATTTTGACATCCAACCAGCTTTTTTCTCATATTTTTTTGTTGCTATTGTTTGTGGTGTTGGTTTTCCTACTGGCACGCTATCACTCCTTTTCTTTTAAAAGATATATCATATTTATTACATTACTTACAATATTGGTAATCAATGCTATACCTGTAAACAAATCTAATCCATTTTTGACTGCCAAATAACACAAGCACATAAATGTTATCCAGGTTGATATTGTTATTACTTTAACCATAGACATTTTTTCACAGATGATTTAAAATAGGCAGTGGGTAGTGGGATTTACCCACCACCTTGCGATTACTTAAAGAATGCTTCGTATATCATGCATATCGTAGTTACCACACTTTGAATGATGCTGAATACGAGAACCGCTTCTTTAAGTTTTCGCTTTTTCTTTTTCTTGCTCATCTGCTTCTCACCTCCTTATGTATATATAATAACATATGGTGCACCATATGTCAATGTTTTTCCTAAATTTTCATTATTTTTTTGCATAAAAAAAGACCAGGGATTTCTCCCCGGTTTCATTATTTTTTTCTGTTTGCGTACAATGCTTTGCATGTCTTCTTGCCACAGTAAGATCCTGCTGTGCTCCATCCTAATCGTTTCCAATATCTCTTAAGCTGTGCAGTTGTCATTTTTCCCCAAATACCATCTACTTCGATATTTGTTCCTGGTGTTAATTCGTTCAATTTTTTCTGCATCCATTTGATCGCACCTTTATCGGACGTCTTCTTTACTGTTGTATATTTCTCTGGATCATACGCTGGTCTTGCAAATCCGCGGATTACACTCTTTCTTCTTGTTCTTCTCATTACTGCACCGCCGTTATCATCGCTACTCTTAGATGTATTTCCTTCAATTGTCGTATATGTTCCATCCTTGTTTGCTTTTTCCACAATTCCAATATGACTCGCTCTTCCTTTTCCAAAATCCATCAAGCAGAGATCGCCTGCCTGTCCAGTTGAGTGCCAGCGATCATGTTTTTTGTAATAATTCTCTACATCCGGACAATATGCTGTTTTTTTGCCCCCGAAGAACAGATCGGATGCATTACACATCCTAAAGATATCCCATACAAATGCGCAGCACCAAGGATAAGAACTCCCTTTTACACTGTGCCCATAGTAATCTGTGTTAAATTTTACATTATTGCTGTTTGCTGGTTTTTCTTTTGTTCCAATGTAGCTTTTTGCTTTTTTAAGAATTGTGCTTGCTTTTGCCATTTATTCTTCCTCCTCATCATTTTCCAGAATATCCGTCTGGTGCTCTACCTGTGATCTAATATTTTTCACTAATGGTTTTAAAAATCCTGGAATTGGAACACCGATATCTTGGATGTTCTCCAAAATTGATATCACCTCATTACATGTAATCCAGATCGCCACAATGCTTGCAATCAAAAACTGAACCTTTATGTCAATTCCTATTTGTGCAGTTGAATACTTAATCATTTCATCGACGATCGCACCAACTACGACAAGCAACCACATTGCAATTTTTTTAAATATTCCACGAATAGATCTATAAGAATTTATATCCTGGTTTCTAAATTTGCTTGCGATCAATCCAGTTCCATAATCAACCAGATTGCTTGATACCATTAGTCCGCATGGAATTGCTAATATTCCTAACAAAGACGATAAGAATGCCAATATTCCCGTTATGATTGCTTTAACATAATTTGCCTGTTCCATATTTTTCTTCATGACCTCACTTTCCTTTCCTTAAAGAAAATTTAATTTTTGCATAAAAATAAGACCATTCCTGGTCTTTCTCTAATTCTTATCATGTTGTTCCTCTGTCTTTCAACTGTTTATGTGTATAAGTCGCTAACTGTTTGTGTGTATAATTTTTGTTTAAGTAATTATGCGTAACAATCGTTACAGAAATCTTTACTTTTCCATTTACAACAACAGGATTTGGAGACAATTCAACTTTTTCAATTTTTATCATTAAATTACCTCCATCTTCTCCCTGTTTTTTATAATTTCATCTGCAATTTTTAATTCTATTTCTAAGGTGTACATCCTGCTTTTTTGCACTGGTTGTATTTTTACATCAACATAATAACCATTTTTCTCTTCGTCTTTTTCGATTGTACAAACGCCTGCTGCCTCTTGCTTGCCATTATGCAACAACGAAAATTTTGCATCCTTTATCACAAAATAATCATATTGACCTATTGAATGAACAAAATACTTTACATGTCTGTCCTCTCCTAATATGAAAGTTATCATCTTTGTACCTCCTTACATTTTGGGTACATCCTATTGAAGCATATTTTCCTTTCAACTTTTTCAAACAAGTATCCGGAAAGTGGCAACTGATGCACGCAAATGTTTTCACCTTTTACAGTATATAATAATCTTGTTATAAAGCTTTGGTTCCCTGCTTCGTCCTCTGCTATTACTTCGATCACATATTCTCCATCTATATCAAGTGGGACTGGTACATTCCACCAGTCCCCTTTGCTATGATCATAATTCACTTCTATGCCATCGACCTTTCCGAATACTCTTTTGACCATACTCATCTCCTAGTTTGTAACTTCTACACTGATCACGAATGTTTTTCCACAATCTATTGGATTTGGTGTAATCTTTACGCTCTTGATCGTAGGTGCGGTTGTGTCTAATGTAACTGTACGTGTTACTGTAGTTGTCTTACCAGCACCATCTTTTGCGACAACTATAATTGTGTTTGTACCTTCTGCAAGAGTAAGAGCCTTGTTGAAACTTCCATCGCTTCCAACTGTGACTGCTTCTGCTGCTCCAGAATTAAGCTTAACTGTAACAGTGACTGGACTTGATGTTACATCATTTGTTGTACCTTTTACTGTGCAAGATGCAACATTTGTCACAAGTTTATCTGCTGGACTTGAAAGTGTTAATGTTGGTGGTACTGTATCAACTTTGAATGATGTTGAACTTGTACCTGCTGCATTTCCATCATAATCACTTGCATCAAGTTTGATTGTGTGACTACCATCAGATAATGCTGTTGTCGGTGTATATGTACACTGATATCCTCCGGTGATTGCCGTTTTGGCAATTGAATCTCCTGTTATTTTTGTTTCACTATCAATCGTAATTCCAATTGTTGCCGGATTAACTCCTGAATCTGCATCTGTTACCTTCCAGGTAATCGTTGGTTTATTATTCGTTAAGTATGTTCCAACTGTCGGTGCTGTTATCGCAATAATAGGTGCAACTTTTTCTTTTACTTGTAAACGTAAAGATTTTCCAAGAGTTGCATCTGCTGCATCTTTTGTTGTTATGTTTCCTGCAACATCGGTTGCTTTTACTGTTACTCCGTAATAATGTCCGGATTGATTGTACGAGCTCTTAGACGGAGCTGTTACCGTAGCTTCATACTTTCCACTTGTACTGTTAAGTGTTAACGTATACGTTTGACCGTTAATAGTCGCTTGTACTGTTTTTACAGCCATATCTTTTTCTCCTTTTTATCTGTTTTTATTCAATAGCACAACTAAATTCTGATATGGAAAGAACTAAAAATATTGTTTTTCAATCGTGCGGTAGTGGCACGAGTATTTCTGTTGCTATGAAGAATCGAAATGCTATAAATAAAACCTGTGATAAAATGCCGTTATTTGTTATTGGAAACGGAAACGGAATACCAATGTGTGCAATCATTCTAATCAATATTTCAGGTGCAAATATAAGCGTTGATCAAGTTACAAATCTTACTGGTTATAACTTAAATTGTTCAGCAAGTGGGGATTCGTTCAATATATATAATCTTCCTAATTGGGGTTATTTCATGGTCATAGCTCCACCAGGAGTTTATTTAGATCAGTCCAACAACGTAATTTAAATAAATTGCACCGAACTTGCAGGTGCTACTATATTTGCAATAACTACACCATTACTTATGCTTGTTGCACATCTAACAGTTAATTTATTTCCGTTCACTGATATGTATCCCGAATTTCCAATTGGCGTCCAATTCTGATCTAAAATCTCACATGGGGCAAATAAACTACATGTAAAATTTACGCCATTCGGAAGTTTATACGTGTTATCTGTATTCCCCCCAGTTAGATTTGCACCAAAAAATGCAGATACTATTACAATATCTTTGTTTCTTTTTACATATAAATTTGGTGATGATCGCTCTTCGAATACAGAATCAGAATTTAGCTGCGTAATAGCATTAGCATTTGCTTTCATTTGTTTATCGATAATATCCATGTTGCTGTTTTGTACATCGACATCATAAAAATCTGTTCCGTCCGGTTTTTCCAATCCATAATTCGTTGTCTTCGTTGCCATCTTCATTCTCCTTTCAGAACAGTATTTCTAACCTGTTCATGTGTGTATTTTTTCAAATAATCATGTGTAAATGCATGTAATGTTTCGTGCTGGTTGTATCGTAACCCTATGTCCATTGTCATGTTCATCGGAACAATTTCATCCATTAATTTTTCAAAATCAGCATACATTTGCTTCCTTGTTAGTTCCACTAAACATTTCAGTTCCATTTCTTCTGGCAATACTACCAGTGTATAATTTCCATTGCCCAGTAGATTATTTAAGCGATTTAAGAGATCGTTGTATGTATATGGATAATCGTCGTACCATTTTATTAGCACTCTAAATCTTCGATCTTCCAGGCTATCTGTATCCTGCGGCTGTATTTTTAGGATTTTTTCTCGTCTCGATATTCCGTATTCGGTTGCTGTGCGAATACAAGTATCAAGATCTCTATCCCTTATTTCTTTTTCCAGGCGTTGCCCAACCTTTTCTTCTGCTGCATAAATTGCCATGATTTCATCTATGTTTTCTATTGCTGCCGGGATTTCTAACTGCATGACACCGCCCCCTTTATTGGTATTACATTTTCTTGCAACGTAATGTTTTCAGTACCGCCATTTATGAGTACGTTTGTTACGTCTGTAATTCCGTCAATATTGTATATCGCGTTTTCTATTGCTGCCCTTCTCACAATAATCGAAGTTGTATCAACCCATGTTTTTCGCAGTGATAACATATATTCTTCGATCGCATCTTCAATCTGCGTTTTCAAACCTTCTGCTGAGTATCCAGTATCGTAAGTCGCTACTGCTGATACATTTACTGTATACTCATTTACGGTTGATATGATCACAGCATGACCTATCGGAGCAATTCCAATTCCTTCTCCATGATTTTGTACCGGATCTACTTGCTTCTGTACTGAATCTATCAGCTCCTTCGATGCTTTTCTGTATTCATCTGATATGATAACAGTTGATATACTGCTGCCTTTTCTCCTGTATGTCTTTTCTCCACCAACTCCATCGATCGCTTCTACTTCTTCTTTGTAGTATGCTTTGTTTCCTGCAAACGGTTTAATTCCAAAAGAATCTTCTATTCGCATCCTGTAAGATTCTTCATCTTCTTCGTCTGTTCCTGGAACCAATAATTTCGTCAACTGTGCATCTTCTAACTCGTCGATGTCGTCCAGGCACATAAGATCTCCGGTCCATCCATTTGGTTCTGTTCCTGCATCTTCACATTCCAGTCTATACTTATGTTCTTCTTCATTGATCACATCTGTTACAATGTAGTTGTAATCATCTCCGCTGAATTCCGTTCCAATCGGTACAGTTGCATTAAATACACCTTCAAATTGTGCTGGTGTTGCTTCTTCTATGTACACACCTTTTTCTTGTCCGAATCTTACCAAATGATCCAGATCAGCAGTGTCGCTGTACTGATTATCAACAAGTGCCGACAATTCTGTATATACTTCTTCCAGTCTTGCTCCGTGTTTTGCACATGAGTGATAAATTAGTGATCCCTCAGATGTATCCAATCCATCTGGCATTTCTTCCATCATTTCTTCCATGATCACATCCATTGTCATATCTTCATACATCTATATTCATCTCCTCATCTCCATACTCTGTTAGCAATCTGAATTTTATATTCATTGTTTCTTTGCTTCTGTCTACTTCAAGATCTGTTATGCCTGTGATATAGGCATTCGGTTCCAAGCATTCTGTTATGAGTCGATTTATCTCGCTTTTTACATATTCATCAGAATGCGTATATCCTATCAAATCATTGATTTCTGATCCGTATTCCCACGAATACTGCACAAAACGATATCTTTCAATTTTAATTGTAAAATACGCCCATACAGCTAACGCTCTTGCTCCTTCTGCTATTTTCCCATTTAGTTTTCCAGAAGAGAAATCAATATCATATTCTTTCGGATAATATTCAATTTCTTCTTCCTCTTCTAATTCTTCTGTATCTTTCTCAAACGGAAACATTACGCACTCACCACCTTGCATATAACTACATATTCTTCATCGTTTATCTGTACGATCAGAACTTTATCTCCATTTTTCAGAGATAATCCTTCTGTAATTAAATAATCATCTTTGTCCAATTTCTGTCCATGATGGATTACTTGTCCATCTGAGACATAAGCAATTTCAATTGATGCCGGATTATCTTTTTTTCCTTGTTTTCTCATAACTTCTAACATTCTTTCATATGCGTTCATTACAAGATTCTCCTTCCCTGCATCCAATGTTTTGCATAGTAACCATTTTGTAAGCTACTTATTCTTACTCCAGCATTAGAACAATGAATAAATTTATTAGATCCGATGTAAATGCCAACATGCGATGGTCCTGCTTTGTATGTTCCCTGGAAGATTACAAGATCTCCTTTTCTCAGATCTTTTTTCTGTACCTTACTTCCTCTTGTCGCCTGAACGTTTGCACTTCTTCCTATCTGCTTCCCTGTCGCCTTTCGAAATACAAATGACGTAAAACCTGAACAATCACTTTTTCCCAAATCAGGTGACGATGCTCCAAATACATAGTTTACTTTTCCTATGTATTTTTTGGCTTTTGATATTACTTTATCTGCTTGCTTGGTATCAACTTTCTTTTGTTTGAATCCTGTTCCATTTCCTATGATCGCATATCCTGTTCGTTTTCCAAATCTGTTGCACTGAGCTTTTGTTTTCATGAGCAAGTCAAAGTGATACACGCCATTTACAATTTTTATTGCGCCACCACGATCATTAACCTTATGAACTTTTTTATCTCTGCTCGTTTTTGTTCCAAGCACTTGTATTTGCGTTCCATATTTCACAGAACCAGGTGCAGCACATGTATATTTACTTGGATCAAGCTTCTTTCCTTTACAATCATAATATCCACCCTCCATTTTATTTGATGCCGGATAATATGCTGTAAATAAGGCTTTCACTTTTCTTCCGTTTAATATGCCTGTACTTACAGTTCCAGAACTTGAACTTGATTCGGCATCATCACTTTCTGTTTCCATGATATTTTTAAACGCCAGTTCTAGCGTCATTGTATGGATTCCATTTTCAAAAGTGTGTGAATCATTTTCAATCCAAAAATTTCCGTCAAGTCCAGAATCTACATCGTGAATTTTGATTCCATAACCAGAGATACACCTTATATCTCCAATTGCTGTTAGAGATGCTGTTTTTTCTAATCCTGTTAAGGTATTCTTTGCTTCTTTTTTTCCATTTCCTTTTTCAACAGATAAAGAATCCTGAAATGTTCCATATGTGCTGATCCAGTTTTTATTAGATACTGTACCGATTTTTTTGTTCTTGGAGTTGTAAATTGCAACCTTGTTGATCATGTTATCAGTTGTTTCTTCATAACTTGATTCTGTTATGCCTTCGCTTTGATTTAGCGTAACATCTAACATTTTTCCTTTTTTGATCACTGATAATTGATCACCTTCCATTAAGATCTGGTAGTTTGTTCCTGTTTTTTTTCGGGCTTTTGTATACGCTGCAAGAATCATGTTGTAATATTCTTTATCTGTAAAAAGCATTTTCTTAATTTTTACTTTTGTTTTTGCAATGTTTTTTACTTTAATTTTCAGATCTTTGCAAATCAGTCTTGTGGTCTGTTCAGGCGTTTTTTTTTTGAATTTGTACGTTCCTTTGCTCCTGGTCAGATACAATAAATAATCGTACGCTGTATAGCTTATTGTACCTGCTTCGCCTTTTCGTTCTCTTTTTGTAACTTTTCCATGAAACTTTTTCTTGGAACCATCATAAAAACAAATAAGATCGCCTGTTTTTATGTTTGGCGTTTTTACATTCGGATCTCCTGCTGGATTTGGAAGAGCAAATTCTAAGGATCGTGCAGATGAATAAGCACTTCCTGACCACGTTACTGTATTAACCAGATCAGATATGTCATTTCCTTTCCATGTAATTTTCATACCGTTATCACCAACTTCGTTCCCTGATAAATATATCTTCCTTTACTACTGCTTCTTCTACCATGTTTTTTTGCCGCTTTTTCGATCACGCTTTTATTCTTTGCATAGATCTTCGAAGCGTTGGCAGATTTTCCTGTTTTGCTCTTGGCAATCTTTTTTAATGTATCTCCAGATCGAACGGTATATTTTATAGTCTTTTTACTCTTTGAGTTTCTTTTCTTTCCAGATTTCTTTTTTACTTTTTTCCCTCCGGATGTTTTTTTCTTTGTTTCTGAATAAGATATTGTGATGTACTCTTTTAAACTGATTGTAAATGCTGCATCTCCTGATCCATCTTCTTCTCCATACTCCAAAGATTCTATAGATACATACTTGTTAAAATCGGCTCTTCCAGTTATCACAAGTGTCGGAGTGATCTTGTTCTGTTTCCAGCCCTTTATCTTATTGATGTACGTATATGGATTTGTATTAAATCCTTTGTACTGACAAAAATCATATTCCTGAGCTGGAAAAAAGGAACTTAGCTCTACTGTTTCTAAGTTCCTTTCGCCTAACAGATTTATTTCTCCTTTTCTATGCACATTTTCTGACGTGTTGTTTTGTGACGTTCCGATTTTGAAACTTGATGGCAATACCGGGAACCGGATCTTGTCATTTCCATTGTTTAACCATATTTCCATAACGTTCTCCTTATGCTGGTACTGCTTCTAGTTTGTCTGCAATTCTTTCAGCAATTTTATCAATGTCAGCTTCTTCTCTTACGATGATTGTGTCCGCAAGTTTTTCTATCTTGTAGACTTTCTTTCCTTCATTCCGTGCCATTCTGACAGAATCGTCGTGTGGGTAAACTCTGCTTCCTCTTGGAAGATCTACAATTTCTCCACCTTTCTCATTGATCTGCGCAATTCCACCGCTCCAGTTATTTGTTCCTTTTGCTAGCATTGGAATCTTAGGAATATTGATACCGTATTGTTTTCCACCATATTTTCCAGGCACCCATGATGGAATTTTTACGCTAACTTTATTTAATCCACTGATCGCTGTATTCACAAGTCCAATCACTGTATTAAGTGGAGCTTTTGCAATGCCAGCAAGTGCTTCAAACGCTCCCTTGAATATATTTTTTACTCCATTCCACGCCTTTTTCCAGTTTCCAGTAAATACGCCTGAAATAAATTCTATAATTCCTTTAAATGCTGTTGTGACTCCATGTACAACATCAATCGTCGATTTTAGCCATCCTGAGTATCTTGCTACTACAAATGATAAAACGATAGTAAATGCTTTTTTAAATGCTCCAGAAAGAAATGTTGCTACTGGTCTTAAGCCACTTATAATCTTTCCTGCTCCTTTTCCTATCGTTCCAAATGCTGAACTAGCTGTCTTAGCAATGCTCTTTACAGTTGATCCTAGTTTTTTCGTATCAACGCCTGCTGCATTCAATGCTGTGACTGCCGTTTTTTGCATATTTTTTGCTGCTGCCGTAATTTTATTCCAATTTTTGTAAACCAAAACCGCAGCAATTGCAATTCCTGTCAAGATCAAAACAATTTTTCCACCCGGAGTAATTAAAGAAGCAAAACTTTCTGCCCCTTGGACAGTTTTTATCATTCTTCCGACATTCCAATACAGCGCACCAACTCCTTGTGTTAGTTTCGCGATAATCACGATCGCCGGACCAACTGCCGCTACAATCAATGCTACTTTCACAATAAATTTCTGCGTTTCTGGAGACAACTTCGAAAATCTATCTGTCAACTCGCTGAGCTTGTTCGCTGCCTTTGTTGCTGGCGGTACTACTACCTGTAATACTGCACTTCCAAATACAGTTAATGAATTTTTTACAACATTGATTGTTTTTCGAAGCTTACTCATAGATGTCTGCATATCTTGTAAAGCTTTTTCCGTTGATCCCTGAGCTTTCCCCATCTTTGCAGTCTTCTCTTTGAACGTTTCATACTGGCTTCCAGTCAGTGCCAACGCTGCGGTTAATGCTCTTGAATTGCTAAAAAGCTGAGCCATCTTATTTGACTGCCCACCTGTTTCTTTCTGCAAGATTTTCAGCACTCCCTGCATTCCTTCTGCTTTTATCATAGCCTGACCATTTTCATAGCCGTATTTCTGCATCAGTTTGCTCATGGATTCTGTTGGTTTTAACAAACCTGTGAACAACCCTTTCATCTGTGTTGTAACTTCCGCAGTATTGCCAGTAACACCTGTCAAGGTTGCCATAGATCCAAAGAGTTCTTGGTATGACACATTTAATGATTTTCCCAACGGGAATAGCGGTTGCATCGATGCCGCTAATTCTTTATAGGTTGTGACCCCTAATTTCTGAGTCTGAAAAGCCATGTCTGAGATGCTTTGTGCTGTTTTTACATTTACACTGTCATACCCCTTCATAGCAGAGCTGATCAGTGCCACGGATTCCTGTACAGATGATCCGCCACCCTTTGCAGCTTTTGCCGCAACATTAAAAATCTTTTGTGTTTTTGTTCCAGAGTCTCCAATACTGGAAATCATCTGGTAAACTCCTTCGGATATCGTATGCAGTGCTATGCCTGTTTCATTTGATGTCTTGATTGCCATGTTTTTATAGCTTTTCAAGTGATTATGATTATCGAGCAGTGTGTTTACCTGCCCCATATCCTTTTCAAATGTGTCCGCCATTTTTCCAGAAGCGGCCATGATTCCGATAATCGGCACCGTTACCTTTTTTTCCAACGATGTCCCTACGGATTCTAAGTTTTTTCCAGTTCGCTTGATGCTATTTGCCGTTTTCTGGATCTGTCTTCCCTTCGCTTGCATTTCTGCGGTTGCTTTGGAAAGCGGAGAGGAGAACTTATCCACTAAACGCAACGTTGCATCTACAAATCTATTTGCCATTTAGTTGTTCATTCTCCTTCCTAATGTCCTCAATCTCTTGATGTACAAAAGCAGCCATGATCATTTGTTCATGACTGCTCATTTCTGTAAAATCTCTTGGTAAAATATTATGAAGACGAAATAACCAATACATTGTGTTGATTTCTCCGTCTTCATAGATTAGTTTTTTACATCATTCTCTGTTGCTTCGTCTTCCTGGTCCTTGTAAAAATTATTGATTGCATCTGAGATCTCCTGTATCTCTCCATCAAACAATAATTCAGCTAAGTCTTTTGGTGTTGCTGCTCCAAAATGTTCTAAAAGTCTTTCATCTTTTAGGTTTGGTTCTTTTACTCCGTCCATCAATACAAGGAGATCTGAATCATGTGCATTTACCAGAAGTAAGTTTCCTTTCTTGTCCAATGTATTTAATGCACGTTCTCTCAGCTTTCTTTCTTTGACTTTTCGCAGTGTAATCTCTCCATCTCCAGTCAGTCGTTCCATGTTCTTACTGTGATATGTTTTTGTACATTCTTTTGTCAGTTCTTCTTTGTCTACGCTTAATAATTTATCAATTAAATTCATTCTTTTTCTCCTTCTAATCGTCGATTGTATCCAGCATTTCGGCTGTTGTAAATGTAAATGGAATACTTTCTTCTCCTAACTTGTTTGCTTCCCAGTCAACAAGTTTCACTTCGTCGAACGTACAATTCGTCAATTTAACTCGCTCATTTCCATTCACTGTCGGATCATCTAAGTTCGAAATAATCGTGCATGGTGTGTTTTTTCCATTTTTGATATCTGTCAGAATTCTTTTTTTGAAATAAGATGAAGCGTGATTTAATTTCAGCGTTCCGCTTCCTTCGATACCTGTTACTTTTTTTCCTGAATTCAATCTTCCTGTCTGCGGTACGTCTGTTTTTGTAAATTTGATTGTTGCTTCCAGTGCTGTTGCTTGTGCCATATAATCATTATCGACCCATACTTCTCCCCATGAGCCGTTGATTACGTCATTATCTTCAAATGTCTTCATTTGTACCTCCTAAACTACAATGTCTATATTAAAGTTTTCCATTGCATCAAGAATTCCCATCTGTGAACTTAAGAAAACATTTTCCCCGGTAAGTGCTTTTTTAATCTGATCTTCTGTCATGTTCACAGTGTCTTCATTTTTGCTCTCCAAGTATTTCTTATTTCCTTCGATGTCAATTTCGATTGACGCACTTGATAAAATTGTTCTTGATACAAGCCCATCCAAATATTCCTGACAATTCGCTAATAGTAAGCATTTGTTGTCATAATTATTCGGATACTGCCCTAACCAGTTGTTTTTGATCGTATCTGTAAGATCGGTCGAAACGTGATCCATCACATCAATCATCTTTATTTTTTTAAAATCATCTGTCTTTGTATCTGATACGGTTGTTAATGAATTGATACCCCTTGCAACACGGATGTAATCACCATCCCTAAACACAATAAATTCTCCTGCATCAATCTTTTCATCCATTTCTTTTTTGGATAATTTTGTGCAGCTTTCCACATCGTCCAAGACCGTATATGTACAGCTCATTGTAAGCGGTGTCCCTGCAAGAATTCCTGCAATCCTTGAGCAAAAGTTATCAGCTTCATATTCTATTCCATTAACAGTCACGCTTTCGGTTGTGTAGTTAATAATTCCTTCGTTGTCAGCTTTTGCATTTGCAAGAACTGCTTTCACTTTCTTTCCAGATTCTCTGGTTTCTTTGATCCACTTCATTACTTTTGTTTTCTGTTCTTCCTGTAATTCAGATCCGAATGTAAGATAATCAAATTTTACATTGTCCAGTTCATCCAGTACGGTGTCAAGGTCTGCATATTCTGCCTGACAGAAATAACAGATTACCTTTTGCGGTTTTTCTCTTCCGCCTTCCATTGCAAACTGAATCTGTGTCTTCGCATCTTTCGCAATAGAACTATCAAGATCATCTCCCGGTCTATATTCTTTCGGATTCATTCCAGCATTATTTGCAAGGACTAAGGCAACAATTCCGTTATCATTTCTCTGTTCAAATGTCTTTGCAAGTTCTCTGAATATAATGTTAATGCTTGGCATTCCCATTGTTTAGGTCCTCCTTCATTTCTAATTCTTTCATTAGCGGTGCATCCGATGGCTTGTATAAGTCGTCCAGGAATTCTGAATCAAATGTGATCCGTGGAACATTTCCACGTTCTCCGGTGTATTCCATTTCAAAATTCATAATCGGAACCTTTTTCTTTTCCGTCTGCATCACAAATAAAAAGATTTGCTTTATTTTTTCAATATCTTTCAATACTTTGATTTCTTGTCCATGCTCGCCTCTTTCATGCATGAGAACAATTTCCACAACGTAACGCTGTTGATACCTGTTTTTCGTGTGCAACTCTCCATTTTCCGTGATTCGTACAAAAAAACACGGATATTCCATTTGTTCTACGACTCCAAATTCATAGCACGGATAATCAAAATTCTCATTTAATGCGGCTACGACCGCTTTTTTCATGTCTGCGATTGTGATCATAGTCCTGCATCATCCTTTACTCTTTGTAAGACTCTTCTGAGTCGTTCCTCGTGTTTTCCACCCCAGTTTTTTAAAACTGCCGATACAATTCTTTTTCCAGGGACGAACCCAACACATTTGCCGCCATTTTTAAGCTTTTTCCCATTCTTTTTAAATGGTGTTATGATCTCGTGACCATTTTCTACTAGATGCCAGTGTGGATTTTTTCTTCCCTCTGCCATGAATTCTTCCAGGATTACGCCGTTGATATGTTTTACTGGTCCTAGTCTAAATCCTTTTGTAAGATTTCCTGTGTGTTTATCTGTCGCAGATAAAGCTTCTTTTCTTACTGCCTTGCTGAATTCTCTTCCTTCTTTTTTTAGTTCCTTTTCTGCATAATCTGGATATTTCTTTGCTACTTTCTCTAGCGTTTCTCTCAATTCATCGAACGTAGCAGTATCGAATTCAAAATCAATTTCATCTGACATCGTTTTTTACTCCATTGTGTCCGAATCGGACACCGATTCTTTTTCTTCTGGTACATCTTCCACTAATCCAAGTTTTTTCAGATCGTTTATAACTCTTTGATCGTCACATTCTTTGATTTCATCTTTTTTCATGTTAAATGTACCTACAAATGTTGTTTTCGCTCTTATTTTCATCTTCTACAGCCTCCGCATGCAGTATCAGAAATCTATCCGCTTCGTTTTCATTTTCTACCGAATCAATTCCATACATTTGATCCTTGTATCGAATTTTCATGTTTTTATCAATCCCTTTTCGATATCGGATGGTAAATTGCATTTCTTCCGTTGCTTCGTTTTTCAGAAGTTTGATTGATTCAGAAGATCGGATCAGGCGAACTTTTGCCCATACTCTAGCAATTAACTTTTCTTTTCTGATTTTTTGTCCAAGTTCATCCTTATCCCATCCAAAACCGTAGATCTCTATTTTTTTATTCATGTCTCCGATGTTAATCATTCTCATCCTCCGAATAGCTTTCCAGTTGCAATTGCAGTAAGATCGTTCTTGCAATGTACGAGATTTTCTCGTTATTTTTTGTTTCCAGAATCGAACGATTATCATATAACTGCTGCATGATCAAAAACAGTGCAAGTTTCATCCTTGCACTGTTTTCGTCGAATTTTCCAACTGCTGCCGTTACTGTCTCACATGCTGCATCGAACGCAAGATTAAATACTACATCATCTTCTTCAACTTTTAGATATTCGCTTGCTTCTTCAAGAAGCTGTGAACGTACATCAGCATCCATTTATCATCCTTTCTGAGCTGTGATAAACTCTTCAATGATCTCATCTTTCTTTGTCTTTGTAATTGTGTAGCTCTTAGTTGTTGCAAGCTGTTTAATTTCGTCTACAGTCATTGCTTCCAGTTCTGATCTTCTGTATTTCTTTGTTGGTTCTGAAATCTGATCCGCTGGAATCTCTGCTTTGAACACTGCCATGTCATCAACAATCTCGCAATCTAAACGCTCACGCACTTTAATTCCTGTTTGATCTTTCTTCCATAAATCTCCTGCTTCTGTAGAAATTCCGATTGTAAGCAGTTCTCGATCAAATAATGTGATTGCTTCTTCAAAATTTCCACAATAAATTGGTACCTTTCCATCCGCACTTTTTTTAATTGTTTTGTTAGATACAACTGTTACCGGATATGTTCCAAACAGTAATCTTTTAGATGTGTTCGTCACATCTTTTTGTAAAATATAGTTTCCATCTTTATCTTTCAATTTATCTAACCAGTTAAATCCACTCTGATTTGTTAATACTTTTGCCCCTGCTACTAATGCTGGGTCTAATTCGACGTTAAAAATATTTTTCAGATCGTCAACGGATGTTGCTTCAATCTCAAAGCCTTCTGTCATTTCATTTAATTTTTTTATAATCAGTGCATTTCTTGTCGCTTTTACTTTTTTCGCAATCCAATTCGTTAAATATGAGATGATATTTTCATCAGAATCTTGCAGCAATTCATATGTCGATTTTAAAATTCCTCCGAATTTTTTTATTACATAATCTACTTTTCTCATAACCGGAGTATCTACTTCTGGAAATTCACTTTCTTCTTCAACCGTATCAAATGGTACTGAATCCGCATTTACTTCATATACGCGGCTTCCTTTGACTTTTGTTGTTTTTTCTCTTCTTACTAGCATTTCTAACGCATCTTCTGAACGTCTTAATGTTTTAATCGTTGTCGAGATATCCGCTGGTACTGTTAATCCTCCTTCTTCGTCAGAACCCTCTTTCATCGTATTCAGTACTTCCATATCTTCCTTAGCAATTGGCTTCTTTTTAAATCCAGCCCTCAAGGCGTTAACAAGTGCAGATACGACGTTTTTCTTACCTTTTACTTCATTTACTCTTCCTGCTGCTGCCTGGTTCTTTACATCATCATCTTCTTCCTGTTCCATCTCATCCAGAAGATCATACTTCTCCTGAAGGTCCTTCATTTCTTTTCTTGCTTTTTTCGCATCTTCCAAATTGTCCTGAGCAATCAGGTTCTTAATTTCTTCTTTCTTCTGTGTAATTTTTGCTGCAATTTCTCTCTTATCCATTCTGTTTCCTTTCTCCGTACTTGTCTAAGCTTTCTAATAGTTCTTTCTTCTCTTTTTCCCTCGCTTGGTACTCGCTAAAAGATTCGTTAAAAATTTCTTTTATATCCTGTCTGCTTAAAGGCTTCTGCTTGTCCTTTTTCTGAGCATTTTTCCCTTTTTCTGTCAGATTAGCTGGAACATTTTTGTAACAAAAAAACATGGAACTTCCAGCACATGCGACTGCATCGTTTGCTTCTTCGACTTTTATGTCGAATAACTCTGCTGCCTCTTCGCCGGTTAACCATGTTTCGTCATTTACTTTTTGTTCAATTTCTTCTTTGTCTACTTTTGCTTTCGTCATATAGGTCTGCATGATCGCTTCCTGGCAAGTATCCAGAGATTCTGCATCCTTTCGTAGATCATCCGCATTTTTTGTTGTAAAAAAATAGCTTGCCGATGGCTTATGAATCATGACTGTTGCATTTTTAGGCATTACGATCTCATCTCCTGCCATCATAATTACGGATGCAATACTTGCTGCTAATCCGTCAACATACACTGTCTTGTGTGCATTGTTGCGGCGTAGCATGTTGTAGATTGCAATACCGCCAAACACGGAACCACCGCCAGAATTGATATGGATGTTAATGTTTTCAGTTCCGTCCAACTGATCAAGGAATTCTTTTACATCTCCCGGTGCCATATCCTCTTCATACCATTCGCTCTGCCATGTTTCGCTTACAATATCCCCATAAAAAAACAGATCCGCTGAGGAATCTGTCTGGTTCTTAATCGTCATAGATCCACAAACTTTTGTGTTTCCGTCACGATCTTTGTTATAAAATTTTAGTTCTTTCAAGCACTCGTTTCTCCTTTCTTATATTGTTCCCCTGCCATTTTGACTGGAATAAAGTTTCCATTCATAAGAAGCACGTCTCCATCCGGATCTCTTGGAAGATCTAACAGTTCTCGTGCTTCATTTACCTTACGCATTCCGTTTTGAACTCCCTGAGCAAGTATTTCCATCTGTGTCTTGGAATCTGTCCTCAGGATCGCTTTTTCGTTGAATTTACAGCTTTTATCTGTTCCTATGTACAATTTGTACGTTAATTCCTCTTCGTACTGTTTCAGAGGGAATAACATAGTATCAACTAAGAATGACAGCTGCTGCATTTCGCTGTTTGCATAGGACGACTTTTCATAATCATTGATCTGATTCGGCTTGACTCCGAACGCTCCTGCAATTTGCAACGCTGTATATTTCTTCAGTTCAAAGAACTGTGCATCTGTCAGCTTGTAATTTAATGGCTGTAGCTGCATACCTGCTGGTACTGGCACAATCTTTCCGGCATTCTTCGGGCCTGAAAGATACTTATCATACTTCTTTTGCAATAATTTGATTCTTGAATCATCAATCTCTCCTGCATACTGTAACGCCATCGATGCTGTCATTCCGCCTTTATACAGATTCGACATGTACTGTTGACTCTGTGACGCTCCTTCTACCACATACCCAAGCATATCTCGCACTGGAATTCCTGTTAATCCGTCCAGTGTCATCGATGTTTTAAGATGCATCACGTCCATTTCTGGAAATACATACATTTCTCCGTCCAGCGGATCTGTGTACTGATAGTAGATTTTGCCCTGTCCACCGAATATGCCTGTATTATCATAGATCGGAGTCACGCAATCCGATTGCATGATCCAGAGCCCTATATTTTCACTACCATTCCTGGAAATCTTCCTTTGAATCCATACGTAACCATTTCCAAAATGATTTCTATTGTTTTCTACTGTTGCGAAGAAAATAGACGGCGTCATATGCGGATTTGGTCTTCCATTCAACAATTTCGAAGTGCTATCCGGATCTGCACGGACTCGCCCCTGTTTTTTTTTCCATTCGTACACCTTAATCGGCAGTTTTCCCATTGTTTCCGATAAGATTTTCATGCAAGTGTAGTATGTTACTTCTCGCAATTCACTTTTGTTCCTGTAGCCAATTCCAAGCCATTCTGCAAAATCTTCTTCCGTCATTCCTTTTGTTGGGGAGCCTCGGAACCGATTTATAATTTTATCCATAATGTTTCTCGCTATTCCCATTTATCACTACCTACCATTCATTTTCTAAGAATTTATCTAACGCTTCTTCTCTCGGATTTATAAAAATATGATATCTCGCCAATTTGTAAGCACATAACGTCGCATCTACTGGATCAATCTTCTTTGCTGTTGCATCCTTGTCAATTTTGATCAATCCATTGTTTTTCTTAATTACTGCATTACTCATAGCGTAATTTAAGACCGGATTATATAAATAACAAACATTACCCATAAGCACTTCTTCTCTGAATCCTTCCGTTGACTCATTCAATGATTTATGACTTTGGAAAACTTCTTCTACAATGTATCCTTCATCGCTTAAATCAATCATAAGTTTACTTGCATTCGCTGGATCAAAGCATAGTGTTTGGATATCCAGTTCTTTCTCCTTGCAAAAGTCAAGAACATAGTCCATAACTACGTTCTGATCCACAATTTCGCTATTTGTCATTGTTATGAACCCTTGTCTTTCCCATGCGTCATATGGGACCTTATCTTTAAATACCCTTTCCATCATTTTTTCTTGATTTGGGATAAAAGAATGTGATAATACAATGTATTCTGTTCGCTCTCTTCCTTTTTTATCAAAGTTCCCATTTCTATATGGAATTACAAAAGCTACTGACGTTAAGTCAATCTTGGAAGACATATCAAATCCGACGTAAGCTGGTTTTCCTTTTATGCTAATTGGAAGATTTTTCACTTCGCATTTCTTCCATTTTTCCATATTCATATAGCCATTTTCTTTCTGTTGTACCCATACATTCAGCATTTTTGTTAAAAAGGCTATCATTTTTTCTGGAATTACCTTTGCGATCTCGTAATCTCCACGGATTTTTTCTCGTCCGGCCGAATATGACATTCTGATCGGATTCGCTTTCTTCCAGTTTTCTTCGTCGCCGATATCGTCTCCTGGATCAATCTCCATAATGTCTATCAAATATGTATCATTTTCAACGTCGATATTAGAATCTAACACCTTGCTGCAATAATCGTATTCCTGCGTGTAACAAGGATACGTCAGATCCATTCCTGCTGTTGTGATGATCATCAATAACGATTCTTTTGTATTTGATCCAAGGCCGAGATCAAGAAACTCTGTTGTTTTGTGCTGATGGTACTCGTCTACGATCAATCCAGCTGGGTTGGTTCCGTCTCCAGTCTTTCCGTCTTCTTTTGACAGTGCTTTTATGTAGCTTCCTGTTTTTACATGTGTGATCGCATTATTCGTAAGTTTGAACTTCTTCTTTAATGGCGATCCGTTCAACATCAGTTTTGCCTCTTCAAATACAATCTTAGACTGATCTCGTTTCACACCTGCTGTATAGTATTCATAGACTTCTTTATTTTTTGTTGCCTGCACAGAAATTTCATACAATGCAACACCTGCTTCTTCCTGACTCTTTGCATTTTTTCTTGCAACTTCGACGAAACTTTTCTTGAACCGCTTATACCCATCCTCTTTTCTTCTCCATCCATAGAGTTGACACAAATGAAACTGCTGCCATTCCGTCAGCTTTATTGGTTTCCCTGCCAACACTCCCTTTGAATGTCTCAGGAAGCTGAACCATTTGATTATCTTTTGTGCTTCCTGGTCGTCCCAGTAAAAAGAGGCTTCTCCACTGTCTTCCCTTTTCACATCTCTCAAAAATCTGCTGCATGCCTGCTTGTGCTTCTTGCAAGAGATTATTTTTCCACTGATACAGTCAGTTGCATATCTGATCAGCCTGTTCTTAACTGTCATATGTCACCAAATTCATCATTAATCTCACTATCAATTCCCTCTCTTGCAATTGTTGCTGCTTTCAGCCTTGAATCTATTGTAAGTCCGCACATTGATGCAAACTTACGCATCTCCTCTGAATACATTTTTTGCAGATCACACAACGGATTTTTAACCAAAATTTCGCCGTTTTGAGTCGGTTTTATGATCACTTTCTTCTCTTTTTTGAGCTGTTTTGTTACCGAAATATAGTAAGAAAATGCGTTACAATAGCATCCCAGGTTGTTTACATCTAGGTTACCGATCACATCTATTTCCATTTTTTCAAACTCTTTTACAAGTCGTTTAAATTCATTTTTTGCTATCGCATCAATCAGCCAAGTTGGCGGTTTTGCTAGGCTTTCCTTGCCTGTCTGTACAAGTCGTTCTTCCAGTTTTTTGTCTTCCTGTTGTGCAACTGTCAGATTCCCTTTTTGTGTTGCAAGTGGCTTTCGTTTTCGTGGCATTTTCTCACTCCTTCCATTTTTCAGATTTTATATTTAGAATTTTGCGAAAAGAAATTTAGTGCGTGCGGTCTATAGGAATGGTCAAAACAATTTGACCACCCCTCCCACCTCTGAATTTTCCTTTTTCTTCCATTTCTCTTTGTATCCAAGAAGCAAGCGGATCATCTCTTCTTCTCTTCCTTCTTTCATTGCTTTATGCACTATACCGTGACTCTTGTCGCTTAGCGCTATAAGATTTCCTCTGTCCAGTCTCTTCGCATAGTCTGTCGATATCGGAACAATGTGATGAACCATTGTCGCTGGTATGAACTTGCCATCGTGATAGTATGCATAGAGATCTATGTACATGTAATGTGTGAGTACATCTTCCTTTGTCAATCTCCAAGCTTTTGTCTTGTAGAATGTAGCGCGTGTCTTGTTCCTTCGGTGCTGATCGTAGTCCTTATCTCGTTCCTTCTTCTGCTGCCGTCTGATCTGCTTAATGCATTCACATGTTGTACCGGATGGAATTCTTTTCCCACATTTGCTACATCGTTTATAAATTGGCATTGTATCACTTCCTTCTACTGGACCTCCAGGGACTCGAACCCTGGACCGATCGGTTATGAGCCGACTGCTCTGACCAACTGAGCTAGAGGTCCATATAATAATAATAATAAAAAGGAAACAAGATTTGCTGCCGTATGGCTTACATTCTCGTTCCCTTTTTTATTCATGCTACTATAATAGCACTTTGAATTGTATGTGAGTCCCTCTCTTTCCTTTATTTTCTTTATTTTACATTTCTTTTCATTTTAATTCTTTTATCGAATCATCTATATATGCTTCGATTGTCGTAAATCCTCTTCTATTGTCATACCCCTTTCTTTTCAATTCTGCTCTTACTTTTATTAATTCTTCTTTTACTCCTTCTAGAGCAATTTTAGCTCCAATCTTCATATCTTCGTTCATATTCTTCTCCCTTCTTAATTGTCTAATTTCTTTGATAAGATGCAGTAGAACTTTCTTCGCTTTTCATAGAAGTAGTTCCTTCCGGCTGGTATATTCATCACCGTTTTCAGGTACTTGTATGTTATTCCTTCTTCTGTTACTGCTTTTAGAATGTACTTATACAGCTGATGATCCGCTTGCTTTGCTGATTCTTCTATCATCTTGCAATTCTTCTTTGCCCATGCTCTTTTGATTGCCAATTCCTCTGTTACACTCTTTGTTACTCCAGATCCTGTCGTATCTCCAAACTTAGGACTACCAACAGTATTTGTTTTGTATCTAAGAATGTCCTTAAATTCTTTGTATCTCATTGCAAAATGATACGCTTGATAAAACGCGTGATTGCTTATGTCCCATTTCTTTTCTGATACCGGTCTTATATTCTGCATCCTATCTCCTCCAGTCGACGATCTGCTACCTTTTCCGTCCAAATTTTTTATTCATCGCTTTTCGCCTGTAATATTTTAGTTTCGTTTCCGAATAGAATTTATTCTTATCTTCTTTCTTCTTTTCTCTTATCGCCTGCATGCTTAGTTTCCATGCAACAAACTCTGTACACTTTCTTCTGCATTCGACTCGCTTTTCTCTTTCTCCTCCGTGATCGCATTTAAGGCACGGGCAATCTTGCTGTCCCATTTTGTATCACTCCTTTTATCCAATTCTTCCGGTTTCTTCTCTTTCTCTTGTATTTCTATTTTTTGCTCTATTATCGTCATTTTTTCCCATACATTATCTATTTCTTGTTTTGTTAATGCTTCTCCAACCGAAACTGCCATTAATACCGTTAATATTAAAAACTTTAGGCTTTGGTATGTATTCTTTTTATAAGCATAATAAAAATGCATTCCCGCATCTATTACCATTACTGTAATAAGTACTTTTATTAATAAATCGTTCATTTTGTCTCCTAACATTCGATCTTAATTTTGCTCAATTTCCTTATCTTGTCATAAGCTTCATTGGCCAGCTTATTAACGTTATCCATATCTTTCATAAGCCTGTCCAATTCTTCACGTTCCACGGATACCCTAATTTTTACTTGATTTTCTTTGTTTTCATGCATGATTGCATTCCCCATCATCCGCATCGGTCCACCACCGCAATATGAGCATGCTTCTCCATCTTTTTTTCTTCTTTTATATACATGCAATTTTCCGCAATTTTCACATCGTGCAACCAAACATGTATTTTTTTCTTCGTCTCTTTCAATTATCTCTTTCAATTATCATTTTCTCCTATAATCTAGTTAACGGGCACTTCATACAAGGGCTGTCATCTGCAAATAAATCTTCTCTGCTATCTACAAGAGTTGGATATTTGCAATATTCATCGCACATCTCCTGCTTTATTTCTTCTAGTATGTCAGTTACCGTTTTGCTTTTCTCGTGTTCTTCTTTTGTATCCTCTGTAAGTTTTTTAGTATTTTGTAATTCCTTTGTCATCGTTTATCCCTCTCTTTTGCTGCTGCGCAAAGCGACATCGCTGTTGCACCTAATATTATTCCGATAATTATTCCGACACTAAGTTCTATCATTTTGCTTTTCACCTCTTTAATATTTTATTGAATTCTACAACTTTTCTCGCATGAGTCTACCAATTCTATCAACGTCAATGCCTTTGTTTTTATCATCATCTTTCTCTCTTGCTATTTCTTGTGTTTCAAACACTTCGATTGCTAACATTTCATCGTTCATTCCATTTCTCACGTATTCTACATTTACATCCAATCCTTTTTCAGCAAGATATTCCGGAACTCCGAAGTCCCGTCCTCGTGTAAACATATGAATTTTCCCTAGTCTATTTCTAATCGTTGCCATTATATTTATTCCCTCCAAATTTCATTAGCTTCTTTCTCGCAATTTCTTTCCATATAGTAATCGAATAAGAACTCTTTCTGTGCTTTTGTATAATCCTTGCTTGGATTTTTTGTTGCAACTGCAATTCCCTGCGATGGATTATGCAGAAGTACCCATCCTTCTTTTGTCAATGCGTCTCCAGCTTCATAAAGTCTTGGTAGCTCTTCTTCTTTTACCTTGCTTTCTAAATACTCATAAGCCCATTTTTGATGATCCCCCCATTTTACTGCATGGAATTTTCCATTCGGTTCTAACCAGCCGTAATCTTTGGTTGTATGTTCCTCTGTATCAAGCATTCTTTTCATATAACTATCTAGCTCTCTTGATATTACTGGCTGTGGGTCTGTAATCTCTTCGTCAAGTTCATCAGCAATTTTCTCTTTTAGATATCTGGGAATCGTTTTCATTGCAACGTTCCAACGCCTTTTATATTGTTCTAATTCGTCTTTGACTTTCTTTTGCTCTCCTACAATTTCCCACACATTCATATCATGTGGCATCTTCTCTTGATGTTCAGGCGAATAAATTTCTAAATGATATGATCCGTCTGCTGTATTTCCTTTCAGTGCTGCACGTCCAAGTAAAACATCTTCTGCATGTCTCCTGATCTGTTCTTTTGTTTCATCTGTTCCGCTCATACAATCGTTCAATATCTCTATGCACTTATCATATCCCTTTCCTTCTAAATAGAACCATTCTCTTACTAAGCCTGTTATCCATTCTCCACTAATATTAAATTGTAATTTGCATTCTTCCATTTTTCTCCTATTCATACCTTCCAGCACCTGCTCCGTATCTATGCCATCTTGTTTCTTTCTTAACTTTCTTTTTCCTTCTATTTGCCATCCTTTTTTCAAATTCATCGATCAATATATATCGATATTTGTTGTCCCAATACTCTAGTAATTGACTACTGATTCCTGTTTTCTTTGACATTGTTTCATATGTGATCCCATCAAACAGCATTTTCGATACGATACTTTTTTTGTATTCTTCGCTGTATTTGCTGCGATTGTTATGATCTACATTTTTTATTTCTTCGTCTTTGTATTGTTTTACCCATTTTCTTAACGCTTGTACTGTTATTTTTGTTTTCGCGGCAAATTCCTTCCTTGTCATCCCTGACGCTAATAATGTTCTTACGATTCCTCGTTTAAAATCTTCTGTGTATTGCATAGTTTCGTTTCAGACAGCTTAGTTCTTTGCCTGAACCAATGTATTATTCGTGATCACTGTTCTGTTTCTTTTTGCCTGATCATATAATTCATTGTGATTCTTTCTTTTTAGGTTTTGTATTAAAAAAATAATTGTAAAAACTAAATCTGGTATATCGTTAAAAGTTACATCATAATAGAATCTGAAAAAATATGTTTGTGATTGGCTCGTTGTTAATAGTTACTAAAAGAATCTTAATCAGGTAAAGAACTAAGCTGTCTGTTCTCCTTTCCTCCTGCTGCCTTTTCCCGGCAGTAGGCTAATAGATCTCATGGCTTATACATGACTTTTTGTTTCTTATGCGTTTGTTAATAGTTGCTTGTGGTATATTGCAACTGGTTCCCACCAGTAGTGCATTATTTCATTGTGTCCGATTCGGACACCTTTCTTTTTCGGACCTTTTGCTTTGCTATAAATCTTTTTAGTGGTTGTCCATTCATTTTTCTTTTGTTATTCCCCTTGTTATGCAGTTTTCTCTTTTGCTTTCTGTTTGCACATAATTTAATTTCAACTACTTTCGGATGTATTTTCCCTCTATTTCCACACACGGCCCAAACATTCTCTGCTTCTCCCGTCTTCAGTGCAGCCTTTTTGATTTGCGTTAATTCTGCAATTTTTTCTCCATCTACAAACATTATTGCTTTTCCTGGCACTTCCTCTTTTTCTTTCAGTTTCTCTTTTATATAGCTTTCATATCCTGGATGCGCATTGATCGTTCTATCTTTTCTGAGTCCTGCTGTTATCTTTCTAAACGCTTCTCTTATCTTCTTTATCCCTTCGATCATTGTTCCTTCCTTTCTGCAAATTCCATGTTCTCTGCTACAATATCTGTTGTGTATACTTTTGTTCCGTCTGTCTTTGTGTAGCTTCCTGTCTGGATTCTTCCTTCCAATGCAATCTTGGTTCCTTTGCCTAAGTGTTTATCTGCAAATTCTGCACTTTTTCCAAATGCAACACATCCAATAAAATCTGCATCCTGCTGCCCTTCTCGCTTAAATCTGCGATCGACTGCCAGTGTGAATCTTGCTATACACAGATCATCTTCGTTCCAGCTTATCTCAGGCTTCTTGGTTAATCTGCCCATCAATATTACTTTGTTCATACATCCTCCTAAATCGTGTATGTATCATTTTTCTGTGCTTCTATATCTGCCATCGTCTTAATGATCCCGATCGCATTTCCTTCTGCATCCATTACCACGACTATCTTTTTCTCTTCTCCTTCCATATGTACATCTGCTACTCCGTACATACGTCTTTTCCCGAATTTCTTTATCACGCTCTGCCATATCCACGTTTTTTCTCGTCCGTAATCAATCACAGCATTTGCGATTTCTCCACTAAATGTAATTGATTCTTTTATGATCGTTGCACTTCTTGTTATGTCTTCTACGTCATATGGATCTAATCTTGTTATGTCCTCATTTTTTTCATAACGTTTTGAATTTAGCATCATATCTTCTTCTTGTATGTACACCCCATATGTTCCGTTATAGATCAATACATGCGTTCCATAATCGCAGATACTATATTCTTCCCGGTCTTTAATTGCATCTATCTGAACTTTATCTCGTATATCCATATTTAGTCCTCCACTTCATCTAATCCCAAGATACAATATCCTTCTTCTAACCCTTTGAATCCTTCCAAAATATAGACAACTTGTTTCTCTGTTACTCTTCCCGTCTCTGCTCCGTCATTCATTTCGTGCAATTCCAGGATGTCCCCGATTTGATAGTTTCTATCATTCTTCCGCAATTCAAAGGACTTCTTCCCTGTGTCTACTGCATCGAAGAACATCTTTGCAAGTTTTAAGCGGTGTCTTCGTTCGTCTGTTTTTGTTTCTGGTACTTCTACCTTGTTTGTCTGCGGAATCTCCACACATTCTGTCTTTTGTTCTTCTACCGTATCAACATCGAATTGAATCATTTCGCTGATCACATCCGCCATTTTACTAGCTGTTTTTTTAACAATTTCCTCAAAATTATCTTTACATAGTTTTATAAACCCTCCTCCACAGTCATACCATCCGTCGAATCCATTAGATCCGCGTAATGTTCCACCAGAGTGCCTATACCAATCCTTCATGTATTTTTTTAATTCTGCTGCATTCTTTATGTCTTGTCTGTTAATGTCTCTTTGAATTCTCTCTGCGAATGCCTCTAATGCCTGCTTTTCTAGTTCCCCTGGTTCTGGTGGTTCTGGACAATATTCTGGAAAATCTTTTTCCAATTCCATCTGTCCTTCAATCTGCGTTTCTTCCTCTTCTTCTGTTTCGTCCGCTTCTGCATCCTGTCTTGATTCCTTTAACTTTTCTTCCTGTTGTTCTTCCAGGATGCGTTGCTTATACTCTCTGATTTTTTTTACAGTTATGATCCGGTCCGGATACCAGCTGCATATCTCTTCCTGTTCATCTTCTTCCAGTCCTGCGATCTCTACCGCTGTCGAAAAGCTAATTTCCTGTTTTTCTAACAGTTCTCTTAGCTCCGGAATCAAATTGTTGTTGATGCTCATTGCATTTGCAATCTGTGTAGGTTTCTTCCCAAGAATCTTCGCTGCTATATCTCTCAATCTTCCAGATTCCAGATCGTAGCCCATGATCTTCTCTCCTGCTGCCTTTGCATCTTTGAGTGCATCCGTCAGGAGTTTGATTCGTTCTAATTCTTTTTCCGGTGTCGCTTTTCTGTAGCTGTTTGAAATACACAACTCTATGATTTCTTCATTTTTTGTTCGTGGCTTTCTAATCTGGCATGTTGCTTCCCTGAATTCCTGGAGGTCTTCTTCCTCTACCAGTTTTTTTAACGCTCTCCATCTTCGTTCGCCACCAATAAGTTTATATTCTTCTCCACTTTGGTTAGGCTCATACATAACCTCTAATGGCTGTAGCAATCCAAGCAACTTAATCTCTGCTGCCTTTTCGTCGATGCCGTTCTGATCGCTTATGTTGTCTTCGTTTGCGTAAATGTTATAGATGTCTATATCTTTCGTTCGGAATCGTGCTTTCGGCTTCTCTTCGATTCCTTCCTTACTCGTTTTATTTAGCATGTCCATGACGTTAAATCCTGCCATGTCTTTTCCCTCCTTTCTTAATCGACTCTTTGGAATCTTCCAGTCTTCTTATTTCTTCGTTTTGATTCTATGTATACTTGTGCTGCATTCCACTCTTCTTCTGTCATGATCTCTTTTAGCACGTTGTTATAATCCTTTGCTGCATTACTGCTCTTTGACATCTCCGAAAGCGGTCTAAATGCTGTTTCTGCCTTTTCTGCTACTACAGATCTTCTTATCTCCGTTTGAAACATTTTGTCCTTGTACGTGTCTCTTAGCCATTGTGCTGTGTCTTTATTGGTCTGGTTTCCAGTCTTCATAGTCATTAGTATTTTAATCTGCTGCCCTTCGTGAATTCCTTTCGCCTGTTCAATCATATTTTCAATTGCTTCGATTCCATAGCCACCTGCTTTAACTGGAATTATTAGCAGCTCTGATGCTTTAACCACATTTAACACTGTTACATCCAGTAATAATCCACAATCGCATATCACATAATCATATCTACTGTTGATAGCTTCTGAATTCAGCATTTTTTCGATACGATCTATCTGATTATCCATGCTGTATAATAATTGAGCATTTGCTTGCATAAGCCACATATTCGCCGGGATAATGTCCACGTTCTCATACCTTGTATGTCTGATCGTTTCTTCTACGCTCTGCTGCTCTAATAAGATTCCTGCAAGCCCTTTTTCGTTTGGCTCATAGACTCCCATTGTCCTGGAAGCGTTGCCCTGTGCATCTGCATCTACCATCAATACCTTTTTCCCATATCGCCCTAACAGATATGCTAATGATGTTGATGTCGTTGTTTTTCCGACACCGCCCTTTAGATTTCCAACTCCAATTATTCTCATGATTTTTTCCTCCTAATATTGCTGTTTTCTTAATTTTCTCTGTTGTTTTTTACCCATTTTTTAAATGCTCTATGACAGTCTTCGCAAAGATCATATCTATCTATCGTTTTTCCACCACAATCAATGCTCTCTATTCTTACTGCAATTCCATAATATTCAGCTTTTCTTTGATTCACATCGATCAAATAAGGCGAAAAGAATTTACCGCATACATCACATTTTCTTGCTTTCACTTTTCACTGCTCCATTTCTATCAAGCACTTGATTGTTCTCGATCGGCATTGCATCATGTTGTTTTAAATTCAAATAATCCTCAATTACTTTGAGTGCAATCTCTTGTCCATAGCACGTAACAACAAAATTTCCACATTCTGCTGCCTGCGCTAAAAATGATTTCTGGTCTTTTGATAGTCTCCCATCTCCGTATTTCATCTCGATATACAAAGATGCATACTTTCCTTTTGGCACTGGAAGATGCAGATCTGGTACGCCTGCCTTTACTCCCTGTCGTTTCAGGACTGCTGCACTTACGCGATCACGTTTCCCACCGTTTGGACAATGATGCAATAATTTCAGCTCTGGATAACGATTCTCCATGAATTTACAAATTGTGATCACTGCTTCTTGTTCACTTGCTTCTGTTCTTAACATGTACTGTTGTCTTCTTTCTCTACTCATTCTTTACCCTCCATCATCTATGTGCCAGGATCTGTATCCATTTTGAACTAAAATGTACTCTACAAATTTATATCCTCTTTCTGTACTTCCTTTTCGTACTCCGCCATTGTTTTCATCGTGTCGTTTGTCTATGTAGTATCCTTTTGGACTTTTTGCATCTTCTCTGAAGAAATCACATTCCCAAATCACATCTTTCTCGATGTGTGGCTGTTTTAAATTCCTGGATGGGGAGTATGTCTTACCCCCGTATTTCTCCATCTTTTTACGTCCTTTTTCTTTTACCAGGTAGGATGCTAGTTTCCCATATTGCCCTGTGTCGTCAAGAAGCCTGATGTGGATTCGTCCACGATCCCAGCATTTTTTTATTGTTTTTGTATCCATGCTTTCGATTACCATATGTATATGTCTTGCACCTTTATCTCCTGTTTCCAGTACATACACATACTTAAATTCTTTTCCAATCTTTTTATACTGCTTCCTTAGATCTCTGATCAGCTTGTCCTTTTGCTTCAACATCTCTTTGTATGTGTCTGGTCTTTCGTCTTTTTTGTATGAAAATGTGATGAACATATCTCCACCTTGGAAGTTACAGTTTAATTTCCATCTTAGCTGTTCTGTTTGTCTTCTGATATTTACATTCTCCTGTTCTAGTCTACTTGGTTCTCCAGTTTTGGCTCTCTTCTCTTTTGGTTTATGCTTTCGGCTGTAGTATTTCTTTATCTCTACTGTCTTGCCTGCGTACACTCTTCTAATCCAATATGGCATCTTGTCTCTCCTCTTTGTACTGTTCGTTTAATCTATTAGTATTTACTCAAACTTAATACTTTTATCAAGTCTTAAAAGCGGATTCGAACCGCTTATTTCCTTGCTTTTTCGTTTTTAATTTGCTATACTATATTTGTGGTTTTTAATCCACAATATGGCATTGAAAAAGCATCCCAGTTTACTGTTCCGGGATGCTTTTTTCTTTTACTATTTCTTTCAATCTCTCCGGATCATCACATATGTCCTCATATTTACCAAGCTTGTCCACAATGTCCCCGATCGCGCAGTTATTATCCACGCGAATCAAGGAAGCTCTGTACGTATAAGATTTATGATTTCTCATCGTCAATCTCATCTTGATCTCCTTATTCTAAATGCTGTCTAATTGTTATTAGTCGTTCACGTAATTCTACGGCTTGCTCTTCATTCATTCCACAGAATTCCATTCCGTCTAACCCTTCTTTCGTTCCAATAATCAGAACGTTCCCATTGATTGGATGTCCATGAACATCTGTTCCGTACAGATATGAAGCAATCGGATTGACCTGCGCTGTTTTATGATACAAATACTCTTCATCTACAAGCATTAGCACTGGATACTGTTCTTCTGTTAGTGTGTATAGTCTCTTTGGATGCACAATTTCTACATTCCCACATTCTTTTCCTATCATCTTGTAAAATTTATGTAGCTGCTCAATAACCGTTCCTTCTGGATAGTTAAGCATCAATACTCGATCACTCATATTTTTATCATCAAAAATGTCTAAATCCATGCCGTCTTTAATCAGAATCATTTTCCTTGTCTTTTCACTCATTTTCTGCTCCTTTACGCATATCTATGATCATCAATTTTCCTACTATTTCTTTTTGATCAAGCTCAAAGATATACCTGTCTTTAAACTCTATATAATTAATCAGCTCATCTGCCATTCCTGTAACAAAGCCTTTCTTTACACGTTCAATAGTCTCATCTCTATATAGTTCATTTGGAATTACAGTTTTTCGATATACTATTTTAATGCCTTCTAACATTTCAACCGCTTTTCTCATTGCAGAGATTGTCGGATTTTCATCCAGCAAATCTCCTCCCATTATTCCATGCATCTTCATTTGCTTATCATATCTTTCGAGGTTGTCTTTCAGCACGCTTACAGCTGTACTGATATTCATCTTGCTTTCTTCGTTCCTTTCATGATATAATTTGTTTGGATTTTTATTTGTGCCTTGGGGGTTAGCTAAGCTACTTCCTTGGCTTTTTTTATTTTCACTCATCACGTTTCTCCTCTTTCGTCACTTTCGTCGATTCATGCAAGGTTTCTTGTGTCATTTTTGCAATTTCTGCTTGCTCTACGTCTAGTAGTTCTTTTTCAATTATGTCTGCGACATACCTTAGTGCTGCAACAGTAATTAGTGCTGTAATATTACTGCAAGGCGTTACGTAATTATTTATGTCTTTTGCAGCTTCAATACTGGCATTTCTTAAGACTAATGCTGGCAATTCGCTATTGTCTTTGCAATTTTTTTCATTTCCATTGCTAATATTATCGTATTTAACAATTTTTCTTGCATATTTGTACCTCTTCTTCTTTTTGTATTCATTAGTTTTTCTGCGCCTTTGATCGTGCTTTCCCATTCTCCATTTGTTTTCTCTTCCAGTTTGTTCGCCAGAACTCTTAACGCTGCGATCACGTATGGTAAAGTGTTTGTCGTAAATGGGTGTATGCTGTTTCCGATCTCCTGCATTATGTCGTCAGAAACTTTCTTTATTTTTTTCAATCCATCTTCTTTCTGTCCACACATCAAGGACAGATTTGCTTCCATGATCTCTTTTTCGCAGTTAAACAAAAATTCATCTCTCATTGTAGCTTGTCCTTCCTGCCCGGAATCTCACCGGGCTGTTTTCTTTTCTTTTGCTCCGATGGCTCTGATCACTGTCACTGCCATCATCTTTTTCTGTTCTTGTGTCAGTTCTCTTACTTCTTTGTCGTTCACAAATCGTCTTACCTTATATTCTTCCATAGCGTTCCCTCCTCTCTTCTCAGTCTATTTGTATCTGCTTGTCTGTTATGCAGCATTCGTTGGTGTGTTCTCATCCATCTGCTGACGTGCAGCCAAGATCTCGATGCTCGCCTTTACGATTGCCAAGGATTCCTTGTCCAGTTTCTTAAGATTCTCCACTGTTCTTTCAAACATGTCTTTTCTTTTCTCTGTCATATTTTTCACCTTCTTTCTTTTGTTTCGTTGTTCAGATGGATTGACACTCCGCCCGATTTATTCACATATAGATAAACGATTAATTGGGGAGGCTCCGCGTGGTTTCGGAGCTAAGGATTTCTTTTTGGATCGCAGTCAGGAATCGCCTGCATCTCGATCGGACGGAGTGTCAATCCATCTGTTGTCTTATTTGCTATTTACTTTTTTCCTGTGTTGCCAAAACAGTATTCTCCTTGTCTATTTACATCATTTCTGTTATTCTTGAATCTTTATTGGTAGCAATAGCAGAAAAGATTTCTGACGTTTTGATTGATCAAGCTTTAAAAATTATCACTGAATTCTTAAATAATTTTGTTTTATAATTTCTCAACTCTCCGATATTGCTTCGGAGAGTTCTCTTTTTATATTCTCAAAGAATTCTTCCTCAGATCCAATTAGTCCACTGCATACAAACTTTAATATTTTTCCTTCATCCTGTACCAACACCAAATTCCCACATACATTCATTATGTTTATAGTTTGCTGCACTAGATTTTTAAATTCTTCTTCTTTGTTCTCTTTTTTTGCCTTCTCTTTCTCTTTGCGTATGATTTTTTTGGCTAATTTTAAACGAACTTTATATAATGTTCTTATTAATCGCCTTGGTTCTCTTAGTTTTACTGGGTATTTTGTTTTAATATCCAACGAGATCCCATTTTCATCCTCATCCACAATAACGCTCATGCTTTTCATACGGTACAGTTTTATTGTTCCGCCTACTAAATCAACGTTATATCCTGCTTCGTCTGCAATCTTTTTTGTCGTTATACTGCAATCACAGTTGCATGATTCTATATCTGGACAGTTCTTGCATGGTTCTGTAAAATCTGCCTTTTTCCCTTCTGCTGCCTGCATTCTTAAAGAATCCGTATGTCTTAATGCACATCGGACTCCCATGTCCCTGATCTCTTGTTCTGTCACCATTTCACCTTCTTTCCTGGTGCTTCGTTATCTTGTTTAATTACATCCTTTTCCGTATAATTGACTTACAGGGAACCGTCATTCCCAAGTAATTACGGAAGGAGGTTCATTATGTGTGAATTAAAAACAAAACATTTTAAAGCAGTCTGTCCTTACACTAATTCAGAAATGGAAATTTCCATTTTGTGTCAAAGAATTCATAAGACACAAACATTAAACAAACATTATAAAAAAATGGATTTTTCATGTCCTAAAATCTCTGAATGTACTTATGGAAAAAGAAATTGTCCACTTTTCCAGTCCGCTTAAGTACTATTTATGGCACCGATTTATTCGGTGCTTTTTTGATGTATCCAGATTCTTCTCTATTTAGTCTTGTAGTCTTTGACCAATCAGCTCCACAAGTTTCTAGTTCTGGACAATTCTCGCATGGTTCTATAAATTCTGCCATTCTTTTTTCTGCTGCCTGTATTCTCAGAGAATCCATATGTCTTAATGCACATCGGACTCCCATGTCCCTGATCTCTTGTTCTGTCAATACTTCACCTTCTTTCCTGGTTAAGATCACGTTGAAATTTCTCTGACAGATTACTTGCATTCAATCCCATATCCAAGCCAGTAATCTGTTGTAGTTTTTTCATGATCACGTCATAATGCATTTTTCCATTTTCATTTTCAAAGCACTTTTCGCATTCATTTTTATATCTGCAATATTGGCATCCGTAAAATATCCAACCTTCTGCAAACACTGAACTTTGAACGATTCTTGCAATGCAATAAATGTCCTTTTCTGTTAGTTCTGTTTTTTCCATTATTTTTCACTCTCCTTCTTGATATTTCCATTTATTTCCTTTATACTCATAGGTACAATGTTACTATCGTTTCAACCGAAAGGAGTTTAAGTATGGCTACTTATAAAATTTCTGACATCCTCTTAAAACTTGCTGAAATGATTGAGGATGATCACACCTTTGTTGAATTAAAAGAATACCCGGAAGAAGACGATTCGCCGGCACTTCTGTCTTTTAATGTTCCTGTCGAATGTGAACGTCCGGATTTTGATGTTTCTGATTACGAAAGTATTGATGCATGTGATCCAAACGATCCTGTTTCTAACGATCCAATCGCTATTTCCCAAGATAGCCTTTGCCCTAATGTGCTTTTTTCTTATGACGAAATTTCAACGCTTGAACTATCTCTTAAGAATTCTATCGAATATCTCCAGAATTATATCGATAGCCCTAATTGCACTAGAGATGAAAAGGATCATTATCGTCCTGTCATTATTGCTTTTAGAAACTTATTACCTAAAATTCAACGTTTCTTAAATTCTCAGCCTATTATTTAATATCTTTCCTTATTCCTGGATAAGGTTCTCTAATATAAATAGTTGCTGGTTTTTTCTCCAAATCGTTTTTATATTTCTCACATACGGTTTGGAGAATTTTTTTATCGTTTTTCAAATCTTGTATTGTTTCTTTCATTTCCAAGTACTTCTTTTTTGAAATCCACATGTTTCTCACCTTCTTTCCTGGTGTTTTGTTTTTGTGTAGTATATCACTTTTTCTTTGTTGACTATATCACATATATTATACTTATATTTTCCTTTTGTCAACAGCTTATTGTTGATTCAATCCCTTTTGTTGATTATATCACATTTTTTGTTGATTTTTTCTTTTTTTTGAAGTAAACTGTATTTAAAACATAAATGAAAAGAGGTGAAAAATTTGAATGAACGTTTAAAAGCTTTAAGAAAATCATTAAATTTAACTCAGAAAGATTTTGCTGAAAAAATAGGGATAAAACGTAATACTCTTGCTAAATATGAAACAGGTGTTATCTCGCCAAGTACCGCTGTCGTTTCTCTGATCTGTCGCGTATTTAATGTAAACGAGGATTGGCTTAGATCTGGTCAAGGAGAAATGTTTCTTCCTACAGGAGATGATGTTGCGGAAATGGTTTCCAATTTAGTAGAAGAATCAAATCCTTTTTATGATACGATTCTTGATATCATGCGCAGTTTTAGCAAATTAGATAATAAATCACAAGAAGTAATTTGTAATTTTGCAGAAGATCTTGCAAAAAAATTTATTGAAAAAGAAAAGAAGGAAGACGATTAGCCTTCCCTCTTGATGTGATTTCTTACGATGATGTAAATTCTTTTTAAGAATAATTCATCATTAATATGCATGATCATTTTATTGATCTGCTGCCTATACCATTCTTTCATCTCTTTATCCTCCTCTTTCTTTTATTATAATCTTTTCAAAAGATTCTGGAAGATGTTGGGATGATATGTCCAGTACGCTGGACATTATGGTGTAACTTTATATGAATACAAATCTTCTGGAGACACATGCAATGCTTCTGCAAGCATGCAGATCGTTAATAATGTCGGCTCATAACGATTGTTTTCGATGTTGTTGATCGTGCTTTTACTAACTCCAGATAATTCAGCAAGTTTCCTGCTGCTGATTCCCTTATCAGATCGGATCTGGTAAAGATGATATTCAATTTTAACATTCAAGTCTGTACCTCCTAGTATGTCTTTAGAGTGTACAGTATTGTAATTTAATATTAACCATTTTGCTGATATCGGGAAAATGGTAAAAAAAATACCGCCCAGCTGGTAACTAGGCGGTATTCAGAAAAACACTTGCACCTGTCAAGAACAGATGAAATACTTTTCCCTCAACAAGTAAAGTATATCATTTTTTCTTGGCACCCTGCAAGGGTGTATTTTTTGTACAAATTTTTAATATTTTATAAAAAGGAAAAGGTGATAACATGAAAAAAATTGCAGCTGCTTATATAAGAGTCAGCACGCATATGCAAGAAGAGCTGTCTCCTGATGCACAGCTTAGATGTATTAGAGACTGGGGAAATGTGCATGGTTATTATATACCAGACGAATATATTTTTATCGATAATGGAATTTCTGGAAGAAAAGCAAAAAAGCGTCATGATTTCTTGCGAATGATCGGATTGGCAAAAACGAAGCCTGCTTCTCCTTTTGAAGCAATACTTCTTTGGAAATTTAATCGTTTTGCACGAAACCAAGAAGAAAGCATTGTTTATAAATCTATGTTACGCAAAAAATGCAATGTTGATGTAATCAGTACTACTCAGCAAACAACAAAAGACATTTATGGAGATCTTATTGAGCGTATCATCGAATGGACTGATGAATTTTATTCTATCCAGTTAGGGGAAGACGTTTTTCGTGGTATGACAGAAAACGCCCTTCGCGGAAATTTCCAGGCATCTCCGGCTTTTGGATACAAGGTAGAAAAAGGACTAGGACTAGTAATTGTTGAAGATCAGGCAAATATCGTTCGCATGATTTTTAATTTATATGCCAATACTAGGATGGGATTTTATGAGATCGCTCGTCATTTGAATCGCTTAGGCTACAAAACCAAGAAAGGTGGAGCTTTTGAGGCTCGCGCAATTAGGTATATTATCCAAAATCCAATCTATAAAGGATACCTTAGATGGAATTATGCAAATGGTACTACACATGTTGTTAATGATGAAAGCGAATGGATTATTGTAAAATCTCCACTAGTTCCTATAATTGTGTCTGAAGAACTTTGGGATCGGGCAAACGAACGTTTAAAAAATGAGTATCGTCCTAAAAACGGAAAACCTGTAACAAAGCATCGACATTGGCTGTCCGGTCTTGTTAAGTGTTCTTCCTGCGGTGCTTCTCTTTCTACGTCTGTGCAATACCGTCATGATCGCACCTACATTAATTTTCAGTGCTACAAATACCTTAAAGGAAAATGCATTGTTTCTCATGGAATTTCTGAAAAGAAGCTTGTTCCATTGGTTTTAAATGTCTTGAAAGAAGATATGAGTAAATCTTACATAGAGTGCGAACGTATAGAAAAGGTTGTTGAAAATCAACAGGATATCCTGGATGTTCAGTTGAAACGTTTGGCTACCAGAGAAACACGAATTAAAGAAGCATATTTGAATGGTATTGATTCTTTGGCAGAATACAAAGCCAATAAGGAAGACATCCAGAAAGAACGTGAGTTTCTTCTTCAACAGTCTCAGAATCACAGTGACGAAGAAAATAAGTCTTCTGATCTTCCTGGTAAAATTCGTGGTGTCTATGATATACTGATCTCTGATCAATGCAGCAAGGATGAAAAGCAAGCTGCAATTCGTTCGATCGTGAAAAAAATTGTATTCGATAAAGAAAACAAAACCTTAGATTTTTATTATTACATAAAAGAAGATTAGATCATTCAGATGTTTTTAGAAATCATGTATATTGTTTTTCCGAGATACATATGCTATAATGCCAGTAGGCAAAATGATAGCAATGTTTCAAGTTGAAACAAAAAAAGAAAAAACCTCAGTACTGCAATACTGGGGTTTTTTCTTGTCTATAATGGGACAAGATCCACGGTTAGGTTGTACGCTATTTATGCCTGTCTAACCATTTGCATAGGTAGTAGGCAACTACACTAGCCAATACGGACATAATAAATGATAGCAAATTTTCCAAGCTGAAACCCCCTTTCTGTTGCCAGATTGGGTGCGACAACATTGATATGTTATCACAAAAGTATTTTTTGTGCTATACTTAATTCATATAGCTACATAATTTTTAGTCTTTTCTTATTTACTTTATACGCACTTGCAGAATGGATGACGCAGTGGGGTTCTAAATACTTAGGCGATCAGGGATATGCTCCGATTGAAATCCTGAGATATTATTATGGAGAGAGTATGTACATCAATACCGCAGAACAGATTTCAGGAATTCCTTCTTCCTGGCCGGGATATGATCTGACGATCGGCAGCAGAGGAGATAAGGTTCGACAAATACAACAACAATTGAATCGTATTGCTAAAGATTATCCTTCTCTGCCTACGATCGCTGTGGATGGTGTTTATGGAGAATCTACTGCGAATGCTGTTCGGAAATTCCAGAATATTTTTGGACTGCCACAGACTGGAATTGTTGATTACCCTACTTGGTATAAGATCAGTGAGATCTATGTTGGAGTTAGCCGGATTGCGGAGTTGAATTGAAATCTTAGATACAACAAAAGCCCCACAAAGTTCATCCTTGTGGAGCTTTTTTTCATTTCTTATTCTATTTACTCTTCACCAAACACCGCTTTTTATAAAAAGCAATTCCATAACACAATACTTCCTCATAAGCATCTTCAAACTCTTTTGCATACATCTTTGTGTTGATCTGATCTAACGCCTTTTGACAGTCTTTTTCCAAATCTTCTAATTTTCTTGAATACTTTGCTTCAAATACTGCAACTTGTCCTGTTACATCATTGTAGATTACAATATCACTTCGTCCTTCTCCATGCTCTCTATTCGACTCTACACTATAACCTGCTCCTGCAAAGATTCCTGCAAGAAATGCATGATAGAAATTTTCTCGGTAATCATAATAACTGATCGTCATTCGCAGTAATGTGCTGATTTCTTTTGTTGCCTTATCCGCATCTTTGTTCCACACTGCATCAAATAAATCTTTCCGATTCGTAACTCTTGCACTGTCTTCAAACCATTTCCTTACGGTTGATTCGAAAATTTCTTTTACTTCTTTGTTTGGAATTCTTAATTCTATCTGACCATCCTTATCACGTTCTCCGACTTTTGTAAGATATCCAGTAAGATAGAGAATACTCCATAAATTATCTTCTGATGAATGTAGATAATCATATGTGAGGTCTTCTTCTATTTTCTGGCAGATGCTTCCACCTGCGATCAATACTTCTAGTTTTTTTCGTATAGCAGCTCCCGTATAATCAATAAAGGAGCGAATGATCGCATTATCACTGGTATTCTTCCAGTAGCTGACTGGTCTTGCATTCAGATCATTTTGAAGATCTCTTAGATAATTCATGACATCCCATGGACAATATACTTCAAACTCTCCAAAATTATATCCATCATACCATTCTTTAATCAGCTCCGCTTTCTCTTCAATCTCCGCATCTGCTAAAAGCTTATCTACATCCTGTTGTGTAAATCCATAATATTCATTGTATCTTGTGGATGAAATCGTATCTGATACAAAGTTATTTGTTCCAGTGAAAATACTTTCTTTGGCAATCTTTAGGCATCCTGTGATGACTGCAAACTTTAATGAGGAATTATCTTTTAAGGCTGTACTAAGCAAACCTTTCATAATTTCTAACATCTCTTTGTAGTAACCATTACTACTTGCTTTTGCAATTGGAACATCATATTCATCAATTAAAAGGATCACTGGCTTTTCATAGTAACTCTGCATCATATTCATAATCGTTACAATTGATCCCTTTATATCTGTAATCGATGCTGTTTGACTTCTCAATCTTGAAAATATATCTTTTTCATTTTCTCTTATATTTTCTCCTGTTTCTAAATAGGAATTCTGACTGCACAATGACGAAATTACAAATTTCAGCATATTAAATGCATTCTCAAAAGTTGTTCCATCCACATCTTTTAATGACAAAAACAATGTTGGATATTGATTCATTTCTATTTATTCACTTCGAAATGCTGATAATCCTTAGAGCTTCTCCACTCACCACCCCAGCTGAATCCATATTTCTTAAAGATCTTATAAGCTGTGTCATTCTTATGGATCATATATCTCTTATATTTTCCTTTACATTTTGACGTCTTTCTCTGTTTATACACCTTCCCATTTGCCGGTGATACCTTATTTCCTTTGACCCACGGATTGATCCTTGGATTGATATCGATAGCCATTCCATAAGAATGGTTGGACAGCTTTGTTGTTCCACTGATCACACGATAATTAAACGCAGAGGTATTATTTGCAGCCATAGACTTCTCATCATTTGCACCATAATCATCGATCAATCTCATTCTCTCAATTCTGTATTTCTTCTGATAAAGAGCATAAAAGACCTTGACCGTTTTCTTCGCGATCTTCTTGTTAACGATCAACTCCCCCTCTTTTACCTTCCCATCAAAACCATAATGAAGAACCTGTACATATCTTAAATCAGACAACTTAACATTCTTATTCTTTCGATAAGATTTTCCCATGATCCTCTTTTCAATATTCGGAGAAATCTTCTCATAAGTAAAGCCTTTTTTATAAGTATATTTCGAAGCTGCATTCGCAGATTTTCTCTGTAAACAAGCCGGAATCACAGCCACTGTAAACGCTGTCAATGCAATTATCGTAGTTAATTTCAATTTTGATTGATTCATTTATTTTCATCCTTTCCAAAGCTTTAATATTTATCTTAATCGATTTCATTATAACATATATTCCGAAGTCCCACACTCCATACCTTGAAGCATTTCAAAACAACAATTCAATATCCGTTACTGAAAACTTATAAAAAGTTATAAACCTTTATGTTCCATTCCTACTTCAACGAGTATGCTTTTGTAACGAATCAATTCATGTACTACTCAC